>Ga0299915_10000227_pt1 | contig 44134 bp, 33 predicted proteins | sample RVTome_13_FD_200263 | JGI IMG/M metagenome (GOLD analysis project Ga0299915, IMG submission 200263) | Soil microbial communities from uranium-contaminated site in the Upper Colorado River Basin, Wyoming, United States - RVT92D227 (version 2) ...
GGAGCGTTCGGCTCACCTCGAGCCGACGCCGATAGACGACCTGGACATGGTTCACGTAGTCGAGCAACTCGTGGCACGTGACGAGGATCGTGCGGCGCTCCTCCTCGCGTGCGGCACGATCCACCTCGTCGGCCATCCGCTCGATCTCGCCGAAACCGAAATCGATCGCCGCCGATCTCAGCTGGCGAGCCAGCCCGCGAACACGCTCGAGCTCGCCGGCGCGCAGGGCCTTGCCGATCGTCGAGGCCTCCTCGCGAGTCTCGGCGAGGAACGAAGGGATGCGGTCGGCGAACCACGGATCGGTGAAGACCGGGGCGAAGCGCTTCCAGCGCTGTGCCGACACGCGGGTTGGCCGGATCGGTGGCGCCTCGCCGTCGATCCGATTTCGTCCGGCGACCTTCGCTCGCAACAGCGCGGCATCGGCCGCCCCGATCAAGAGGTCGACCGCCATGTCGGGGCGAACCTCGAACGCCGCGAAGCCGGCCGTGATCGTCACGACCGGCGAGCACGACGATCCGGAGTGCGCGATCCCGAGCGCCTCGACGGCGGCGCGCAAGCGTTCGGCGACGATCTTCGCGCCCGCGGCGTCGGTGCTCGGCAGCACCGCGATGAACTCCTCGCCGCCATATCGACCGAGGTAGTCCGAGGGCCGGCGCAGGCACGTGACCATCGCCTCGCAGACGCTCTGCAGGCAGCTATCGCCGCCGAGGTGGCCGTACTGCTCGTTGAACGCGTGATAGCAGTCGAGGTCGATCATCACGAGCGCGAGCGAGAGCCGTTCGCGCGCGGACCGCCCCCACTCCGCATCGAGCAGGGACAAGGCATGGCGGCGGTTCGCGACGCCGGTCAGCGAATCGACGCAGGCGAGCCGCTCGAGATCGCGCTTCTCGGATTGCAGGCGCTCCATCGCGTCGGACAGCCCGCGCTCGCGGGTCGTGCGGCGCAGCTCCTCGGCGCGTAGTCGTAGCGCCGCTCGCAACCGCACCACGAGCTCGATCGGGCGGATCGGCGTGGTGACCGCATCCGAGGCGCCTGCCTCCAGGATCTCCTCGATCGCCGTCTCCGAGCAGATGACCACGAGCGGCGTCGCGCCAACCATCCGCTTGATCCGCCTGACCGACACCACGTCGGCATCGGCCAGCTCGATCACGACGAGATCCGGCGAGTGGCAGCACGACACCTCGAGCTCGTCGAGCCCGACGGTCGAGATGTCGAGGCAGCCGACATCCGCGAGCGCGTTCCGGATGACGCTGCCCGAGCCCTCGTCCTCGACGACCACCGCCGTGAACAACAGCGCCTCCACTAGTGCTCCTCCTGGTGCGGCACGCTGTCACCCGGGTATCAAGTCGCGTGCCACCGACGAGGAAACCTTACAACCGCGTGGCAACTGTGATTGACCACTCGAACGCCCTCACTGGCGTCGAGTCTGGCGGACCGGATCGAGTTGCGCAAGAACCGCCCGCCCGTCCCGGTTCGCACGCCGAGCGAACCCGCTCGCAACCGAGCGGTGTGGGCGATCAGGATCGCGAGCGCGTCGTGCTCCGATGCGCGTGCCCGAAGCGCTCCCGTCACTTGCTGCGCGCTTCGGGGGCACCGACGACGTGCACCGTGTGTGTCGGATACGCGAGCGTGCTCCCGCAGCGTTCGATCACCTCGACGAAGCCGAGCAGCATCTCCTGACGCCAGCCACGAAACGCGTCGTAGTCGCTGCTCGAGAACCAGCTCTGCACCTCGATCTCGAACGCGAAGTCGCCGAGCTTGCCGAGCTTGACGACGAGCTCGTCCTGATACGTCTCCGGATGGTCGCGCAGCTGCTGCTCGACCCCCGCGAGGATGGCTCGCAGCTGCGCGGCGGTCGTCGCGTAGGTGACGCCGAGCACCGTGTGGAGACGGCAGCGATCGCGGAGGCCGAACGTCTCGATCCGGCTGTCGGCGAGCCGGCCGTTCGGCATCGAGACGACCGTGCGATCGAGCGTGCGGATCCGTGTCGAGCGCAGCCCGACCGCCTCGACGGTGCCGAGCACGCCGCTGTCGGTCCGCACGAAGTCACCCTCGCGGAGCGGCTGATCGACGCCGAGCGCGAACGCGCCGAACAGGTTCTCGACGGTCTGCTTCGCACCGAACGCGAGCGCGATCCCGCCGATGCCCATGCCGGCGATCAGGCTCGTGACCGGGAGCCCGAACGCACCGAGAAACCCGAGCGCGGCGAACATCACGAGGATGAACTTCGCCGTCCGGCCGGCGAGCGTCAGCAGGCCGCGCGATGCGGGGCGCTCGACGGCCCACGGCGCGACCGCGAGGTGCGAGATCACGACGTCGACGATCCGCACGATGCACCACACCACGCCGACCCCGAACGCCCCGAGCAAGCCGTCCTTCGTGGCGCTCGCGATCGGCGCCGGCAGCTCGAGCACCGGCATCAGCATCCGCGCGACGACGACCTTGCCGACGAAGCGCAGCGGACGCGCGAGGCGATCGAGCGCCTCGTCATCCCACTTGCTCTCGGTCTTGATCGTGATCCGCTGCGCGCTCCAGATTACGAGCCGCGCGACGATCCGGCCCGTGAAGAACGCGATGACCAGCGCCGCCGCGATGCCGATCCATTGCCAGGCCGCGAGCCCCCACGGACCCATTCGAAGGAGCGCCTCGGGCATCCAGTCGGTCACCCGAGCGCTATAGATGGAATCGAATCGCCCGGGCAAGAGCGCGCGGGCGGTTCGTTACGGCTCAGCGGCAGGTGAAGTAGTGCTTGCCGGTCGTCGCGTTGTCGCCCTCGCCGAACTGCCACGAGTACTCGATCTTCTCGCGCTTGCCCTTGCCGTCGCACATGCGCTTCTCGTCGACGAAGACCTTCTGGAGCTGGCTCTTGCAGGTCGCGACACCGATCGTCTTCTTGCTGGTGACGTCGATGTTCACGCCGGCGGTCGAGCCGATGCACTTGCGAACGCCGGCAAACTGGCCGGGCTTGAGATTGCCTTTCCCGTCCTCCTTCGGGGCGGGCTGGGCGAAGACCGGGGTTGCGAGTACGGCGAGCACCAGGGACGCGAGCATGATCGAGTTGCGCATTGAGTTCCTCCGCCCCGACCGATGAGCAACCGGGATGCCAGGCTGCGAGCGCAGTGGTCTCGACGAGTTACGGCGCGGGGCAGCGCCCGGGCGTGATCGTGTGATCGAGCGGTTGATCGGATCGATCAGGCCTGCTGCTCGGCGACGAACTTCGCGAAGCCCGCGATGTACTTCTCGAGCTGGCCGCGAACGCTGGGATCGGTGAGCTTGCCGTGCTCGTCGAACAGCTTGCCGGCGCCCGAGACCATCATGCGCGCGCCGAAATACGGCAGCGTTCCCAGCACGCGGAGGATCGGCAACCACGCGGCTTGCGCCAGGCTCGTGCCGCCCGGCCCGGGCGTCGCGCCGATGACACCGACCGGTCGACCACCGAACACGCGGGCGATGTCGGCGGGTGGACGCGACAGCCAGTCGATCGCGTTCTTGAACACACCGGGAACCGAGTTGTTGTACTCGGGGGTCACGAGCAGGAGGCCATCACCGGCCGCGATCTTGTCCTTGAGCGCCACCACCGCCGGCGGGATCCCGGAGGCGGTCTCGACATCGAAGTCGTAGAGCGGGATGTCCTGGATCGAGCCGACCTCGAACGTGGTGCCCGGCGGCGCGACCTCGACGGCGGCACCGAGCAGCAGCGTATTGAACGACTTGCTTCGCAGGCTTCCCGAGATCGCGACGATGGTCGGCATGCAAGGGTTTATCGCGGGAGTTGGCCCGGAGCATGCGCGCTCGGTCAACTGCGGAGGTTCCCTGCCGCCGTTGTGTTGACCAGCTGACAGCCGTCGAGCCGTGATCCCTGTAGGTTGGGCGGGTGATCGACCCTTCCCGTACCGAACAGCAGCTCCGCGAGGCCGTGCTCGCATCGCCCGATGACAATACGCCGCGCCTGGTCTACGCCGACTGGTTCCAGGAGCACACCGACCCACGCGGCGAGTACATCACCCTGCAATGCGGCATCGCCGACGAAGACGATGCTCGGGAGCTCCGGCGGCGCGCGTTGTGGCAACACCACGGCGCCGACTGGATGCACGCGGACCTCGGGTTCAAGCCCGCAGAGCTCGGCGTGCACAAGAACGCGGTCTATCGGCGAGGCTTTCTCGACGAGGTGCAGCTGACCCTGCGCGAGCTCCTGGCCTGCGAAGCCCGGCTCGCGACCCAGCCGATCGACAAGCTCTGCGTCTCCATGGTCGATAACGAGCTCGAGGCGCTCGGGCGCTGCTCGTTCCTCGAGACCGTGCGATGTGTCGAGCTGGGCGTGGGCCTCGAGAAGGTGAGCGCGGACGTGCTCGCGCAGTTCCTCCGATCGCCAACCCTCCGGCGCGTCGAGCAGCTCGTCTTCTCGCCTCACGAGGATGCGCCCGCCGTGTGGAAGGCCCTCGAGTCGTTCCCCCGGCTGGCGGAGCTCAAGGCCCTCAGCCTGTCGGCGATCCTGATCAACTCCGAGCGGGCGAGCTGGCTCGGACGCTCGGTCCCCGCGCTCGAAGCCTTGTCGTCGACCTATAGCTGCACGGGAGCCTCGCTGGTCGCGCTCGCCGAGGCGGCAACGTTCCAGCTCCGGCGATTCGCCCTGATGGATCGCGACGGCCTGAACGGTCGTGCACCACGCCTCGGCGACGATCTCGTCGCGCGGGCGCTCGACGCTCCGATGTTCCACAAGCTCGACACGCTGTCGCTGGTTGGCTGTCATCTCCGGGAGCAGACCGCCGACAAGCTCGCGCACCTGGCTTGCTCGCCGACCCTCGAGACCCTGAATCTCGGATCGCAGGGGCACCCCGCCGTGGTCGTCGCACTCGAGCACTGCGAGCTGCCCGCGCTGACCTGGCTCAGCGTCGGCCACAACGAGCTGTTCGATTTCCACTTGAAGGCACTGTCTCGTCACGACCGCCTGGAGACGCTGCGTGCCGACAAGGGTCACATCACCGCGGCCGGTGTCTCGACGATCATCGCCCGGCTCCCCCGGCTCCGCGAGCTCGACCTCCAGGACAATCCGATCGGAGATGCCGGGGTCGAGGCGATCGCGTTCTCCGCGAGCGCGACGTCGCTTCGCCGCCTGAACCTCAGCAACACCGAGCTGGGCAGCGCGAGCGCCGAGGCGCTCGTCGAGTCGGTCCATCTCCGCGACCTCCGCGAGCTGTCGGTCGCTCACACCAAGCTCGGTCGCGCCGGCCTGAAGCTCCTCGCGGAGGGCCCGTTCGACCGCATGGAGAAGCTCGCCGTCACCGAAGCGGCGCGCGGCAACACCACGCCGCTGTTCGAGGCAGCCTGGTTGCCGTATCGCGCCAGCTTCCAGAGCGCGGACACCTACGAGCGCCGCCTCGATCCGACCGGACAGGCGCTCGAGCCGCCGAAGAAGCCGGAGCCGACCCGCGCGAAGAAGCCAGCGGCACCACGCGCGGAGCCCGTGGCGGTCGAAGCACGCGAGCTCGATCCCGCGGCCACGTTCGCGGTGGGCGAGCACGTGCGCCATCCCGAGTACGGGGTGGGCACGGTCAAGAAGGTCCACGCGCTGTACTTGAAGGCGCGCTTCCCCGGGGCGGGGCTCGTCACCTGCCGGCTCGTGCCGGCCAACGCCATCCCGTTCAGCGTCGAGCAACGCTTCGCGATCGGCGACACGATCGTCCACTCGAAGTTCGGTGCCGGGCTCGTCACCAGCGCGACCATCGATCGGGTCCAGGTCGACTTCGCGGTGGTCGAGGGCATCAAGACCCTCGTGCACGGCCGGAGCTGACTCGCCTCACGCGAGGTCGAACACGAGCACCTCGCCGTCGTCGATCCCTTCGAGCTGTACGCGTCGTTCGTCGGTCAGCGCGACGCCATCGCCTGCGGTGACTTCGTGGCCGTTGACGCGAGCCTTGCCGCGCGCGACCTGGATCCAGGCGTGGCGTCGATCGGCCAGCTCGAGCTCGGCCGCCTCGCCGCTCCCGAACACCCCGGCGTAGACGAGCGCATCGGCCTGGAGCGTGATGCTCCCCTCGCGGCCATCGGGTGAGGCCACGAGCCGTAGGCGTCCGCGTTTCTCCGACTCGGGGAATGCTTTCTGCGCGTAGCCCGGCGTCACGCCGCGCCGATCGGGCTGGATCCAGATCTGGAGGAAGTGCACCTCGTCGTCTCGCGACGCGTTGTGCTCGCTGTGCACGACGCCGGTCCCCGCGCTCATGCGTTGCACGTCGCCGGGACGGATCACCGCGCCGGTGCCCATCGAATCCTTGTGGGCGAGCGCACCCTCGAGGACGTACGAGATGATCTCCATGTCGCGATGCGGGTGCGCGCCGAACCCCTGGCCGCCGGCAACCCGGTCATCGTTGATGACGCGGAGCGCGCGGAAGCCCATGTGGTTCGGATCGTGGTAGTCGGCGAACGAGAAGGTGTGATGAGAATCGAGCCAGCCGTGGTCGGCATGGCCGCGGTCGGAGGCTTTGCGGATGGTCAGCATGAGGCTTCCACGGTGGTATCGGCGGGGGCGATCCGTAACGGGCAGGTCTGCAACGGTGAGTTCCTCCGTCAAGTTCTCATAGACTCACAGGCATGGCGCGTTCGAGGTCGGCCAAGCCCAAGCCCAAGCCAGCGGTCCGCCAGGCTACGAAGGTGCCTGAGCGGCTGCCTGATCACGCTCGCGCAAGCCGGCCGCCACGACGAGCTCCTCGAGCTCGCCGAGGAGCATGCAGCCGCCCTCGATCCGAACATGCACGCGGTGATCGCGATGGCGCACGTCGCGCGCGCTGATCTCGCGGCGGCGCGTGCGTCGTTCAAGCGCGCCGGGGACAAGGCCCGGGTCGTCGGGATCGTTGCCGAGCCGCGCAGGCGCGCCGTGTTCGACCACGCGAGCGCCGTGCTGAACCTCGCCGGCCGGAAGCCCTCGAGGGCCGACGCGCTCGTGGCCCTGGCCCGCGCGAAGGTCGCCGGCTACTTCGACTGGCACGGGATCGCCTTCGATCCCAACCTCGCGGCACTGCGCGGCGAGGCGGGCTTCGAGGCGTCATTCGCCAAGCCGATCAGCCGTTGAGCATCGCGAGGCCCTTGAAGGCGGCCTCGCGCGTGCGCACGAACCCGCCGGTGCGCCGGATCTCGAGCGCCTTGCGACCGCTCGTGCCCGCACGCTTCGCGCCGAGCATGCCGATGCCGATCGCGGCGTTGACCTGGACGTTCTCCGCCGGGCTCTCGATCGCATCGCACAGGATCTCGCACGCGTCGGGCAGCACGTTGACGAGCTCGAGGATCCGGCGCGCGTGCGCGTCGTCGTCGGTCTCGAGGCCCTTGACCAGCGCCGTGAGGACGCGCGTCTTGCGGGCCGCGAGCACGGGCGCGACGGCCTTCGCGACGTCGGCATCACCGCGCAGCGCCCCGACGAGGAACTCGGCGATCTCGCGGACCGCGTCGTCGCCGAGCTGGTCGAGCGCGCCCGCCGCCGCGATCCGGACGCGCGAATCGTCGTCGCGCAGCAGCACGCCGAGCGGGCGCACCGTGCCGAGCGCAGCGGCGCCGAGCGCCCCGAGCGCGGTGGCGGCGTTCGCGCGCACGACGGAGCGGCCGTCCTGCAGGTACGCCGCGAGATCGTCGGCGCGCAGCTTCGCGGGGTCCTTGAAGGCGTCGGCTGCGAGGATGCCGGTCTCGAACCCTTCGATGTCGATGGTCCCCGGTCCGCTCTGGCGCGGCCCGTCGAGCATGTCGAGCGCCTTGCGCACCGCCTCGCGCGTGCGCTCCCAGCCGCCCGTGCGCGCACCCTCGAGCGCCTTGCGGCCCTTGCCGATGCGATCGTTGCCGAGCATGCCGAGGCCGATCGCGGCGTTGACCTGCACGTTCACCGCGGGGCTATCGAACGCGTCGCACAGGATCTCCGACGCGTCGGGGAGGACGTTGATCACGTCGACGATCCGGCGGCCGTGGCGCGGATCGTCGGTCTCGAGGCCGCGAACGAGCGCCCCGATCATGCGCGCCTTGCGGGTGCGCAGGACCGCGGCGCAGGTCTCGGCGACCTTGTCATCGCCATCGCGCAGCGCGCCGACCAGATCGTCGGCGGTCTCGACCACCGCGGCATCGCCGAGCTTGTCGAGGGCTTGCGCCGCGGCGAGGCGAACGCGTGCCGCATCGTCGCGGAGGCGGACTCCGAGCGAACGTGCCGCCGAGGCGGCGGGCGCGCCGATGATGGCGAGCGCGGTCGAGGCGTTCGCGCGCACGACATCGCGACCGTCCTGCAGGTACGCGGCGAGATCCGCGACCCCGATGCGCTCGAGCGCGGGCTTGTGCTTCTCGAGCTCGGCCGCGGCGAGGAAGCGATCCTCGAAGCCCTCGATCGCGACCGCTTGCGGCCCGCTGTCGCCCTTCGGATCGATCATCTCGATCGCGCGACGCACCGCCTCGCGGGTCCGCGCGTCGCCGCCGGTGCGTGCTCCGTGGAGCGCCTGCAGCCCGACACCGACGCGGTCGCGCAGGAGGCCGAGCCCGAGCGCCGCGTTGACCTGGACGTTGACCGCCGGGCTCTTGAACGCCTCGCTGAGGATCTCGGCGGCGCGCGGCAGCTTGCCGATCAGCTCGCCGACGCGCAGCCCGTGGGCCTCGCTGCCGGCGTCGAGGCCGCGCACGAGCGCGTCCTCCACCTGGAGGCCGAGCGCGGCCAGCGTGTCTGCGGCTGCCTCGGCGACCTCGGCCTCGGCATCGCCGAGCGCGCCCACGAGATCCGCCGCGGCCTCGAGCGCCCCCGCCCCGATCTTGCCGAGCGCGAGCGCGACCTCGCGGCGCACCTGGCCGACGCTGTCGCGCAGGAGCAGGCCCATCGAGCGCGCCGCGCGGCCGGCCTGGTCGGCCTTGACGGCGAGGCAGCGCGCGGCGTTGATCTTGACGTGGGCGCGGCCGTCCTGCAGCGCGTAGATCATCTCGTCGAGATCGATCGCGCCCTCGTACTCGAGCAGCTCCGACCGCGACAGCTTGCGGCTCTCGAAGTCGGGGATGTGCTTCGGCAGCCCGTCGACGGCCTGCACCTTCTCGCGCGCGACCACGGCGAGCATCGCCTGCTTCGCCGCGGTGCGGACGTCGGGTACCGGATCGCTCGTCTCGACCTGCGTCAGGAAGGCCATCGCCGTCTCGGGGTCGGTCTTGCCGAGCCGGCCGAGCCCGCCGATCGCGTTGACGCGGATCTTGCTGCGCTCGTGAGCCGCGGCCTTGACGAGGAACGCGATGCCACGCTTGCCGACCTTGCCGGCGGCCTCGACGATCGTCTTCATCGCGAGCGAGAACGGGACATCGAGCGCGGCGACGAGCTCGTCGTCGACCGTGCCGATCAGCTGCGAGAGCGCCGTGACGATCGTCTCGACGACCTCGGGCTGCGCACCGTCGAGCGCGGCGGTGATCTGCGGGACCAGCTCGCGGACCCGCGGGCCGAGCCTGCCGATCGCCTCGGCCGCCGCGGCGGCGACGTGCGGATCGCTGTCGCGCACGAGCGTCACGAGATCGAACACGGGGAGCCCCGCAACGGCGAGGCCGAGCGCGGCATTCGCGCGGACGATCGCGCGTCCGTCGCGCACCATCGCCACGAGCTCGCCGGGATCGAGCTGGCTCGCGAAGGGCGCGAGCTCGGCGTACTTGAGGCGCCGCTCGTCGAACGCGGGCAACTTCGCCGGAGTGGCCGGCGCCTCGGGCTTCCTGGCCGCCGGCTTCTCGGCCTTCGCCGCCTCGGCGGGTTTCTGCGGAGGGGCCTTCGGTGGATCGTTGCTCACCGGAGCGACGTACCACCCGTCACCACGCCGTCGCCAGCGTTTCGCAACGGTGAGTTTCAGGTGCCCGGGGCCTGCGCAACCACGGCAATCGAGTTATCGATCCACATGACCGATCTACTGAAGGCGCTCGAGACGATCTCCTACGGCGCGCTGCGGATCATCTCGGGCATCCTGTTCGCCTTTCACGGCGCGCAGAAGGTGCTCGGCATCCTGAGCAAGGGCCAACCCGAGGTCGGCTCCCAGCTGTGGATCGGCGGCGTGATCGAGCTCGTGGCGGGCATCATGATCGCGCTCGGGGTGCTCACGCGTCCGGCCGCGATCCTCGCCTCGGGCACCATGGCCGTCGCGTACATCCAGTTCCACTGGAAGCTCGAGCTCGACAGCCGGTTCTTCCCCGCGATCAACGGCGGCGAGCTCGCGCTCGTCTACTGCCTGGTGTTCCTGTTCTTCGCGGCGCGCGGTGGCGGCAAGGCCTCGATCGATCGCTTGATCTTCGGCAACCGCGGCTAACTGAAGTTCGGCTCACCTTGCGAGCATTCGATATTCGCTCAGCCGCTCTTCGTCGACCCGATTCGTCGGAGCAGCCTCCATCCGACAAGATTCAAACGTTCAAAGAGAACGCCAGGGTCGCGACAGGAGTCGGCAGGAACGCCACCAGAAGAATGTGTTTCGGGCAGCCGCGGTGCGCGCAGCTCTTCTGATGGTCTCTTCTGGCGTTCTTGCTGGCGGCTTGTGGCGACCCTGGCGTTCCTTCTGAATCTCGAGATGGGCCTCGGACCGAGATCGGCCTCGGCCTTTGTGTCGGGCGCAGCTCGACAAGGCAGCGTAGCGTTTAGGCCAGTGACGAGGGAGCGGCGGAGCACGCGCATCATGCCGCCAGAGGCCAGCTCGTGTTCAAGAGCTTTGTTCGCCTTCCTGCAAGAGGTCACGGCTCGCCAGGCGTGGAAACGGCGGGGGCCCGACCGGGAGCAAGCTGCCGGGCTGCAATCGGCCCCAGCCGGTCGCGAGCTCGGCACCACCGAGCCGCTCGGCGATCGTGCGCGCCACGCCGGGCACGAACGGCGCGAGCTCGCCCGCCGCGATGCGCGCAGCCTCGAGGGGCGCGTAGAGCAGCTCCGCCGCGGCGCCGGGATCGGTGCGGGCGACTCGCCACGGCGCGCTGGCCTCGAGCCCGCGATTCGCGGCGTCGACGAGCTCGATGATCGAGGCGACGGCATCGTCGAACAGGAAGTCCGCGATCGCGGCATCGACCCGCGCGGGCAGCGCCTCGGCGAGCGGCCGCAGCGTGGCGTCATCGCGGCCTCGTGGCACGCGGCCGGCGGCGGTGCGCGAGAGCAGCGTGACGCAGCGCTGGACCAGATTGCCGAGGCGATCGCAGAGGTCGCCGTCGTACGCCGCCGCGATCTGCGCGAGCTTGACGTCGGCGTCACCGCGCGTCCTGCAGCGGCGCACGAAGTACCAGCGCAGCGCGTCGCTGCCGAAGCGGTCCACGATCGGAGGCACGTCGACGCCGTTGCCGGTCTTCGCGATCTTCTTGCCGTCGACCGTCAGGTAGCCGTGGACGAGGATCCGATCGGGCAGCGGGAGGCCCGCGGACAGCAGGAACGCCGGCCAGTACACGGCGTGGAAGCGCGAGATGCCCTTGCCGATCACGTGTGCGCGCTCGTCGCCGCGGTGCCAGTAGCGCTCGAGCAGGTCGCCCTCGCCGCCGAGCCCGAGCGACGCGAGGTAGCTCGCGAGCGCGTCGAACCACACGTAGACGACCTGCGAGTCATCGTCGGGGACCCGGATGCCCCAGCCTCCGGCGCGCGCGGCATCCCGCGAGACGCTGAGGTCGTGCACCGGGCCGTCGAGGAACCCGAGCGTCTCGGAGCGCGCGGCCTCGGGAACGATCGCGAGCCGGCCCGACACGATCGCCTCGCGCAGGGGCTCGCGGTAGCGCGACAGCCGAAAGAACCAGTTGTCCTCGGAGACCGGCTCGGGCGCGACGTGGTGCTCGTCGCAGATCGCGACGTCGTCGTCGACGAACGCCTCGCACCCGGGACAGTAGCGACCGTCCCAGCGGCGGCGGTACAGATCGCCCGCCGCTGCACACGCGCGCCACAACCAGGCCACCGCGGTGGGATGCCGCGGATCGGTCGCGGTGCGGACGAAGTCGTCGGACTCGACGCCGAGCAGCGGACCGAGCGCGCGAAACGCGCCGGCGTTGCGATCGACAAGCGTCCGCACCGGCACGCCTTGGTTCGCGGCCGCGGCCACGTTCTTGAGGCTGTTCTCGTCGGTGCCGGTCACGAAGCGAACGGCGTCGCCGCGACGCCGGCGGTGCCGGGCGAGCACGTCACCGAGGACGAGCTCGTAGGCGAACCCGAGGTGAGGCTGTGCATTGACGTACGGGATCGCGGTGGTGATGAACGACGTGGTCATGACGATGTCTCCTGGCGATTGCCGGAGCTGCCCACGCGTACGGATCGTCGAGAGCGAGCCGCCACGAGGGCAGCCGCTCGGCACGTTGTTGGTCAGCGCGCGCGCATGGATGCCCGATGCTCCTCGCGGAGCATTGCCATGGGCATCGACATTCGCAGCACGTTCACGACGTCACTCTAGCGACTCGCGCGCCGCGCGTCACGCGGTGTTTCCGCGAATACCACGAACCGTTCGCGATCATTGCGGCTTTCACTCGTCGTTGGCGCGGGGCGGCGCGGCGATCGCGCGCTTGCCGAACTGGCGATGACCGTAGCCATCGAGGCCCAGATCGAGCCGGCCCTGGAAGTCGCCCGCGACGATCCGGATCGCCTCGATCGGCCGCTGCTGCCGCGGCACGACCGTGTCGAGCTGGCCCTCGCGCACGCGCACCTGCAACGAGGCGAGCTTGACGAAGTGGTGATCGAGGAGCTCGATGGTCACCTCGCCCAGCTCGCGCTCGCTGTCGATTCGCAAGGTGTTCGGCGGCAGCTGCGTCCGGGGACCTGCACGCAGGCGGACGCGCTCCGTGGGAGCGGACTGCTTCCTGGGCGGACGCAGAAACGCCAGCGCCAGCGTGGGCTCCGCGGGTGCGGCAGCGGTGTAGCTCTTGGCCCACGGCGCATCGCCGTCGATCGTCGCGGCCGCGGCATCGTCGAGCCGGCGATCGAGCGGGCCGGTGTGCTGGAACGCGTTCGCGACCGGCCCCACCATCACGCGAGGCGCGCCGCCCGCATCGACGACGAACACGCCGAGCCGCGGGCCCTTCGCGCCGATGTAGTGGACCCCGGTCTGACCGTTCCTGTTGAACGTGGCGTAGTCGGCCATGAACGAGGCGTCCTTGAACGAGACATCCATCTGCGGGAACAGATCGATGTACCAGCCATCCCACGTCGCGATCGGGATCGAGCCGTTGTAGCTCGTGGCTCCCTCGGCCTCGCGCAGCTCGACGATCATCGAGAGGAAGCGCTTCGCCGAGGCCGAGAGCGGGCGATTCGCGAGCTCCTCGCGGGACAGCGCGACCAGCACGTTCATCAGCCGCTCGAGCCGGGCGAAGTACGCGACCCCCTTCGACGTGTCGGTGGGATCGAGCGACTCGAACACCTGACGCCCGCGCCTGGCGTAGTCCGCGAGTGCCTGGTACGTCGCGACCGCGGGCTCGACGTAGCCATCGGGGATCTCGCAACCCCCCTGATCGTAGACCTGCGCCGCGACGAGGACGTGGTTGTGGCGGAGCTGACCGTAGGCCGCGATCGCGCTGTCGAGCCGGAGATCGTGGAACGACTGGGTGTCCATGAACGACGGCATCGCGCCCTGCGGCCGGTGCGCGAGCGCGCGGATCGCCTCGAGCCACGCGCTGTACAGATCGTCGCCGAGCGGCGCGTGGATCATGTGATCGCGGGCCGTGCGCAGCTTCGCCTTCAGCGCCGCGTCCTTCGGATCGATGTACGCGAGGCCGCGATCGTGACCGAGCATGTAGCCGACCTCGGCGGCCTGCAGCGCCGGCCCGCGCTCGTCGGTGAGCCCGCCGAGCGCGACGGTGTCGGGCGTGATCCGCGGGCCGAGCAGCGTCGCGATCGCAGCGAGGTGCGGGACGTTCGGCGACGGGTGCACGTTGACCGTGCGCTGGTAGCCGTCGCCGATCGCGGCGCGCAGGCGGCTCGCGACCTCGGGCTCGGTCAGCGCCGTGATGCCGGCCTTCGCGCGCAGCAGCTTGAGGTCTGCGAACGGGATGTCCTCGCGACGCCCGGAGAACGAGGTCCAGGCCCGATCGAGCGCCGCGATCCCGGCGAGCGCGCCGGTGGTCTCGGCGAGATCTGCGAGCGCGAGCGCGACCACGGCCTCGCGCGGCGTCTCGCTCGGATCGAGCCGGTAGCCGGGTGTCGAGCTGCGCGTGTCGCGCGACACGAGGTTGAGCTCGGTGCGCGAGAGCCACATCGCGGCGCGAAAATATCGCTCGAGGTGCTCGTCGCCCGCGTAGTGGCCGCGCGGCGTGTACTGGCTGACGTCGAAGCTGCGCACGCGGCCGAACAGGTGGACCTCGCGGAGCGGCCCGGCCTCCTTGATCGCGTCGACGATCGGAGCCACCGCGGCGTCGACCTTGCCGAGCTCGCTCGGGACCTCCTGGTCCGCGAGCAGCGTGCGCGCGACCGTCAGATAGAGATCGAGGTCGTTCGCGACGTCGGTCGGGTACAGCTTCGAGGCCACCGGCAACCCGCAATGCATCGCACCGAGCACCGCGTCGAGCTGCGCGATCAGCTTCTCGCGCTCGATCCCGGCGAGCAGCTGATCGTGCGATGCGTACACCGCGTGCAGGATCGAGTCGACGCTCACGTAGACCGGGAGCTCGCCGCGATGGATGTCGTAGTACGCGCTGGTGTAGTCACCGTAGGCGAGCCGCGCCGGGACGACGAGGCCGTCGCGCTCGAGCTGCTGCGTCTCGGAGGCCGTGAGCGACAACGTCGAGCGCACGAGCTCGCGATGCGCGAGCGGGCTCTTGCGGTCCCAGCCCTTCGGCAAGCCGGCGGCCGGTGGTGGAGCCGGGACCGCGAGGATCGCCGCCTCGAGGTTGTCGCGATGGCGCGTGTCGCAAACGCCTTCGTTCGGGCGGGTCTTCGCGATCTCGGCGGCTTTCTCGTCGAGCGTCTTCCCTCCCCCTCCATCGTCGCCGCCTTCGAGCTCTGGCTCGCTGACCTCCTCGACGGGATCCGGCGGCTCGTTGTCGCGGTAGTACGACGAATCGTAGTTCGGCCACACCGTCTTCCGGCAGCGATGCGGCGTCCAGCCCGACTCCTCCTCGGCGACGACGGCTGCGGTGGCATCCGGTGTCACGACCGGCGCCGACGCGGCCTTGGGCGCACCGGGATGGGAAGAACAGCTTGCAACGAGGACGAGCAGCGCTGGTCGCATCATCAGAGATTCAGACGTGGCGCGCGCGCCGATCCTTGGGGTCACATCGATGAAATGCTCAGCGATGTTTCGGCGTTACGGGGTGCAACTGGCCCTGCCGGCGGGTGTCGCGCCGTCGAGGTGTAGGGTGCGCTGTCGATGCGCCACCACGTCTACTTCGCGCCGGGGATGTTCGGGTTCGGCCGGCTCGGGTCCTACAACTACTTCTCGCATGTCGAGCGCGAGCTGACCGCGCGGTTCGCGGCGGCGGGCCACGAGCTCGTGGCGCACGTCGTCCACGAGCTGCCGACCGCATCGATCCGCCGACGTGCCACGCGCCTCGCCGAGATCGTCACCCAGACGACGACGGCGGGCGATCCGATCCACCTGCTCGGACATTCGACCGGTGGCCTCGATGCGCGGCTCGTCGCCTCGCCCGCGACGCGGTCGATCCCGCGCGAGACGCTCGGCTGGCTGCCGGACCTGCGCAGCGTGACGACGATGAACACGCCGCACTACGGGACGCCGCTCGCGAGCTTCTTCACGACTGCCAACGGGCAACGCGTGCTCGCCGCGCTGTCGATGCTCACCGTCGCCGGGCTCACGCTCGGCAAGCATCCGCTCGGTGCGGCCAGCGTGATCCTCGGCTTCCTCCGGCGCCCCGATCTCGCGATGCCGTTCAAGCTCCGCGTCCTCGATCGCTCCGTCGAGTCGATGGTCGGGCTGCTCGACGACGCGCGGAGCCCCGAGGTGCGGACGTTCCTCACGGCGATCCGAGGCGATCAGGGCTCGATGCTCCAGCTCAGTCCCGAGTCGATGGATCTCGTCGTCGCCGGCTTCGAGGATCGCCAGGGCCTGCGCTACCAGTCGACGGTCTCGATGGCACCGGTCCCGACCCCACGCGGCTGGCTCGAGACGGTCGGTCATCCGTGGCGCGCGGTCTCGCTCTCGATCTTCTTCGCGTTGCATCACATCACCGCATTCGACAACGAGCACTACTCGTGTGCGGCGATGGAGGGCAAGTCGCCGCGGTCGGGCGAGGCGACCGAGGCCCAGCTCGTCCGCGTGTTCGGTCGGGTCCCCGGCCGCGATGACAACGATGGCGTCGTCCCGATCCGGTCGCAGCTGTGGGGCTCCGTCGTCTGGGCGGGGCTCGGCGATCACCTCGACGTGCTCGGACACTATCCGGACGATCGGGAGGGCGAGATCGCCCCCGAGCTTCGTCATCGCGACTGGCTCACGAGCGGCTCGAACTTCAGCCATGCAAGCTTCGCCGCGCTGATGGACGCGATCTCGGCCGGCATGATCGCGGACTGAATCCCGAAGCTTCCCCCTAAGCTACGATCCCGTCTTCGGATCGATCGCGCTCCGCCGTCTCCCCGTTGTGGGTTTCACCTCTCGGCGGAGGCTCTCGCCACGATCCCCGAACGCGAGAAGATCCTCGCCGCGGCGAAGCGAGCTCGCTGACCCCTCCAGATACGATATCGTTTCCCTCGTGAATCTCAGGACGTTGAGCTGGTGTGCGTGCGGGCTCTTCGCGTGCAAGAGCGGCGAGGAAACCGCCCCGACGAAGACGATCGCGAGCCACAGTGCCGGATCGGAGGCCTCGACGATCTTCGGGGAGATCGTCACGCGGCTGGAGCAGTACAAGATGGAGAACGGCGGGTACCCGCCGAGCATCGGCGAATCGACGCTGCATCCAGCGAGGCCGACGGAGGCGAAGCAATCGCTGCTACCGCTGCCGCCGAGCTGGGAGGCCGTCCGGTTGCGGTTCAGCGATCCTGCCGAGGTGTACTGCGGCTACACGTGGGTCACCGGGTTGCCGGGAAGTGGTGCCAACGTCGGCCCGCAGGGGACCTCGTTCGGCTTCACCCCGCCGCCGATGAGCTGGTACTACGTGCTGGCGCGCTGCGATCTGGATGGCAATGGCGCCGTCGACAGCTACTACTTCACGAGCAGCGTCGACCCGACGGTCCGAGCTCGCGACGAGGGGCGCTGATCATCCGAGCGCGGCGACGGTTTCCTCGAGCTCGAGCTTCGAGGCGATCCCGAACGCCACGAGGATGACCTTGCGAGGCCACTCGTGTTCGGTAAGCTCGCTCGCGATCGTGGCGACGGCGACCTTCGCGGCCTCGTCCGTCGGATAGCCGTAGATGCCCGTCGAGATCGCGGGGAACGCGATCGTGTCGAAGCGATGCTCGCGCGCGAGCTCGAGCGAGCGCCGGTAGCACGACGCGAGCAGCTCGCGCTCACCCATGCCGCCCCCGTGCCACCGCGGACCGACGGTGTGGATCACGTGACGCGCGGGCAGCTTGTAGCCCTTCGTCAGCTTCGCGTCGCCGGTCTTGCAGCCGCCGAGCGTCCGGCACTCCAGCACCAGGTCGTGACCGGCGGCATGATGGATCGCGCCGTCGACCCCGCCGCCCCCGAGCAAGCTCGAGCTCGCGGCGTTCACGATCGCGTCGACGTCGAGCTTGGTGATGTCACCTTCGTGAACTTCGATCCGCCCCATGCCACCTATCTACCGTGGCTCGGCCATCATTTCGCCCATCTTCACTTCGATCTCACCCTTGGTCTCGTGGACGGGCGGAGCGATCTTGCCCAGGACCGGCTCCGGCAGCATCTGCGGCGCTCCCATCAAGACCTCGATCTCCTCGGGGTGCGTCGGCTCCGATGGACGCAACGAGCGCCACGCCAGCACCCCGCCGCCGACGAGCAGCGCAGCCGCACCGGCCGCGACGAGCCGACGCCGGCGCCGGCTCGACACGCCGATCGTGCAGTCCTTCAACAGGATCGTGCCGTCCTTGCGCTGGAAGTAGCGCACGCACAGCCGGCCCTCCTTCTCGACGATCAGCGCCTCGGCTTCTTCGCGCGACAGGTCGGAGAGGTTGTAGACGTTCTTCTTGCAGTCGCCGCAGTGACGGCTGCGTTCATCGCCCACCATCTTCGACCAGTCGGCCGTACACGGCGAGGCGACGCGAATGTTGTCGAGCACCGGGAGCCGCGCGCGGGCCTTCGCGTCGGTGAGCAGCTGCGCGGCCTGATCGAGCTCGCGCGTCTTGTGCGCGACCTCGGCCGTCAGCGCATCATGGCGAGCGGACAGCGCGGTCAGATCGTCCCGATACGTCATGGGGAGATGTGACGCACCGGCCGTCCCATCGATCTAGCGACGGGATGTCGTCAGTTGTCGGTGTAGACGAACGTGTCGTCGCCGTGGGTGACCGTGACCACGAGCAGCGTATCCGCGCGGATCGACGCGTCAAAGCCGGCCCACACCTGCGCGACCAGGTCGGCGTGCTGGTCGTCGTACGCGAGCACCGCGAGGACCTGCTTCTCCCAACGATCCTGTGCGGAGACATTGGCCGAGGAGGCCTGGATGTCCTCGAGCTTGCGCTGGATGATCGTGGTCGCGGCCTGCATGGTGTAGGGCTGGCCGAGCGGGAACGTCATCGCGCGGACCACGCTGACGCCGATCTTGTGACCGTCGATGGTGACCTCGAGATCGGTGATCTTGCCCGGCTGGTCGTAGAGGATCTCGGTCTCGGTCTTGAGCAAGCCGGCCTGCTCGCACCGCCCGAGCTGCTCGAATGCGAACACTTCCGAGAACACGGAGCTGCCGCCGGCGTTCGGGGTCTGGATCATCCGTAGCCCGCCCGGGGTGAGGAGCGGACGGTCCGCGGGATCGTCGAACCGCCGGGCGAACGTGAGCGAGTCGCGGAACAGCTGCGGCGTCGGTCCGAGGAGCTCGGGGTCGTTCAGGACGCCGCACATGCCGGCGAGCTCGCCAAAGCCGCTCACGCCGCCGTCGAGCGGAGCATCGACCGCTCCATCGGTCTCGGTGGCGGCATCGGGCGCAGCCTCGGTCGGGGCACCGCAGGCGGTGGCGAACGCTGCGAGCATTGCGACGCGCACGATGAGGTGAAGCTACAAGACAGTGACGGTGGCTCGCCAGTGGCTACTCGAGTGGCCACGGTCGGCTCGTTTGGTTTCACCGCCGCGACCTGGTCGGGATCGAGGTGATACACATGCAGCGCATGCAACTCGACGTTGCTCTGTTCGGTGCGGCCGGCTATGCGGGTCTCGAGCTCGCCAAGCTCCTGGCCCTCCATCCCCAGGTCCGGCTCGCCTGCGCCGCGAGTGACACCCACGCCGGGCGGCGCATCGAGGAGATGACGGGTCGAGATCACGGCGTCCGCGAGTTCGTGACCACCGGCGACGCACGTGCAGTTGCTGGCGACTGCGCCATCGCGCTGCTCGCCGTGCCGCCCGAGCCAGCGGCGAACCTCGTGGCGGCCCTGCGCGAGCGCACGAAGCTCGTCGACCTGTCGCACGCGCACCGCGGGACGGCCGGGGCGGTGTACGGCCTGACCTCGCTGTTCGCCGCCGAGATCGCGACGGCCTCGCTCGTCGCGAACCCCGGCTGCTACGCGACCGCCGCGATCACCGCCGCCGCTCCGCTCGTGCAGCACGGCCTCGTCGATGGTGACATCACGATCTGCGCGGGCTCCGGCGTCACGGGCGCGGGTCGCTCCGCCGAGGAGATGCTGTCGCTCGGGGAGCTCTACGGCGACGTCCGCGCGTACCGGGTGCTGCGCCACCAGCACGTACCGGAGATCGAGGCTGCGCTCGGGCGCCTCACGCCTCCGACCCCGCGGGTCACGTTGATCACGCACCTGTTGCCGATCGCGCGCGGCATCTTCGCGACGCTGACCGCGCAGCTCTCGCGCACGATCTCCACCGCGCAGATCCTCGAGCTGTTCCGAGCCGACTATGCAGACGATCCGACCGTGACGATCGTGAACACCGCCGAGGACGTCTCGCTCCGGCGCGTCGTCGGTACGAACCAGTGCATGATCGGCGTGGCCTCCGACGATCGCCAGGTCGTGGTCATCGCCGCGCTCGACAACTTGCTCAAGGGCGCCGCCGGCCAGGCGATCGAGAACATGAACGTGATGCTCGGGTTGCCGCGCATGGCCGGCCTCGCGCACCTCTCGAGGCATGCATGAAGCTCCCGGTCGGATTCCAGTTCGCCGGCGTTGCGTGCGGGATCAAGCCGCACCGCCCGGACCTCGCGCTGGTGGTGTCGGACACCGATGCCGCGTGCGCCGGAGCCTTCACGGTGAATCGCGCGAAGGCCGCGCCCGTCGTCGATGCGGAGGGCCGGCTGCCCGCCGAGAAGCTGCGCGCGATCGTCGTCAACAGCGGGAACGCGAACGCGCTGACCGGCCCCGCCGGACTCGACGCGGTGCACACCGTGCTCGCCGCGACCGCCGAGGCGCTCGGGATCCGCGTGGACCAGGTGGTCTCGGCCTCGACCGGCGTGATCGGCATGCGGCTCCCGCACCACAAGATCGTCGCGGCGCTACCGAAGTGCGTCGCCGAGCTGTCGCGCGAGCCGGATCGCGCGGCCGAGGCGATCATGACCACCGACACCACGCGCAAGCTCGCGTCGCGCACGATCGAGCTCGACGGGGTCGAGGTCACGCTCGCCGGGCTGTGCAAGGGCTCCGGCATGATCGCCCCTCAGCTCGCGACGACGATCGCGATCGTGGTCAGCGACTGCGCGATCGACGCGGACGTGCTCGACGACGCGCTCGAGGCCGCGACGCGCGCGACCTTCGACCAGCTCACCGTCGACGGTGACATGAGCACCAACGACAGCGTGTTCGTGCTCGCGAACGGCCGCGCCAACAACCCGCGGATCACCGCGCCCACGGGCACCTCGTACGACAAGCTCGCCGCCACCCTCGCCGACTTGCTCGACGAGCTCGCCCGCCTGATCGCCGCCGACGGCGAAGGCGCGACCAAGCGGATCGAGACGATCGTCACCGGCGCGCCGACCGAAGCCGCCGCGCGTGACATCGCGAAGAGCATCACCGCATCGCCGCTGGTCAAGGCCGCGATGTTCGGCGGCGATCCGAACTGGGGGCGCGTGCTGTCGACGGTCGGCTCGCGCGCCGGATCGCAGAGCTACGACATCGATCCGGCGAACAGCGAGGTCACGATCCAGGGCATCGCGGTCTACGATCGCGCGCCGCAGCCGTTCGATCGCGCGGCGCTCCGGGCACGCCTGCGCGAGCCCGAGGTCGTGATCGACGTCGAGCTCCGCGCCGGCGAGCACGTCGCGCGCGCCTACGGCTGCGACCTGTCGTACGACTACGTCAAGCTCAACGCCGACTACACGTCGCTGCTCGTCGAGGCGCCCGGCGGCGGCGTCGCGAAGGACGACCGGCTCGGCAACTACAGCCCGGCATTCAAGCGGGCCCTGCTCGTCGAGGCGCTCGCCTACATCGATCAGTTTCGCGGCAAGCGCTGCGTGATCAAGTACGGCGGCGCGGCGATGACCCGCGACTCGCTCCGCCGCTCGTTCTGCGACGACGTCCTGCTCCTCCACTCGGTCGGCCTGTTGCCGGTCGTCGTGCACGGCGGCGGACCAGAGCTGACGCGCGTCCTCGACAAGATCGGCGGCAGCGCCGAGATCATCGACGGCATCCGCGTCACCTCGACCTCGGACATGCGCGTCGTCGAGATGGTCCTCACCGGTCAGATCAACACCGAGCTCGTCACTCAACTCAACCAGCGCGGCTCCCACGCCGTCGGGATGTCCGGCAAGGACGCGGCGCTGCTGCGCGCGAAGAAGCTCGTCCGCGACGACGGCCGCGATCTCGGGCAGGTCGGCGAGCTCACCGAGATCAACAAGGCGTTCCTCAATTCGTTGCTCGGGCAGAACTACATCCCCGTGATCTCGCCGATCGGCCTCGGAGCCAACGGCGAGGGCTACGACCTCGATCCCGATATCGTCGCCGCGGGCGTCGCGCAGGCGATCGGCGCGGACCGGCTGATCTACCTCTCGAACGTCGCCGGCGTCCTCGAGAACGGCGAGCTCGTCACCGAGCTCACGCCGGTCGAGCTACGCGCGAAGCTCGACGCGGGGGTGATCACCGGCGGCATGGCCAACAAGGCCGCCGCGGTGCTGCGCGCCCTCGCCGGCGGAGTTCGCGCCGTCCACCTGATCGATGGTCGCGCTCCGCACAACATGATCGCCGAGCTGTTCACCGACACCGGCGTCGGCACGATCGTGCGCGCCGAATCCTGAGTCATCGATCATGTCGATCATGTCCGGCCTCGCGCAGACTCGGATGGCGCTGGTCGGCGTGTCGATGCAGGTCCTGGTCGGGCTGGTGGTCGTCGTGGGGTGCTCGTCCCGCGAGGAATCGCCGCCCACCTCGAGCGCGCATCTGGTGGCAGGCGAGGTGTTCTTCGGCGGCGATCCGCGGATCGCGCCGGTGAAGGACCTCGCGGCCGGTGGAGGCTGGCTCTACTGGGTCGAGCGCCGCCTCGGTGACGACACGTCCAGCAGCCGGGTGCTGCGCCGCAAGTCGACGACCGATCCGGCCGCCACACCGGAGACGCTGACGTTGCCCGACGCGATCTGGGCGATCGCCGCCGACCAGGATGCCGTCTACGTCGCCGGGCTGTCGCTGTGGTCGCGGCCGCACTCGGGACCGTGGGTCCTCGGGCTCTCCGCCGGGCGCACCGACCTTGCAGGGCGTGCGTTCCTCGAGATCGTCGTCGGAGATCGTTACCTGATGCTCGACCACAACAACCGCATCGTCCTCGTGGCGAAGCATGCCGGCTCCACGACGACGGCCGAGGCCGAGACGGTGTGGGAAGGCGAGTACGTCCCGCATACGGTCGGCGGCGCGGGCGACCGGTTCTTCGTGGTCTACGATCCAGCGTCGTATGGGCCGACGGGGCCGATGATGGCGGTCGGCCCTGGCCAGCCGCTCGGCGTGTTCGTGGAAGCTCCTCAGCTGAGCTTGCTCCCGCGTACGATCCGGGTGGATGGAGGGTTCGTCTACTTCACGGGCCCTGCCCCGCCGACCCCGACTTCCTGTCCGACCTGGCCCGGGTGCTCGTCGGACAAGTTGCTGTGGCGACTCGATGCGCGACGTGGTGGTGCTCCGGAACGCGTGGGTCCGATCACCACGGTTGGGCAGTTCGCGGTCTGCGCCGGAGCCTTCATCGGTGAGGTGGCCGACGGGCAGGCGCAACTCGTGAAGCTCTCGCTCGATCACCCGGCTTCGCGGATCGTCGTCGACGAATTCGCGTACACCGAGCTCCGGAAGACGACGTGGCCGGTGCATGTGATCGTTGCCGACGATCGCCACGCCTACTACGTCACGACCGGTTCCAGCGTCATCCGACGCGTCGCGTGGTGACCGCTACTTCTTGCCGGCGCTCGAGTAGGGTGCGTCCATCGTGCTCGGCGTCGCCTTGTTCTCGGCGACCGAGAACGACTCGGCATCGGACGGGAACGCGCCGGCACGAACATCCGCGACGTAGTGCGCGACGGCTTCCTTGATCTTCGCGCCGAGCGTCTCGTAGCGGCGCACGAAGCGCGGCTTGAACGACTCGTCCATGCCGAGCGCGTCGTAGGACACGAGGACCTGACCGTCGCACTTCGTGCCCGCGCCGATGCCGATCGTCGGGACCGCGACGGACTCGGTGATCTCGCGCGCGATGTCTGCGGGGATCGCCTCGAGGACGATCGAGTACACGCCCGCCTCCTCGAGGGTCCGGGCGTCGGACAGCAGGCGCTCGCGCCCGCCGACGTCGCGGCCCTGGACCTTGAAGCCGCCGAGCTGGTGGTAGCTCTGCGGCGTCAGGCCGATGTGACCCATCACGGGGATGCCCGCCGCGACCAGCCGGTGCACGAGCTCGGCGTGAACCGCGCCGCCCTCGAGCTTGACGGAGTGGCAGGCCCCCTCCTTCATCAGCTTGCCGGCGTTGGTGACGCCCTGCTCGTACGACGCCTGATACGACATGAACGGCATGTCGCCGACGACGTGCGCGCGCCGCGTGCCGCGCACGACGGCCCGGCAGTGATACGCGATCTCGTCGAGCGTGACCGGCAGCGTGGTGTCGTGACCTTGCACGACCATGCCGAGCGAATCCCCGACGAGCAGCACGTCGGCGCCGGCCTCGTCGAGCAACCGGGCAAACGTCGCGTCGTAGGCAGTGAGCATGGCGATCTTCTCGCCTCGCTCCTTCATCTTCTGGAGGGTGTGGATGGTGACCTTGCTGGCCTTCATCGCCCGTCCTTTCTGTTGCGGTGTGCCGTCCTGGAGTCGCGTGCCGCACCATGCGGCTACGTGCACCTTGGCCACCTGGGTCGGTCATACCATCGAACGAACTGCGTCGGGAAAACGCCGGTAAGACGGCGACGTCTAAGGTTTTTCGGGGGCCGGTGGGCATGCGCGATGCACCTGGAAAGCGGCAGAACCCGCCAGGAGGGCCATCGTGGTGGCTGGAAACAACAACGACAAGATCGAGGACAAGCGCCCGGGACACGTCATCTACAGCGACCGCCTGTGGGAACGACCACGCGACACGCGCGAGCCGATCGAGGACCGAGCGATCGCCTCCGAGATCGGCGTCACCTCCTCCTTCGAGCTGTTCGCGGGATTATTCGCAATGGTGCTCGTGGTGCTCGGTCTCATCGGACTGGCGCCGGTGTACATGGCCGCCTTCGGGACGATCGCCGTCGGCTTCGCGCTGCTCGTCCAGGGCGGCACCATGGCGGATCGCTGGAGGATCGCGGTCCACATCCCGGAGCGCGAGCGGACCGAGCGGGTCGGCATCGGAACGGAGGTGATCGGCGGGTTCGTGGGGATCATCCTCGGCCTGCTCGCCATCGTCGGCGTGAATGCCCTGGTGCTGCTGCCCTCGGGGGCACTCGTGCTCGGTGCCGCGCTCCTGCTGGGCGGACCTGCGCAACCCGCGCTCGCGGAGCGGCTACCCTCGGAGTCGCCTCCGAAGTGGTACGTGACCCGCGATGCGGTGCGTGCATCGGGCGGCGTGATGGTGATGGCCGGGGTCGCCGCGCTCGTACTCGCGATCCTGGCACTCATCGGCGGACCGATCGTCACGCTCACGCTGGTCGCGATCCTGTGCGTCGCGGCGGCGCTGGTCGTGGCCGGCGGTGCGCTGTCCGCGCGGCTCGCGCGCCGGTTCGCTTGAGGTAACTTCGCTGCGTGCACGACCTCGCGATCGTCGGCGGCGGACCGGCCGGCATCTCGACCGCGCTGCACGTCCACGCCGCGGCGCCGCACCTGCGGATCGTCGTGCTGGAGAAGGAGCGCTATCCGCGCGACAAGATCTGCGCCGGCGCGATCGGAGCGCGGGCGTTCCGGATCCTCGAGCGGATCGGCATCGAGGTCGATTGCCTGTGCGCGCCGCTCGATGCGATCGCGATGCGGGTCGGCGACCCCTCGACGACCGTCGTCGCACGCGAGCCCGGCTGCGGTGCGGTGGTGCGGCGGATCGAGTTCGACCACGCATTCGCCGGCGCCGCGATGGCGCGCGGCATCGAGGTCCGCGACGGTCGCGAGGTCACGCACCTCGCGATCGCCGAGCACGGCGTCACGATCGTACACGGCGGCGAGACGCTACGCGCGCGTGCGGTGATCGGCGCCGATGGCATCGCGGGCGTCGTGCGTCGACGGGCCGGGTTTTCGCGCGGCGAGCTGCGCGCTCAGGTCGTCGAGCTCGACACCCCGGCCGTGCCGGAGGATCTGCCCCGCGACACGGCCGTGTTCGACTTCGCGACCCGCGACCTGCGCGGCTACGCGTGGGACTTCCCGACGCAGGTCGCCGGCGAGCCCCTCGTGTGTCGCGGCATCTACGTCCTTCACGATGGCCGAGCCCACGATGCGGGAGAGCCACGCGCACGACTCGCGGCATACCTGGCGGCGCGCAACCTCGACGTCGCCAGCTATCGGCTCAAGCAATTCGCCGAGCAAGGCTTCGCGCCCGGTGCCGAGATCGCGAAGCCACGCGTGCTCCTCGTCGGCGAGGCAGCCGGCATCGACATCGCGACCGGCGAGGGCATCGGCCAGGCGATCGAGTACGGCTCGGTCGCCGGGCCGTACCTCGCGCACGCGCTCGCCGTCGATGATCTGGGCTTCACCGACTGGCGGCACACCGTCGAGCGCCATCACCTCGGCTGGCAGCTCGCGATCCGCCACGGCTGCTACCGCGCGTTCTACGGCCGGCGCCGCGACTCGATCGAGCGGCTGCTGCCGCGGCTCACCGAGCTGTTGCGCGTCGGCGTCCAGGACTTCGCCGGCCTCCCGCTGTCCAAGCTCGCGCTCATCCGCGGTGCCGGGCAATTCGTCGCGGCACTCACCCGCGCGAAGCTAGCGTAGAGCTTGCCCGAAAATTCGGGCGATTCTCGACGACGAGATCGCAAGCGAGGTGTTTGCGCGGATCGCGCGGCTGCCTCGCATCCTCGTGGTCGACGGCGAGACGATCCGGCTGCCGAACGTCCGAATATCGAACATTGCCTCGGAGCTGATCCTGGTGATGATCACCACGCACGAGCGCGACCTTCAGCTGCACGATCTCCAGGTCGAACAACGCGTCGTAAGTCTGGAGCGGGCTCGAGTGGGGCAGTCACCTGGTAGTGGTCGGTGTCGTGCGGGAAGGCGAACACGCGGGTGCCCGTTGACTCCAGCCCGCGGCGACGTCATGTCACAGTCGGCTGGAAGCAAGATGTACGACAATGCTGGCGCCACCACCGGGTCCTCCGTCTCCGAGTCCGGATGACGGCTTCACCGCACGATCCGGCGTCCACACCCGCGGCGCGCATACTCGCGCGGGTGCGCGCCGTCGCGGATCCGCGTGCCGTGGTCGAGGTGTATGGCTCGAGTGTCTACGCACCGGCCCACGCCAGCGACGTCGATGTGCTGGTCTCCGACGACGATCCGGCGCGACTTGCCGCCGAGCTCGGGCTGACGCCGATCCCGACGCTGCCGCCCCGGATGAACGGAACGCTCGAGGGCGTGCAGGTCGATGTCACGGTCGTGACCGGCGATGGCGATCTCGCGCGCCGGATGCGTGCCGGCCCGCGCGACGCGGCGCTGCTCGCCGCACACCTGCGCGATCACGGGCGCGATGAGGTGTTTCAGGCCGCCTGGCCGCACGTGCGCCGGTTCGTGCGTGCACGCGCGCTCGGTCACAACGGGCTCGGCTGGTTCGGCAGCTTCGGCTGGGCGCTACTGCTCGCGGTGCCGCTCGTCACCGATCGCGAGCTGCGCACGGTGGCGCTCGGCGAGGCCGTCCCGGCCTGGTTGCGCTGGTTGTCGCGACTCTCACTCGGAGCGCGGATCGGCTTCGACGGCACTCGCGGCGGAGATCCAGAGCCGCTCTACATCGCGGCGCCGGCGCCGCCTGCACGTGATGTCGCGCGACTGACCAAGCGCGCGGCGACCGCGCTGTTCACCGAGGCGCACTCGGCCGTGCGCGCGATCGGCGATGCCACAACCGACGCGGACGCGATCGATCGGATCACCGATCTCGCCGACGATCCACCCACGGGCACGACTCTGATCATTGCTGGCGACGATGATCATACGCGCGGACGCTACGATGGCGTCGCGCGCGGGCTGGTGCGCGATCTCGAAGCACTCGGTGCGATCCGCTCGTGGGGCCGCTTCGATCTCACCGGAGATGGCGGATGGCGACATCGGATCACGGTGCCGGCGCATCGGACGCAGGCAGCGCGTGAGCTCGTCGAGAACTGGCTCGCGCTGACGAGGATCGACGCAGCCCTCGAATAGGACGCTCCTTCGTGCGCATCCATACGTATCCCTCGGGATACTTCATCTTCGGCATGTCGAGCGCTGCCGTCGCGAGCCGATGCAAACTTCTGAGTGACCCGAGGCCGTAGTCGACTGCGACGACGACCCGACCGCTGATCGCCAACGCAGGTCGGAGGCACGGTAGGCTGGCTGCGAATGCCAACCTTTGATGAGCCTGTTCCGACGACGGTCGCACCGCTGCGAACGATCGCGCCCTCGAGGCGAGTCTTGGTGGGCGTACTCGCCGTCTGCGTGTGGAGTACCGGGTGCGCGGGTAAATCGCTGCCGGAAGCGACGACGAAGGTGCAGGCCCCGACGGCCGCAGCAACGCCCACGCCGCAGGTGGTGCGCTTCCCGCGTCTGGAATGGAGCGCGGGCGAGGTCCGCGGGTACAAGGTCGCGTACCGGAGCCGGCTGCGGCTGACCGAGGCCGCCTCCGGATCGCTCGCGGAGCGGGGGAGCTCCCTGCAGCGCACCGAGATCACCAAGACCGTACCGGCGGGCCTCGAGACCGAGGTCGTGGAGGACTTCGAGACGACTGGAGTGATGCCGGTGACGCCGACCATCCACCCCGCCTACACGGTCACCAAGAACGGGCAAGAGGTCGCCGTGAAGGCGGGTGCCGGCCATCGGCTCGATGCCGAGTACGAGCAGAAGATCCTCGAGCGCGCGCGCCTTCCGGGTCCTCTCGCGGAGGTGCTTGGCGTGCTGGGCCAGGGTGCGTTCGAGCAGGGCAAGGCCGTGCCGCTCCCCACGTCGCTCGTCGAGCTCTTCGCCGCCTCCGCAAGCGGCTCGGTCACCCTGGTGGCGGTCGAGGAGCGCTGGCAGCGCCGCGTCGCGCACCTGAAGCTCGAGATCGTCCGCGCGGAGACCGCGGACCTGGCGCAGGTACGGAGCGAGGGGGACCTCTACGTCGAGACGCGGACCGGCCGCCCCATCTCGCTCGCGATCCTGCAGCGCACGTCGCGCAAGTGGAACGAGCAGGGTCATGACCTCGAGACCCGCGGCGTCGAGATCAGCAACCGCCGGTGGGGATTCCATCGCCACGACGCGTACGCCGGCTCGTCGTTCTCGGCCGACCCGGCGCCGTCGGTGACCGGCAAGGCACGTCAGGTCGCCATTGCCGCCGACGAGCGCTCGGCTGCGGTGCTGATGGAACGCCCGGCCGGAAACGAGCTCGCGGTCTGGGACCTGAGTCGTCGCACGGTCCTCGAGAGCCGGGCCAGCGACGCGCTCTTCGTGATGGTCGAGCCCGCCGGAGCGACGAGCACGCTGGTGCACGAGGTCAGCCGGGTGAACGTCGCGACACGCCTCCGTACGGGGAGCGGCATGGAGGAGTTTGGCCAGACCATGTTCATGGAGCAACGATCCGCAGGGCAGTCAGGCGCTCGCCTGGGACCTCAAGACCGCGAGCGCACGCGCGGAGCGGCTGGGACCCGATCCGGCGACGCTCTCCGGAACGGCAGACGGGTCCCGTCACGTGCTCATCACCGCAGATCGCGTCGAGGTGCGCGAGACGAACACCGGCGCCGTGGTCGCGCGATGGTCGCCGCATCAACTCGGCGTCACCGGCGGCGTGTTCGGCGCGGCGCTCGGTCGCGGCGGCTCGACGCTGGCACTCCGCACAGCCGATGGCGCGCTCTCCGTGCGCGACGTGACGACCGCGCGCACGATCCTCACGCTTCCTGCCGGAAGCGCCGGAGGTCCCTCGTCGTTCATGCTCGGCCCTACGGAGGATCTGCTGCTCTCGGTCGGAGCGAGCGGTCGCCTGGTCGCGACCGAGCTCCCGAGCGGTCGGATCCGGTTCGAGGTCCAGGCCACGAAGCCTGCGTCCGCGACGCCAGGCAAGATCGTCGCCGCCTCGCTCGACGGGGCGTGGCTCGCGATCGCCGGCACCTCACGCGAGGGGACGCCATGGAACCCCAACATCCCGGTGGTGGAGATCCGGTCGACACGGGACGGCACGCTCGTCGTCGCGCTGTCACCGATGTGGAACGACCTGACCGCGCTCGCCTTCTCCGCGGACCGGAGGCTCCTCTTCGGCGGAACCAAGGAGGGGCGACTGCTCACCTGGGACACCGCCTCCGGGGTCCTGGTCGGCGACCGAGAGGCTCACGCGCGTGTCATCACGAGCCTGTTCGCGGCGACGAGCGGAGCCACCCTGGTGAGCGCGTCGACCGACGGTTCCGTGCGGCTCTGGAACCCAAATGTCGTCGAGGAGTCGAGGAGGGCCGTCGCCGGTACGATGGGGTTGTACGAGGAGGCGTTCGTGCCGTACCGACCGAACGCCCTCGTCGCGACCCTGATGGTCGATGCACGTGGAGACGCGGTGGCGGCGACCGGCGATGGCTACTACAAGGCCGACCGCGGGAGCCTCCGCACGCTCGCCCTCACGTCCGGCTTCCTGCGGTACGAGTTCCAGCAGTTCGACGCGCTCCTGCATCGGCCGGATCTCGTGGTCGAGCGACTCGGCGCGGGCAACAACGATCACCTCGCGCTGTTTCGCGCCGCGCACGAAAAACGCGAGCTGCTGCTCGGCGCGGCGAGCCCGCGGAGCCTTCCCGAACCACCGAAGGTGGTCCTCGCGTCACCGCTACCACTGATCGCGGTGAACCGGGAGGTCACGCTGAGCCTCCGCGTCGACGCGGGAAAAGGAGCGCTCCGCGCGCTGCACGTGGCCGTGAACTCCGTGCCGGTTGGACCGATAGGCGGAGCTCCTCTCACCGGTGCCAGCTGGACTGGCGTCGTCCCGTTCGTGCTCGGCGCAGGTTCGAACCGCGTCGAGATCTACGCCCGCGACGAGCGCGGCGCGACGAGCCAGATCGAGTCGCACGTCATCGAGTACACGGGCCCGACGAAGGCGCCCTCGCTCTACGCCGTGGTGATCGGGGTCTCGCGTTACGCCGACTCCACGCTGAACCTCGACTACGCCGCCAAGGATGCGAAGGACGTCGGCGCCGTCCTGGCCGCAAGCAAGCGATTCGCCAAGGTGAACGTCCTCGAAATCCTGGACGAGCGCGCGACGCGCACGAACATCCTGGCGTCGCGCGCGTTCCTCGAGAAGGCCGGGGTCGACGACACCGTGGTCATCTTCCTGGCGGGCCACGGCTTGCTCGACAAGCAGCTCGACTACGTCTTCGCGACGACCGATATCGACCCGATGGCGCCCGCAGGAGCAGGCCTCGCATACGACAGCCTGAGGGCACTCGTCACGGGCCTCGAGGCCCGCAAGCGGCTCGTCCTGATCGACACATGTCACGCGGGGGAGGCCGACCGGGCGAGCCCGGTCGCGTGGTCGCCTCCGGCCACAACCACGCCTTCGACTCGCCACGTGAAGCAGTTCCGGGGCCTGCGGCTCGTGCGGCGCGTCCCGAATGACCAGAGCTTCGGCCTGATGCTGCAGCTCTTCGCGGACCTGCGCGAAGGAAGCGGCGCCATCGTCGTCGGCTCCGCGGGCGGCGCAGAGCTCGCGCTCGAGAGCTCGCTCTACAAGAACGGCGTCTTCACGTTCGCGCTCCTCGAGGCCCTCAAGGAGAACCGCGGCGATGTCGACAGCAGCGGAAGCGTCAGCGCAACCGAGCTCGTGCGGTACCTGCGGACGCGTGTCGAGACGCTCACGCAAGGGACTCAGCGCCCCGCGACGCGCGGCGAGAACCTCGATCTGGATTTTCCGATCTTCTGAGGATCGGGGCAACGCCACTCCACCGTGGGAATGGACGAGCAGCGAGCCGCAGTGGCCGGCGTTCTCAAGCTCGTTCCCGCACCCGCGGACCTTGTGATCAATGACGCGGCGCCGAAGGTCTCCCGCCGGTCGCGGTCGACGCGTCATGCGTCGAGCCCGGAGTCGGCGCGAGCACCTCTACGTCGTCGCTCGCCGGTTGGGCAGCCTGATGCGGCCGCGAAGATGACGTCGATCGAGGAGCGCTGGTGTCGCGCGGCGTGGGCGCGCGTGGCGAGACCGCGCCTCACGCGAGCCGGCGTCGTGAACGCCCGGGGCGAGCGACGGCGCGACAGTGACTGTCGCCGCCGGAGTCGACGAGGGCCGCGCTGCAAGAAGCCCCCCGGGTGTCGGTGGCGTAGCGCGCATCGCGGTTGGCTCGCCCGACAGGCAACCGGCGACCGGCAACTCCCTCGGGGAGAGGCGGCGGGCGACAGGCAACCGGCAACGGGCACTTCGGATCCATGCGCGCGAACGTCTGCAAGAACACGCAGCGCCGACCCCCAAGGCGACGCCGGGTGCGACTCGCCCGACGGCGCGATGCAGTACGATGGCCGCGCAGGATGATCATCCGGAGCGCCACCGTCGTCGACCTGACCTCGCTCGTCGACTTCGTGCTCGCCGAGGCACACGAGGCCGAAGGCCGCGAGCTCGATCGCGTGACGGTCGCCGCGGCGGTCGGTGCGGCGCTCGCGGATCCGGCGCTCGCCCGGTACTGGGTTGCCGAGGACGCGAGCGTGCCCATCGCCGCGATCGCGATCGTCCTCGAGTGGAGCGACTGGCTCAACGCCGCGTACTGGTGGGTCCAGCTCGCGTACGTGACGCCGGACCATCGCCGCCGCGGCGTGATCCGCGCGCTCGTCGATCACGTGCGCACCGTCGCCTCGACCGAGGGAGCACCGGAGCTTCGGCTCTACGTGCATCCGTCGAACACGCGTGCGATCCGCGCGTACGAGAGGCTGGGCTTCACGCTGTCGCCGTACGTGATGATGACGCTACGCTAGAGCTTGCCCGGAAATTCGGGTGGTTCCCGTGTTCTCGCGAACCTTCGGCGTGTTCTCCTGACTCGCCCCCGCCGTGCCCCCGTGAGCCAGGCGGCGCCCGACGGAGAGCGCTATGCTCGCGCGGTGCGTGTCCTGCTACTCGTGTTCCTCGCCGCGTGCGGACCGCGTCCGGCTCGACCATCCCGCACGATCACCGACGACGAGTCCGCGATCGTCGCGTTCAAGGCGGGGTGGGAGCGCGAGGTACGCCCGAGGATCGCCGATCCGCTCGTGCGCCGGATCGACAACCGCATGCAGACCACCGACGCGCTCGGGCGGTATCACGCCCAGTCGCACGAGTGCCGCGAAGGCCTCGATCGGATTCGCGCCCTCACCGACCTCGCCCAGCATCAGGACTCGCCCGACGGCCGCAACCTCGTCGTGCACGGCACCCCCGATGCCCTGCTCGGCCGCGCCCGCTGCTGGTCGGTGCTGTTCATGGGCGGCATGAAGCTCGCCGCCGAGGGCTGGCTCGATGCGAGTGGTCGCCTGCTGATCGTGTGGCGAATCCCCGCGAGCTAGCGATGGGTTGGGGACGCTCTCCACTTTCACAACTTCCATCCACGGAGGGCCCGCGAAAGTTGTGAAAGTGGAAAGCGTCCCTAAAGTCCGAGCTTGTCCTTGAGGGCGCGGGCTCGCTCGCGCGCGACCGCGAGCTCCTTGCCATCGGAGAGCCGGACTCGGGTCCCGTCGGGGGCGGCGTGGAGCTCGACGATCGCGGAGAGCCGGACGAGGGTGGCACGATGGATACGGAAGAAGCCCGCGTGGCGCTCTTCGAGGTCGCTGATCGAGGGGTCGACCACGTAGCTGCGCTCCGCGGTGTGGGCATAGGTCAGCTTGTCCTCGGCAAGGAAGTGCGTGATGCGCTCGAGCTCGATGAGGTGGGTCTTGTCGCCGAGGCGCGATGCGATGCGCTCGGGCGCGGCAGGCGTGACCAGCGCGATCCGGGCCATCGCCGCGGCGAGCTGGGCGCTGGCGTCGGCCGCGGGGAGAGCACGCAGGCGATCGAGCTTGTCGAGGGCGCGGCGGAGGTCGTCGTCGCGGATCGGCTTGAGCAGGTAGTCGATCGCGTTGACCTCGAAGGCTCGGAGCGCGTGCTCGTCGTGGGCGGTGGTGAACACGACCATCACGCGCGGTGGGAGGCGGGCGCAGACGCCGAAGCCGTCGAGCTCTGGCATCGAGATGTCGAGGAAGACGAGGTCGAGGTCGGCCGCCGTGATCGCAGCGACGGCGGCCACCGGGTCGGTCGTTTGGCCGGCGATCTCGACCCGACCGGTGGCCTCGAGGAGGCGGGCGAGGCGCTTGAGCGCGAGCGCTTCGTCGTCGACGAGGAAGACTCTGCGCGTCATGCGTGGATCTCGATGCGGACCGCGGCACCGATCGCTGCTTCGGCGGGCGCGACGAGGCGCGCTCGATCGCCGTAGAGCGCGTCGAGGCGCGAGCGCAGCCCGTCGAGCCCGTGACCCGCGACCCAGATCGGACCGGTGAAGCCGGGACCGTCATCGGCGATGTCGATCACGAGCTGGCCGTTGTCGCGACGAGCGATCACCCGGATGTGGGCACCCTGCTTGCGAGCCGAGACGGCGTACTTGACGCTGTTCTCGACGAGGGTCTGCACCGCAAATGCAGGGACCTCGAACGTGGCGAGCTCCTCGGGCACGTCGAGCTCGTAGCGTAGGCGATCGCCGAACCGCACGCGCTCGATCTCGAGATAGTCGGTGACGATGCGCAGCTCCTCGCCGAGCGGGACGAGCCGCGCGTGCGCGTCGAGCGAGAACCGTAGCAGCGCGCACAGGCGTTCGAGCAGGTTCTCCGCGCGCCGCGGATCCTCTGGAATCAGCGCGAGCGCGCTGTTGAGCGCGTTGAACAGGAAGTGCGGGCGGACCCGCGACTCGAGCGATGCGAGGCGCGCCTCGACCGCGAGCGCGAGGGCCCGCTGGCGCTCGCCTTCACTGGTGTCGAGCTTGTCGTGAAGCCGCGACAGCGTGACCGCGCCGATCGTGACCGGCACCGAGATCGCGAGCGAGATCATGAGGCCCTGCCGGTACACCGCCCACATCTGCGACGAACCGACGAGCCCCACGAGCACGAGGACGATCCCCGTGAACAGCGTCCCGACGAGGATCACGACGAGCATCACGCCGACGTAGATCATCCACTGGCGCAGCACCGGACGGCCGTGGATGCGCGGCTTCAGGTTCCTGAACACGAGGTTCGCGGGCACCCCGATCGAGAGCGAGTACAGCGTCGAGACCCCGGCGTTGACCGCAAACTGCACGACCGAGAGCTCCCCGTTGATCGAGAACACGGCTCCGACCACGAGGCCCATCCCGACGCTCAACGCGAGCGTCTGGAGCAGGCTCCGGCACAGCGACGCGGGCATGGCGTGATCCTACATGGCCCACGGCGCCGGCCGCTGGGAACCCCCGTTCCGACGAGCCGTATCGCCGAGCCGATGAACCGTCGTCGCGACCGGACGAAGCGCTAGGCGCTGCGCCGGAGGTGGTGACGGTCGGCCAGCCCCTCGGCCGCGAACGCCGCGAGCACCGACGGACGCTGCGCGATGCGAAACTCGTAGTCATCGAGGTTCGGCCAGATCTGGAGGTCGATGTGGAACTTTCCGGACCAGAACAGCATCACGAACAGGTACGCGTCGGCGACGGTGAACGTCTCGCCCATGAGGAACGCCCGGTCGGAGAGGACGTCTTGCAGGTAGCTGAACCGCTCGGCGATCATGCCGCGCAGCTTCCCGGCGTAGTCCTCCGGCGTATCGGACCTGAACAGCGGGCTGAACTGCTTGTGGATCTCCGCCGAGATGAAGCTCAGCCACTCTTGCAGGTGATAGCGCGCGAACGTGCCGTTGGGCGGCGCGAGCCGTCTGTCGGGGACGAGGTCGGCGAGGTACTGCACGATCGCCGGACCCTCGGTGAGGACCTCGTGGCCGATATCGTCGATCGCGAGCGCGGGCACGTCTCCCCTCGGGTTGATCAGCAGGTAGTCGACACCACTCGAGGTGCGATGCGTGTGGAGATCGACCCGTTCGAGATCGAAGCGCCGCTCGGATTCTCGCAGCACGATGTGTGGTGACAGCGAGGAGTCGCCGGGGGAGTAGTACAGCTTCATCACACCCTCCTGTGATGTCCTTCACCTACGCATCGACCATACCAGCGCACTGGATCGTCAGCCACATCTCCCTCATGATCGAGGGCGTGACTCGAACGCTCGTCGTGCTGGTGATGCTCGTCGCGTGCGGCAAGGCTCCGTCCGGGCCACCCGCGCAGATCATCGATCTTTCGACGTCGGTCGCAGAGTTGCGGCGCGACTTCGATGCCCACCGCGGTGAAGCGCGCTTCGTGGCGTTGCTCTCCCCCACCTGACGGCCCTGCTTGCGCGGGGCCCGTGCGGTCCACCAGGTCATGGTCGAGGGGCTCGGCATTCGTACGTACATCGTGTGGATCCCGATCCTCGACGCCGACGAAGGCAGCGAGGTCCCGCACGCGAGCGCGAACGTGCGCGTCTCGCCGCAGTACTTCGACGGCGAGAAGAAGATCGGCGACAGCCTCGCGCGCGCATTCGGCAGGACGCAGCCGGTCTGGGACTCGTTCTTCTTCTACCCGCCGGGCGCGGCCTGGACCGATCAGGGACTCCCGATCCCCGAGCTCGCGATCGCGCAGGAAGGTGGCGTCGTGGTCGGAACTACCGGCTCGCTGGCGCCGCTCGCGGATCAATCGCGGCTGGTTCCCGAGCTGCGCGGCAAGGCGATCGTGATCGGCGAGATGGATCACTTCGAGGCGATCTTGCGGCAGATCGCCGAGCCGTTCGCCGCACGACACCGCAGCGCACGCTGAGGCATGAGCGCACGTCGAGCGCGCGCGCACGCTTCGCGGTTCGTGTTTCACCGGATTTCGCCCTGCGCTGCCGCGGCACGCGTGCTGCACTGCGCGTGCGTCCATGCACCTCGATCACGAGCGCCGTCTCCTCGCAAAGCTCGTACGAGAGATCACCCGGGCCGAAACCCAGGCGATCGAGCACGCGCCACGCGAGGCCAAGCGCCTGGGAGAGGTGCCACCGGTGCTCGCGCTGCGCGACGTCGCGAACCACTCCACGTCCATGCGCCCGCGGCTCCTCGGCATGCTCGAGGCCTATGACCTCCGGATCGGCCGCAGGGGCCTCGGAGCGACGCTCGCGACGCTGCGTCACCTCGTCGTCGATCATGCCGTCGACCCCGAGCGCTCGTTCCGCACCGCGCTCCTCGATCTCCGACACGGCCTCGACGTCGCTCAGCTGCTCCGCGACACGGCACGCCGCGAGCTGATGTTCGGCGTCATCCGATGGTGCGACGACTGGCTCGGTACACGGCGCACGCTCGTGGCGCACGCAGCTGCACAGCTTGCATGGTTCGTGGAGCAGGCGAGCCTCGCAGTCGAGGCGCTACCGTTCTCCGACACTGCTTCCGCCGAGGACCTCGACGACTGGCACGCCGATCGCACCACCTGAGGTCGGCACGATCAGGAACTGGTGGACCGCCGGAACATCGACCGGCGACACATCGAATCGCGGAGCTAGGTTCCAGCCGCGAGCTGTGGTTCACGATGGCGAGGTCACATGAATCGCGCGCCTGCTTCGTGCCTTTGGTTTCTCGGCCGGATCGCGAGCGCGCCTCGTGTTCGTGGCCGTACCGCGCGCACGAGCACAGGTGAGGCGCGAGCGAGGCGCCGCGATCGCCGGAGCCATGCCACCGCCGGACGCTAGCCTGTCATGAAAGCGCGGAGCATGAAGTCGTCCGGCGACGTCCGAGAGTCGGCCCCGCAACCCGCAGTCAGCGACGGGCGGCGGCGAGCCGTCGTGCTCGCGATCCGGCCCCAGGTCGATGGGGGCCGCTACCCCGTCAAGCGCGCGGCCGGCGAGCCGTTGAGCGTCGAGGTCGATGTCGTCTGCGATCAACACGACGTGGTGCGCGCGGTGGTCTTGCACCGGCACGCAGCGGAACCGGCGTGGCACGAGACCGCGACCGAGCACGTGGGTAACGACACGTGGGTCGCGACGCTCGCGCTCGCCGAGCTCGGGCGCCACCGCTACACGGCCCTCGCGTGGACCGACGCATTCGCGACCTGGCAACGCGGGCTCGAGCGGAAGCTCGCGGCCGGCCTCGAGGTCTCGCTCGAGCTGCTCGAGGGCGCGCTGCTCGTCGACGCGGCGGTCGGGCGCGGTGCCCCGCTGCGCCATACGGCGGCACTCCTGCGCGGGACCGAGCCGATCAGCGTTCGGGTCGCACACGCCACGAGCGCCGCGCTCACCGCCGAGATGTTCCGGTTTCCGGATCGCTCGTGTGCAGCGCGCTATCACGGCGAGCTCGAGGTGATCGTCGAGCGCCGGCTCGCGGGATGCTCCGCGTGGTACGAGCTGTTCCCGCGGTCCACGGCAACCGGTCGCCACGGGACGTTTCACGATGCCGAGCGGCGTCTCGACTACGTCGCGGAGCTCGGGTTCGACGTGGTCTACCTGCCGCCGATCCATCCGATCGGCCGCACCTACCGCAAGGGGCCGGACAACGCCACCGATGCGCGCCCCGGCGATCCCGGGAGCCCGTGGGCGATCGGCGCGGCCGAAGGTGGGCACACGAGCGTGCACCCCGAGCTCGGCACGCTCGCCGACTTCGATCGGTTTCGCGCGGCCGCCTCCGCACGCGGCCTCGAGGTCGCGCTCGATATCGCGTTCCAGGCATCTCCCGACCACCCGTGGGTCGCCCAGCACCCGACGTGGTTTCGCGCGCGACCCGACGGCTCGATCCAGCATGCCGAGAACCCGCCGAAGAAGTACCAGGACGTCTTTCCGTTCGACTTCGAGACCGCCGACTGGCGCGCGCTGTGGGCAGCGCTCCGCGACGTGTTCATGTTCTGGTGCGAGCGTGGCGTGCGCGTGTTTCGCGTCGACAATCCGCACACCAAGCCGCTCCCGTTCTGGGAGTGGTGCCTCGCCGAGGTGCATGCACGATTCCCCGACGCGGTCTTTCTCGCCGAGGCGTTCACGCGACCGAAGCTCATGTACGCGCTCGCGAAGTCCGGGTTCTCGCAGTCGTACACGTACTTCACGTGGCGCACGACGAAGGCCGAGCTCACGAGCTACTTCGAGGAGCTGACGCGGACCGAGGCCGTCGAGTGCTTTCGGCCCAACCTGTGGCCGACGACGCCCGACATCTTTCCAGATCACCTGGTGCACGGCGGTCGCGCGGCGTTCGTGACCCGCGTCGTGCTTGCGGGGACGCTCTCGAGCTCGTACGGCATCTACGGCCCGTCGTACGAGCTGATGGAGCACCTCCCGCGACCCGGCACCGAGGAGCTGGCGCACAACGAGAAGTACGAGCTACGCGCGTGGGACACCGATCGCGCGGACAGCCTGCGCCACGTGATCGCCCGCCTCAATCGCGTGCGGCGCGCGAACCCGGCGCTCCATGGCAATCGCACGCTCCGCTTTCATCGCACCGACAGCGACCTCGTCCTCTGCTATTCGAAGCGGACGCTCGATCGCTCGAACGTCATCCTCGCCGTGGTCAACCTCGACCCACACCACACTCATCGAGCGTGGCTCGACCTAGATCTCGACGAGCTTGGCCTGACCGCCCGCGATTCGTTTCAGGTGCACGATCTGCTCGGCGGCGCTCGGTTCACGTGGTCCGGCGCGCGCAACTTCGTCGAGCTTGCTCCCGACGCGATGCCCGCCCACGTGTTCGAGGTCCGTCGGTTCGTGCGGACCGAGAGCCAGTTCGAATACTTCCTATGACCGACTCGACCGAACAACCGCTGTCCGACGATCCGCACTGGTACAAGGACGCGATCATCTACGAGCTTCACATCCGTGCGTTCAAGGACTCGACGAACGACGGCGTCGGCGACATCAACGGCCTGATCGAGAAGCTCGACTACCTGTGCGATCTCGGGATCACGGCGATCTGGCTGTTGCCGTTCTATCCATCACCCTTGCGCGACGGCGGCTACGACATCGCGGACTACACGGATGTCCACGAGCACTACGGCACGCGTGATGACATCGCGCGTCTCTTGCACGACGCGCACAGCCGCGGCATCCGCGTGATCACCGAGCTCGTCTTGAACCACACGTCGTCGGATCACCCGTGGTTCCAGCGTGCGCGCCGTGCCCCTCCAGGTAGCCCGGCGCGAGACTTCTACGTCTGGAGCGATACGCCCGCGCGCTACGAGGACACGCGCATCATCTTCCACGACTACGAGACGTCGAACTGGGCGTGGGATCCGATCGCGAAGGCGTACTACTGGCACCGGTTCTACTCGCACCAGCCCGATCTCAACTTCGATAACCCGGCGGTACACGAAGCGCTGTTCGGCGCGATCGACTTCTGGTTCGAGATGGGGGTCGACGGAGTGCGCCTCGACGCGGTGCCGTATCTCTACGAACGCGAGGGCACGAGCTGCGAGAACCTGCCCGAGACGCACGCGTTCCTGAAGAAGCTGCGCGCGCACGTCGACACGACCTTCAAGAACCGGATGCTCCTCGCCGAGGCGAATCAGTGGCCCGCCGACGCGGCGGCGTACTTCGGGGATGGCGACGAGTGCCACATGAACTTTCACTTCCCGCTGATGCCGCGGATGTTCATGGCGATCGAGCTCGAGGACTCGTTCCCGATCGTCAACGTCCTCAAGCGCACGCCGCAGGTGCACGAGTCATGTCAGTGGGCGACGTTCCTGCGCAACCACGACGAGCTCACACTCGAGATGGTGACCGACGAGGATCGCGACACGATGTATCGCGCGTACGCGGCCGAGCGTGCGGCACGCGTCAACCTCGGGATCCGGCGCCGGCTCGCACCGCTGCTGACGGTCCGCCGCAAGGTCGAGCTGATGAACGCGCTGTTGCTCTCGCTCCCCGGGACGCCGGTCCTCTACTACGGCGACGAGATCGGCATGGGCGACAACATCTACCTCGGCGACCGCGACGGCGTGCGCACCCCGATGCAGTGGAGCTCGGATCGCAACGGCGGATTCTCGACGGCGAACCCGCAGAAGCTCTACCTGCCGACGATCATCGACCCCGAGTATCACTACGAGGCGATCAACGTCGAGGCGCAGCAGGCGAACCCGTCGTCGCTGCTGTGGTGGATGAAGCGGCTGATCGCGAAGCGCAAGGAGCATCAGCTATTCGGTCGCGGCTCGATCGAGTTCATGACCGGCGACAACCCGCGCGTGCTCGCGTTCGTTCGCGAGCACGAGGGCGAGTCGGTGCTCGTCGTCGCGAACCTGTCGCGATTCGTCCAGTGCGCGCGGCTCAACCTCGAGCGGTTCCGGGCGACGGTACCGATCGAGATGTTCGGCCGGATGCGATTTCCCGAGATCACCGACGCGCCCTACTTCGTCTCGCTCGGTCCCTATGACTTCTACTGGCTCGTGCTCGAACGCCCGCAGCTCGCCGAGATCTCGCCAGAGCGCCCCACGCTCAATGCCCGCAGGAGCTGGACCTCGCTGCTCGAGCCCGCTCGCCGCAATCAGCTCGCGCGCACGCTGATGACATACGTGGCGCAGCGTCGCTGGTTCCGCAGCAAGGCACGCACGCGCAAGGCGGCGTCGATCACGGACATCCTCGCGTTTCCCGACGAGGCTGGTTACGCGATCGTGCTGCTGCACGTCGAGTACGACCACGGGTCACCGGAGACCTACGTCGTACCGCTCGCGTTCGCCGAGGAAGGCGAGCCGCACGAGTCGATGCGGATGCCCGCGCTCGTGATCGCGAACGTGTCGATCACGGAGGTACCGGGGCGCGACCGGCCGCTGAACGGGGTCCTGTACGACGCGCTCGTCGCCGACGGGTTCAACGCCACGCTCCTGCGCTCGATGACGCACGGCACGGGCGCGATCGGCCAACACGGACGACTCGCCGGCGACGCGCTCGCCGCGCTACGAGAGCTACCACCCGAGACTCCGCTCGTGCCGCGCGCCTCGGCGGCCGATCAGAGCAATAGCGGCATCGTGTACGGCGATCGCTTCATGCTGAAGCTGTTTCGTGCGATCGAGGACGGCCCGAACGCCGAGCTCGAGATGGCGCGGTTCTTCGCGACGCGAGCCCCGAGCTACCGCGGTGTGCCGCGGCTCGCGGGCGTGCTCGAGTACCACCAGCCGCGCCGCGAATCGAGCACGCTGGGTACGCTGTTCGAGCTCGTGCCCAACCAGGGAGATGCGTGGCAGCTCACGTCGAGCTCGCTCGACCGCTACTTCGAAGGCGTGCTCGCGGACAAGACGCGACCGGAGACTCCGCCAGTAGAGCCGGGCTCGCTCCTCGCGCGCTCGCGGATCGCACCGACGAATCGCGTGATCGACTGGGTCGGCGCGTACATCGATCGAGTGCGCCTGCTCGGCCTCCGCACCGCGGAGATGCACGCCGTGCTCGCGGGCGAGACACAGGATCCGATGTTCGTGGCCGAGCCGTACGACATCATGCACCAGCAGTCGATCTACGGATCCGTGAGCGCCCAGCTGGCGCGGACGTTCGATCTGCTACGCGGTCGCCTCCGGTCGCTGGCACCCGACCAGCGCGCCGTCGCCGAGCTGGTCCTCGCGCGCGAGTCCGATATCGACGACGTCCTCGTCAAGATCACGCGCCGCAGGATCGACGTGATCCGCGCGCGCGTCCACGGCGACTACCACCTCGGCCAGGTACTGTGGACCGGTGAGGACTTCGTGATCATCGACTTCGAGGGCGAGCCCGGCAGACCGCTGTCGCAACGCCGGTTCAAGCGTACGCCGCTGCGCGACGTGGCCGGCATGGTGCGCTCGCTCCAGTATGCGAGCGCGGCGGCGCTGCGCGATGGCCGCCACCGACCCGAGGACGTGGCCCGACTCCAGACGTGGGCGGCCGCGTGGGCGGAGTGGGTCTCGCCGTGCTTCCTCGCCGGCTACCTCGATCGAGCGCGTGGCACGAAGCTCGTGCCGTCCAACGACACCGATTGCGATCAGCTACTCGAGTTCTTCTTGTTCGAGAAGTGCATCTACGAAATCGGCTACGAGCTGAACAACCGGCCCGACTGGGTCGAGATCCCGTTACGCGGCTTGCTCGGCCTCCTGCCGGTGATGTCGTGAGCCCCGCGAAGGCGGACGATCATCAGTTCGGCGAGCTCGACGCGCACCTCATGCGCGAGGGCAAGCACCCTCGCCTGCACGACAAGCTCGGGTCGCATCCGACGACCCACGGCGCACGCTTCGGGGTGTGGGCCCCGAATGCCGCGGCGGTCAGCGTGATCGGTGACTTCAACGAGTGGAGCCCCGGCGCCTCGCCGCTCGCCCGGATCTCGAACGCCGAGGACACGGGGGTGTGGACCGGCTTCGTTCCGAACGTCGCCCGTGGCGCGCTGTACAAGTATCACCTGCGTTCCAAGGTTCGCGGCTACGAGGTCGCGAAGGCGGATCCGTTCGCGATCCGCAACGAGGCACCACCGGGCACCGCCTCCGTCGTGTGGACCGCCGAGCACGAGTGGAGCGACTCGGCGTGGATGACCTCGCGTGCGCGCGTCGCGAACCCCGCGGCGCCGATGGCGATCTACGAGGTGCACATCGGCTCGTGGATGCGCGTCCCCGAGGAGGACAATCGTTCGCTCACCTATCGCGAGGTCGCGCCGAAGCTCGTCGAGTACGTCACGCGCCTCGGCTTCACGCACGTCGAGCTGATGCCGCTGACCGAGCATCCGTTCTTCGGCTCCTGGGGCTACGAGACCACCGGGTACTTCGCGGCGACCGCCCGTTACGGCACGCCGGAAGATCTGATGGCGCTCGTCGACGCACTTCACCAGGCGGGCATCGGGGTGATCCTCGACTGGGTACCGGCACACTTTCCGAGCGACGAGCACGGCCTCGTCTACTTCGATGGCACTCCACTCTTCGAGCACCCCGACCGCCGTCTCGGGTTTCATCCCGAGTGGAACACCTCGATCTTCGACTTCGGCCGTCAGGAAGTGCGCAGCTTCCTGCTCTCGAGCGCGCTCTACTGGCTGGAGCGCTTCCACGTCGACGGCCTGCGTGTCGACGGCGTCGCCTCGATGCTCTACCGCGACTACGGCCGCAAGGCCGGCGAGTGGACTCCGAACGCCCGCGGCGGCAACGAGTACCTCGAAGCCGTCGAGCTCGTGAAGCGCCTCAACGAGGCGATCGCCCGCGAGCGGCCCGACACGATCACCATCGCCGAAGAATCCACCGCGTGGCCGCACGTCACCGGCGCGATCGCCGACGGCGGCCTCGGCTTCAGCTTCAAGTGGGACATGGGCTGGATGCACGACACGCTGAAGTACTTCGCGCGCGATCCGATCACGCGCAAGCACCACCACCACGAGCTGACGATGCGTGGCCTCTACGCCTTCAGCGAGCGCTTCGTCCTCCCGCTCTCCCACGACGAAGTCGTCCACGGCAAGGGTTCGCTCCTCGGCAAGATGCCCGGCGATCGCTGGCAGAAGTTCGCGAACCTCCGCCTCCTGCTCGCGTACATGTACTCGCAGCCCGGCAAGAAGCTGCTCTTCATGGGCGGCGAATTCGCGCAGTGGCGCGAGTGGAACCACGACGCCTCCCTCGACTGGCACCTGCTCGACGATCCGTC
>Ga0299915_10000228_pt1 | contig 43855 bp, 44 predicted proteins | sample RVTome_13_FD_200263 | JGI IMG/M metagenome (GOLD analysis project Ga0299915, IMG submission 200263) | Soil microbial communities from uranium-contaminated site in the Upper Colorado River Basin, Wyoming, United States - RVT92D227 (version 2) ...
TAGATATTTTCGAAAGAATCTTTACTTACTAAAAATTTCATTCCAAACAAACTATCTATACTTCTTTCTGCTGTAATGCTGGCGTTGAGATTTTTTTCCTGTATGCCTGCAGTCGAATACTGATAGTCAACCTGGTATTGAATTATTTTTATCTTTCTCAGACTATCCGAGGAAGAACCAAGGATTTCCGTTACCGATTGTCCTGAGCTTATTAAATTTAAGAAGCAACAAAACAACACTATAAACAAACCAATCTTTTTTTTCATAAGCAGAATATTTATATAAACTATGGTTATTACGGCAATAATTTCATTAAAGAACCTTACAAACATCAAACAAATGTTGAAAGCAGTTTGCCATTTTGATAAATTTAACATTTATAACCATCACTCATTTTTAAAATCTGATTACGCTTACAATAATACGTGGCCTCATATGAAATGTCGCACAGGATGGCATGTACAGACGCATTACAATGCGTATCTACCGTGCGCTCCGATTTTCTCCTCCTTCGCTAATGCTCCGGCGGACAAGTACACCGTTCGTGGACAGCCCAACGCACTCGGCGACTTCCGTGGAAAAATTTTGTTTGAATAAATGTATCAAAGTACGATCGATCTGGATGCTCTAATAGCCAATCTTTTAAGTATCGTTCTGTTTTTTTTAAACGTTGGCGGTATACGGGGTTGACGATGCCATAACACTGACTTGTCTGGTTACCCGGAAGATATGCAAAAGCCTAAACATTAGCAAACGCAATGGCCGGCAATGAATTATACGCGGTGTTATTATGCTCCTTTCATTTTTTATTAATATCTTGGTTTGTCTTTTATTTCTTCGTAATATTTTTCAATCCCAATCTCCTTAATTCTCTTGTTAATATCAACCGATCTTTTATACAAATGGTCGTCAAATCCAGTATTACTGCATGGAAAATCAGAGCACTGAAAACAAAAATCAACGCCTTTTTCTTTGTGACAATCTCGAACTTTACAATCCTTAAATAATCTACATGTCTCTTTTCTACAGCCTTTACATTCGATAGTCGCAAAATATGTCAAAAGAGCTTTAAAGTCAGGATATTTTTTAAAAACAGGCGCATCAATTAAATCTACAAATCTTTGCGCGTAAATATCAAATTTACCAAGGGCTTTCTTAAGGTCGATGCTACTTTTTCTAATCTCCCCTTCTGAAAATGCAAAACATTTTCCACAATGCAATCCACATGGAGCAAGTCTATCCTTTATATTTTCATTCAATAATCTATCCATCTGTTAAAATGAGATTCTATATTTCCTTTTGAAAAGCAACTACATCAAGCACTTTATTAAATTTTTCTCCTACATTTTTAAAATGTGCACATTTTGCAAAACCAGATTTTTCAAATAGTGCGATACTTCCTTCATTGTCCCCTGCAATTATTCCAATCAGATTTTTTAATCTATTCTCTCTCGCTTTATTCTCCAAATGGTTAAGCGCAACTTCCCCTATTCCTTTTTTACAAAATTCAGGCTTTAAATATATTGTAATCTCTGCTGTTCTATCATAAGCTTGTCGTTTTTTATAATTTGTCAGGAAGCAATAACCGGCAATTTCATTTTCTTTGTAAATAAGGTAAGACTTATACAACGAATGATTGATATAGATAAATTCCTTCAATTGATCAATCTGGATTGGTTCAGTATGAAAAGTCGATGTTGAATTTTCAATGTACCAATCATATATTTTTTTCACTTCTGATAAGTCCTGTTCTTTTATTTCTTCAAACTTTATATCCATGTGCGATTCTTATTGAATGTGGCATAAGTATTTAGCTGCATCGCGTCTAAAATTTCATATACGCAATGTGTGTAATTTAAATATGATTCCGCCATGAAAAGATAATGATTTTTAAATCACCGTATTACCCTATCCGGATTTATTTCCGCGATCAATTCTAATTTGAATCTCCTCCTCTTCAATTCCTGTCCGTATCCGTACACCTCCTGTATGAATTGAAACAGTTTTGCCATAAGGTAATGATCTGAAAATTTTTGTATTATTCTATTATACAATGCTTTATATAGTTTGGCACAATATATGATCATATATGCCAAACACTAAATAACCTAAAAAAATGAAAACAAAATTAAACATGAACAACATTAAGAAAGTAGCTGCAACTGTCTGTGCTGCCCTGATAATGACTGCCGGAAGTCTTACACAAGCCAATTCCGGCAATTGTGCAAACAAAAACCTGACTTCGCTGATCAGCCTGGAGTCTGTAATGACACTGACCGAACAATCCATCCGGTATATCGCTCCTGCTGTTTCTGAAACAGAAGCAGTATCTGCTGAAATGGAAAATCTTGAAATACTTGCCGGAGTTATCGAAGCTTCAATCAGATATGAAGCTCCTTCTGTAGAGGAAGCTGACGAAGTTGCACCTGTACTGGAAAGACTTGAAATGATGGCTGCAGCTACCGAAATAGCGCTGAAATATGAAGCACCGCAAGTTAATGATGTTGAAGAAGTTGCTGACGAAATCCTGCTGGCAATGAATAATTAAACCCGATACCATGCATACAACGAAAACTCCAGGTAAAACATAACCTGCTGTTTGCCCATAAGCACAGCAGGTTTTTTATTTTCCTCTGATTCCGCTTATAAACTTCCGGATATCTTCCTTCAAATCTTTCGACTGTGACAGCATCTTCACAAAGGCACTCCCTATTATGGCCCCTTTTGCATAACGGCAGGCTGCTGCAAAGCTTTCATGATCTGATATGCCAAATCCGATCAGGGTGGGATTACTGAGTTTCATGAAATCGATCCGTTCAAAATAAGAAATCTGTTCCTGTGAAAATATCCCCTTCACACCTGTAGTGGACGAAGCCGAAACCATATAAATAAAACCGTGACTGGCGGCATCAATCTTTTTAATGCGTATGGCATTTGTTTGTGGCGAAATCAGAAAGATGTTGTGCAAGCCGGAATTTTCAAATTGCTTGTGAAACTCTTCCTGATAAACTTCCAAAGGCAGATCGGGTATTATCACCCCATCAATTCCCGAATCTGCACACTGCCTGCAAAAATTCTCCATGCCAAACTGCAGCACAGGATTAAGATAGCCCATCAATAACAACGGTATATCCACTTCTTTCCGGATGTCCCGGAGCTGAGTAAAAAGCAGTCTCAGGCTCATGCCATTCTTAAGTGCCCTGTCGCTGCTTTGCTGGATTACGGGACCGTCAGCCATGGGATCGGAAAAAGGTATGCCAATCTCGATCATATCGGCACCGGCACCGGCAAGTGACTGAATGATTTCAGCGGTACTGTCTCTGCCGGGATAACCTGCCGTAAAGTAAACGGAAAGTATTTTGCCGGATCCGGATGTGAAAAGTCGGTTTATTCGATTCATGGATATATAAATATTAAAAGAATGCTTCCTGGTTACAATAAATTCCTGTCCGTCATATACTTCATATACGCTGCCATATCCTTATCACCTCTTCCTGACAGGTTTATTACCACCACTTCGTTCCTTCCGAAACTATGCTTGGCCGGTATTGCCAGTGCATGCGCCGATTCGAGCGCAGGGACAATGCCTTCGAGCCGGGTAAGCCGGAATGCTGCCTCCAGTGCTTCTTCATCAGTTACATGTTCAAATACAGCCCTGCCTGTTTTATGCAGGTAAGCATGCATGGGCCCGATGCCCGGGTAATCAAGACCCGCTGATATGGAATAAGGTTCCGTGATTTGTCCGTCATCATTTTGCATAAGCATGGTCCTGCTGCCATGTATGATGCCCGGACGGCCCAAAACCATTGTGGCTGCAGATTCGCCACTGTCAATTCCCCTGCCGCTGGCTTCCACAGCATACAATTTCACTTCATGGTTATCGAGGTAGTGATAGAATATTCCGGCGGCATTGCTACCCCCGCCCACACACGCAATGATATAATCCGGATCAGAACTGCCGGTTTGCTCCTGCAACTGCCATTTCAGTTCTTCACTGATCACTGCCTGCAGTCTGGCCACCAGGTCGGGATAAGGATGTGGGCCCACCACCGATCCGATGATGTAATGGGTATCCACCGGATTGTTTATCCAGTCGCGTATCGCCTCATTGGTTGCATCCTTCAGGGTCATGTTACCGCTCATTACCGGCACAACCTCCGCTCCAAGCATCTTCATCCGCAACACGTTAGGTTCTTGCCGTTCCACATCGAGTTTACCCATGTAAACCACGCATTTCAGTCCCATTAGCGCACATACCGTTGCAGTGGCTACTCCGTGCTGACCTGCACCTGTTTCGGCAATGATCCTGGTTTTGCGCAAACGTTTTGCAATCAGTATTTGTCCGATGGTGTTGTTGATCTTGTGTGCCCCGGTATGGTTCAGATCTTCTCTTTTAAGGTATATCCTTGTACCGTGGAATTCCGATAGTCTTCTGGCATAATACAATGGAGATGGCCGCCCGACGTAATCTTTCAGCAACGAGGAAAATTCAGTCCTGAATTCTGCGTCTTCCAGTATCTTCAGGTAATTTTCACGCAGCTCTTCAATATTCTGGTACATCATCTCGGGGATGAAAGCTCCTCCGAACTCACCGTAATAGCCTCTTTCGTCAACCAAATACTTCATGTTTCTTGTCTTTAATTTCTTCAATAAATGATCTCACCATTTCAATATCTTTTACACCCGGCCTGGTTTCGAAGCGGCTGTTAATATCCACGGCAAAAAAGTCCGGATGCTTTATCTCTCTGATGGTTCCGGTATCGCCGGGACTGATGCCTCCGCTCAGGAAAAACGGCACCTTTTCCTGATACTGCCGGAGGTAATCCCAGTTGAACCGTATTCCTGAGCCACCATACATATCTGATCCGGAATCAAACAAAAAGTAGTCGCATACGGGCGCGTACCGGAAAAGGGAATCGAAATCATGTTCCGTTTCAATACCAAAGGCTTTTATCACCCGGTAACCGGCTAACCGGATTGCTGCACAATAGTCGGGTTTTTCATTGCCATGCAACTGAATAACCTGGAGGTCTAATCTGCCAGCCAACTCCAGCAGTTTATCGGTTGTTTCATTCACAAAAACGCCAACTTTAGCAATCTCAGGCGGGACCATCCGGAAAAGGGATTCATCAGCATTTTCGCCCACATACCGTTTTGACCCGGGATAAAAAATGAAACCCAGGTAATCCGGACCTGTGCCGGCAGTTGCCTGAATATTCGTGGGGTCAAGCATTCCGCAGACTTTTACCTTAATCATCCCCGTAAAGCAATAGTTTCACGAAATCAGAAAATGCAACGGCCGGTTCCGGCGCACGCATGAAGATTTCTCCTATAAGAAATCCCTGGTATCCGAATCCTTTAAGCCATTTAATGGTGAGTGGCGAAGAAATGCCACTTTCCGAGATCTTCACAAAACCGGGAGGAATTTCTCCTGCAAGTTTAACAGAAAGACCGGTGTCGACATTAAACGTATTGAGGTCACGATTATTAACACCTACCATACTAACGAATTCATTTAAATGAGAGAGTTCCAAAGCCTGGTGAACCTCGAGCAGCACCTGTAAGTCAAGCGACCTGGCAAAGCGGGCCAGGTTTTCTGACTGTTCCGGTGTGAGAACGGCAGCGATCAGTAAAATGGCATCTGCTCCGGCCGACCGGGCCTCAACAATCTGATATTCATCAATTATAAAATCTTTCCGCAGTATGGGAATCGGGTTGAGCTCACGGGCACGGATCAGATCATCGGTGGTACCACCGAAATATTGCTGATCGGTGAGTATGGAGAGTGCCGATGCCCCCGCACGGAAATAACCTGTGGTGACCTCTTCAAGTATAGCCGTATCGTTAATGATACCCCGGGAAGGAGACCTCCTTTTAAACTCGGCGATGATTCCGGATTTATCCGGATTAAGAATAAAGTCAGATAAAGACAGGGTATTCCTTTGAAAGAACCTGCTTCGTTCAAGGATTTTCAGCGGCGTTTTCTCCCGTTGAATTTCCAGTTCTTTCTTTTTATGTATGATAATTTCCTCAAGTATGGTCATGATTGCATATCAATTAACAATTTCAATTTTTCCAGGGCTTTTCCTCCGAGTAACGATTTTTCAGCTTCCTCCCGGCATTCACCCGGTGATTTCTGCGGGTAATAGCATTGTAAAGCCAGCTCTGCATTAACCAAAACCACCTGGTTCTGTGCTTTGGTTCCTTTACCTTCCAATATAGCAGTGAAAATTCCGGCCGCTTCCTGAACGGTACTCCCACCGGAAAGCTCAGCGGGCAAAGTTCTGATGTACCCCATTGATTCCGGTGAAATGATCTGTTCCACACCGTTCATAATAACCTTAAAATCAGATGTCAGAGAAACCTCATCATACCCGTCGAGGCTGTGAACAATGGCATACCTCACCGCTGATTGCTGGTAAAGGTAATTATACAACCGGCTCAGCTCAAGACTGTATACGCCTATGAGTTGTTTTCGCGGAAAGGCCGGATTTACCATTGGCCCAAGCATATTAAAAAAGGTTTTTATCTTCAGTGCCCTGCGTACCGGAGCTACATTTTTCATGGCAGGATTGAATAACGGGGCATGTAAAAAGCATACGCCGGCTTTTTCAATCTCTCTCCGTAGTTTGTCCTGATCGGTTGAAAACTTATATCCGAAATGCTCCAGGATGTTTGACGAGCCGCAGGCAGATGAAACTCCGTAATTTCCATGTTTGGTAACGCTGGCACCGGCACCGGCAAGCACAAAGGTGGTGAGTGTTGAAATGTTAAAGGTATCCTTTCCATCACCACCGGTACCACAAACATCAATGGTATCGAAATCATCCAGGTTAATCCTGATGCAAAGATTCAGCAGGGCATCCCGGAAACCGGAAAGCTCCTCCACCGTAATGCTGCGCATCAGATAAACAGTAATGAATGCAGCAATTTCCGACTCGGAATAGATGCCTTTCGCAATATTGGTAAGCACTTCCTCCGCCTCCTGGCGTTTCAGGGTTTTATGATCGAATAAGTAGTTGAGTATTTTTTTCATAGCCATTACATATTAATCCAGTTTCTTATTATTTCAATCCCATGTTCCGTAAGTATTGATTCCGGATGGAACTGCAAGCCGCGTACATTATATTGCTTATGACTTATGCCCATGATTATACTCTTTTCATCTTCAGCCGTGATAGTAAAACAAGCCGGCAGATCCTCCCGTTCCACAACCCACGAATGATACCTGCCGGCTGTCAGTTTATCCGATATACCCTTAAACAAGGGTTCGGAACTGTCGGTAATGAAGACCGGTGTTGCCAGACCGTGGTATACCTGACTCAGGTTAACCAGACGGGCCCCATAAGCTTCACCAATAGCCTGGTGGCCAAGACAAATACCGAGAATACTTTTTTCAGGGCCATAACGTTTAATCAGATCGAGGCAGATTCCTGCTTCAATAGGTATACCCGGACCGGGTGATAGCAGGATTTGCTGATAATTACCAACTTCATCCAATGTGATCGCATCATTCCTGAAAACATCAGGGCGAACACCCGTGAGTTTTTCAATATAATGAACCAGGTTATAGGTGAATGAATCGTAGTTATCAATAACCAGTATTTTCTTCATATGTTATAAGGTTATACAATGTCTTTGGCCATTTCGATTGCTTTTTTCAGGGCCCCGAGTTTATGATTGACCTCCTGGAGTTCACTTTCTTCGTTGGAGATTGCCACAATGCCTGCTCCCGCCTGATAAAAGAGCTTATTGCCTTTGCTTAAAAAGGTACGGATCATGATGGCATGGTTGAACCGCCCGTTAAAATCGAGAAACCCGATTGCGCCACCATAAAAACCCCGGTTCTGGTTTTCGTACTGATCAATGAGTTGCATGGCTCTGTATTTAGGGGCACCCGATAAGGTTCCGGCCGGAAAGGTGGCAGTCATCATATCTGTAACATCGGAGCCCTCCTGCAGCTCCCCTGTAACAGCAGATACCAGATGAATTACATGGGAAAAAAACTGTACCTCCCGATACCTTTCCACAGTAATATTCCTGGCATGCCTGCTGAGATCATTACGGGCAAGGTCAACAAGCATAACATGCTCGGCATTTTCTTTCAAATCAGTCGACAATTGTTGCGCAAGTATTTTATCCCTTTCATCATCACCCGTTCGCTTAAAGGTTCCGGCGATAGGATTGATATACGCCTTGCCGTTCTGTATTTTCAGCTGTGCTTCGGGTGATGAACCAAAGATCTTATAACTGCCATAATCGAAGTAGAACAAGTAGGGTGAAGGGTTTATTGAGCGCAATGCCCTGTATACATTGAATTCATCTCCTGTAAACCGCTGTGTGAATTGTCGTGACAGCACAATCTGGAATACATCGCCCCGGTAGCAGTGCTCTTTGCCCTTGGTCACCATTTGTTTATATTGCTCATCAGTGATGTTTGAACTTTCCTCTCCTGCCGGCATAAATGAATAATGGGCAAGGTTCCTGCTGTGCAGGAGTGTCTCTATCCTTTCCAGTTCACCGGGCTCATCATTTATCCGGTTCTCGATGATATGCAGAATATTCTGGAAATGATTGATGGCGATGATATACTTATAAAAACTATACCTCACTTCAGGGATCAGATGTTCAGAAATCACCCTGGCATTCAGCCTGATATTTTCAAAATACCTGACTGCGTCATAGGAAATATACCCGAAAAGTCCGTTTATCGGCACGCCGTTTTGTTCTTCCGCCTTTTCAAAGGAACGCAGAAAGGTTCTGAACCTCTTGTTAAACGTATGGTGGTCCTTCAGCGGCGTAATGATTCTGGAGCCATCGGGATACGTCTCTGTTGCCTGGTCATTTTCAACATCGAAACCTGCCAGGGGTTTCAGGCAAATGAAAGAATAGCTGTTTTCATTACCATGATAGTCAGAGCTCTCTAATAACAATGAATTGGGGAAAATATCCCTGATCCGAAGATAGATGCTAACCGGGGTAATGGTATCTGCAAGCATTTTTCGGATTTGTGTTTTAATGGTAAACTTTTTCATGGCATGGGTTTAAAGATGTATTGAAAAACGAAGCGGCCTACCGTGAGAACGATAGGCCGCTGTTAATATCATTGTTTATATACAATAGGCAGACGGTCTCACGGTATTATGAGTTTATTGAGCCACCACCACCAGTTTGTATATAATCTATTCATGATTGAATGATAATTCACCTGCAAATATAAAATACATTTTAATAAAAACAAATCATCAGGCAGCTTTTAGGCGCTGTATGTTAACCTTTTCTACCTTCGATTTGGCATAATCGACCGTAATGTTGATTTCGCTTTCCTCCGATGAGGGCAGTTCAAACATAACATCGATCATAATGGCTTCGCAAATGGAACGCAGTCCCCTTGCACCAAGCTTAAAATCAACTGCTTTATCTACAATATAGTTAAGGGCCTCTTCCTCGAAGGTAAGATTTTTTCCATCGATCTCGAACAGCTTAACATATTGCCTGATAATTGAGTTTTTCGGTTCTGTAAGGACGCTGCGCAGCGTTTTTCGGTCGAGCGGATGCAGATAGGTTAAAATGGGAAGCCTGCCAATGATTTCAGGGATCATTCCGTAGGAACGCAAATCCTGCGGGGCGATATATTGCATCAGGTTGTCCCGTTCAATGCGGTCGGCCTGTCGCGATGCATTATATCCCACTACTTTGGTATTTAACCGTTGAGCGATTTTCCGTTCGATACCTTCATATGCTCCGCCACAGATGAACAGGATATTACGGGTATCGACCGGTATCATTTTCTGATCAGGATGTTTGCGCCCTCCCTGGGGCGGTACGTTAACCACCGATCCTTCCAGGAGTTTCAGCAGTCCCTGCTGAACACCTTCACCCGAAACATCGCGCGTAATGGATGGATTATCTCCTTTCCGGGCAATTTTATCAATCTCATCGATAAATACGATGCCTTTCTCAGCTGCTTCAGTATTATAATCGGCAACCTGCAGCAAACGGGTGAGTATACTTTCAATATCCTCTCCCACATAACCCGCTTCGGTAAGTACCGTGGCATCCACTATAGTAAAAGGAACATTCAGCAACTTGGCAATGGTCCTTGCCAGCAGGGTTTTCCCGGTACCTGTCTCACCTACCAGAATGATATTGGATTTTTCAATTTCCACATCATCGGTCTGATCGCGGTGTGAAGTCTGCATCAACCGTTTATAATGATTGTATACGGCTACAGAGATGATCTTCTTGGCTTCTTCCTGTCCGATAACATAAAGATCGAGGAACTTCTTGATCTCTTTGGGCTTTAACAATTTGATTGCATTAACATCGAAGGAGGTCCTTTTTTTGGTCTCTTCCTGGACGATCTCATATGCCTGTTCAACGCAATTATCGCATATGTGGCCTGAAATACCGGCTATTAACAGGTTGGTATCACGCTTGTCTCGTCCGCAGAAAGAGCATTTATCCATTTGCAGGGCAAAAATATTCAGTTAAACGATTTCTCAGAAGGCAAAGTTACCATAAATAAGTTCATTATCCTACTTTTTCTTGACTCTCTCCAGAATCTCATCGATCATTCCATAATCGAGAGCTTCCTTGGAAGTCATCCAGTAATCCCGATCTGAGTCCTTTTCGACCTTTTCAAATGGGTTTCCTGAATGCTCGGCTATGATATGATAAAGTTCAGCCCGAAGCTTGAGAATTTCCCTGGCTGTTATTTCAATATCTGTTGCCTGCCCCTGTGCACCACCCATAGGCTGGTGAATCATAATGCGTGAATGCCTGAGTGCAGATCTTTTCCCTTTGGTGCCTGCACAAAGTAAAACAGCACCCATTGAAGCAGCCATACCTGTGCATATGGTTGCCACATCACAGGAAATATATTGCATGGTATCATATATGCCCAATCCGGCATGTACCGCCCCTCCCGGCGTATTAAAATAGATCTGTATATCCTTGCCCGGATCGGCGGAATCAAGGTAAAGCAACTGGGCCTGAATCACATTGGCAACAAAATCGTCAATCGGTAAGCCCAGAAAGATGATCCTGTCCATCATTAACCTTGAAAAAACATCCATCTGTGCTACATTGAGTTGACGCTCCTCAATAATGGTAGGAGAAATATAACTGCCGGAAACTGAAGTAAACCGGTGAAGATTCAGGCTGCTGATGCCCATATGACCGGTGGCAAACTTATTGAAATCCCTGATGAGGTCCATATTCTGAATTATTGTTTTTAAACTGACTGTTTTTCCAAGAGCTTATTGAATTTCTCCAAAGTTACATCTTTGGTGTCGAGTTTGACTGTTTTACGTATGAATTCGTAAACCTTATTTTCATTCAGACTTTCAACATACCGGTTTCGCTCCTCTTCTCGATTGAGGCTTTCTTTTGCATACTTCCCGAGCATATCCGCCGGTACATCAGCAATTCCATAATACTGAACAAATTGCTGCCTGATGGCCTCCGAAACATGAGCCAAAAGCTCTTCTTCGTTTATCTTCAGGTCATTATCCCTGGTTATTTTCCCCTTGACCAACTGCCATTTCAAATCGTCTTTAAAATGATCAAAATCCTTATCGATCTGGTCGATGGTCACCTTACCCTGATTGGTATGTAACAGCCATCTCTTCAAAAATTCTCCGGGTAATTCCTTTTTAAACTTAGTCAGATAGAAAGATTTCGCATCGAGTTTGAATTTATAATCACTGTTACGCTCAAAGGCCGATTTAAGTTCGGCCTCAACCCTAACCCTGAACTCCTCTTCAGATTTCACGTTGTTCTTGCCGTAAACCTTATCAAAAAGGTCCTGGTTAATTTCCGCTTTTTCGAATTGGGAAACAGTCTTCAGAGTAACCTGAAAGTCCGGACTTACAGTCTCCAGCTTTTCCTTGTCGATCTTTAGCAGGGTTGTCAGATCCGTTTCACTGTCAAAGCTTTTCTTAACATCGATGATAAGCTGATCACCTGCCTTTAATCCCCTGAATTTCTTTTTTGTTTTTTCATCCTTCACATATTCAAGTGATATCGAGGCATCTTCCACCCTGATACCGTTTTCAACCGGATCACCTTTTTTATCTGTCTCAACAAGATCAGCTTTGAGCATTTCGTTCTCTGTAATTTCAGCTGCTTCCTTAAAGGAGCCAAAGCGTGACTGTATTCCGTCGATCTGCTTTTGGCGTTCTTCCTCATCAACCATTATGGCATAATAGGTGATTTTATCTTTTTCCGAAACAGTAATATCCATTTCGGGGGCCAGTCCGATATCAAAGATAAATTCAAATTCATTGTCAAGATCCCAGTTGATATTCACCGGTTTATCAGCATGGGGTATGGGCTCTCCAAGAATATTCAGTTTTTCTTCCACCAGGTATTTGGAAAGCGATTCGCTGAGGATCTTATTGATTTCTTCAGCCAGTACAGGTTTGCGGTACATTTTATTTACAAGCCCTTGCGGAACCTTACCGGGCCTGAAACCATCAAACCTGGCTTTCTTCCGGTAATCCTTCAGGATATTGTCTACCCGTTCCTCATAATCGGTTTTTTCAATCTTTACGGTCAATACTGCATTTAACTCATCAATGCTATCTTTCTTAATGTTCATCAGGTTACTGTTTAATTATTCATGTCTTGCCTTGATCAGGCCAAGTTCCTGGCTTGGCTCTCATGGGTATGGTCCCTTATGTAAAACCAAAATATATCCAAACCGTTCAGTGCGGATGAAGGGACTCGAACCCCCACGCCTTACGGCACAAGATCCTAAGTCTTGCGCGGCTACCAATTACGCCACATCCGCCGGCAAAATTTCGCGCAAAGATACCACTTTTTGCCTTTCACAAAAATAAAATACATTACATTTTGGTTATCTGTTATTTTGGGTCTGTTATATCCGGAATGTGAAAAAAAGTTATAAAAGTATTAATTTTGTATTTTAATTACCAAAACAGGATATTTTATGAAAAAGATATTTTCCATGGCTTTCTTAAGCGCATTCACCCTGATTTGTTGGACACAACAGGTTTATCAGTCGGAAAGACTTACCAAAAAATGGGAAACTCCTGCAGAACTTAAAGTACCTGAATCGGTTTATTTCGACAATGACCGGCAGGTTATATACGTGTCAAATGTCACCGGCTCTCCAACCGAAAAAGACGGCACAGGATTTATATCAAGGCTTTCTCCGGAAGGTAAAATTATAACGCTTGAATGGGTGACAGGACTCAATGCTCCCAAAGGTCTTGGTGTATCGGGAGAGTTCCTTTTTGTTTCCGACATAAGTCGCGTCGTTAAAATCGATATTGCCAGCGCCAAGGTAACCGGACAGGTTGAGATACCCGATTCAAAGTTCCTCAATGACATTACAACGGATAAGCAAGGGAATGTTTATGTTTCGGATATGAATGGCGATGCCATTTATCTGATAAAAGACGGCAAATATGAGGTGCTGACGAAATCAGACAAAGTGAAAGGCGTGAATGGATTGTTTGTGGCCGATAAAAGTCTGTTAGCCGGCTTGCAGGACCGCATTGTGAGCATCAATTTACAGACCAGGGAAGTTAAAGATTTTATCCTGAATACAGGTGGAATCGACGGGCTGGTTCCCGATGGTCGTGGCAATTTTCTGATATCCGATTGGCTGGGCAATATTCACCTCGTCAGTCCCTCGCAGGAAAAGGTTAAACTGCTGGATACCACCCCGGCCAATGTAAATGCAGCAGATATTGATTATGTTATTGCCAGAAAAATGTTACTCGTACCAACCTTCAGTGATAACCGGGTTGTAGCGTATGAAATGAAATGATTGATTGGTAATCAGTAATCGGTAATCGGAATACCGAATACCGAATACTGAATACTGGTTACTGTTTACCTGTTACACAGTTACCAGCTCATATTCCCTGACCCCCAGCCCGATCTTCTCACTATGCTCCAACCCTGCTTCCCAATGCGTATTGGGATGGACTAGTGAGAACTTATCCTTACCTTTGTGGTGGTTATGGGTATTTTTACCAAATATCCGGCTTTGCGGAAGCACAGGTGCCGCGTTGACCATATCAGCACAGGCCTGATCAAGTGCAACCGGATCAAAGGAGGCTGCAATGCCGATATCGGGTATTATGGGATAATCGTTAAAATGCCAGCAATCACAATCGGGAGATACATTCATAATAAAACTGATGTGAAAGCCCTGTTTTTCTTTCATTATGGCCAGTGAGTATTCGGCAATCTTGCAACTGGTTAGCTTGGATGCGGAATCCCAAACAACCTGTGCAGCATCATACTGACACACAGCCACGCATTGTCCGCACCCTACACATTTCTCATAGTCAATCCGGGCTATTTTATCCATTCCTACTATTATGGCATGCTGTGCACAATATCGTTCGCAAACCCTGCAACCGGTGCAACTCTCTTCGGTTATCCTGGGTTTAGAGGTGGAATGCATTTCGAGTTTCCCGCTCACTGAGGCACACCCCATTCCCAGGTTTTTCAAGGCTCCGCCAAACCCGGTGAGCTCATGCCCTTTAAAGTGGTTCATGGTCACAATGATATCGGCATCAGCAACAGCTTTGCTTATTTTAGCAGTTTTGCAATAGGGAAGGTCGATTGGAATTTCAACCTGATCGGTTCCACGAAGACCATCGGCGATGATGACCGGACAATCAACAGCAATCGGATTGAATCCGTTCTCAAAGGCAGCCTCGATATGGTCAACAGCATTGGAGCGTCGACCATGGTACAAGGTATTGGCATCCGTGAGAAAGGGTTTGGCTCCCTTGCCTTTCAAATACCTTACCAGCGCAGCAGCAAAGTTCGGCCTGATGTACGACAGATTTCCCGGTTCGCCGAAATGGATCTTCACGGCTGTAATCTTATGATCGAAATCAATGGTATCGATCCCGGCCTTTCGGATCAGGTTTTCAAGTTTTTTAAGCAGATTGAGAGATGGATTGGCACTGAGATCGGTGAAGTAAACTTTTGAAGACATAAGAACAAAGTTTTAATTTGCTAATATGCTAATCTGCCAATTTGCCAATGGAAAACAGCGAGCCCTTTTATTGTCACATTGGCACATTATCATATTGTTTCTATCTTAACTCAAAATTCTTCCCCAAATACACTCTTCTCACCTGCTCATCATCCGCCAGTTCCTTGGCAGTGCCTGCCTTCAGAATCTCACCTTCGAAAAGCAGATAGGCCCTGTCGGTGATTGAAAGTGTTTCATGCACATTGTGATCAGTTATCAGAATGCCAATGTTCTTTTCCCGGAGTTTGGCAACAATTTCCTGTATGTCCTCCACGGCAATCGGATCCACTCCGGCAAAAGGCTCGTCGAGAAGAATAAAATTGGGCTTAAGTGCCAGGGCCCTGGCGATCTCGGTCCTGCGTCTTTCACCCCCTGATAGCTGAATACCCAGACTCTTACGGATCTTCTGCAGGCCAAATTCATTCAGCAGTGATTCCACCCGGAAACGCTGTTCTTCTTTAGGCAATCCGGCCATTTCTAGAACGGCTCTGAGATTATCCTCTACACTCAGTCTTCTGAAAACCGAGGCTTCCTGAGCAAGATATCCAATCCCTTTTTGCGCACGGCGGTATACAGGCTCATACGTAATATCTTCCTCATCCAGATAAATCCTACCTGAATTGGGCTGGATCAGTCCCACAATCATATAAAACGAAGTGGTTTTCCCGGCTCCGTTTGGTCCTAGCAAACCGGCAATTTCTCCCTGTTCAACTTCAAATGAAACGTCTTTCACCACTGTTCGTGTCCGGTAGCGCTTAACAAGGTCCTCGGTGCGTAATTTCATGTTTCAGAAAAAGTGGATTATTTCAATTTTATCCGGCAAGCAAATCGGCCTCCCTGGCTTTCTCGACCCGCCTCGATAAAAATATGCCTATCTCATATAAAAGCAGCATGGGCACTCCAACCATAAGCTGAGTAAACATATCCGGAGTTGGAGTTATGATTCCTGCCAGGAGTAAAATTATGATAACCGCATGCTTACGGTATCGTTTTAAAAATGCAGGCGTAACCAATCCAACCTTACTCAGAAAATACACCATTACAGGAAGTTCAAACAGAATTCCGCTGGCCAGTACAATTGATGTGATCAATGAGTTGTATGAAGCCAGTGTAGGTATGTTTTTCACAATGTTACTAACCTGATAATTGTATAAAAAGTTAACAGAAAAGGGGGTAATCAGAAAATAGCCAAATAAAACGCCCACAAAAAAGAGAAAAGCAATATAAAATACGGCCCCGCTTGCATGTTTTCGTTCATTCTGATATAGTGCAGGCATAATAAAACGCCAGAATTCATAAAACATATAAGGAAATCCCAACACCAGACCTGCTACGAGACTGATTTTTATATGGGCGATAAACTGCCCGGCCACCGCTGTATTTTGCAATACCAGCGGATTCAGATTGATACAAAGGTCTTCCAGATTCAATCGGTGCCCCAGCTGACAAAGCATCCGGTTGGTCCAAAAATCAGACTGACTCGGACCCAGCAATATCATATCGAAAATCACCTTTTTGAAAATAAAAGCCAGGACACTGAATACGACAATAGCCAGTGCAGAACGTATAATATGCCACCTTAATTCTTCAAGGTGTTCCAGAAACGTCATTTCTCCTTGTGGTTTTTCCTCCATGTGCAAATTCCTTAGCTATTCAACTGATAAATGTTAAAAAGATTAAATTGCCTTTTCGAGCTTAGCGAAATAAGAAAAAAAATATTAATTTAGTTTACAAATGTATCTATTATTTTAAGATTGCCTATAGTCAGGTTCTTCATGCCTGCAGGTTTATCAGACTTTTTTTGGTTTCATGACGTAATTGCCCGAATAATTAAGAATGTATTTCCTCCGTTAGCAATTCATTCATGCAGCAGTGCGGAGCAGCGAGATTAAACAGTATTGAAAATGAGTGTTGGTACCGAAATTTCACTTACCGAAATCTTAAAAAAACATTTTGGTTTTACCAGTTTTAAGGGAAATCAGGAAATTATCATCCGTAATGTATTGAACGGAAATGACACATTTGTTTTGATGCCGACGGGTGGCGGTAAATCCTTATGTTACCAGTTTCCTGCGCTGATCATGCAGGGTACAGCCATTATTATTTCCCCGCTGATTGCCCTGATGAAAAATCAGGTAGATGCCATGCGTAGTTTCAGTGAAGAAGATGGAGTGGCTCATTTCCTGAATTCATCACTCAATAAGGCTTCTATTGCCAAGGTAAAGCACGATATTCTCGAGGGCAAAACCAAACTGCTTTATGTGGCCCCTGAATCGCTTACCAAAGAAGAAAATATTCAATTTCTTAAAAAGATTAAAATTTCCTTTTACGCTATTGATGAGGCACATTGTATATCTGAGTGGGGACATGATTTCCGGCCTGAGTATCGCCGAATAAGGCCAATAATAAACGAAATCGGGATGGAACCCATCATTGCGCTTACTGCAACTGCCACACCCAAAGTGCAGCATGATATCCAAAAGAATCTTGGGATGCTGAATGCCCGGGTTTTTAAATCCTCTTTCCGCCGTCACAACCTGTACTACGAAGTCAGACCCAAAAAAAACGTAACCAAAGAGATAATTAAATATATTAAAAACAACTCAGGTAAATCGGGTATTATCTACTGCCTTAGCCGTAAAAAAGTTGAAGAACTTGCTGAAAACCTGCAGGTTAATGCAATAAAAGCATTACCCTATCATGCCGGACTCGATTCCACAACACGATCAAATAATCAGGACAGCTTTCTGATGGAGGAAACTGATGTTATTGTTGCCACCATTGCCTTTGGTATGGGAATCGACAAACCCGATGTCCGGTTTGTGATCCATTATGATATCCCCAAAAGTCTGGAAGGATATTATCAGGAAACCGGCAGGGCAGGCAGAGATGGTGGTGAAGGCAAATGTATTGCTTTCTACAGTTATAAGGACATTCAAAAACTGGAAAAGTTCATGCAGGGAAAACCCATTGCTGAACAGGAAATCGGAAAACAGTTGTTGTTGGAAACGGTTTCTTATGCAGAGTCTTCGGTTTGCAGGCCTAAACAACTTCTGAACTACTTTGGGGAAGAGATGGCAGAAGGTTGCGACAATTGTGATAACTGCCTGCATCCAAAAACGCTGTTTGAAGGACAGAATGATATAGTACTCGTACTAAAGGCTATTCTTGAAGTCAGGGAAAAATTCAAAGCAGATCACATTGCCGCTATCCTGGCGGGTGTTAAAACTCCAGCCATTAAATCGTACAATCATCAGATGCTGGAATACTTCGGTATCGGGAAGTCCAAAGACATTAATTACTGGAGTATGGTGGTAAGGCAGGCGCTGATCGCAAGGCTTATCCAAAAAGAAATAGAAAATTACGGATTATTGAAAATCGATGAAAAAGGCCATGATTTTCTAAATAATCCTGCCACTTTGTTATTGTCAGAGGATCATGACTTTTCCGATACCGATGAGGAAGAGGAAAGCTTTGGCGGGCCTGAACGACTGGGGACTGCTGATGAGGAGCTATTTATCATTTTAAAGAACCTCCGGAAAAAACTGGCAAAACAACTACAGCTTCCACCCTTTGTTATTTTTCAGGATCCTTCGCTCGAGAATATGGCTATTCAGTATCCCATCACGATCGAGGAATTACAGAATATCACAGGTGTGGGTGCAGGCAAGGCAAAGCGTTACGGTGCAGAGTTTATCCGCATCATCCACAGCTATGTTGAAGAAAAGGAGATCATCAGACCTCAGGACATGGTGGTTAAATCCGTTGTGAATAAATCAAACCTCAAAGTATTTATCATACAAAGCATTGACCGTAAGTTGGATTTTGAAGATATTGCTTTAGCCAAGAATCTGGATATGAATATGCTGCTCAATGAAATCGAAGCTATAGTTAACTCAGGCACCAAGATAAATATCGATTATTACATCGACAATATCATGGAAAAGGACCATCAGCAGGATATTTACGATTATTTTATGGAGGAGGCTGAGAACGAATCAGTGGAAAATGCTTTGCAGGAACTGGGTGAAGACAATTACACCGAGGAAGAAGTCCGGTTGATGCGTATCAAATTCATGTCGGAATTGGGCAACTAAATCTTCCTGTCCCTTCCTTTCCAGCTATATCCTGTGGTGATCCCGGCAATTGCAAAAAATGTGGTATAGAACGGATAAATCAGTTCATAAATCATAAAGTGTATAACCGAAACCTTCCTTTCGTAAAACGTGAGGAATCTCTTCAGGAATACGATATCGGTTAATGTCTTTACCAGATAATAAATCGGGAAAAACCAGAAATAACGGCCCGAAATGAATATTGAAAGGGATACCAGGGTAAAAAAACTGATCAGGAAAACCAGCAAAGTGGTCGATAAAGTTGCTGCATCCCGGTAATACAGGCTCTTAGACACCCATCTTTTACGTTGCTGCAAAAAATCGTTCCAGGTGGCTACCGCACGAGTAATCACAACCGAAGGAACCGATTTTAACAACAGGATGATTTTACCCCGGCTTTTTTTTACGGCATGCATAAAAAGTGTGTCATCGCCCGAGGCAATATGCTCTTTAAAAGGATCAGCGTATGAATGAAACAGACTTTTTTTATAGGCCAGGTTAGCTCCATTGCAATACATGGGTTTCCCCCCGGCGGCAGCACCGGCCCCGGCGGCAACAAGACTCAGAAATTCAATTTCCTGAAATTTTCCGAAAAAACTGTCACCGGATGTAATATCAACCAGACCTACAATCATATCCGGATGTTTCTCCTGATATTCCCGGGCAATGGAGGCCAGCCATCCGTCTTTGGGAATACAATCCGCATCGGTGGTTACCAGCAGGTCGAATGAGGCACTTTGTATTCCATGAATAACGGCCGATTTTTTCCCGGTTTTATTTTTTTCATGTTGGATCAACCGAAAATTCGGATGCTCATCACAAAAGCTTTGCACCAGAAATTCTGATCCGTCAACGGAATGGTCATTCACCAGGATCACCTCATACAAATTTACCGGATATGCCTGTGCTGCAAGTGAATTTAACAGGTCAGGCAGGTTATTGATTTCATTTCTGAAAGCGATAATAACGCTTATGCCTGTAGTGAAAGTTTGCTGGGTGAGCTTCGACTCGGGGTAATAAATCCAGTTCAGGGTGTACTTCAGTATTTTAAATACGTACAAAACCAGCAAAACGAAAGATATTACCACCAGGGTATTCATGGGAATGCAGATTGACGGATCAGATGGTATTGACTGTCAGCCATTTGTCAATCTTATCAAATAATTCATTTATATTAACAGGCTTGGTAACAAAATCATCACACCCTGCCTCCAGGCATCGGACTTTTTCCTCGTTGATGGCATTGGCAGTTTGGGCAATTATTGGAATACTCCGGTTGAACTTTTTGATTTCTTCAGTGGCTGTGAGCCCGTTCATTTCAGGCATCTGAATATCCATCAGCACCAGATCGATTTTGCTGTTAGTCCGGCACATTTCAACAGCTTCACGGCCATCGCACGCCCGAATAACATCGGCTTTGGTTTGTTTTAAGAATCCTTCAAGAAACTTATAACTGAATTTATCATCCTCTGCAATTAAGAACAATTTGCCTTCCCAGTTGCTGGGAACTCGCGTATGTTTGCTCTCGGGTCGTTCTTCAACTTTTCTGATGACAGCAACCAACGGAATGGTGAAGAAGAATGTCGAACCTTCATTGAGCTTCGATTCCGCCCACATCCTTCCTCCCAGCAATTCAACCAGTCCCTTTGATATGGCCAGGCCAAGTCCTGAACCCCCATATTTCCTCGAAGGAGAACTATCGGCCTGCATAAACCGTTCAAAAATCAACTGCAGTTTATCTGCCTGGATACCTATTCCGGTGTCCTTTACATAAAACCTCAGCATTCTGTTTTCCGCAAGATCATATCCGAATTCAATATGACCCTTATGTGTAAATTTAATGGCATTGCCCACCAGATTGGTAAGTATTTGTCTCAGCTTGATAGGATCAGTGCGGATAAAGGATTTCTCATCAGGGAAAGCTTTTCTGGTGAGAATCCTCAGCTTTGATTTATCCCTTTTCAGACTTCTGGTAAGGAATGTCGATTGTACCTGATTCAGGAGATTATTCAGTGAAAACTCATCCTGTACAAGATTGGCCTGACCCGATTCAATCTTAGCAAAATCAATGATATCATCGATCAGGTTAATCAGCATTTTGCCGTTGCTGTTAATGATGCTGAGATACTTTTTCCGGCTGGCATTACTCAATGTATTGTCATTGAGCATCTCAGCGAAGCCAAGGATGCCATTCATGGGTGTACGGATCTCATGCGACATATTGGCCAGAAAGGCGGTTTTAAGCTTGTCTGATTCCTCAGCTTTGTCCTTGGCCTTTACCAGCTCGTATTCCAGCTGGCTCCTGTGTAAGGCCACAGTAACCTGGTGTACAAAAGTTTCAATTATATGTTTGAATTTGATGATGCTTTTATTCAGGGTAAAAACGGTAATATATCCCAGTTGCTTGTTATCCCTGGCCAGCGTAATATTATAGGCCTTGTGCAGGTGGATTAGCTCTTTGATCTGGCTGAGCTTTGCCGGAGCAAGATCCCCGTTTCTGCCCTCCAGCAAGTCTTCTTTCAGGGTCATTACCAATCCGGCATTTTCCGTTGATAAATCAAAATCTTCAACCGGGAAAGTCATTCCCAGTATTGGCCGTCCCAGTATTTTTTCAACCTGTGGTTTATATGGATCGAATCCGGCAAAACTCTCAACAACCACTGTTTTTGATTCTTCGTTGTACGAAGTCATTACCACAACAGCACTCTCAAGAAAGGCAACAAGCTTCTCGGGAATGTAACGATATATTTCGTCTTTTGAGGATAATCCCAGAAGTTCCAAAGCAGAATTGCTCAGAAAGATTAAATTGTCATGATATACCCTTTCCTTCAGCTCTGCCATCTTACGGTCAGAAACATCACGCGAATTGACAATAATACCTTTAATGGCGGGATTGTCAAGCTGGTTGGAGAATATACTTTCAACATATATCCATCTTTTGTTCTTGTGCAAGCTCCGGTACTCCCGTTTAATCTGCCTGCCAGGATTCGCAAGGGTTTCCTTGAAAACCGCCCTGATCTGATTCACATCATCGGGATGAACTATATCAAAGATTGGCTTTCGCAACAATTCCTCGGAATCAAAATCCAAGATTTTATTACGTTCCGAACTTTCAAAAATAATTCTGCCCTGACGGTCAATAATCGATATGGCGTCGGATGAATTCTGCAGAAGCGCCTTAAACTGCTCCTCCGTTTCATGAAGGGTCCTTTCTATCATGGCACGGTTGGAAATTTTCCTTGCTATACCTGCAATACCGATGACTTTCCCCTGATTGCTAAAAATAGGAGTCTTAAAGGTTTCAAACTGGGTACTGCCCGTACGAAGGTTTTCAACCTGTTCTACGAAATGCCTTCTTTTTGTCCGCTTAACTTCCTCATCATTTCTTTGAAATTCAAGCGCCTTTTCCCTGGAGCAAAGGTCAAAATCCGTTTTTCCAATAATTTCATCGGGCAGACAATTATACTGACTGGCAAAAGCTTGATTGACCAACATATATCTCCCCACATCATCTTTGAGCCAGGCAAGATAGGGTATATTATCCAAGATTGCCTGCGGCAAATCGCTCCCTGTCCATTTTGCCATAAAACCTCCTGAAATAATTAGGTTAGATTATTCCTTTTTTCGCCGGCTCATCTCATCACGGATTAATGAAGCTTTTTCATAATTCTCTTCCATAATGGCTTCATTAAGTAATCCCTTCAATTCCTGCAAATTGTTTTTTTTCAATTCATCCGCAAAAGAGGGATCCTGTACCCGGATATTCCTTGGAGCCGAAACAGGATCGGTACCGGAATGAACCGCAGCCTCTTTTTCAAAATCCAGGATAATTCCGGCTTTCTTCAGTATCTCTTCGGTAGTATAAATAGGGCATTTGAATCGTAAAGCCAGGGCAATGGCATCAGATGTTCTGGCATCAATCTCAATAATCCGCTGACCATTGTCGCAGGTCAGCTTGGAGTAAAAAACACCTTCCTCCAGTTTATATACGGTAATCTCAAGCAGATCAATATTAAAAGTATTGGCAAAATTCAGGAATAAATCATGCGTCAGTGGTCTTGGCGGTTTTAATCCTTCCAGTTGTATGGCAATGGCCTGTGCTTCAAAACCACCAACAATGATGGGAATTCTCCTTCGACCGTTCTCTTCAGCTAAAACCAAGGCATAAGCTCCGGTTTGTGTTTGACTATATGAAATACCAAGGACGTTGAGTTTAACTTTGTTCATTGTCTCTTGTCAGGTAAGATTTGTTTATTACACAAATATAGTGATTTCATCCATTCCCCCTTAGAATCCTTTCCTGTAAATTCAATAAACTGTTTTTGTGTGTATTACCGTACAATAAAGCTATTCCGGCAAACTCTACTTCATTTCGGTACTTCACCGGATTACTAGGATACAGTTAATTTTTATCTTAATTTTTTCGAATATTTTGAAGTTAAGTCAAAGTTTTATATTTTTGCAGACCCAAAACAAAACTGAAATAACATATAGATGTACGCAATAGTAAGCATAGCCGGACAACAATTTAAGGTTGAAAAAGGGAAAAAGTTATTTGTTCACAGACTGGCAGGTAATGTTGGAGATGAAGTGAGCTTTAATAAGGTTTTGCTCATCAGCGACAATGATAAAGTAAATATTGGTGTGCCTTTTCTTCCCAACATTGTTGTTCAGGCCCAAATCGTATCACATTTAAAAGGTGATAAGGTATTGGTTTTCAAGAAGAAAAGAAGAAAGGGCTATCAAAAGCTTAACGGTCACCGTCAGTATTTTACTGAAATTCTGATTGAGGCTATCGGAGAATCAGTTGCTCCTAAAAAAGCCGAAAAGAAGAAACCGGCTGAAACCATTACCCCGGTTGAGGTTGAGGCAACCACAGACAAAGCTGCAGAGACTATCAAAGTAACCACACCTAAAGCAGCTGCCAAAAAAGCTTCTCCTAAAACAGGCCATGAAGAAAAATCCAAAAAGGCGCCGGTAAAAAAAGCAGCAAAACCGCCTGCTAAGATGACTGCAGCCAAGAAACCTGCAGAAAAGAAGCCTGCAGCCAAGAAACCTGCAACCAAAAAGCCAGCAACAAAAAGCGAGAGTAAACCGAAAAAGTAATTTAAAAATTCTTTAACATATTAATCCATGGCACATAAAAAAGGAGCCGGAAGTTCGAGGAATGGACGTGAGTCACACAGCCAAAGGTTGGGTATTAAAATATTTGGAGGTGCACAGGCAAAAGCCGGAAACATTTTAGTGCGGCAGCGTGGTACCGTTCATAACCCTGGTGACAACGTTGGCATTGGTAAAGATCATACTTTGTATGCCCTGATTGATGGACAGGTAAAATACTTCAGAAAAAAGAACGACCGGTCTTACGTATCTGTAGTTCCCGTTAGCGAATAAGTTCCGATCAAACTACCGGCATTAATCCCCTGCGCCTAAACTGCTTTTCAGTTTGAAGTTCAGGGGATTTTTTTATTTTTGTAAAAACCAATTTCGAAAATGCTTACAATCAGCCTGATCAGAGAAAAAACCGACGAGGTAATACAAAGACTCCTGATAAAGAACTTTGATGCCCGAAACCTGGTAAATGAAATCCTTCAGCAGGATGAAGAACGCAGGTTGACCCAAAATAAACTCGATGGTATACAGTCAGAACTCAATACCCTGTCAAAAGAAATAGGTGGTTTGATTCAGTCAAACCGGAAAGAGGAAGCAGAAGCAAAAAAGAATGTTACTCTTAGACTGAAAAAAGAAATCGATTCCTTAACTTCCTCTCTCACAACTCATGAATCAGTCCTTAAAAATCTGGTGATAAAGCTGCCCAACCTTCCTTCACAAAAAGTACCCGCAGGAACCGGTGCGGAAGGAAATATTGTTGACCGTGAAGGAGGAAAATTGCCTGACCTGCCTGTGGATGCATTACCTCACTGGGACCTGGCAAAGGCCTATGATATAATTGATTTTGAACTGGGCAATAAGCTTACCGGGGCAGGATTTCCGGTCTACAAGGGTCAGGGAGCAAAATTACAGCGTGCCCTGATTAATTTTTTTCTCGATGAGAATATCAGAGCAGGTTACCTCGAAATAATGCCACCCCTGTTGGTGAATGAGGACTCCGGATTTGGGACAGGTCAGCTGCCTGATAAAGATGCACAGATGTACCATGTTGGTCTTGATAATTTTTATCTTATTCCTACTGCCGAAGTACCGGTAACCAATATATACCGTGATGTTATCCTGGAATCCAGGGATCTGCCCGTGAAAAATACTGCCTATACACCGTGTTTCCGTCGTGAGGCAGGTTCTTACGGAAAGGATGTAAGGGGACTGAACCGCCTGCATCAATTTGACAAGGTTGAAATAGTTCAGGTTCAACATCCCGACAGATCGTACGACTCACTCGATGATATGGTCAGCCATGTGGAAAGTATCGTTAAGAAACTTGAACTGCCTTATCGTATTGTCCGGCTTTGTGGTGGTGATATGAGTTTTGCTTCAGCACTTACTTACGATTTCGAGGTTTTTGCCGGAGCTCAGAATAAATGGCTGGAAGTAAGCTCTGTTTCCAACTTCGAATCCTTCCAGGCAAACCGGCTTAAGCTCAGGTTCCGGGAAGAAGGATCAAAAAAGCCAAATCTGGCCCATACATTGAACGGTAGTTCACTGGCACTTCCGCGCATTGTTGCTGCAATGCTTGAGAATAATCAGACACCGAACGGAATTACCATTCCTGAAGTATTGCAGCCGTATACCGGATTCAGAATTCTTGAAAAAGCGGGTTGAACGCAGATGCTGATTTCAATTCTACCTATTTAAGGTAATGACTATGTTGACAAGATCTTATGCCGCTAGCGGGTATGTTCTCTGGGCACTACTTACTTTCCTGTGCGGCTGTCATCGGAGTGGCCAGCAGGCTGATATTCCGGATATTCAGGATTTATATAACAATTTAAATTATCTGGATTCAGTTGTCAGGTCAGCTCAGATCGACAGCATCGGAACAGTGAATGACAACTTAACTGCGACCATCGCTGCCTATGCTCACCAGGCTCCATCGCCTGAAGATATAGCAATCCTCGATTCTTTAACCAGTATTAATGCAGTTGTAAATAACCTGATGCAATTCTGTAACAACACATTAACCAATATCGAATTGCTTAAACAGGATATTAAAGCGCAGGACAACCAGTACAGATCGGGAAAGATAAAGATTAACGAATATGTGTCAGCCCTGCTGGAAACCGAACAAATCATCATCGACATTGATAGTCAGTATACCGAGAAAAGACAAAGGGCTTTGTTATACCTCAGCCACCGGTCCGACCTGATCACCAGATTAAGTCCTCTAACCATTCCTTGAAATGAAGGAACATGAACAACCAGACCAAAGCATATTTCTATGCTTCCTTAACGGTTTTACTTTGGTCCACTATCGCCACTGCCTTTAAAATTGCCCTCCGCGATCTGAATGCTGTGCAGGTTCTAGTGGTTGCCAATATCACTTCATTGCTGGTATTTCTTATTCTGCTCGTGTTACAGGGCAAAATGCCACTGTTAAGAAAAGTTACCTTCAGGAGTTTCGGGCTTTCTGCCTTACAGGGTTTTCTCAATCCGTTTATCTATTATCTACTTGTTATTAAAGCATATAGTTTATTACCCGCGCAGGTGGCACAGCCCGCTAATTTCATCTGGCCCTTAGTACTCATGTTGCTGGCTGCTCCTTTATTAAAACAGCCTCTTAAATATACCATGCTGGCTGCTCTGCTTGTAAGCTTTGCAGGTGTATTTATCCTTTCAAGCCAGGGCAACCTGGGAAGTTTCAGGATTGTTGAACCTGTGGGAATCGGACTGGCCCTGCTTTCCTCCGTTGCCTGGGCGCTTTTTTGGATAGTCAACCTGAGGGACAAAAGGGACAACCTGGTTAAGTTATTCTTAAGTTTAGCATTCTCTGTTTTGTATATTACGATACTGGCATTTGCCACCGGCAACCTTTCATCAATTCTAATAAAACCCATATATGCTGCTGTTTATATAGGCCTCTTTGAGATGGGAATTACCTTTGCTTTTTGGTTGAAAGCATTACAATTATCAGATTCCACCGGCAAGGTGGCCAACTTCATTTATATAACACCTTTCATTTCATTGATTTTCATTCATTTCATACTTCACGAAAAACTGCATTATACTTCGCTGATTGGCCTTTGTCTGATTATTGGCGGAATCCTGATCAGCCGGATTAAAAATATTCCCCGAAAGACGATTTAAGGGTTTTTTTCCGTTTATTTCGTATATTTCACGCTTCTTATCCAAAAGTAATATCATAGCCATCTTATGAAAACACGTTTCAGATTAATCTTCCTTTTTGGTTTCCTTCTTTTTACCATTATTGCCTGTAAAAAAGATGAGAATGATGAAGGGAACCATGTTGAAACCATTAATCAGGAGATTTATGATGTAATGAAAGTAGTGTATTTCTGGAATACCCATATATCATCTTCGATCAATGCTACGTCGTATACTTCACCTGCTGACCTGCTTGATGATCTGCGATATGAGGTTTACGACAAATGGAGCATCGTGCTTACCGAGGATGAGTTCAACCAGTATTTTGAGGAGGGGAAAATGATCGGTCATGGTTTCCTGTTAGGCCTTGATAACAATGATAATATCCGCATTGCATTCATTTACCCTACCACACAGGCATATTCCCAGGGAGTCCGGAGGGGCTGGATCATTACAAAAATAAATGGTATTCCGGCAAATACATCCAATGTATTTTTATTGCTGGGTGATGCCGAAGTAGGTGTATCCAATACTATTACCTTTATCGACGGAGATGGCTCCACCGTAAACAAAACGCTGGTCAAGGAAGAAGTTAATATTTCACCGGTTCTGCATTATGAAGTATTAAACCAGGGGACCGACAGGATCGGTTACATGGTATTTCAGGATTTTATTGAAACCGCGAATGCTCAGCTGGATGAAGTATTTGATTCATTTACCTTTGCCGGAATTAATGAAATAATTATTGACTTGCGCTATAACGGCGGAGGCAGCGTGGATGTTGCCGAACACATGGCAGGCTGGCTTTTGGGCAAAGACTTTGCCAATCAGCCTTTTGTCAAGTACCAGCACAATTCGGTCATGGCACAGTACTGGGATACTACCATCAATCTTCATGGCAACCCTGCAGGTTTAAGTCTCGACCGGATATTCTTTATCGGAACAGACAATACAGCATCCGCCAGCGAACTAATGATAAACGGAGTTAAACCCTATGTGGAATCAATCCTCGCCGGGAGCGCCACGCACGGTAAACCGGTAGGTATGTATGCCTTACAGACAGAAAAGATGCTGAATTATATTCTCTTGCCAATCTGTTTCAAATATACCAACGCTGATGACGAAGGGGAATTTTATGACGGATTACCGGCCACACTGCCTGCGGATGACGATCTGACCAGGGACTTCGGAAATCCTGAAGAAACCTCTTTGAAAGTAATCCTCGATTATATCGAGACCGGAGCGGTTCCGGTTAAATCAACCAAATCCACAGGATACCGGACCAACCTCATTGAACCGGATAATCCTGTCAGACAGTTTTTAAAAGCCTATTAATTGTAAAAAGCATGGTGATTCTGGGCATAGACCCCGGCACAACCATAATGGGATATGGTGTAATTGGCATCAGCAGAAATCAGCCCTCCCTGTTGCTGTTAGGTAGCCTGGATCAACGGAAAATCAAGGATCACTTCATAAGAATCGCCAAAATATTTGACCGAACGTTGCAGTTAATAGAAGATTACAAACCTTCGGTGCTGGCCATCGAAGCACCTTTCTTCGGCAACAATGTACAATCGATGCTTAAGCTCGGAAGGGCACAGGGAGCAGCCATATCTGCAGCACTCTACCGATCGGTTCCGGTTTTTGAATATGCTCCAAGGAAAATAAAACAATCTATTACAGGACATGGTGATGCTTCCAAAGAGCAAATTGCCAGTTTTCTTCAATATATTTTAAAGGTTGAACTGAAACCGGAAACTCTGGATGCAACGGATGGCCTGGCGGCAGCCTTGTGCCATTTTTACCAGATGAATAGTCCTGTTAAACCAGGTTCCCCAAAAAACTGGGAGGACTTTATCAGGAAAAATCCCGGGAGGGTTGGGGGAATGTAGGGACAAGGAACGAGGGACAGGGGACGAGTCACTTCATAAGTTTTTAATTATCCTCCCGGCAGTTTCTTTAAATTCCTCCGGTGTGAATTTTAATTTGGGCCGGCCAAAATTAATATCACCCAGATCATTAATAGGGATAAGATGTATATGTGCATGAGGTACCTCAAGTCCGAGTATAGCCACACCTACTTTTTTGCAGGGTATTGCCTTCCCGATTGCCCGGGCAACCTGTTTGGCAAAAACCATCATTGCGGCTAAACTATCGTCCTCGATATCAAAAAGATAATCCGTTTCCTTTTTGGGAACAACCAGGCTATGTCCTTTTGTCAATGGATTGATATCGAGAAAGGCAAAATGATTCTTATCCTCGGCGATTTTATAACAGGGAATTTCACCGCTGATAATCCGGGAAAAAATGGTAGGCATGACTGACTGATTTATGCTTTATTTTGAAATCTCAATAATTTCAAAGGGAATAATGCCCGAAGGCACTTTAATTTCCACGTGGTCACCAACTTTCTTTCCGATCAAACCCTGTGCAATGGGCGTGCTCACAGCAATCTTGCCTTGTTTCAGATCTGCCTCACTGTCAGAAACGATGGTATATTCCATGGTGGAGTTATTCTTGGTATTCTTGATTTTTATCCTGTTCAACAGCTGTATTCTCTTTGTATCCACTTTTGAACCGTCAATAACCCTTGAATTGGCAATGGCATCCTTCAATTTGGTTATCTTAATTTCAAGCATTCCCTGTGCTTCTTTAGCGGCCTCATACTCGGCATTTTCCGACAGATCACCCTTATCACGTGCCTCAGCAATAAGTTTTGAAATAGCAGGACGTTCAACGCCAACCAGGTTTTCAAGTTCCTCTTTGAGTTTTTGAAAACCTGTTTCAGTGATGTAAGATGCTTTCATCATAAACTATCCTCCTCGATGATATCATAAAAAAAAGAATTCCGAATTTCGGAACTCTTCAATAATCTGATCTTAAGTAATTTAATTATTTTTCGCTTCGAAAATATAATTTCTTTTTTCCTATAAAAAGAAGTAAACTAAGATAGTCAATATTCTCGTCTTTTCAAAATTTCTGCATAAATAATTGCCTTTCTGGGATCAAAAAAACGTTCGTCCTCTATCATTCCTGTTCTGACACCGGTTTCTGAATCGGCAGATACAATCTCACCATGAGCTATTTTATCCCCGATGGCATCTTGATCCGCTTCTTTCTGCATTGCTTCATATTTGGCAATCAGCTTTTGAATATCGGACTGTCCTTCCTCAAAAGTTTCAACTTCCGACACCACGTCTTTCTCAAGAATTCCCTCAGCTTCCAGGCTCATTCCGGCTAGTTCTGCCGATGACTCAGCAGTATCCACATTCAAACCGGTATCTTCAACACCTGGTCCGCTTTCTACGCTTTCAAACTCAGTTTGTTTCGGTAACTGCCTGGGAATATCAAACAATTCCATCAGCGGACCCAGTTCCGGCCCAAAATCCCTCCCTGGATCAGCAGGCAGATTGCGCGGAACTTGAGGTACCTGTTGTCTGACATTACGCTGCTGCATCTTCTTCCTATTCCTATAGGCACTCGCAATCACGCCAATTAAACCAATGGCTATATAAATAAACAGTTCCAGTAAATCATCCATACGCGTCGGGTAGATGTAACACGAGTAAAATTAGCAATTATTATCTTCGTTTAGGTCTCTTCCGTTTAAAAATACGCTCCAGAAATCCTGGTTTATTTTGCCTGTTAAAAGTTTCAGCACGTTTATCAGCGGCATCTATCATATCCTGTGTAGCCTTTGACTGAATTCCATACCGGTGCTTAATGGCTCTTTTCCTGGCACTGGCATATGCTTTTTTATAGCTGCGTTCAGCCTGCTCCTTTCTTTTTGCGTTTTTGCTGATGTGTTTCTGCTGTGCATTACCGGAAGGAATCAAAATCAATGAAGCAATAAACAACCACAGACCAATAATGTAAATCTGCTTTTTGCCTTTCCGATTTTGGAATCTTTTCATTCAGAAAGCTCTTCGATTGCTTTCAACAATGTGTTGTCGATATCCTGAATTATTGGAAAAAAGCCGTCATTATCCAGGAAATTCCTGGCAATATATGCGTATAACTGGACCTTCAGAATCTTTTCAGAAGTCTTAATATCTAATGGTACTTCCTTAATGCCTTCTTTTGAGGCAAAGGCGACAAATTTCCGCAATACGCCTTGTTTTTCCAGGTACGTCGAGAATTCACCTGGCGATTTTAAAGCAGTAAGCTGCTTGCGGTTCTCATCCGCATATTTAAGCGAATAGCGGTATATCAATCCCTGGTTCCTGACATCAACATAATAATCAGATATCCCGATAGTATCAATAGGAACAAAGATATCGGGCATTATACCCCCGCCTCCATAAACGATCCTCCCCTGGGGAGTGGTAAATTTCAGCGAATCATTAAATTTATTGCTGTCTGCAATGGCCATTTCACCATGAAGAAATCTCTCGTTCATATCACCGTAGTAATAATCATCCAGGTCATTGCTGTATGGTCGTTGGATGCTGCGGCCAGTTGGTGTATAATAGCGTGCAATTGTAAGCCGGATAGCCGATCCGTCGGATAATGGCTTCTGCTCCTGCACCAATCCTTTGCCAAAAGAACGGCGGCCGATAATGATCCCCCTGTCGTTATCCTGTATGGCCCCTGCCAGAATCTCACTGGCTGAAGCGGAGTATTCATCAATTAAAACAGCTATCTCCAGGTCTGTGCATAATCCTCCGGGAGCACTTGTAAAATCCTGCTTTTCCCTGGCCTTTCCCTGCGTGTAGACGATAAGCTCATTCCCGTTTAAGAACTGATCAGCAATAAACACGGCTGCATTCATATACCCACCCCCGTTTTCACGCAGATCCAATATCAGTTTCTTCAATCCGCTCTCCCTGAGCCTGGTTATTGCTTCAACAAACTCTTCCTCGGTAGTGGCAGAAAACTTATTCAGTTTCATGTACCCTATCTCCGGTTTGATCATATAAGTAACATCAACACTGTACAGGGGAATGTTATCCCTGGTGATATCAAACCTGAGCAGATTATCTACATTTCTGCGGCTGATCTCAACAATTACTCTTGTATCTTTGGGACCACGAAGCCGGCTTACGATGGAGTCACTCGGCATGTCTACTCCGGCCACATCCTCGCCATCCACCTTAATGATCCTGTCACCGGCCAGAATACCCACTTTTTGAGAAGGGCCATTGGGAACCGTCTGAATAACCACCAGGGTATCATTGAGCATATTGAATTGAATGCCAATGCCACTGAAATTGCCTTCGAGCGGCTCATTTACTTTTTGTAATTCTATGGCTGGTATATATTGTGAGTGAGGATCGAGATTTTCCAGAATCTTGGGGATGGTCCATTCGATTATATCGGATTTGGCAATATTATCAACATATTCATTCTCAATATAATTTAGTACATTATCCAGCTTATTGGCTTTTGGGATAATGATAAACCTGTTTTCAGTATTCGAACCGCTGTAAAACCGACCGATCAGAATTCCGATTACAACCGCAACAGCAATAATAACAGGATAATATATAGCAATGCCCTTGTTTTTGTATTCCATGCTGGTTCATTTAAAATTCAACATACCTGATCTCAATTCCGGCTTTCTTCAACAATTCAATCCCGTCTTTAGTGTGATAGGCATCACAAAACACCACCCTCCGAATCCCCGATTGGATAATTAGTTTTGCGCATTCCATACAAGGTGAGGTTGTAATGTACAATGTGGCCCCGTTACTGCTGTTATTAGATTTGGCCACCTTGGTTATGGCATTGGCTTCAGCATGCAAAACATAGGGTTTCGTCTTAAAATTCTCATCCTCGCATACATTTTCAAAACCAGCCGGTGTTCCATTGAATCCATCGGAAATGATCATCCTTTCCTTTACAATTAGTGCACCGACCTGCCGGCGTTTGCAATAGGAGTTTTGTGCCCATATACGTGCCATTTCCAGATATCTCCTATCGAACTGTTCTTGTTTGTCAGCGTAAGGATGAACAGGATCGTATCTTTTCATGTTACCATAATATTGGGCAATAACTCATCTATCAGCGGATGACAAATATAATACTAATTTTATTGAAGGTGAAGACAGGTATTCATATTATCAAACCATGCAGCATTATAAAAATTGTGTCGTCAATAAGAGAAATGATAATAATATGATTATGAAAACCACATCTTCCATTAGAGCAGATCTGATTGCCCTCGCAATCGGATGTTTTGTTATATTCTCGTGTCAGACCACCGTTCTGACAGGTCAAGCCGTTAAAGAATCAAGAAATGTGCCTTCTTTTGACGGTGTTGCTCTTGCATTTTCCGGCGATATTTTTATTACCCAGGGAAGTCCGCAAAAAGTTGTAATCGAAGCTGAAAAAAGCACACTGGAAATCATTGAAACCGAGGTGGAAGGGAGCAATCTTATCCTTAGAATAAAAAGAAGTCACTGGGGTAATCTGGGTGAAATCAACGCATACATTACCTTGCCGGATATCAGCCAATTGTCAGTCAGCGGATCAGGAGATATGATTTGCGAAACAGACATAAAAACACAGGATATTAAGCTGGAAGTCAGTGGCAGTGGATCTATCAGGATAAGCAAACTCGAGGCAAATGAAATTAACGCGGTAGTCACCGGATCAGGAGACATATCTGTGACCGGAGCTGGTAATGAACAAAATGAACTGGATGCTACAATTACCGGATCCGGAAGTATCAAAGCTTCAGAAATGCCTGTTGGTGAAGCCAATGTAACTATTACCGGCTCAGGATCAGCCACCGTAAATGTACTGAAAGAGCTGGAAACCAATATTACCGGGAGCGGAAGCGTGCTATACAAGGGAAATCCTATGGTTAATGCTAATGCGACAGGTTCGGGAAAAACAAAATCACTGAAGTAATTTAACCTTTTATCATCACCAGCATCATCTTGAACTTCTCTATGGCCTGCACGGCATGGGGGATACTGGCGGGCATAACAATGAACTGCCCTGCGGCAAGATCATGGGCAACCTTATTAATGATGATCCTTCCCTTCCCCTCGATAATGAGCACATAAGCATCGAACGGAGCGCTGTGCTCACTCAGGCTCTGACCTGTATCAAAAGCAAACAGGGTAATATTTCCTGTTTGCTTTTTTATCACCATTTTACTTACCGTGGCATTATCGGAATAACTTACAGATTCAGCCAGGTCAAAAACTTTCGATTTTTCGAATTCCATGGTTTTATTTGTTGATGTTTTGAAATCTTTAATATTACTTCTGAATAATAACAAGGCAGGGACAAGCCCTGCCCCTACACCCAAAACCCACACCCGCAAATTACTCCTCACTCATTACTCATTACTTTCTTCTACTGCCATTCCTCCCTGATGATCGCCCCTTCAATTGAAACCACCATCAGCTTGATCGGCACTCTTCGCTGTGCAGCTGAGGCGGCTGATTTTACAATCTGCAACAATCCGCCGCAGCAGGGCACCTGCATGATCATAACCGTAATTGTATTGATTTGTGCATGATCAATCATGGCTGTGATTTTGCTGATGTAAACATCCATATTCGAATCGAGCTTTGGGCAGGCAATAGCCAGACTTTTCCCCCGCAGGTATCGCTGGTGGAAATCACCCAGTGCAAATGCCGTACAATCAGCAGCTATGAGAATATCAGCATTCCTGTAATAAGGAGCCTGCGGATTAACCAGGTGCAATTGCACCGGCCACTGACGGAGTTCGGATTGTGCTGCTGCTGCACCTGTTTCTGTCGCCTCTGCCGTTACCGGGGTTACCGACTGGAACTGGTGCGCCGCAGCTGCCGGTCTTTCTATCACCATACTCCTGCTTCCCGGGCAACTACCTCCATGGCCGTGGTGACTGGCATGTACCTGGGCATGATGGTGAACAGGCTCAGGGGAATGCCCGTTATGCCCGTGAACCTCGTTTATGACTTCCTGCAGGCTGAATTTCAGTTTATCCTCGTTTTCACGCATATACTTCACTCCTTCCCGGAGATAGCCTGTTTCGTTATGATCCTTCAGGTGCTTCAGATGGGCAACAACCGTGTTTTTTCCCTTGTTTACCATGGTTTCCATTACTTTTGTTTCATTATATGCTTCGGCCTCACGCTTTTCAATGGTGATGGCGTTTTGGGGACAATGGCCAATGCAGGCTCCCAGCCCGTCACACATCAGATCGCTGATCAAACGTGCCTTGCCGTCGATTATCTGCAGGGCCCCTTCGTGACAACCGGGCACGCATAGCCCGCAACCATTGCACAATTCCTCGTCGATTTTAACCATTTCACGTACCATATTATCGTGTTTTTAAGTTTTTACTTTGTAATTTTGAGACAAAAATAAGATGACGATATCCGAAATTTTGTATCATATGTTACAATAGAGCATTTTTATGGAGAATTTATTCAACGAACTTTCAAGAACCAATGTTTTCAACGGTCTCAAAGAAGAAAGCATTGAGGATTTGTTGCATGATAAACCTTTTCAGCTTAAGGAATACAGAAAGGATGAATACATTGCCCATCATAATGAGGTTTGCAGCAACATGCTGATCTTAGTTAAGGGTTCTGTCAGAGGTGAAATGAGCGACTTTTCAGGGAAAAGACTCAAGATCGAGGATATCATCGCCCCGCGTCCCCTCGCTGCGGCTTTCATCTTTGGAAGCAACAACCGGTTTCCTGTTGATATTATTGCCAATGAACCGGCAACCATTATGGTAATTCCGAGCGATGTACTGATATTCCTTTTACAACACAGCCAGGTTGTACTTAAGAATTACCTCAATGCCATCTCCAGCCGTACGCAGTTCTTGTCCAACAAAATCAGGTTCCTCTCCTTTAAAACCATCCGGGAAAAAATTGCCAATTATATTCTTACCAACATACGACCGGATACCCATAAATTCCTGCTCCGTCAGACACAAACCGAACTGGCGGATTTCTTTGGCGTTACAAGGCCATCCCTAGCCCGTACCCTGGCCGAAATGGAGGAAGAGGGTCTCCTGCGAGCCGAAAGAAGAGAAATTACCATACTTGATAAAGAAAAATTGAATAAATTGCTGATAAAATAAACCGGATATTTTTTTATACGCCAAATTCAATACCATGCAAAACCTAATTTTAACAACCACACCGGGCATTGAAGGGAAAAAAATTACCCGCTATTATGGCATCGTCACCGGTGAAGCCATTATCGGGGCCAATATCTTCCGCGATATTTTTGCTGGTATCCGTGATATCGTTGGCGGACGCTCCAGTTCATATGAGGAAGTGCTGCGTGAGGCCAAGGGAAATGCACTTACCGAAATGGAGGAAAATGCCAGACGGATGGGCGCCAATGCAGTTGTAGGGATCGACCTGGATTATGAAACCATCGGCACCAATGGAAGTATGCTGATGGTTACTGCTAGCGGTACAGCGGTTTTCACCGAATAATGAATGGACATGACGGCATAACCGCCTTGAATGATCAATTGACTTTCAGCTTCCGTTCTAAGAATCATTGTCAGGCCATCCCTGACTTCTTCATTTCTGCAACGATTTCATCGACAGTTTTTGTCGAATTGGGCAATATGTTGGGCGGGCATTTCCCAATCAATGAAGCTACCTGAAAGCGTCTGCAACGATTGCGCCCTACTTTTCCAGCCTCACAAAATAACTTCCTGTAAACCTCGGTATACTCAGTTCCTTTCAACACACCGTTAAAAATTGGACAGGCTGGCGTTTTCGGACAAACTAACGGTTCCATTTACTGTTGGATTTACAATTTTGAGTTCACCAACGTATACATGGAATCCCGAAAAAAGTTACGTTCCGGAGGCTAATTATTTGACGGAAGGCATGTTATGATCATTGTGTTTTCGCCGTCATGCCGGCCGGAATAAAAGTGATTTCATACCATATGCTTTTCAGCGTGATAGGATGACCGGACAAGTGTACTGCTCTCCACCACCGAAAATCCTTTACTAAATCCAATCTCATGGTAATAGTGGAATTGTTCGGGAGGGATGAAGGCATGTACCGGCATGTGATCAAGGGAAGGCTGCAGGTACTGGCCAATGGTCATCACCTTAACTCCTGCTGCCAGTAAATCATCCATGGTCTGCAGAACCTCCTCCGCGGTTTCACCCAGGCCGAGCATAATACCCGATTTTGCGGTGGCCCCTGACAGGGCAATCTGCCGGAGTACACCCAGACTGATGCGATAGCGTGCTCTGCTGCGAATCTGACTGCTCAGGCGTTCAACGGTTTCCAGATTATGGGAAATCACTTCCGGCTTTTCATCAATGATTTGCTGCACCAGTTCTTTCCGCCCCTGGAAATCGGGTATCAACACTTCCATGGTGGTTCCGCGATTAACCTCCCTCACCCTCCTTATGGCTTCAACCCATAAACCTGCTCCCAGGTCGTCCAGGTCATCGCGGTCAACCGAGGTAATGACGCAATGCTTTACTCCCATACTTTTCACTGACTCTGCCAGCCTGCCGGGTTCCTGCCAGTCCACCTGCAACGGCCTGCCTGTGGGCACTGAACAGAATTTGCAGCGTCGTGTACATATATTGCCCAGGATCATGAAGGTAGCGGTTCCCTGGTTCCAGCATTCACCAATGTTGGGACAGTTGCCGCTGGTGCAGATGGTATGCAGGTTCTGGCGCATCACCAGGTTTTTCACCCGGGAGTAATTCTCGCCGTTTGCACGCTTCATCTTCATCCAGTGCGGCAGGTGGGGACGGGGTGTGGTGGTGTTTTCCACGAGAGATCTTTTTGCAAAGATAGTGAATTGCCACGCCATTTATGACGTGGTATTGATTCAGATCCCCCATTGTTCGGCCCATCGTTCGGCTCAGGTTGTACCTGAGCCGCTTGTATCCTGTCAGGCTGTGCCTGTTTTTGCTATTCTGTATTTCACTTCCCGGTTGTCATCAGCAGCAACGAATCCATCAAAGTCTGGTCTCCTTTAAAACAAATCCTTACATTCGGCGTACCCTTTTCTACGGTAACGATCTGTCCTGCAGTTTCCGGTGCGCCTTCTTCGATCCGTACATGCCTGTCCTCCCACCGGGTGCCAATCTCAGGATGATGGAAGATCATACAGGCAACCACATCCCAGATCGGGACGCCTTTTATCGTAATTTCAGTCTGCTGGTTATACACATAATATCTGAGCCAGTTTTCCATGAGGACTGCCATGTTCTGGCCGATGGTTCCGGTGGCTTGCCGTTTATATTTTTGTACAAAGTTTTCTGTCAGCACCAGCGGATCCTTGCCATGGAGCGCCGTAAGATCAAGCGGTACCAGCACCACAGGCGCCCCGCAACTGAATACGATTCCCGCGGCCCTGGCATCCACCCACAGGTTCCATCCCGAAACACAGTTGTTGATTTGCGGCCACTCCTGATAGATACCGCCTTCGACATCCACCGCCCCGTCGGAAATATAGATCTGGTTTATGTTTTTTGCCAGCCCCGGATCGTTCAGCAACACCTGTGCAATATTGGTCATAGGCCCCAGTGCCATGATGGTAATATCGTTCTTATGGGCGTTGATCAGTTGAGTAATGGTTGTTGCGGCATCTGGTTCTGATAACTTCAGTTCATGGGGAGGGAGTTCCAGTCCGAAAGGTCTGCTCACCGATGGCCTCCACTGCGCAGGGAAAGCATTTCCGCCCGCAAGGGGTTGTCCGGTCCCTTTGGCCACCCGAATTTCGGGGTGTCCTGTCAGGTTCAGAAGCCTTAGGACAATTTCAGCACCTGAATCCACTGTGGATACCCCGTTTTCAACGGTGATCGCCTTGATGACAATGTCGGGACAGGACAGGAAGTACAGGATGGACATCATGTCGTCAACTGACATATCGACATCCAGGATGATGTTTGGTTTGCGTTCTTGTTCAGGTATAATCCTGCAGGATGGCAGGATTACAACATGCACCAGGATCAGGGAAAGGACAAGAAGTATCTTCATAGTAATGTGGTGAGTTTATCATAAATATAGAACACATATCAGTATACTTGATCCAATATCCAATTATATTTTGTGCAAACAAAAACAATTCTTTATCTTCGCAATCCCATCCACATCCCGCCTCCGCATAAAGCTACGGCGGGCAAAGTACACCCACACCCTAGTCGCCCGGATGGCGGAACAGGTAGACGCGCTGGTCTCAAAAACCAGTGGGAGTTTTCCCTTGCCGGTTCGATTCCGGCTCCGGGTACTTTATATGCCTCTTAATAAGTTGTTATTAAGGGTTTTTGCTTTCGGCCTGAGCTCCATGTCGAGCTGGTGCATAAAACCCAATGCATTTTGAATGATTTTAATCAGCCCTTTCTGCTGATTTCCTTACTTTTTCCCCCTAAAAGCCCTGTAAACGTCGTATCTTTGCATTATGCCATCCGGAAATTACTCGAATTCCATCGGCGGGATGTGCATGCTGGTTCAATTGACAATGAAAAATATTTCATACGTTAATATCTTTTTTAAAACTTTTGCATAAAAATTCCGGTAGTTTTTTATACATTATAGGAGTCTGCTGGCCCGGAGAAGAGCAAATTGCAGTTTGTCAGATCCTTATCCGGCCGGGTTAATAACTCTGCGGGAATGTTAATAAATACGAAGGAAGTGGTTTAGTCCGTCATGTTCTGTGTCACTAACTTGCAGTACTGTCTGAGATATGCCGGTTAAAATTTTACCCCACAAGTTTCCAACGATTTAAATACTTACCCATGCAGGCTGAAGATATTAAAATGACGAATCTGACTATTAAACCTACCGAAAGTAAAGAGGTAATGAAAAAAGCTGCTGTTGAAAAGGACAATACCTACACATTTGACGAAGCCTATCGGAGCACGCTGGAGTATTTCAAGGGTGATGAACTGGCCGCCACTGTGTGGGTAAACAAGTATGCCCTGAAGGATTCTTTCGGTAAGATTTATGAAAAGAATCCCGAACAGATGCATTGGCGTATAGCCCGCGAAATACACCGTATCGAGCAGAAATATCCCAATCCTCTGCCGCTGATAGAAATCCACGGCCTTCTAAAGGATTTCCGCTACATTGTGCCTCAGGGGAGTCCCATGACCGGCATTGGCAATAATTTCCAGATCGCCTCGCTCTCGAATTGTTTTGTAATTGGTAATCCCGGCCCTTCGGATTCTTACGGCGGGATCATGAAGATCGACCAGGAACAGGTGCAGCTGATGAAACGACGCGGAGGTGTGGGTCACGATCTTTCCCATATCCGCCCCAAGGGCACACCGGTACTGAACAGCGCCCTTACCTCAACAGGTGTTGTTCCCTTCATGGAAAGGTATTCAAATTCCACACGGGAAGTCGCCCAGGATGGCCGCCGTGGAGCACTCATGCTGAGCATATCCATCAAACATCCTGATTCTGAAAAATTCATCGATGCCAAGCTCGAAAAGGGAAAGGTCACCGGTGCCAACATCTCGGTAAGGATCAACGATGAATTCATGAAAGCTGTCGTGAACAACGACACCTATGTGCAGCATTATCCGGTTGACTCACCTGATCCTGTCTTTAAGAAAGAAATCGAAGCACGCAAACTTTGGGAAAAGATCGTACATAATGCCTGGAAATCCGCTGAACCTGGAATTCTTTTCTGGGATACCATCATCCGTGAATCTGTGCCTGATTGTTACGCAGAGATGGGTTACCGGACGGTTTCCACAAATCCCTGCGGTGAGATCCCGCTGTGTCCTTATGATTCGTGCCGACTGCTGGCGATCAATCTTTACAGTTATGTGAATCAGCCCTTTACAGACAAAGCCGTATTTGATTTCGACAAGTTCAGGAAACATGTGCATTATGCACAGCGCATTATGGATGATATCATCGACCTGGAACTGGAAAAGATTGATGCCATTCTTGACAAAGTCAACAAGGATCCCGAAGATCCCGAGCTGAAGCGGGTTGAGAAGAAACTCTGGGAAAACATACGCATAAAGGCAGAAGAAGGCCGCCGTACCGGTATTGGCATCACTGCCGAGGGCGATATGCTTGCTGCGTTAGGATTGCGTTATGGCAGCGATGACGCTATCGATTTTTCTGTTGAAGTGCAGAAAACGCTGGCTATCGAAGCCTATCGCTCCTCTGTTGAGGTAGCCAAAGAACGGGGCCCTTTCATCATCTTCGATGCACATCTCGAAAAAGATAATCCCTTCATCCTGCGCATCAAGGCTGAGGATGAGCAAATATACTGTGATATGGTGAAACACGGCCGCAGAAATATTGCCCTGCTCACCATCGCACCTACGGGTACCACCAGTCTGATGACCCAGACCACGTCAGGCATCGAACCTTTGTTTCTGCCGGTGTACAAGCGCCGCAGGAAGGTAAATCCCAATGACGCAAACACCAAGATCACCTTTACCGATGAAGTGGGAGACAAGTGGGAAGAATATAACGTGTTACATCACAAGTTCGTAATCTGGCTCGAAGTGAATGGTTATGATATAAACGAAGTTATGCGGTATTCCGATGAGAAGCTGCAGGAAGTAATTGCCCTTTCGCCTTACTATAAGGCCACTTCAAATGATGTCGATTGGATGAACAAGGTGAGGATGCAGGGTGAGATACAAAAATGGGTAGATCATTCCATCAGTGTTACCATCAACCTGCCCAGCCATATTTCCGAAGAACTGGTTGGTCAGTTATATGTTACAGCCTGGCAAAGCGGTTGTAAGGGAGTTACGGTTTACCGCGACGGCTCTCGTTCCGGCGTTCTCCTGAATAATAAAGACAAGGAAAAAGAAGGTGACGAGAATGAGGCATTGAAATATAAGAGACCACGCGTTCTTGAAGCCGAGATCATCCGCTTCAACAATAACGAAGAAAAATGGATCGCTTTTATCGGGTTGAAAGATAATAAACCTTACGAAATATTTACCGGTATGGTGGATGATGAAATGTTCCCCATACCAAAATCCATCACCGGGGGAAAGATCGTTAAAAACAGGGATGAGCACGGCAAATCACGGTATGACTTCCAGTACACCGATAAATACGGTTACCTCAACACCTTGGGAGGATTATCCCACATGTTCAACAAGGAATACTGGAATTACGCCAAGTTATTCTCCAGCGTGCTCCGCCATGGTATGCCCATTCCCGATGTGGTAAACCTTATTGCCTCGCTCCAGCTCGACAGTGATACGATCAATACCTGGAAGAACGGTGTCGATCGCGCATTGAGGAAGTATATCCCGAACGATACACGGGCCAAAAAAGGAAAGACCTGCTCCGAATGCGGTTCAGAACACCTGATCTACCAGGAAGGTTGTCTGAAATGTACTTCCTGCGGATCATCCAAATGCGGTTGATCGGGGTTATTCCTCTTTTTCCTCTGCTTCGTATGCCTTCAGCAGCTCCTCCTGGATATTACCCGGAACCGGCTCGTATTCGAGGAATTTCATGGAATACATGGCACGGCCGCCGGTAATAGAACTCAGCGAAGTGGAGTATTTATTCATCTCAGCCAGGGGAACCTTGGCCGTTATCTTCTGGAAACCCATCTCCGTCGACATCCCCTGTACAATGGCACGCCGCCCCTGCAGGTCACTCATCACATCTCCCATGCGTTCACCGGGAACCAGCACATCTACCTGATACATCGGTTCGAGGATCTTGGGCGCTGCCTTTTTGAAGGCCATGCTGAACGCATTTCGTCCGGCCAGCCTGAACGAAATCTCGTTGGAATCAACAGGGTGCATTTTTCCATCATAAACATAAACACGGATATCACGGGCATAGGAACCCGTAAGTGGACCGGTTTCAATCTTCTCCATAAGACCTTTGAGAATAGCAGGCAAAAAACGGGCATCAATCGAACCCCCAACAATGCAATTATAAAATACCAGTTTACCACCCCAGGCCAGTGAAATTTCCTCCTTATCCCTGATGGACATTTTCTGGTCTTTACCGTCTATCTGAAACATAACCGAATCAGGAGCACCCTCTTTATGCGGCTCGATCACCATATGCACCTCACCGAACTGTCCTGCTCCACCCGACTGCTTCTTATGACGGTAATCAGCCTGTGCAAATTTGGTAATGGTTTCGCGGTACGGAATTTTTGGAACAAGGAATTCCGTATTGATCTTGAAGATGTTGTCGAGGTGCCACTTGAGAATATTCAGATGGTATTCGCCCTGCCCCGACAGAATTATCTGTTTAAGCTCCTTGGAATACTCAATCTGAATGGTGGGATCCTCAAAATTCATCCTTTGCAGTGCTTCACCGAGCTTTTCTTCATCACCTTCACTGAGTGTTTTAATGGCTGTGCGATATTTGGGCTCAGGAAATTCAATTGCAGGGAATTTGATAGTGGTATCAAGCGATAAGGTCTGATTTGTCTTTGTGGCCTTGAGTTTTACAGTCGCTCCCAGGTCACCGGCCAGCATGCCCGATACCTTGGTCCTGATTTTACCGGCTACTGCAAAAATCTGGGCAAT
>Ga0299915_10000230_pt1 | contig 43809 bp, 28 predicted proteins | sample RVTome_13_FD_200263 | JGI IMG/M metagenome (GOLD analysis project Ga0299915, IMG submission 200263) | Soil microbial communities from uranium-contaminated site in the Upper Colorado River Basin, Wyoming, United States - RVT92D227 (version 2) ...
ATCCAGGCCGACGGCTGCGAGTATCAGTGCTCTCCGACCAACGGCGGCGTCGAGGCGTGCGACGTGCTCGACAACGACTGCGACGGCCTCGTCGACGAGACGTTCGACTTCCAGACCGATCCGAACAACTGTGGGCGCTGCGCGTTCCAGTGTCAGTTCTCGAACGCGACCGCGTCGTGTAGCGCCGGGCTCTGCGGCTTCAACCCGGCGACCGACTGCACCCCCGGGTTCGTCGACGCCGACGGCAACCAGCTCGATGGCTGCGAGTACCAGTGCTCGCCGACCAACGGCGGGATCGAGGTCTGCGACGGCAACGACAACGACTGCGAGGGAATCGCCGACGACAGCCCGACCGATGCGGGCGGTGCATGCGCGTCGACGACGCCACCACGGGGCGCGTGCATCGCGAACGGCACGCGCGCGTGCGCGAGCGGTCAGCTCGTCTGCAGCGGCGCGACCGAGGCGACGCTGGAGACCTGCGACAACATCGATAACGACTGCGACGGCACGACCGACGATGGCGTGAGCCAGGTCTGCTACACGGGCACGCTCGGGACCAGCGGCATCGGCGTGTGCCGCCCCGGCTTCGCGACGTGCACCGCCGGTTCGTTCGGCGCGTGTACCGCCGAGGTCACCCCGACCACCGAGCAGTGCAACAACCTCGACGACGATTGCGACGGCACGATCGACAACGGCGGCGGCGGACCGATCACCCGTAGCTGCTACGGCGGCCCGGTCGGCACCGCTGGCGTCGGCACGTGCATCGCGGGCACCGAGACCTGCGGGTTCGGGACGTTCGGCAGCTGCGCCGGCGAGGTCCGCCCCGCGGTGGACCGCTGCGGTGACAACCTCGACACCGACTGCGACAACCAGAACGATGTCGCAGAGGGCTGCCTCCTCGAGGAAGCGGAATTCCGGCTCGATACGCCCGGCGGCGGGCTCGGCGAGGCGACGGCGAACCTGCAGCACTCGTACGACGTCGTGCTCGCGCGCGGCAAGGCCGGCAACGTCTACGCGGCGTGGAGCCAGCTCGTCGGCGGCGTCACCGAGGTCTACTTCCGCCGCTCGCTCGACGGCGGGCTCACGTGGGGCACGATCCTCAACGTCACCTCGGGGGTGGCGGCGACCGCGGTGAAACCTCAGCTCGCGGTCGCGCCCGGCTCGCTCGTCGCGCCCATCACGGACGATCGCGTCGTGGTCGCGTACCAGACCGTCTCGGGCGGCGTACGCGATATTCGCGTCTCGGTCTCCACCGACGGCGGCGGGGCGTTCGCGGCCGCCTCCGGCGTGCTCGACGCGGCGGGCGACTCGTTCCACCACGCGATCGCGATCAGCGGCACCACCGTCGTCGTGACGTGGGAGAAGCTCGACACCGCGACGCTCAACCGCGACATCCGCAGCCGCACGTCCACCGACGGTGGCACCGTGTTCGCCGCGGAGATCGGCGTCAACGTCGGCAGCCCCGCGACGCGCTTCGCGGGCCGCCCACAGGTCGGCATCACGTCGACGGGCGGGGTGGTGTGGGCGTGGCGCGAGCAGCGGGCCGGTGCGACGCGCGACATCTTCGCCGCCTCGGTCGCGACCGCGACCGCGACGCCCGCCGCGGACATCCGGATCGATGCCGACAGCGTCGCGGCTCCAGCGCTCCAGAACCGCGACAGCGACTTCCCAATACTCGCGGTCGTGGGCGCGAGCGCGTACCTCGTGTGGCAGGACGTCTCGACGGTGTCGGGCGGCGGCTCGGATGTCCTGTTCGTGCGGTCCACGAACGGCGGCGTCGCGTGGAGCGCCGAGCGGATCGTCGACGATCCCGCGCTCGAGATCTCGTCGTCGTTCACGCCGTCACTCGCGGTCGATCCGAAGGGCGCCGGCGGAGACGACGACCTGGTCGCGGTCGCCTGGGAAGATCGCCGCCAGGGCACGCAGGTGTTCGCGTCGACGTCGCTCGACGGTGGTGCGAGCTTCTCGTCACCGATCCGCGCGTCGTCGGACAACGGCAGCGTGATCGCCGGGCAGACCAGCATCCCGGTGATCGCGTCGGCCGGCAACGGCGTCCTCGCGGTCGCGTACCAGAACCAGCAGACGAACGGCAACGTGCACGTGTTCGTCGCGTCGTCGATCGACTCGGGCGCGACGTGGACCCTGACCCACGCACAGCTCGATGAGGGCGCGGGCTCCGCGCTCGCCCCGCAGATCGTCGCGACCCTGGTCGGCGGTGAACCGGCCGCCGCGGTCGCCTGGAGCGACTTCCGCGGGAACGCGATCAACGGCGACATCTTCGTCGCGGTCTCGCACTGACGCTATCGGCTGATCGTCACGGTCATCGTGATCGACGTGGCGGGCTTGTCGGAGCTCGACTCGTGGGGTGCGCGCGCGATCTGCCGGATGACGTGCAGATCGCCGCACTTGCCGAAGATCGTGTAGCGACCCGCGAGTGACGCCGATCCGCGCTCGCTGATGAAGAACTGGCTCCCGTTGGTATCGGGCCCGGTGTTCGCCATCGCGAGCGTCCCCGCTTCCATCACCGTGTCCGGATGGATCTCGTCGGCGAACTGGTAGCCGGGACCGCCCTTGCCCGTTCCCATCGGATCACCACCCTGGATCATGAAGTCCTCGATCACGCGGTGAAAGATCAGGCCGTCGTAGAACGGCGTCCCCCTGCGGACCTTGCCGTCGGGGCCCTTCCACGGCTTCTTGCCGGTGGCGAGCCCGACGAAGTTCGCGACGGTGATCGGTGCCTTGTCCGCGTACAACAAGCAGCGGATCGTCCCCATCGAGGTGTCGATCGTCGCGCGGAGCCGGCCGTAGCTGGGCAGGTGATCGGTGTAGTCCGCGAGATCCGAGGCGACCGGCGGACGGACGTCGTCGCTCGTGACGTCGTCCGGCGGATGCTCGGGCTCGACGTGCGCCTGCTGTGGTGTCACGGCCGGTCGGCTCGCGGTCGGCCACAGCATGACCGCCACCGCGATCGCGATCGCGACGACCGAGAGCACGATCACGATCGCCGGCCACCGGGCGCTCGGTGCCACGGCGCGCATCCGTCCCGTCGGACGCGCCGGCAGGATCGGCATCCCCTCGGGAGTCGCCGGCGAAGCTGGAGCTGCTGCGACCGGCGGAGCGCCAGGCACAGGTGTGGTTGGTTGCTGGTAGGTCGCCTCGGCAGATCGTGCGATCAGCGCCGGAAGCGTCGCGGCCGCGGTCGGACGTCCACCGCGGAGCGCGCCGACGTCACCCTTGCAGTGCTTGCAGCGGCCCGCGATCGGATGAATCGCCCCGCCGCACAGCGGGCAGGGGATCCTCGCATCGGGATGAGCGGCCATGTCTGCACATGCTGCCAGCACCACCGGTCAGCGCAAGAGTCGCAGCTCCTCCGACGCGTGTTTTTCGCTCGCACCACGGCGAGGCTCGGCTATCGTTAGTGTCATGTCTACACCCTTTGCGATCGTTGCGGCGTGCGAGCACAAGAACGTCGAGCCCGGGACCTCGAAGCTGTGGGCGTCGATCAAGATCGAGCCGCGCGGCAAGGCGCTCGAGCTGGAGCGCGCCCCGCTCGCGGTGACGCTCGTGCTCGACGTCTCCGGCTCGATGCAGGGCGAATCGATCGAGCACGTGCTGCGGAGCTGCGAGATCGTCGCCGACTTGCTCTCGGCACGCGACCAGCTCGCGATCGTGACGTTCTCGACCCACGCCGGCGTGCGCTGTGGGCTCACGACCGTCGACGATGCCGGGCGCGCGCTGATCCGCGCGAGCCTCGCGGGCGTCGTCGTGGACGGTGGTACGAACATGCACGGCGGGATCGAGGTCGCCGCCGGCGTGCTGATGTCCGCCCCCAGCGGCCTGCGCCGCGTGATGGTGGTGCTCAGCGACGGCCGACCCAATGTCGGGCTGGCGTCGGCGAGCGAGCTCGCGGCCTACGTGCGGAGCCTCAAGCTCGCCGTGTCTTCGCTCGGCTTCGGCCTCCACCACGACGAGAACGTGCTCGATGCGATCGCGACCGCCGGCTCGGGCCGCTACGCGTACATCCCGGATCCCGCGCTCGCCCGCGTCGAGCTCGCGCGCGCGGCGCTCGCGCATGGCGGCATCGTCGCCGATCACCTCGAGCTCAAGCTCGAGCCCGAGCAGGGGGTCGAGGTCGTGCAGCTCTTGCCGGCCGGGCAGCTCCGCGTCGGCGGCGGCGGCGTGACGACCTCGATCGGCGACGTGTTCGTCGATGAAGGCCGAGCGCTCGCGGTCGAGCTCCAGCTCGATCTGCGCGCGAACGCGTCGGGACAGCTCGTGCGGATCGCCGTCGTGGGTCGCTCGCCCGACGGCACGTCGCACCGCGCGACCGCGACGCTCGAGGTCGACATCCGCGTGGGCGCTCGGGTCGTCGACCACGATGGCCAGCGCGAGGTGATCCTCGTCCAGGCGGACGCCGCTCGTGCGAGCGCGCGCGCGCAGGCAGACCGCGGCGCGATGCCCGCTGCGGCTTCGATCTTGCGGCAGCTCGCGGCGCGGATCGACGCGCTCGACGGCTTCGTGCGCAACGATGGATCGCCGCTCGCCGAGCTCCGCGAGCAGCTCGAGGACGAGGCCGCGAACTACGAGCGCAAGTCGTCCGACATGGAGCGCTCGCACCAGCGCAAGGCGGCGCTCCAGTACAAGTCCGCGACGCCCGGCTACGCTCGGCCGGCGCGCCACGCGCCCGGGCTTGCCGCGGTGCTCTGCGGGATGGCCGGGCCGGTCGCCGGCCGGGACTTCCCGTTGACCTCCGAGAACGTCATCGGTCGCTCCACCAGCAACGACCTCCACGTGGAGAGCGGCCAGCTCAGCAGGAACCACGCCCGGATCCTGTTCCTGACCGACCACTACCTGCTCCACGATCTCGGATCGACCAACGGCTGCCTCGTCAATGGCGCGCGCATCACCACGGTCAAGCTCGCCGACGGAGACGTTCTGACGCTCGGCGATGCGGTGTTCCGGTTCGAGCTCGTGAAGCCGTGACCGGTTGCAACGCCGGATCGTTTCGACTAGCTTCCGCGCACATGGCCATCGAACGCACGTTCTCCATCATCAAGCCCGACGCCGTCGCGAAAAACGTGATCGGCGGAGTCACCGCCAAGCTCGAGGCCGCCGGCCTGCGGGTGGTCGCATCGAAGATGGTGCGGCTCTCCGACGTGCAGGCGAAGGCGTTCTATGCCGTCCACAAGGAGCGCCCGTTCTACGGCGACCTCGTCAAGTTCATGACCGAGGGTCCGGTGGTCGTGCAGGTGCTCGAGGGCGAGAACGCGATCGCGAAGAACCGCGAGGTCATGGGCGCGACGAACCCTGAGAAGGCCGCCGCCGGCACGATCCGCAAGGAGTACGCGACCAACATCGAGCGCAACGCGGTCCACGGCTCCGATGCCGTCGACACCGCGCGCGAAGAGATCGCGTTCTTCTTCTCGACCGCCGACCTCGCCGCGCTCGCCCGCTAGCCCTACGGGCTCGGCGATCGGCGGAGGAATTCGTACGAGCTCCGCGAACGCACCGATCTGATCGCGCCGCTCCTACTTGCTGATCGCCTCCATCTCCTGCGGCGACAGCGCGATTCGGCGTGCCTCCCAGTTCTCTTCCAGATGCGCGAGCGAGCTGGTTCCCGGGATCGGAAGGATCATCGGCGATCGCGCGAGCAGCCAAGCCAGCGCGATCTGCGATGGTGAGGCGCTGTGCCTGTCGGCAATCGCCGAGAGGGCAGGCTTCTGGTTACCGACGTTGCCGGCCGCCAGCGGGAAGAAGGGAAGATAGGCGATGCCCCGCGCCGAGCACAGATCGAGCACTGCCTCGGGCCCGTCGACCTCGGAATTGGAAAACTTGGCGAGCATGCCGCCGGCACCTGCGGCGCTGAACATGTTCTGCACGGCGACGATGGGCGTGCGCGCCAGGACCGCCTCGACCTGACGGGCGTCGACCGAGCTCAGCGCGAGGTGGCGGATCTTGCCCTCGGCCTGCATCGCGACCAGCGCGTCGAGCGACTCCATCAGGGGTACTCCCGAGTTGCGCATGAACCGCAGGTGCACCACATCGAGACGCTCGAGGTGCAGCGTGCGCAGATCGTCCTCGGCGCCACGCCGCAGTTCCTCGGGGCGAGCCGCTGGCGCCCAGCCTTTGTCGGGGAGCCGCTTGCTGCCGAGCTTGGTGGCAATCACCAGATCGCGCGAGTACGGGTGCAGCGCCTCGAAGATGAGTCGGTTCGCGACGAATGGACCGTAGAACCAGGCGGTGTCGATGAAGTTGATGCCGAGGTCGACGGCGCGTCGGAGAACCTTTCGGGCGCGATCCGGGTCGTCGGGTTCGCCCCACACGTCCTTGCCAGGCAGGCGTATGGCACCGTAGCCGAGACGCCGCACCTCGAGGTCGCCGAGGCGGAGGGTGGAAGGAGGGTGAGCGTGGCCGTCACCGCGAGTCGGATCATTCATGCGGCGAGGGTGTAACCCTCTCGCGCATGCCGATTGGGCGATGTTGGCTCCTCCGTGCCGGGCCGGCGAAGCTCCTGGAGAAGCGCCCCGGCGTGATCCCGACGATGCGGCGAAAGTGCCGGTGGAGCTGGCTCTCGTCGTAGAAGCCAACCGCCTGTGCGGCGTCCGCGACCAGCGCCCCGCGCTGTAGCAACTCCCTCGCCTTCGAAACCCGCGCGTGGGTCAGGTACTCGTAGGGCGGTAGCCCGACCTCGGCACGAAATGCACGCACCAGGTGGAACTTGTCGAGCCCGGCGTGGGTCGCCAGGTCGTCGAGCGTGATCTTGTCGGCCAGTGCGTCGTGGAGGAAGGCGCGGGCGAGGCACACCGCCCGCCGGTGGCGCTCGCCGCCGCGCGGCGCGCCCGACCGGGAACCCTCGCCGAGGATCTCGCCGAGCGTCTCGGCTACCAGTGTGGCCCGCTCGAGCTCCGGGACCTCCGGGCGTACCAGCGCAGCGTGCATGGCGAACGCAAGCCGCGTGGCCCGCTCCTCGGGGCCGAACCCTGAGGCCCTGAAGTGCACCGGCCCGCGCAGCCCCAGCGCGACGGCCGCGGCGGCCACCATCTCGTGCGCGAAGCTCGCGCCCTGGATCGTGAATGGCGCATGGACCTGAAGATCGCGGTGGACCTCGCCGGGCTCCTTGAGCTTGATCGCGCCGGCGACGTGAGTGCGCACCTTGCCGCGGTACCAGCCGTCGAACGCGCCTTCGTAGACGACCACGACCAAGAAATGCTCGGAGTACGTCGTCCTGACGCGATCCTCGCGCTCGACGCGAAGCATGGCGGTCACCGACGGAGAGTCAGGCCGCCAGAACCGGATCCTCCGGTGATCGTCGGTCGACAGCATCCCTGCACGATAGTCTATGCCCGAGACGGGGACGCGACTTGGGCGATCTTGGCGCCCTCCGGGAACTCCTGAAGCTTTCTTCGGCAGCCAAGCAGGCGTTGATCAAGGAACGCTGGCTTCAGGTGGAGCACGAGCGAGGGGCTCTTCGCGGCCCAACTCGAGCTCCAGAAGCAGGTACTCGCTCACCAGCACGACGTACACGAGGCGCACTTCGCGAACAACGTCTCTCGAAATCCGGCAACATGTACGCGCTCTTTCTGGAGGAGGCGAAGACGTACGCCGTCGAGGCGTCCCACGTGGGCACGCCGTGGTCGGGCATCGCGGCGCCTGCCGGTCGACGCCATCGCACGCATCATCCAACGAGCACCATCTTGTTCAGGTTGAAGCCAAGGGCGGCTCGTTCCTCACGGATGATTCTTGTCGTCGAGCGTACGCGCGACCCCCTACGCGCGGCGCGCCCGCGACCCCCTACGCGAGGCAGCCGCGCGACTTCATGCAAGCAGTTCGCTCGCGATCTCGTCGTCGAGAATCGCGACAAGCCGGTGCCCTTGACGACCACGAACACGCGGAACGTGTCGCGGCCCGGCTTCGACGTGAAGTCGCCGTTGACCAACGCGACGCCGATGAACGAGCCGCCCTCGACCGCACCGTGGATCCGATGAGTCTTGTCGAGCGTACGCGCGCGCCTCGCCACGCGCGGCGCGCCCGCGTGGGGGTGGGGTTTCCGAGCGAGATGAATTGCACGGCCGGGTGTGCGAGGGCACGCCGGTCGTGGAGATGGCACTGCCGTCGAGTCTCGATACGGTGGTTGACGGACGAGACTCTGTGGCCGGCGGCCGGCCACCCCCTTGGACGAAAATGGGCGATGGGAGGAGGCCCCACCCCCTACGCGAGGCAGCCGCGCGACTTCATGCAAGCAGTTCGCTCGCGATCTCGTCGTCGCGGCTAGCGAATCGGCCCGCCGTGCGACCACTGGGTCTGCACGATCTTCCAGCCGTTGCCCTCCTTGAGGACGACGACGAGCACGCGGAACGTCTGCGTCAGCTCGGTCGCGGCGCGGGTCTTCGACGTGAAGTCGCCGTTGACCAGCGCGACGCCGATCCACGGCTCGGCCTGCTGCGCCGGATCCCAGGCGCTGGCAGCGACGACGTGGGCGCCGTCGTGTAGCCGGATCTCGGCGGACAGCTTCTGGAACACGCGCTTGATCGCGGTGCCGCCGACGATCCGCTCGCCGGGACCGCTGCCGAAGTTGAAGCCGTCCTCGCGCTCGCTCCGGGCGTCTGCAAACGCGGCACGCGAGCCGAACGCCGCGCGCACGAGGGCGTCGAGCGCCTTCGGCCCGTCGAGCTTGTTGGCGATCGTCTTCGCGGGAGGCTTGGTCCCGAGCAGCGCGGCGCGCTCGGCGTCGGCATCGCGGACGAGCACGGCCCAGTGCCACGCGACGATCGACCACTTGCCGTCGATCGAGGCCGCGAGCTGGGTGATCGCGAAGCGCCGAGCTCGCCGGCCGGGCGCCGTGAGCTCGAGCTCCTGCGCGATCCAGGCATGGTTCTGCTCGGCGCCCACGTGCGAGAACTTCGATTCGACCGTCACTCCGTCGCTCGGGAGATCTTTGAGATCGCGCCGCAGCTGCGCCTCGATCTGGTCGCGGCCAACGGCGACCTCATCGGCAAAGACGCCGAATCCGACGGCCTGTGGAGCGACCATCGCCACGAGCGCCGCGAGGTCTCCGCGCGCGATCGCGTCGCGCTGGTCGAGGAGCATCGCCTGGACCGAGGCTGCGGGCTTCACGCTCGGCGGCGCATCAGGGGCGCCGGCATCCCGGTTGATCGGCGAAACCTTGATGCCGTCGGGCTTCCCGATCGGCTCGGGCCCCTTCGCGGCGGAGTTCTTCGTGTCGACCTTGGACGGTCCGGACTTCACGGGTCGCGATGTCGACGACACGAGCACGCCGATGCCCGCACCGAACCCGATCGCGAAGCCGGCGAGCGCGAAGTACATGCGGCGCCGCGATCGTGCCTCGGCCGGGGGAGCCGTTGGCGCGCGCCACAGCGAGTGGTGCGCGGAGACCGGTGGCGGAGGGAAGCCTCGCTCGGTCGAGCCGGCCGGATGGAACTCGAGTGATCCGGATGCATCACGCAGGTAGCGCCCGTAGCGGACGGCCTGCGGGATCGCCGCGAGGCACATCGCCGCGACGACCACCATTCCGATCGCCGCGCCGACCAGCGCGTCCCCGATCATCTCGACATCCGAGGCCGGCAAGACGCGCAGGATGTCGCCCAGGGCCTCCGCATCGAGGACGAGCAGCGTGATGCCGAAGCCGGCATCGAGCACCGCGCTCGCGAGCAGCGCGATCAACCCACCGCGCGCCATCAAGCCACCGAACACCAGTCCGGCCATCGCCGCGAGCGCCCACGCGATCGCCATCCCGGTGCCGCCGCTCTGGTTCTGCTGCACGAGCACGAACGCGATCGTCCCGAGGAGCAAGCAGGCCGCGCACGCCACCTGCGTGAACACCCCCGCGAGCCGCAGCACGGCGCGACCCGGCGGCTTGGGTGGAGGGGCAGTCACCGGCCGGAGCGTACTCCGACCGTACGTTTGGATGGCGGGGGTACCCGCCCAGCTTGCGGTCACTCGATCATCAACGTGGCACGCGTGCCCGGCTATTTCGTGATCTTCTTCGGTCGAAACCCTTCCCTGCGATCGTCACGCTCGCTGCGCCGGGCTTACAAATCTCCGAGGGAACGCGGTTTCGCGCGTCACTCGACCGGGGGTGCAGGAGGCGGCCCCTTGCGGATCCGCAACGCCACGAGCGGCGAGCCCTCCACGCGGTTCGCGAGCTGACCGCACGCGGCATCGATGTCGTCACCGCGTGGCGTGCGCAGGTACGTCGGCAGCCCGAGCCGCTTGCACTCGTTCTGGAACGCATCGATCGCCTGCCGCGACGGCCGCGCGTACGGCGCCTCGGGATGCGGGTTGTACGGGATGATGTTGATCTTGCACTTCACGGTGCGCAGCAGCTTCGCGAGCTGGCCTGCATCGGCAACCGAATCGTTGACGCCCGCGAGCAGCACGTACTCGAACGTGATCCGCCGGCGCTGCTCGAGCGGATACGCGCGCAGCGCGGCGAGCAGCTTCGCGATGTTCCACTTGCGATTGATCGGCATGATCTCGTCGCGGATCGCGTCGTTCGGTGCGTTGAGCGAGACGGCCAGGTTGGGGCGCACGGTCTCGGCGCCGAGCCGCTCGAGCTTGGGCACGAGCCCCGCCGTCGACACCGTGATCCGGCGCTGCGACAGCCCGGCGCCCTTGTCGTGCGTCAGGATCCGCAGCGACGCGATGAGGTTGTCGTAGTTGTGGAGCGGCTCGCCCATGCCCATGTAGACGAGGTTCGTGATCCGCCGCCCGGGATCGACGTCGGCGAGCAACCGCCGCGCGAGGTAGACCTGATCGACGATCTCGCCGGCATCGAGGTTGCGCTTGAGCCCGAGCTTTGCGGTCGCGCAGAACTGGCAGTCGACCGCGCAGCCGACCTGCGACGAGATGCACTGCGTGGTCTTCTCGCCGTCGGGGATCAGCACGCTCTCGATCGACTGACCGTCGCGCGTGACGAGGCGGAGCTTCCGCGTGCCGTCGCGCGAGGTCTGGATCTCGGCGATCGTGAGCCCACCCACCGTGGCGACCTCGGCGAGCCGGGCGCGCACGTCGCGCGACAGGTTCGTCATCTCGTCGAAGCTGCGCGCGCCCTTCTCGTGGACCCACCGCCACACCTGCTCGCCGCGAAACCGCGGCCAGCCCTGCGCGACGGCGAACGTCTCGGCGTCGTCGAGGGTCATCGAGCGCAGGTCGGGCAGATCCACGCAGCTAGCTACTACGCGGCGCAGGCTTCGGCAATCGTTAGTTCTCGACGACGATCAGCCCCCGCTGCAGGCCGCTTCGAGTGCGTCGAACATGCACCCACCGCCCGAGAGGCATTGGCGCATGCGACGACCATGGTCTGGAAGCCGGGACGAGCCATTTGGCCGAACGCGGCGATTGGCGGCGGTCTACTTGATCGTGATCGCGAGCTTGCTGTTGAAGCCATCGGTCAGCTTCAGGCCCTTGATCGCCGGCTCGACGGCCGCACGCACGCACGCGTCCGCGGGGCCACCACCCGTCGCGGGCTCGATCTTCGTCACGAACGAACCCTCCTCCTCGTAGTCCGGGTTGCCGACGAACGCGACCTTGACGCCGATCGTCACGGTGAGCTCGTCCTTCCGGGTGGCGGCGTTGTGCGCCTCCCAGCACGCGACGAGCGCGGGCTTGACGTCGGGGCTGGACAGCTTCTCGGGCAGCCGCGCGTACGACTTGCCCGTCGGCTGCGGCGTCGCGATCACCGTGACGTTGACCTTGTCGCTCGCCGGCCGCGTGGGGCCCTTCGTCAGGTAGAGATCGCCGGTCTTGCTCGCGCCGAGCAGCAGCGGATCCAGGCCGGAGTCGGCGAGCGTCGCGAGCTGCGCGAGGGCCTGGTCGCGCAGCGGGCTACCCACCGGCACGGCGAGCACGCAGCGATGCAGCACGCGCGCGCCGAGCTCCGCGTGTTCCTTCTTGGCTCTGGCCGCGGCGAGCGTCGCGCCGTACGCGCAGTCGATGTCGGGAGGCAACGCGAGCTTCTCGGCATCGTAGTGACCGAGCGCCGCAGCGTACGCCGCGATCGCGACCTCGAGATCTCCGCGTCCACGAGCGGCCGCGCCGAATGCCGCGTGGTAATCACCGACGGTCGACCGCGCCGTGCGCCGACAGACGTTGTCGAAGCAGCGCAGCTCATCCTGACAGTGCATGCTCGCACCGCAGCTCTCGTACTCCTTCGATTTCTGCTCGGCGCGCGCGCCACCTTGCGGATCGGACGCAGTGGCCCGCGAGTCACATCCCCCGACGGACCCGATCACGATAGCGATGCCGAGCAATGCCCTCATAGGGCATGAGGATACCCGGTTAGATGCCGCAGAAGTCGTCGAGCGCGTCCAGCATGCAGTCGCCACCCAGGTTGCACGCGGCGTTGTCGCCAAGGCCGCAGTCCTCGACGATCTCGGCCGTGATGTCCCCACCATCGGTGGCGATGTCGCAGTTGAAGTCGACGTCACCGTCGGCGACCGCGCCCGAACAGCCGGTGTCGATACAGGCGTCGTCACAGATCGTCGGATCGACCGCGCAGACGTCGTCGAGGAAGTTCTCGCACAGGTTGATCTGCGACTGATCCGAGAGCTCGACGACCGGCGTCTCGGTGCTCGTGGAGGTGGTGCAAGCAACGATGAAGGCGAACAGGCTGATCGATAGGTAACGCATGTCGCGACGATGCCACCGGGTCGGGGGTCTACGGAAGGGAGAATGGCTCGAAGCGACCCATTATTAAATTCAATCTGTCGGCGGTTTGTTGGGGCGACCGGCCGATCTTTGCGCCACGCCACAGCAGGTGGCACCAGTACGTCGGGCCCGAATGCCACACAGTGAGCCACACCACGCCACCCACCAGTAGGTCGAGGTCGATGATCGTCAGTGCCGGCGCAGCAGCTCGCCGAGGGTCTCGCGAACCTGGGGGTTGGTCTCGATCTCGTGATGCTGGCGGAGGATCGGGAGGACATCGGCGTTGTCCATCTGGGCGAGCGCCGCGTACGCCGCCTCGCGCAGGTTGCCGGTCTCCTGCCGCAGCACCATCACGAGGAACTCGCCGGCCTCGACCGTCTGGATCTTGCCGATCGACTGCAGCGCCGACGCACGCACCCGCGGATCGTTGCTCTCGCGATAGATCCGCGCGAGCGGATTGAACGCGTGCGGGAAGTGCAACCCGCTGATCGCGACGAGCGCGGCCTCGCGGACCTGCGCGTCCTGGTCGGCGAGCGCCTTGCGAACGATCACGAAGGACCGCTTGAAGTAGAGGAACCGCAGCGCACGCACGGCCGCACGGCGGATCACCGGATCGCCCGCCGAGTACAGCTTCTCGAGCGGCGACAGCGCCGCGTACGACTGCAGCTCGCCGAGCAGCTCGCCGACGTGGACCAGCGTCTCGGTCTCGCCGGCCGCCTGCCGCGACTGCGCGTCGGCCAAGGTCAGCAGCACGACGAGCGCGCGCCTCCGGATCCCGTTCGGATACCGGAGGTCGCCGACGATCGATGCCGCGACCGCGAACGGATCGCCGTCCATCTCCCACTCGAGCAGGTCGACGAACCAGATGTCGGCGTAGGCGTGCTGCTGCTTGAGGTAGTCCGGTAGACCGGGCAGCTCGACGGGCGGAGCCGCGAGCCCCTTGTAGCGCTGCGCGATCATCGAGAACCGCTTCTTCGCGCGGTCCGGCAGCTCGAGGCCCGCGAGCTTCTCGAAGCACTCGCGCACCGCGGGATAGTCACCGACGGCGGAGTGCTGCGATGCGGCCGCGAGCAGCGCGTTCTCGGTCATCTGCACGGGCACGCCGGTCTCGACGAACTTGTCGGCGCAGCGCATCCAGGTCAGCGCGCTCTTGTGCTGGTAGTGGCGATCGTACGGCAGGGCCGCGCGCGCCGCGAACGCCGCGGCTTCCTGATACAGCGTGGCCGCGGCGTGCAGCTCGCCGCGCTCGAGCGCGAGCTTGATGAAGTCCTCGTAGTACTGGAGGACGTAGAACTTCAGGTTGTCGTCGCGCAGCACGCGGATGCAGTTGACGTAGCCCTCGGCGAGGTTCTCGAACTGCGCGCTCTCCTTGCCGAGCTTGAGCAGGATCTGGAAGCAGTCGAAGGCCCGCTCGAGCTCGCCGACCTGCTCGAAGTCATCCGCGACCTGCTCGAGCTTGCGCTGGCTCTCGATCAGCGCGCGGCGTGAATCGGAGGAGTTCGCGTCGAGCCGCACGGCCGCGAGCCCGTAGTTGAAGTGGACGAGCGCCGCCTCGTACGGACGCTGCGTGAGCCCGGGTGCGTGCAGCAGGGCCTTCCACGCCGCCGTCGCCTCGGTGAACTGCTTCGCGCGTTCGAACGCGACCGCGGCGTGGACCGGCAGCTTCGCGCGCTGGTAGAGCTGTGCGGCCTCGTTCCACTTCTTCTCGATCTCGGCGAGCCGCGCCCGCAGCGCGATGTGCTCGTCGTCGACGAGCTGGCCTCGAGCCATGTCGAAGTAGTGCAGGTAGAGGTAGACGAACGACGCCTCGCGACCGCGATGGAGGTGGCGATAGATCTCGCCGAGCCGGCGCAGCCAATCGTCGTACTCGTAGTTGATGACGTGGGTCTGGCCGATCAGCTCGCGGTAGTGACGCTCGGCATCGACCCACCTGCCCTGCTGGACCAGCGCCTCGGCCTGGTCGGCGGTCGACTCGATGGAGTTGAACGTACGGCGCGCCATCTACGACTTCTTCAGCCGCAAGCTGTCGCCGGCCTTCGGCATGCGCCGGCTCTGCTGCGGATCGCTGGGCACCGGCTGCACCGCCGGGGTCCTGCGAGGCGTCGACCGGGTGGCGTCGCCGACGATGTCGAGCGCACGACGCTGGCGTTCCGCGCGACTGGTCAGCACGTCGTTCGCGACGACCTGCGAGCGATCGAGGTGCTGCACGAACTCCGGCAGCTGATCGCTCGAGGGCAGCACGATCACGCCGTACAAGAACGCCTGCTGCTTGAGCGAGGTGATGAGCTCCGGCTCGATGTGGCACTGGCCGTGCGTGATCGTGTAGAGCACGACGCGCCGCTTCTGCTCGCGCCGCAACCGCGTCACCTCGACGAGCAGCTGGCGGAACACCTTGCCGTAGTTGCGGCCACGCTCGCTGCGAAACGATAGCAAGTACGGCACCGGGACCTGCCCCGACCGGCCGATCTTGATCGTCTCGTGGAGCCGCGAGTCGAAGAACCGCACCCAGATCTCGTCGCCCTCGAGCGTGAGCTTCTTGATCAGCGCCAGGGCGAGGCCACGCGCGAACACCTGGCGCTGGCCGCGCATCGAGGCCGAGCAATCGACCAGGAGGTACTGCAGCCGTCGCTCGTCCTCGCGCTGCTTCTCGCGCCCGTAATACAAGAGCTCCGAATCCACGACCTTCTGCTCGAAGATCTCGCGGTCGTACGCGAGCTCCGACAGCACGAGCGAGTCGATGTTGCCCCGGCGCTCGATCGACGCGTAGCCATCGACGGCGAACGTCTGCGCGCCGGTGGTGCGCCGCGTCTCGAGTACGCTCGGCAACAGATCGAGCGAGAAGTTCGCGACGTCGTTGGCCTCCGGAGATCCGAGCGCGGCGAACAGATCGACGAGATCGATCGCGCCGCCGAGCGCCTCGCTCCCCGACGCGCTGTCCTCCTTGAACAGCCCGAGCAGCCGCACGGTATCGAGATCGATCAGCTCGACCTGCGTGTAGACGTGCATCGACTGTGCGACGAGGTGCTCGACGAATCCCCACAGCGTGCGCGGATCGAAGTCACGAAAGTGATCCGCGTAGTCGACCTCGCCGAGGATCCCCAGATCGAGCGGCAGCGGCTCGGCGCCCGCGCTCTTGCTGCGATCGCGCCATCGGTTGTAGGTGTCGCCGACGATCCGCGACAGCAATACGGCCACCATCTCGTCGCGGAGCCGCAGCCCCGCGAGCCGCTCGGTGACCTCCGAGGCGCCGATGTTCTCGAGCAAGCGCCGGTACTGATCGAGCTGCGGCTTGGCCCCGGGCGGCAGCTGTACCCTCGCCAGCTGCGCCTCGCGCGGCCGCAGCACGTACCCGCCGGCACCGCGCGTCATCGACAGCATCACGCCGATGTCGTGGATCACGAACAGCGGCAGGTGGACGCCCATCCGCGCGAGCGAATTGCTCCACGCCGCCGCCCGCACGATCGCCATCGGCGTGTCGACCTGGACGTGCGACAGCACCATCGTCGCCACCTGGCGCGCGAGGAAGCTGCGTCGACGTTCGCCGGGAATCGGCACGCTCGCAAGCTAGCACGTCGATCGCGTCACCAGGTCGCCGAGACGAGTAGTCCGTCGATCGCCTGGCCCGGGCGTGGATCTCGGTCATCCTCCATGACCGTGCGCCTGTTCTCGTGGCTCTCCCTGATCTTGCTCGCGATCGTCCTCGGCCCATCGGCGGCGCCCGCGAAGGCGCCGGCGCGTACGGTCCGGCTGATGACCTACAACCTGAACTTCGGGAACCTCGACCTGCCGGCCACGCTCGAGGCGATCGCGGACGCCGATGTCGATGTCGTGCTCCTGCAGGAGATCACGACCGAATGGCGAGACGCGCTGAAGCGGCGCTTCTCGAAGCACTACGCGTATCACGCCTATCGCATGCACCACCGTGCCGCGGGTGGCATCGCGGTGCTGTCGAAGCTCGCGATCACCGAGGAGGAGCTGTGGGGCCCGCCGGCCGGGACCGGTGCGTGGTTCCCGGCCCAGCGCATCGTGATCGCCGCGCCGTTCGGGGCGCTGCAGATCCTGAACGTGCACCTGCGGCCGGCGCTCGACGGCGGAAGCTGGGTGAAGGGCTTCATGACCACGCCGCCGATCCGCCGCCGCGAGATCGAGGCGCACTGGAAGCTGATGGACTTCAAGCTGCCGACCATCGTGGCCGGTGACTTCAACGAGGATGACACCGGCCGCGCGATCGACTACCTCGCGAACCACGGCATGACGCGCGTCCCGACGTCCGGACCGCGGACCTGGCACTTCGAGACCGAGGTCAACGGCAAGCCGACGGACCTCCTCAAGCTCGACATCGATCACGTGATGATCGATTCGCACTTCGTCGCCAGCGACGCCCAGGTCCTCGATGCGGGAACCTCGGACCATCGGCCCGTCGTCGTCACGATCGAACCCAGGTGACATGCTTTTTCGCGACGGTTCGCGCTAGCGTCGGCGCATGAACCTCTACGACGCGACTGTTCCCGTCTTCACGAAGTTGCTGCGCAACGTCGACCGCTGGCTTGACAAGGCCGTCGCCCACGCCGACCACAAGAAGTTCGACGCCGAGATCCTGCTGAGCGCGCGGCTCGCACCGGACCAGTACCCGTTCATGCGCCAGATCCAGGCGGCGTGCGATCAGGCGAAGTGGACGGTCGCCAAGCTGACCGGCAAGGACGCACCGTCCCACCCCGATACCGAGAAGACGATCGCGGAGCTCCGCGCTCGCCTCAAGACCATCGTCGACTACCTCGGCACGTTCAAGCCGGAGGACTTCGCCGGCGCCGAGGATCGCGCGTGCAGCCACACCTGGATGGGTGGCAAGTCGGTGCGCGGCGGCGACTACCTCGATCACTACGCGTTGCCGAACTTCCATTTCCACCTGACGACCGCGTACGCGATCCTCCGCCACAACGGCGTCGACGTGACGAAGTTCGACTACATCGTCGACCTGCCCTGGAAGTCGTAGCTAGCGTCCGAGGCTCGCGTTCAGGAGCTGCGCGTCGCCGAGCTTCTCTGCGAACCAGTTGTCGCCGGGAAACAGCCCGACCGCCGTGTCCGCTTGCGCGAGGTAGCGCTCGATCGCCGGCGCGTCTTCGATCGGGACACCGGTCCGGCGGGCGGATTGCCGGCCGTGCGCGATGCGCTGCAGGCGGACGAGCTTCTCGGCCCACGACCAGATGTACTGCTTGTGCTCGCACGGATACTGGAGCGCACGCTCGACGGCGTCGACGATCTGCTCCTCGATGCCACCGGGTTCCCAGAGGATCTGCGGGCCGAGGCCGTTGCGGAGCGCGTTCGCGAGATCGATGTAGGCGGCGGCGCTCGGCGCGAGCTCGATGATCTTGCGACGGGTCGTGATCGCGCCCTTGTCGCCGAGCTTCTGCAGCAACACGGCCTTGCAGTGGTAGGCGTTGACGAGCCGATCGTCGAATCCGATCGCGCGATCGAAGCTCGTCCGCGCGTCATCGGTACGGCCGAGGGCCAACAGCGCGATGCCGCGATTGCACCAGCCCTGCGCCTGGCTCGGATCGCAGGCGATCGCCGCTTCGTACTCCCCGAGCGCCTCGTCGTTGCGACCGAGTGAGTGGAGCAGGTTGCCGGTGTTGGAGTGATCGCAGTAGGTCGACTTGATCGAGGTGGACTGGCGGAACGACGCGATCGCATCGAGGAACCGACCGTGCCGCTCGAGGAACAGGCCGCGCGTGCTCCAGGCGCCGAGATCGGTCGGATCGACGGCCACGAGCTCGTCGTAGGCCGCGGCGGCCTCGTCGATCGCGCCGTTCTCCTCGGCTCGCTTCGCGCGCTCGAGCGCTGCCCGTCCGGCGTCGTTCACGGTCCTACGATGTGCCGCTGGGGGCCCCGGCTTGCGCGCGGGTGGTCACCGCGTCGTCGGCGTGCGCGAACACCTCGACGTCGAGGCCCGGGATGTGAAAGTGCTCGCTGCGCGCGGCGACCACGTCATCGAAGATGGCCACGTTCAGCATCGCGGAGGCCATCGGGGACCTAGAGCCCGAACTTCGACGACGCGAACACGGTCTCGAGCAGCTGGTCGACCTCGCGGATCATGCGCGCGGCGGCCTCGCCGGGCAGCGCGGCGAGCGCGACCTTGATCTCGTTGAGGTTCTTGAGCTGGCTGAACAGCTGGATGTCGCTGAGCTCGGTGCCGGACGTGAGGAGCTCGCGGATGAGGCCGAGCTCGGTGAGCAGGTCGTCCAGGCTCGCCGATGGGCCGATGAAGCGGCGCTCGTCGGGATGCTCGCGGTAGTACGAGTCGACGACCGGGTTCACGATCTCCTCGAGCAGCTCGACCTGATCGAGGTTGTTCCAGATGTGGCGCAGGATGAAGAAGTCGCCGTCGTGAACGCGCGTCCGTCCATCGAACACCGCGGACGCGGCGAACAGCTTGAGCAGCTTGACCGCGCGGCGATCGGAGACCGAGATGCCCTCGCTGCGGATCTGGAAGACGAGTCCCTTGTACTTGGTCAGGAACTCCTCGGGAAACGCCATGAACTTGTCGAAGTTCTGCTGGATCTGGCGGAGGTCTCGCGCGCTGATGATCGGCCGCAGCTCGCCCATCGGGCGTCCCTGCGCGTCGACGCCACGCCCGGTCATCTTGCGAAGCTCGAGCGAGACGCCCTTCTTCATGAGCTCGTGGAAGTGATAGCTGTCGAGGTTGTCGGACAGCACGCGCACGAGGAAGCGGTCGAACATCGCCGCGAGGTTCTCGTCGTTGGGGACCTCGTTCGAGGCCGCGTACAGCGAGATCAACGGGACCGCGACGACCTCGGGGCCGTTCTGGAACTTGCGCTCGTTGATGACGTGCAGGAGCGAGTTCAAGATCGCCGAGTTGGACTTGAAGATCTCGTCGAGGAACACGATCTCCGCGGTCGGCAACATGTTCTCGAGGCGACGCGTGTAGCGGCCTTCGCGAAACGCCGAGATGTCGACCGGGCCGAACAGCTCGTTCGGCTCGGTGAAGCGGGTCAGCAGATATTCGAAGTACCGCGCGTCGATCAGCTTCGCGAACATGTCGATCATTGCCGACTTCGCGGTGCCCGGCGGACCGACGATCACCATGTGCTCGCCGGCGATCGCCGACACGGTCATCAGGCGAATGATCTCCTGCTTGTCGAGGAACTGCGCGCCCATCTGGCGGGCGAGCTCCTGGAACGAAGCCGACGCACGCGCGACATCGACGGCAAAGCTACGCGGGGTGGTGGGCGGCGCGACCATCTAACGGGCTCACATTACCCCAGGAAAGTCCGATTCGTGTCCGTCAGGTCGGCCGAATTCCGGTCAGCGGTTCGGTGCGGTTTTGTCGGCTTCACCGGCGACGGAGCGCCTTGACCAGCCACCCACCCTTGAGCCGGCCGACGATCCGCCGCATCTCGACCGCCGCACGCTGGTGCGAGATCCGCGCATCGACCAGGTCGTCGATGATCTGTGTCGCGGCCCGGCCACGCCGGACACTGTCGATCCAATCGAACCAGCCCTCTCCCCATCCCGCGAGTCGTTCGAGCCACCCTGCCTTGCGCTGCTCGACGAGCGCGGCCGTACGGCGTTGCCAGATCGCCTCGACCTTCTGCGCGATCCGCGCGAGTACCTCCACCTCCTCGGGGGTGATGCGCGGGTCTCGATCGCGTGCCAGCACCGCTCGCGCCAGGCCGGTGTCGGTCAGGCCGTGATCCTCGAAGGCTTCGAGCTCGGTGAGCGCCGCGAGCCTGCGATCGAGACGCGGGCTCGACTGTTCGCGAAGGCAGCTCACCACCTTGTCGAGCGCGAGCCACCGGTAGACGAAATCGAGCCCCGTGCCCTTGATGTTCTGGGCCCCCATCAGCGTGACGTCGCAGCCCGGCGGGACGCAGGTCGCGCAGCGTTCGATGATCTGATCACCGCTGACCCCTGGATCTTCGATCGCGATGACCTGGGCCAGGAACAACGCGCGGTAGGCGGCGGCCGCATCGCGAGCGAAGCGGCGGCGGGCGTCCTCCGTGGGGTCCTCGAACACCCGCGCGAGCCGTGCCTCGAGGCGACTTCGAATCTGGATCCGCGCGAGCTCGAACTGGAAGTGAGCGATGACCTCGGCACGTGTCGCTGGCTTGAGCGTCTCCGGACATTGTTTATCGACCGGGGGCGAGTCGTCGACCGCGAGCGAGGCCTCGAGTAGCGCCGTCAGGTCGCGATCACGTTCGACCGCTGATCGCACGTCGTCGATCAGCACGGAGTCGGTGTGGTTGTCGCGGCAGCGCACCGCGAGCGCCTCCCGTAGCGCGGCCTCATCTTTGATGACCAGGCTCGCGCCGCGCGCGTAGATCGCGAGCCGGGTCAGCAAGGCTTCGACGGTCGGGCGCGGAATCCGCAACTTGTCGAGCTCGCGGGCGAGCCGCACGGCGATCACGTCGGGCACCGGACCGCGGACCAGCTCGTCGGGCTCGATCAGGCTGAGCTCGCGCAGGTAGTCGTCGAGCGCCGTGTCGATGAAGCCGCGCAAGCCCTTCACGTTGGTGCCGATCAGCACGTGGCGGTCGAACGCGACGTCGCGCACGAGGATGCGAGCGAACACCTCCGAGCGCGCGATCCGATCGGCGCGGTTGTTGACGACCGTCACGACCAGGCGCTCGGGCTCGCGCTCGACATCGAGTTGATCGAGCTTGGTCCGGCGCCAGTTGTTGATGAAGCCAGTGCGCTCGTTGGCCGAGTTGCCGCACAAGAACATCAGGAAGCGACCGCGCACGCGGCACCGCGGATAGGCCTTGAGCACTCCGAGGTCGGGGACCACGTTCTCGGCCATCGTCAGCAGCGAGAGATCGGCGTCGATGCCGAGCTCCGTCGCGACCCGCGTCACGAGGGCGATGTTGCGGGGGTGCTCGCGATACGGGAATAGCTCGAGCACGTCGTCACCCACGAGCTCGGCCTCGCGATCGCCGACGACATGCATGGTGGTCTCGCGCTGGCGACAGACCCGCTGGAACAACGGCAAGTAGCTGGTCTCGCTGGTGACCAGCACGGAGCGCTTGGGGATGAACTCGGTGATCACGTTCGCGACGTCGAACCCGGCGGGTCCCTGGATGTCCTCGTGGTCGGGGTAACAGTTGGTCAAGGTCACCAGGTCGTCGCGCATCCAATCGTGTTGCAGCAGCTGAACGTACTTGGGGTTGAGCGCCATGCACTCCCACAAGAAGGTCTGGCAGCGCAGCCGCGCGCCGAGCCGCAACATCGCCATCTGCTCCCAGATCGTGGCCTTGTCGTACGGGCGGTAGATGAAGATCTCGACCGGCTGCTGGGCCGGCGCGGAGTGGATGAACATCGCCTCGCAGCCGGTGGTCTTGACGAACACTTCGAACCCCAGCCCGTCGAGCAGCCCGGCCTTGAGCCGCTCCGTGCCGCTCTTGCCGCGGGTTCCCCAGCCGCCGATCGTCATCGGGATCTGCGCGCGCGCCCGGGCGAGCTGCTGGCGCTTGTACCAGGCGCGTGTCCAGAACGCCGCCGCGAGCGTGGCACCGAAGACGACCAGCGCGGCCTGGCTGTTCTGGATCGGCGACGTGAAGTAGTGGCGGTTGGTGTCGAACCAATCACCGGCGATCCCGATCGGCCCGAGCGTGCTCAGCGCCGAGACGCTCCGAGTCAGCGACGTCGAGGTCGGGGCGTCGTCGACCGCGAGTGGCTCTGCGAACAGATCGTTGACGTCCGGGGCCACCGGCACGATCTCCCCGTGCGGATGGCCCTCGAACCGAACGTCGATGCCATACACGACCTTGAGCAACTCGGCGTACCGGCGACGCTGCGGATCGCGACGAGCGCGCAACGAGGCCAGCCGGAGCGCGACCAGCCTGCGATAACGTGCGGACACCAGGACGCGGTTTGCGATCCGCCTCCAGACGCTCGCTGGTGGCGTCAGCTCGACCGAGCCCATGCTGGACACGACGTGCACCGGGCGCCGGCGCCAGATCGGGAGATCGAGCACGTCGTCGACGGTCGGCACGTGCCGGCACCACGATCCCTCGGAGTCGACGTTGACGCGCTCGCCCGGCACCGTCGTCGCCGTGGCCTCCTCGAGCAGCCCCGGATGCGCGCGCACCTGCCCCGGATAGGTGCGCCCCACCGTGTGAACCCAGGCTTGTCGCTTGTTCGGAAGCGGGTTTCGAAGCTCGTGAAGGATGCGCCACAGCCGACGACGAAATCGATCGCCGCGCCAGATCCGGAGATATCGACCCTCGCGGGTCACGCTCACGCCCCAGTCCGAACGGGTGAGATCGGCGAGTACGCGGCCGACCATCCGGTCATCGGCCGCTGCAGCGGCTGCCGGTTCCGGCAGCTTCGACAGGTCGATCCTACCGTGCCCACCCGGGGTGATCGCCGCCGCCGTCCTGGCGAGCAAGCGGGTGAGCGCACCACGGCCCGGATCGCGTTCTCGTTCGATTGCCTCGGCGGCCGCTGCTGCGACCTCGGCGATCACCGGCGCGGTGGCGAGATCGACGATCCGCGCCGCGAGCTGCGCGAGCCAGCTCGGCGCGAGCTCCACGAGCCGTGCGTGATCGTGCGCCGCGACATCGGCCGCGAGCAGCGCGAGCTCCTCGCACGCGAGCTGCGCCGAGAACGCTGCACCGTCGCAGGTGAGCTCGCAGATCAGCGCTCCGGCCCAGGCCGCACGTTCGCCGAGATCGTGCTTCGCGAGCTGGCGCGCGACCAGCGCGACCATCGCACGCACTTTCGGGCTGGGCTCGTCGCTGCTCGCCAGCGCGGCCAGCAGCGGGCGCGCCGTGGCCCATTCCAATCGTCCACATGTCTCGACGAGGCCGATCCGGACGTGCTCCGACGGATCTCGCGTGCCGACCAGCTCGGCCACCAGCGACGCCGTGGTCGCCGGGGCAAGGCGTCGTACGGCGATCCGGAGCACCAGCTTGCGGACGAACAGATCACGCCCGCCCGACGGCGCGAGCAGCCTGCCGGCGACCAGCTCGCGCGCCCCGCCCGCGTCACCGACCACCGCCGCCTCGAGCGCAGCGGCCTGGACCCACGGGTGCTCGTCACGATTGTTCGCGATCGCGACGATCGCATCACGCACACGTGTCCCCTTGATCGGGGCGAGCTCGAGCAGCGCGATCATCGCCCGCCCCGCCGCCCATCGGATCTGCCACCGCCGTCCATCGATCAAGCGCTTGCCGAGCAGCTCGTCGACGCCGCCCTCGATCACGCGCTTGCGCGCCTCGAGGTTCGAGTCGAGGGCAAGCGCGCGGCAGGCGGACTCGAACCACCACAACGCGAGCTCGGCCTGGTTCGAGAGCGCGAGCTCGGCGCGCGCGTGACGTTCGCGCAGGGCGTCGGCCCCGAGGTACCGATCGAGTGCCCGCAGGTCGCCGCGCAACCCGGCGGCGTCGGTCGCATGCTCGGCGAGATATTCGGCGAGCACGCGACGCCGAGCTCTCGGTTCGATCGCCCGCGAGATCAGCTGGCCGAACGCGACGAACCGTCGAGCGGCCGCGCGCTCGTCGACCTCGATCTGATCGAGCACCTGGACGAGCCGCAACGCCACGATGGCGAGCCGGCCGGCCGACGGTTCGTCGACCAGCGGGATCGGACTACGCTCGAGCATGACCACACGGCGTGCGAGCTCGTCGACGAGCGGGCTCCGCAGCTTGCGGTGCAACGGCGGGAGGTGAGACCACAACAGCTCGCGCACCAGCGTCGCGTGCGGCGCGGCGTCTGGGTCGAAGGCCTCGATGGCCATCCGGCGTCGGATCAGGGATCGTCGCGCCATTGCCTGTGATCTACAAAGTCCGAGAGCGGTTCCTCGAACGCGAGCCGCCCGCGCGATCCGAGCACCACGTCATCCCACCGCACGGCGAACCCGAGCGAGTGTTCCCAGCCGGTCTCCGACGACGGCGGGTAGAGGTCCGCGCGCAAGCTCAGCACCACGCGTCCGCGCCGAACCGCGACCGGCCATGACAGACCGGCGGACACATCGTGGCGCAAGTACGCCGCCGGGCGATCCTCGTCTCGCAGCCGATACGTCGGACGGTAGGCCAGTCGCATGATCGGACCGGTGAGCGGCCAGAGCTCGACGAGCCCACGCCACCCGACGGTCGCGCCGACCTGATCGACCGACGCGAGGTCAGCGTTGCTGCGCACTTCGAGCCTGGCGATCGCCTGCTGGTCGGCGAACGGACGCCCCCGCAGGTCGCCGCGCAGCACGACCTGGACGGGATGATCGCGGCGATAGTCCGCGAGGATCCACGGATCGGCGCCGGTCGGTCCCTCCTGCCCGAGCACGCCGGACCACACCCCGAGCCCGGGAACCAGCTCGGTGTGCCCCCGGAGGGCGAACGCTCGATCGACGGTCAAGCGACCATCGAGCCGCCACAGCGTTGCGGTCGACGTCGGCTGAACGCCCGCGCGCGCGTCGACGATGAGGTCGATCCCCCACGGTAGCTCGATCTCGCCCGCGAGCCTCGCGCGCGCCGTCGAGCCGAGCGAGCTCGCGCGGCGGCCGCGAAGCTCTGCGAGCCAGGCGGTGCGCGACCACCGGCGCCGGAGCTGCGCCGCGGCCTCGACCCGAACGCCCGCGAGCGCGCTGTCGGCGTCGAGCTCGTCGAGCTCGTCGCGGCCGACCACGGTCTCGAATGACATCATCATGGCCGTCGGTGACGGCTCCTTCGCGATCACCAGCGGCTTGTCGATCCCGGACATCGATGGCCACGCGAGTCCGCCTCCGAGCTGATTCATCACGGGCAACGGCGGGGGTTGCTCCACCGCGGCGGCAGGCGTCGCCACGCGCCGCGCGAACCGGATCGCGAGCACTCCGCGATCGGGTGCGATCGCGATCCGATGGGGACCCGGCGGAATCACCGCCACGTGCTCGATCGATTGTCTGACGGCGGAGGGGTCGAGCTTGTCGAGCTCCAGCGCGAGTCGCGTGGTCCCGACGTTGCGACCGCGCGACACCCGTACGACGGCGTGCCGTGGAGCGATCGCTCGAGCGTACGTGGTGTACGGGTGGACTTCGATCCCGAGCGTCATCGGTCCGGCGACGATGATCTCCGCCGGTCGACCCGAGGTCGCAAGGAACCAGCGCTCGCGACGTTGCGGCTTCGCCGGTGCGGCGGGGTCGATGACCTGAACCGCCGCGAGCATGTCGGGGTCGCCGCGGCCGGTGACCGTGATGACGTGACGCCCGCGGCGGCCGATCTCGTGCTCGACGGTCGCCGGTTGACCGTACGGCACGGTCATGGGCACCGCGACATGTTGGTCGATCTGCACCGCCAGCTCGCACGATCCGCTGCGACCGGGGACGGGCCACAACGGTCGACACCATCCCTCGACCCGAGCACGCTTGCCGCTGAGCGTGAACGACACCTCGCGACCGGGATCGAGCAGCTTGCCGTCGGGCCACGGCGCCGCGAGCAGCGCACGACGAAGCGCCCCGCGCGGCGTCGCATCGAGCAGCCCCGGAAGAGCAAGGTGGACCGAGCCCGCGTTGAATTCGGTGTTGCCGATCCGCGACCACCGCGAGGCACGCGACGCCGCCGCACGCGCGTGGCGGATCGGCGGCAACACGATGTCGGCAAGCTGCGCGGCCAGGCCATAGGCAGCGGGCGCATCCGCCTCCGGACCCTCGAAGCGGGCCGCGGCCAATGCGACGAGCGAGGCGACGTCCGCTTGCCACGTGCCGACCCGGCGCCACGCGACCGCGGCGTCGCGGTGCCGGCCGGCGAGCTCCGCGATGCGTGCCTGCGCCCATGCCGGCTCGACACCGGGTGTCGGTGCGGGCACAACGCCGGCGCGCGCCTGCGTCGCGAGCGCGAGCACCGGTGCGAGGTCTCCCGGTGGCGGCAACGCCACGAGCACGGCGCCGTCGACCACCCGGCTACCGGGAGGTTGCGCCGCTAGGTATGCAAGCTCGACGCGTGCCTCGAGCTCCGCGATGGTCGCCGCGATCTCGTCCAGTTGATCGTTGCGGGCGGTCGCTGCGGCCTGCGCCAGATCACGGCGGGCGGCGATCGTCTCGCCGAGGCCGAGCAGTGCCCTCGCGCGAGCGAGGTACGCCGAGGTGTCGTGGGGTGCGGTGACCAGGTGGGCCGATAGTGTCGTGATCGAGGACAGCGCATCGACGCTCGGTATTTCACGAGCAGGCGGTGGTGCCGGTTCGGTCACGGAGCTTCCGCGCCGCACGCCGAGATGGACGAGCAACTCGGGGTGATCGCTGGTCACCGCGAGCTTGCCGGTGAGCGCTGGTACGTGGATCCACGCGGCCGCGACCGGAGACAGCGCGGGCTCGCTGGCGAGCGACCACGCTTCGCGATCGACATCGTGAATCTCCAGCACCAGGCGGCGCGGTGCGCCGGTGTCCCCACGCAGCCAGGCCTCGAATCGGCGGTGCACGTTCGCTGCGATCCGCGCGCGAAGCTCGATCCGCACGGGCCCGTTCGCGCCTGGCGCGGGCATCAGGTAGTGCGGAGTCGATTCCCCGGCTGCGGCCGCGCGAAACGTCCGGATGACGCCGCGCCGGGCGCCTGTCACGCCCGGCCCGGCGATGAACACGCGCGAGCCCGGCGGCGCAGCGACCCGAAGCTCGTGTCGACCGGGCGCGGCCGCGAGCTCGACACGCTCGACCGGCCGCATCGACACCGTCGTGTGCTCGCGCTCGTCGAGCCACACCCGGATCGGCCCCGGTGCGTCCGGTGGCGTTACCGCGAACACGCGCACCACGCCGAGCCGGGTCGGATCGCCGGCCATCGGCGGAACGTCGAACTTCATGCTGGGTCCGAGCTCGAGCTCGACGAGCGAGCCGCCGGACACCACATCCTCGTCGACGGGATCAACGCTACTACCCGGAACGAGCCATCGACTGGCCTCGCCGGCGTCGGTCGGGATCGGATCGAGACGTCGCATCGGCGCGTCGCGCGTGACCGCCAGGTACGCACGCCGCGTTGCTCCTGCAGTCGGCGCGCGACGCCAGGCCCATTCGGCAGCGCTGATCGCGTCGCTGCGCGCGCCGCCGCGAAGGTGCGGTGCGAGCACCGCGAGCACGCAAGGTGCCAACCGGGTCGGGTCCCATCCAAGGACCGCCGTGGCGAGCTCGTCGGCGTTCGTACCATCGGGGAGCCGGCGTGCGAGCTCGAGGACGATCGCACTGCGGAGCTCGAGCGGGACGTGATCTGCCCTGGCGAGCCGCGCGGCCTGCGAGATCAGGGTCGGTGTTTCGGCGGGCGACAGCATCCCCGGACCGAGCGCGAGCTCGTAGAGCGCGACTGGCTCGGGCAACCCGGTGATCGATCGCGACGGACGTTGCCCCAGCGCACGTGCGAGCAGGCGATCGGCGAGCGCGGCGGCTCTGTCATCCATGCCGACCAGGCCCGCGCGCGCCGAACGGATGCGCTCGCCGAGGTCGTTCGCGATCGCGTCGCGCAGGCGCGGTCGTCGAACGCGATGCTCGATCCGCACCCATCGTGCACCCGCGACGCGGACTTCGACGGCGTGACGCCCCGGCCCGATCGCCGCGATCAGCCGCACGCGTCGGCCGAGCTCCAGGGTCGCGGGATCCTGCGGTAGCGCGGCGTCGTCGCGCCGGAGCTGCGGACCAGACGGCTCGTGGCGTCGTGCGATCAGCGAAGCTCGCGCGTAGAGCTCGATCGTCGTCGGGGCGCTGGAGGCCCAGCCGGCTGTCGGTCGACTCGCCCGAGCCTCGACCACGATCGTAGCGGGCCCCTCGACGGAGAGCCGCCACGGCTCCGGTGGGATGCCGTATACGGCACCCTCCTCGTCGGTGATCGTCGCGCCAGCAGGCACGGTCGACTCGCGCGTGACGTACGGATCGTCGTCGGGGCGGCGCAGGTCGATCAGCGCCTCGAGCTCCGCGCGGCGCCACACCCGCAAGGCCTCCGCGACCCGCGGTGCAACCGGGCCGAGCGCGCCGACCAGTGCATGTGCCCCCGCGAGCTGGATGCGGAACGATCCATCCTCGTCGTCGAGGATCGGCGGCAGCTCGCGCTTGCTGTCGATCCAGTCCACGAGCTCGCTGCGCAACACTTCCCACGCCAGACGTGGCGCTCGCCGATCGGCGCGCTCGACCGTGATCGTGAGTGGTCGCGCCGCGGTCAGCACCCAGGTCGAACCCGGACCTGTCGGCTCGATCAAGAGCAGCCCGGCGTTCACCGGAACGGCGGGCTCGTCGAGCCACAGCCTCGCGCGCCGATCACCGCTGACACGTCGCAGCCGAACCGCCGGTGCGTCGGCGGGAGGGACGCGTACGCGAACGATCTCGGCGGGGCCGAGCCAGAGCACTGCCGCGCGCTGGTCGGTGATCTCGACCGGCGCCGTGGTGTCGGCGACCCCCGGTGGCTGCCATCCAATCGTGGGGTCGACCTGGGTCGGAGGCACGGGCCACCGCACGGCCTGGCTGACCCACACGACGTGTTCGACGGGACTCGTGCGCGCGGGGCTCGCGAGCACGTCATGGATCGTGACAACGCTGATCACCGTGCAGATCACGACGATCGAACGGTTCAACGCGATCGCTCTCCCGCGAGCGCATCGACGATCGCGCGCGCCGTGCGTGCGGCCAGCGCCTGCTCGCGAAGCTGCTCGCGAAGCGGTAGCGCGAGCTCGATGTGGACGAACCGCGCCTGCGTCGAGGTCGCGATCATGCGTCCCTGGACGTTGGCCGTACCACCGAGCGCCCGAGTGTCCTCGGGATAGCGCGCGACGGTCACGCCGAGCACGGCGGACAACGCTGTGGCCACGCCGGAGCTCTCGCCGGTCGAGCCCTCCCTCCGACCCGAGCTCACGATCGCGACGCTGTCGTCACTCGCGTCCCCGTCGAAGCCGTGGAGCTGGATCACGACGATCGGCCCGGTCGCGACGACCGCGGCGGTCGCGGTCTGGAACGGATGTTCCACGTTGTGCGCGACGTCGGCCGGGTTGAAGGCGCGCTTCTCGCGGACATCGGGTGCCTGCTGGTATCGATGCTGCGAGTTCGTGAACAGGCCGCGGATCATCTCGGGCGTGTCGCGAGCCCAGAACATCGCCGCCGCGACGCGCTGGGTCTGTAGATCGTAGTAGACGTGTGGCGCCTGCACGAGGATCGATCGTCCCCGCGGCGCCGGGGTTGCACGAACGATGTAGATGCCTGCCCCGCGGACCGGGTCTCCGGGCTCGCGAACCACCCAGCTCGAGCGATCGTCGATCGTCCACAACTCGACCGACAAGCCGGCGCGGCGAGCGAGCTCGATCACGTCCCCGGCTGCCTCCGGCGCGACCCCGCGCCACAGCACTTCGATCAACTCGTGGAGCGCGCGCCGTTGTTCCTCGGTGGGCGGTTGATACGCCGTCTGGATCTTGCCGGGCCACAACATGCGCTCGGCCTGATCGATCGTCAGCACTCGTCGCGACGCGGTTCGGTCGTGCACGGAGCACGCGGCGCCGAGCGAGCCGGCCAACGCGAGCGAGAGCATCCAACTGCGTCTACTGGCCATCGTCAACCCCCGATCTTGGATGATCACCCGGTCCACGTCGACTGACGATCAGGCGGAGCCACAATCGACCTCCTCCGAGCACCTCGGCCTCGAGCTCGCGCAGCCCGGGCTGGAGATCGTCGAGCAGCCCGAGGTGAACGACGCGCGGCGTCCCGGCTGACCGACCACCGAGATCGATCAGCCGCGCCGCATGCGGGCCCAGGCTCGGTGGGAGCTCGGTGATGACCTCGGCGGTGGTCAGTCGGGTCACGACCCCCACGCGACGGTCTGGCCGGCCGCCGTCGACCGTGAGCCGTACGCGCGGCGGTGGGGTTGCGGGGAGCGCATAGAAGATGGCGTAGAGATGGAGGCGCTCGCCTGCGACCTGCGTGATCGACACGCGCAACGGGCGGCGACCGATCGCGTACAGCGTTCGATCTCGGTAGATTCCCCAGACGTCTCCCGTCGGGGGACGGTTGATCCACAGCTGAGCGCCTGCGGGCGCCGTCACCGTGACCGGGTGAGCTCCAGGCGGGACGCGCGGCAACTCGGCGCTTCCGAACCTGGAGAATAGCGTGATGGATCGCTGCGTCCCCGCGATCGACACCACCGCTGTCTTCCCGACCAGGTCGATCGGGACCGCCCACGAGATCCTCGGACGTGCGGCGAGCTCCGCCCGAAACTCGAGCTTGCGCGGCTCGCCGGGGCGCAACTCGCTGAGCGTCCCGGGAGCCCAGTCGCGGATCGCTTCGCGCGCACGGTCGGCCTCGAGCAGCTCGCGACCGCGTTGTTGCTCCGGGCCGCGGAGCTCGAGGGTTTGATAGCGCGGATCGTCGGGCGGCTCGGCGGTCGGTGCGCCGAGCGCGGGCCACTGCCGGTCACCTGCGACGGCGTCGAGTCTGACCTGGGCCTCGAGCTCGGCGAGCCTGCCGCCTGCGGTCAACACGTCGTGGTTGTGGGGCGCCATCGGGTACCAGGCACGCTGCTCGAGCGGCGCGTAACGCCAGGCGAGCCCGTCGACGACGAGCTCGCGGTACGGCGGTGCCAACCCCTGGTCGCCCGGCAGCCAGCGATACAGCCGAACCGCCACGTCTCGATCGGCGGACAGCTCGAGTCGTACGGCGTCGTCGGGCGCGACGACCCGAAACGTCGTCGGCTCGGTCACCTTGGAGAGCGTCCCCATCCACCCCAGCCGTTCGAGCGGGGCGGTCGTCCCGGTGATCGTGATCGAGTCGCGACCGACCTCGCGGCTGTCGGCGGCGCGAAATACGACGGTGATCGTCGACGAGGTGCCGGCGTCGGCGCCGAGCCAGCGACGCGCGTCGACCCGGAGCACGCGACCGAGCAGCGCGTCGTCGAGCTTTCGCACGGGAACCGTCGCGGTCGCGGTGGTCCCGATCATCGTCATCGGGATGCGCACGCGGTCGGGCACCAGCCGATCGATCGGTGTGGCGGCGCGTTGCTCGGCCGGAATCACCCAGCGGTCCTGATCCCCTGCGATCGCGAACGCGACCTCCGCGGTCGCGGTGGTCGACACCACGATGCTGTGCGGGCCGTCGCCGAGCTCGAGCGATCGCGGACCGCCCGGCGACGTCGAGGTCGTTTGCGTCTTGCCGATCGTGTCGATGCGAAATGCGACGGGTTGCAGCGGCGCCACCGTGACTCGGGTCGGGCCGAGCACGTTCACCACCGCCGCGTGGTCGCTCGATACCAGGAAGCCTCCGGTGTCGATGCGAGCTTGCGGCAACCGGAACTCGGTGACGAACAACGCACGCGTGGTGAAGTCGTCTCCCTCGTCGCCGAGCGCGGGCAATCGAACCCAGCGCCGCTCCAGTCGCGCGCGCTTCTCGTCGGGCCCGAGCAATGACCACGGCACGTACGTCGACGATTGCAGCAGCTCGGCTTTTCGCTCGTCGTCCCACCGCAAGCCCGTGCGTTCGCGCTGCGCGGCGTCACGCGGTGCGGCCTGAAACACGCGTAGCTCGACCTCGGAGACGGCTCCGAGCGAGCGGATCTCGAGCACCGAGTCGACCGGAACCTCCGGCAGGTCGATGATCGTCAGGCGCTCGTCGGCGAGCTGGAGCCCCTCGGGGCTCCACGCACCCTCATGGGCCCACTGCTCCCCATCCCACCCGTCCTTCGATTGCCGGCTCGCCAGCCACACTTCGTCGCGCCACAACTCGCGTTCGCCGAGCCGCACGGTCAGCTGCAGGCCGTACGACAGCTCGAGTGCCGGATCGTAACCGCCGGTGGGTCGAACCACCGCGAGCGAGGACAGCTTGAGACGGAGCCTCCCCCCATCGAGCAGAAATCGTGGTCCGCGATCGGAGACCACGCTGTACGCGAGCACGCGATCCGCCGCCTCGAGCTTCTTGGCCTCGGCCGAAGCCGGCCGAGCGATCACGCGGAGCGTCTGCCGCGACACCAGGGCGAGGCCCACGATCAACGCGAGCAGCGCGACATGGGGTACCGCTCGTCGCATCATGGTCTCGCGATCCCCGAGATCTCGAGCCGCAGACACCACGCACCGATCGCCCGCCACACCTCGGTGTCGACGCCCGCACCGGCCTCGATCCGGACGCACGGCGGACCCGGAGTCGCGCCGAGCAGCGCTGCCGCACGCATCACGGTCGTGTGCTCGCGGACCTCGACCACGATGTAGCCGGCTCGAACGTCGGGGCTCCAGCCGAGCGAGACCTTGGCATCAGCATGGCGTACGAGCAGCGCGAGCGTCGTCACGTCGGCGGTGTGCGCGTACTCGATCGCGAGCTGGCTCGCCGCGGCGAGTCGCCGTCGCAACGGCTCGCTGGGGGACGCCCCGGGATCGAGATCGCTGCTCAGCACGTCGGTGAGCGATCGCTCGACGAGCACGATCCCGAGTCGGGCCGTGCGTGCGCGCAAGCCTTCGAGCGTGTCCTGCGGCAACGTGCGGAGTCGCACGCTCGGTGACAACCACACCATCGCGAACGGAACACCGAGCGCCTGGGCATACAAGAGCTGTGGGGTACCTGCGCCCGACAGCGCCGCGACGGGTTCGCTGCCGTCGACCCATCGAGGTCTGCCACTCGCGATCGCTCCCAGCATCGCCGTTGGCCGGAGCAAGCGCTCGATCGTGGGTGGGATCGCGGTGGGGTCGAGCTGCGGTTGCCCCACGGACACCACGACGTGGTCCGTGATCGGCCGCCATGCCGCGAACCCGCGAAGCTGTACGATCGCGCCATCGGCGCGCTGACGGGTGACCCGCGTCAAGGCCTGGTGTGCCGCCTGAAATGCATTCGCGACCTCGCCGGCGAGGATCGGATTGCCGTATTCGACGGTCGGCGATCGATCGGCCCACTCGGGGTCGAGCAACAATCCGGCGGCCCCCGACGCCTGCCAGGTCGCGGCGGCGATCCGCCCGGTGCCGAACTCGCCGCGTGGTCGCGGCACCTCGATCACCAACGGCTCGATCGGGTGGGTCGCGATCACGAGCGCGAACCACCCGCGATCTTGCTTCCCGGAGACCACCCACGCAGCCCGGCGCGGGCCCGCTCCATCGACGAGCACGCGTAGCTCGTGCCCCAGCGCACCGGCCACCTCGCCGATCGCGCGGAGCCGTTCGAGGCGGTGCTCGGCCAGCGGCACCACGAGCTGCTCCTCGAGCACGAGCAACTCGGTCGGAGACGGCGGAGCCGGCGTGGCCGACGAGATCCGCCACTGGTCGACCCAGCCAAACACCGACATCCCGCGGAGCTCGGGCAGTGCCGGGGCGGTGGCCTCGACCGAGGCCCACAGCTCATCGGGGTGAACGCGCAACACCACGCGCGAGGTCGCGGCGTTCCACAACTCGTTGGCGTTCGGCGGGGGCTGCCACGAAAGCTCGAGTGGGCGCGGCCACAAGACGGACACGCGCACGGCATCGGGTAACGTGTGTCGTACGTGCAACACCGGCTTGCCCGGAGCGACGTCGTCGGCGGCACGTAGCTCGACGATCGGACGCTGGATGAGCGCCGCGTTCGCCTCGATGAACGTCGCCGGAAACGCCTGCCCGGCGGTCTCGGCGTCGATCCCATTGAACACGATCGCCGCGCACTCGAGCTCGTGGCAGACCCGCACGGCCGCGTACGCCGCGGCTCGTTCGCGACGGGGGCGGATCACCTCGAGTACCGGGCCACGCGCACCCGGACACAACACGGCGGCCCCCCAACCCTGCTGGCGCAACAGCAGCTCTTGACGCTCGAGCAGCGCCCAGCAGCCGCGCGGGTCGTCGCGTAGCTTCACCAGGCGCAGGCCGGCCCGCTCGACGTCGGCGAGCAGCGACTCGGGTGCCGCTCCGGTCGTCGCGAGCCAGCGATCGATCGATCGCCACGCCGCCGCGTAGTCCGCGAGCTCGCTCGGCGACACCAACGGATGCTCTCGGATCGCGGGTTCGGACTGCGCACGCGCCGACGCGATGGCGGCGACCCCGAGCGGGGAGCGCACGAGCCGCGTCGTGTCCGCGACGCGCGGCGAGGAGAGTTGACGCGGCACCGCCGTGCGCGGCGCGAGCTGCTCGAGCCCGTACCCGATCCCGCTACCCGCGACGAAGCCGACCAGCGAGACCGCGACCGCCGGCAGGATCACGCGGCCGGTCTTCTTCAGGTTGAGCATCTTGGTCGCGATCAGGCTCGTCAGGACGTAGCCGAATCCGAACAGGTCGGTCAGCCGGAGCAACGGCCACCACACGACGAGCAGCCAACCGATCGCGAGCTTGATGCAGAACCCGACGGTGAACACCAGTGCGAGCTTGCGCGGCCCCTCGAGGTTTCGGCGCTTCAACATCGGCACCGCGAGCACGGCCTTCGCCGCGAAGACCAGGATCAGCGATTCGATCACCGTCGCCACGGCGAGCCGAGGCTCGAACCAGGTCAGCGCCAACAAGGACGGAACCAGGATTCCGTTGTAGTCCCAGCCGTGCACGAGGTTGAAGCGCGCGGCGATGAACGCGCTCGTCAGCAGGATGATGTAGGCCTTGGGGCTGCCGAGGAAGTCGAGCGCGACGTTCTCGTAGGTCAGCTCGAGGCTGGCGTACGACAGGTTGGTGAACGGGAGCAGCACCAACGTGACGATCGCCCACGTGATCGCGACGGTGACACCGACCTGCCACACCGCGCGCGGCAGCGTCAGCTTCCACGCCATGTTCGCCAGCAGCGGGACCAACACGAGACCGATCGAGGACAGCTCGTGATGTGCCACCGGCAGGCTGGTGTAGTGCTCGATCACGCTCAGCGCATCGTCGAGCAACCACAGCTCGCAGGCCTGGCGCACCAGCACGCTCATGAGCACGATCAAGAAGAACCGCTCGCGACCGAAGAACGGGCTCCACCCGCCCGCGCGTGACAGCACGTCGCTGATCGCGCGACACACGACGAACGTCAAGGTCGCCTCGATGCAGATCGCGATCCCCGACGACGGCTGGAACGCGAACACCGACGCGAGGTATCCGGGGACGACGAGGCCGGCCCACACCCACCCCAGCGTCTCGGTCAACACGAGCAGCACGAAGATCCCGACGAGGACCGAGACCAGGATCGACTGGTCGAGGCCGCGCGCGGGAAAGATGTCGAGCGCCCCGTCGAACATCAACCGTCGCCGGTCCCTGGCACCCGGAACGCGATCACGCGCCCCATCGCGGAATCATCGTCGCGCGCGGCGGGCTTGGTCCCGATCTCCTTCGTGATCGCGGTGAGCACCAGCGAGCTCGGGGTCCGCTCGCCGTGGACCTGCTCGCCCGCGTCGATCCGGGTCAGCGCGAGATCGTAGTCCTGGTGGGTCCCGTCGGCGAGCGGCACGCTGACCACGAGCCGCATCGTTCCGCCGACGATCATGATGTCACGCAGCGCGTCGCGCGCCGCGGCAACGCTGGTCCCTGCGAGCTCGGCGATCAGCGCGGCGACCCCGGCGCGTCCCCGTTCGATGCCGGCAGCCGTCAGGAACTTCGTCATCGCGGCATTGCAGTGCTCGATCATGTCCCAGCTCGTCGCGACGAGCACGCCCACAGGGAGGAGCTCGAGCGCCGCGCGAGTCCGCTCCTGAACTTGCGCGAGAATCACGGCGTCGTGGCGCGCGGCGTCGACCGCGTCCTCGAGCGCCCCCGTGGTCGTCGCGAGGGAGCGGGTCTCGGCGGGACGCCACTCGAGTCGTTGCTGGCTGAGGGTGATCGCGATGTCGTCGGCGAGGGCTTCCAGCACGCGGAGCTGGCCGGCGGAGACCGCTCGGAGCGCGGGGACGTTCACGCACCAGAATCCGAGCAGCCGCCCGAATCCAGCCACCGGAACGAGCAACGAACGCTGGCCGAGTCGGTCTTCGAGGAATGCTCGGTTGGACCACTCCGGCTTGTGGCTGCCGTACGGCAGGCGCCATGGATCGCGGCGGACATCGCGACGACGTTCGAAGACGTCGGCGTCGGAGCCTTGGTACCAGCGCGCGAAGACGACGTGCCACGCCCCGACCGGAAGCTCGGCCCACACGCAGCTGGTCACGGGCAAATACGTTCGCAACGCGTCGGCGAAGTAGTCGAGGATCTGGCTCTCCGTGGCGCTCGGTCGGCCCGCCGCGGAGATCTGGAGCCGGCGCTTGATCTGGCCCTGGAGCTCGCTGATGCCGCGAAACGCATCCCGTCGTTCGAGCACCAGGCCCACGATCGTCGCGATCACGAGCGCGATCCACGCTCCGCCGATCGGGGCCTTGATGTCGCCGTAGCGAAATGCGAGGTAGCCGCCCACGTAGCACGCGACGGCGGTCGCGATCACGCAGCCGACCATCAGCCACGTCGAACGCATCCGTCGCCACGCCATGACGCCAAGCACGCAGATCGATCCGACCACGAGCGCGTCGACCCAGCCGGGGACCGCAACCCACGCAGCATCGTTCAGCAGCCCGTCGATCGCGTGCGCGTGGACCTCCGACGGTGACATCGGACCGACCGGCGTCGGCACCGAGGGGGTGAAGCGCTCGCCGCGCAGCCCGATCACGATCACGCGATCGTGAAACGTCGACGGTGGCAGCTCGTTCTCGGCGACGTGGTGCGCGGGTACGGTGGGTAGGCGATCGGCGGTCCCGATGAAGTTGACCTCCAACGTCGGCTCGTCGATCGACCCCACGAGGCGTTCGACGACGGTGCGCGTGATCGAGCTGTCGGCGACGTTGCCACTACCAAGCTCGATCGAGTCGACCACTCCTGCCCGATCGAGGACGACCGCGGGTTGGCGGTGGCTCGTCCCGACCGCCGGCACGATCAGCCAACCCGCTGCCACACCCTCGGCAAGCTCGCTCGGCAACGGACCGGGGGTAACGACCCGCGGCCCCGGCTCGAGCACCACGATCAGGCGAGCACCGCTTCGCGACAGCGGCTTGATCAGCTCGACGTAGCGGGTCCACGGCCACGGCGGCGGGCCCCACCGAGCCGCCGTGTGCTCGTCGATCGCGACGAACACCAGCTGCGTCGTCGTCGTTCGGTCGCCGCGCAGGGCGTAGTAGCTCCGCTGTACGACACGGTCGACGGCAGGAGCCAGCCCGACTGCCGAGGCGAGCCACACCAAGGCGAACACGACGCCCATCGCGATCGCGGGCCCCCGCAAGTGGACGACGCCCAACCGCTTGCGCGCTCGGTCGAAGGTGGGTGCGGTACCCTGGTTGCGTGAGCGGGCCGAGAGCAATTTCGATCACTTGCGCGACGTGACTGGAGCTACGGGGCCGCCATACATCTGCTTCCAGGTCGCAAGCCCCCGCGGCTACCAGTATCGAAGCTTGCGAGAGCGACGTCCAGTCCGCTGCCAAACGCGGACCCAGGATTTTCGGACGGTCGGCTTCAGATCCGGCGATGGCGGTCGATTGTCTCTCTCGTGCGCCTACTCTCGTGGCTCCGAAATCGCGGTGGGAAGACCTCGCAGGTCCCCATCCGGCGCGAGCTGTTGTCGGCCCAGCTCGAGTTGTTTCGACTCGCGAGATCGAACGGGGTGGGTGTGTTGACCACGCACGGGGATCCGGCCCGGAGCTCGGTCCTTCGTCGCTACAAGGGGCTCGCTCGCGTGCCGATCGTCCAGCGGCTGCTGTGCGAGACCATGAGGATGCTCGGTAACGGCCGGACGAGTGCGGAGATCGAAGTCCTGATCGACGCCTGGATCGAGATCGAGGTCGCTCGCGCTCAGGTCTCGTCCGACGATCGTTGCATCCTGCGCTGCATTCGCGATGCGACGCTCGCGTTCAGCCACGGCTTGCGACCCGAACAAGCGATGCGGATCGGACGCAGCCGGCTCGAATCGTCCGACCAGCTCTCGACCATCGATCTGACGACGCTGGTGCGCGAGCTGCAGACCTGATCGACTCGCGGTTCAGCTCCCTGGCGCCGGATCCTGTTCGGATGACTCGTTCGGCGACAGCGCGATGACCTCGCTCGGATCGCGCGCTACCTGACCCGGACGCAGGTGGCGGCGCAGCCGCTGGGCGAGTGCGTCGATCACCGCCTCGCTGAGCAGCTCGGCGGTCTGCGCGCGATGGACCATCCAGCGCTTCGCGAGCGCAGGGATGCTCTCGACACCAGGCGGGACCGAGAGCCGCGGATCGACGAGCGCGAGCGCACCGGGCAACGCGAACAGCGTCGCGAGCCCGCGCGGGCGCTGGCCGGCGGCCTCGGCGGAGAGCACGGTCGAGATCAGCGGTGACTTGGCCCCCGCCTCGCGCAGCGACATCTCGCCGAGGCAGAACAGCGCGTTGAGGTGGACGAGGAACGCGGCGACCGCGCGGAGATCGGCTTCCTCGGGGGCACGCTCGAGCATCTGCTCGAACGCCGCGGCGAGCCGTGCAGGTCCGATGACCTGATCGCGCGGACCGGCGTCGGGGACGAGCCGATACGCGACGGCGCGTGCGAGCTCGGAATCGCGGAGCAGGAACACCGCATCTTCCCAGTGCAGCGGCGGCGCACCGGGATGCGAGTCGAGGAGCTGGGTCAGCGGCGTGCGGCGGAGCAGCGTCGCGATCACCGGGGCGGTGTCGGGAACCGCGAGCAGCTCGTCGAAGTCGACCACGGTGACCTCTTCGCGAACCCGCCGCATGCCCTTCCACGCGACGAGCCGCGCCGGCGGGGCCTGGCCGTGGAAGCGCGCACGACCGGTCCACCACGAGACCGTGACGTCGTTGCGCGTGAGGTGGAACAGGTTGTTGAGCAGCGCGTGGCGCGCCATGACCCGCGTGCGATCGCGCGACAGCGGCTGGCTGACGAGCGCGAGCGCGGTCTCGATGATCCGGCGGCGCTGCTTCTCGCTGACCGACCATTGATCGGCGCGTGGATGGACGAGGAACAGCGCGTTGTGCAGGCCGGCCGCGAGGCAGAGCTCGTCGGCATCGAGCACGAACGCCGGCGGACGGCAGACCAGCGTCGAGAGCACGACGTGGCGCGCCTCGTCGACGGCGACCAGCTCCACGCTCGCGTGATCGAGCTCGCCCGTCCAGCGCTCGACGTCCGCGAGCGGGATCGGCGCGGCGACGTGGAGCTCGCCGCCGGCCACGAGCGGTCGCACGAACCGCTCGAGGAACTCGCGGACGTGCAGCTTCGGCATCCTACTTTCCCGGAGGCAGGAGCTTGCGATCCGGCGCGTCGGGGAAGCCCCACAGCGCGAACCGCCCCACGGCATCGTTGACGACCTGCGCTTCGGCGGAAGCTTCGCCCGCGTAGTCGATCCCCTCGGCGCGCTCGACGTCGAGCTTGGCAAGCGCGCGGCGCTCGAGCGTGGTGAACGCACTCTCGCTGACCTGGAACGGCCGGCCTTCCGCGGTGAACACGGTCACGATGCCCGCACCGTGGCCGAGCGCGCGCGCGAGCACGTCGGGCGAGACCCGCGGCACGACATCCATGCCGAGCGGAACGAGCAGCCCGGGTGCGAGCTCGTAGAGGAGCTGGCCGAGCGGGATCACGTCGAGGTTCTCGGATCCGACGACCAGGATCCCGCGATCGGTCGCGGCGACGCGGTGGCCGCGCAGGCTCACCGGTGGCAACGCGAACAGGATCCGCTTGAGGCGCGAGCCGTGCTCGAGCGGAATCAGCGTGGCGACCACGCGGCGAGGTGGCCCCATCGACGCCGCGAGCTTGAGCTCGACGCCGATCGGCTCCGCGGCAGCGCCCGTGTGCTGTGCGGGATCGCGCGGGCGATCGAGCTCGAGGTCGACGCGCGTCAGATCGCCGATATCCGAGAGCGTGAGCGGACCCGGCAGCACGTCGACTCGATCGTTCGGCCAGAAGACGTGAAAGGTCTCCGGTGGAAACACCGACGCGCACGAGGCGAGATCGATCGGATGCTCGTGACCGACGGCGACCGCGGCGTTCGCGCCGGCCGGGCGAAACACGTCGATGCCGGGTGTGCCGAGGAACAGCGCGAGGATCCGCTCGGGCAACGCGCGCGCGCGGATCAGCATGTAGCCGCGACCGCGAACCTGATCGTCGAACGCGCTCGTCGAGCCGGGCGTGAACAGCCCCGCTTGCGCCTCGACCTTGTTGCGCCACAAGTAACGAATGATGCCGTCGGCGAGTCCGCGCGCCACCGCGAGGTAGAGCTCGCCGCGATCATCGGGTCCGAGCCGCTCGCCACCGGGCAGCTTGCGGATCGACAGCCGGAACAGCAGGCGCCCGAACGGCAGATCGCCCTCGCGGATGTAGCCCTGAGCGAACTCGTCGCCGTGGACCATGAAGTCCATCCCGGCGGGCATCGCGCCGATGTCGACCGCGTCGTAGCCGTACGGCGAGCGATCGTCGCGATACTTGACGTAGTGCTTCGAGGTGCCGGTGTAGATCGCACCGCCGACGAGCCGTGCCAGTCGCGCGGATCGATCGGCCGCGTACGACGACACCGCGGGAATCTGGACGACGATCTCGCGGCTGCCGAGCGCCGTGCGTGCCTTCGTGATCGTGAGGTTTGCCAGCAGCTCGTCGAGCGAGGCCTCGGACGAGTAGAGCCGGAACCACGACACCGCGCCCTCGAGCGTCGCGAACGTCATGAGGCAATAACGACCGAGCAGGATCCCGCGCGGGTCCGGCGCGACGCCCGGCGTGAAGAACCGGGTCTGTCCCTGCGCGACATGCTCGAGCGCCATCGCGACGCAATCTACCACGCAGCTCGAGGTAGGATGGCCGCGTGCTCCGCTTCGTCGTCATCGTCTCGCTCGTCGCGTGCGGTGCGAGCTCGCCACCACCTCGCGGCACACCGCAGGCTCCGCAGCAGCGCGCGATCACGCATCGCTCGAGCCTGCCGGCGGCGATCCAGCCGCTGCTCCCTGCGCACGGCGTCTATGTCGCGGGCGGCGGGCTCGTGTCGTCCGCGTGGCGCGTCGTGATCGACATCGACAACAACACGATCTACGGCGGCCAGGCGAAGCGAGCGAATGCCCCCTCGTTCGGCCCGATGGTCGGGTCGACGAAGGATCTGTCGCAGCGCAACGAGGTCCTGTTGATGAGGCTCGCCGAGGATGCGTGGCGAGAGCCGGCGCCTTCCGAGCCGCCGGATCCGACCGCGGATTACGACGAGATCTTCGTGGTGCTAGACGGCGACGACACGTTCTACCTGCAGGGCTTCGGCCCGATCCGCCGGCCGCTGGCGGCCAAGGCGATCATCGAGCTCCGCGCCGCCGCCGGGCTGTAGCTCAGGTGGTTGGCTGCGCGAGCTGGATGTCGACGCGGCGATCCTGCTTCCACGTCGCGTCGTCGGTGCCGGTTGCCTCGAGCGCGCCGCGCGTCGTCACCGCCATCTGCGGTTCGCCGACGCCGAGCCGTCCGAGGTACTGGCTGACCGAGTGAGCTCGTCGCGAGCCAAGCCCGAGGTTGTATTCCTCGGTGCCGCGCGGATCGGCGCGGCCGATCAGCGCGACCGCCTTGCCCTTGAGCGCGCCGGTCGTGAGGCATGTGGCGATCTGATCGAGCACCGCGCGATCATCAGGCGTGAGCTCGTCCTTGTCGTAATCGAACTTCGGAGTCGCCGCCGAGCTGGTGATCTTGAGGCCGCACGCGGCCGCGATATCCGATGACACCGCGAGCCCGGGACTGACGGGCTCGTCCTTGGTGACGTCGAGCTTCGGCTTGTCCTCCACCTTCGACGCGGTCGGTGTGGGGGTCACATCGGGCGTGGGCTTGGCGATCGGCGTGGTCTTCGAGCATCCGAGCGCGGCCATCAGGACGATGGCGAGGGTCATGGTCTTCATGCGGCGAATCCTGCCACATTCGAGTGTACGTTCATGCATCTGAGGTCCCTTCGCGGGCGTTAGCTTACCGAGGTCTCATGTTCCAACGATCTAGCGTCAGTCTCCTTACAGCGTTCGTCGTCGTCGTCGCCGCGGCGTGCGGTGGCGGCAAGACCGACGGCAAGCAGGGCAAGCACGACGCCGCGCCCGGTCCCACGGTGGCGCCGATCGCGATCCCGACGAGCGGGGTCGACAGCCTCAAGCGCATGAACTACGTGTGGGGCTCCGAGGGCACGAAGGAATACTTGAAGGCCCTCGCGGCGTACGGCAGCAAGGGCAAGCCGCGCGACTGGGCCGGCGTGCGCTCGCACAGCGAAGCGACGCTCGCGAAGGATCCGCACCACATCGGCGCGCACTGGTTGCTCGGAGCCGCGCTCGCGCAGGGCGGCGATCACGCGGCCGCGGTCGACCACATCGTGTACGCGATCGCGGCCGACTACGGGAAGTACGGCGTCAAGCTCGAGACCGAGAAGGACCTCGCGCCGTTCCTCGCCACGCAGCACGGCACGGCCGTCAAAGAGCTCGCCGCGAAGCTCCGCAACGACTTCCGGAAGCGCGCGGCGAGCGGGTTACTGCTCGTCGGTCGCCGCAGTGGATTCCGCTGGCCCACCCAGCCGGGCGTGCAGGAAGCGAGCTCGCGCGGCGAGCTGTACGCCTACGATCGCGAGACGAGGCGCTACCTGCGGCTGACGCACACCGAGGACTCGGTCGCGGGCTTCGTGCGCACGCCTTCTGGATCCGAGATCGCGGTGTTCGGCTTCGACCGGATCGATCGCCCCAAAGGCGATGACGTCACGCCGATCATCACGCGCGCGTTTGTCTTCCCGCTCGACACCACCGAGTGGAAGCCCGGAGCGCGTGCCGTCATCGCTGGCCCTGCCCGCGAGATCTCGATCGGCTACGGTGCAGGCGACCAGCTGCTCGTCGCGACCGCACCGGCAAACGGCCGCTGGGGCACCGGCGCACCATCGGTGTCGTCGCTCGATCGCTCGACCGGCAAGCTGACGAAGGTCGGCACGTCACCGCCGGCGTCGCGCATCGTGTTCTCGCTCGAGGAAGGTCGTGTGGTCCGTACGCCCGACGGTGTGAAGGCCGCGTGGACCGGCGAGCCACCCACCGCCCCGAGCCTCGAGATCGGCGGCAAGGCGATCGCCATCCCCGAATCGGGCGCTGCGGCGCAACCTTCGATCGCGATCGGCGCCTCGCACCTCGCGTTCGCGACCGCGGTCGATCCGTGCTCGAAGGACGTCGCGCCGTCGCTCTACGTCGCCAACCTCAAGACGGGCGCGCTCAAGCACCTGCTCACCGCGAAGAGTCGGTTCTCCCCGCGCTGGATCGATCAGACGATCCTCGCCTACGAAGATGGTGATGGTGCGATCCGCCTGTGGGACGCCGCGACCGGCCGCGAGCTGCCCTTCAAGCT
>Ga0299915_10000231_pt1 | contig 43773 bp, 45 predicted proteins | sample RVTome_13_FD_200263 | JGI IMG/M metagenome (GOLD analysis project Ga0299915, IMG submission 200263) | Soil microbial communities from uranium-contaminated site in the Upper Colorado River Basin, Wyoming, United States - RVT92D227 (version 2) ...
CGCCGGCAGGCCTGCGAGCAGACCTCGATGCAGATCTCGTTCAGCGCGCAGGCCGGCGTGAAGCCGACGACGATCCGGATCAAGCGGGTCGAGTTGCTCGACACCAAGGGCAACGTCCTCGAGGTGCTGACCGCGAGCGTGCCGACCGAGTGGACGAGCCAGGGCGCCTACGTCGCGTGGGACGAGACGATCGATGCACGAGACGTCATCAAGGCGAGCTATACGCTCAACGCGCCGAACTGGAACAAGCTGACCAAGGGTCGGTTCAACGCGCACAGCCACACGTTCCAGCTCCGCGTCACGGTCGCGATCGGATCCTCGAACCGGACCGTCGAGAAGCAATCGATCACGCCGGCGCGCATCCAGCCGATGGTCGTGACCTGATCGGGTTACGATCGCGATCTGAGAGGAGTCGGCCCCACCACACGATGGTCTTCAAGCTGCGCGTCACCGTCACGATCGGAAGCTCGGACCGCACGGTCGAGAAGCAATCGCTGTCGCCGGCGATGCTCGAGCCCGCGGTCGCGACCTAGGGTTACAGGATCTCGAGGAACGCGATCAGCGCGGCGCGATCGGGCGCGGCGAGCTCGGTGCCGAACGCGTGACCGGGAATCGCGCCGGGCCCGAGGCGGCCGCCGCGATAGTCGGGGGCTAGCCGCGCGGGTGACAGCAGCTCGTCGAGCGAGGTCACCGGCCCGTGGTGCAGGTACGGCGCGGCGTTCGCGACATCGAGCAGCGGCGCGATCCGGTAGTGGCCGGTGCCGCGCGCCTGACCGGTCGCCAGCGACGGATCGGTGCCGACCTTCTTCGCGGGGATCGCCTTGCCGGCGTAGGCGGCGTTGTCGTGACAGCTGCGGCAGGCCGTCGCGAACAGGCTCGCGCCGCGCACGAGCTGCGCGAAGCTGCCACGCACCTTCGGCGCCGGTGGCTCGAGCGAGTAGAGGTACATCGCGAGCGCCCACGCCAGCTCGCGCGGCGGGCGGATCCGCTGGTGGTTCGCGTGGGTCAGCTGGGTGTCCTGGCGGATCGCGAGCGCCAGTGGGCTCGCGTGCTTGATCGTGCCGGCTTGCGTCAGCACGGTCTCGTCGCGCAGGCCCCACAGATCCGGAATCGCGACCGGATCCTCGTCGTTGTCCTCGGTGACGTCCGCGCGCCCGGGCCCCCACGTCGCCATGCGCCGCGCGAGCTCCGGCTCGACCGACGACCGCGTGTCCTCGAAGTACGACAGCCGCAGCCGGCCGTAGTCGAACCGACGGCGCGCGGCTCCGACCACGAGGGCGCCCTCGCGAACCGCGGTGTGGCAGATCGCGCAGGTGATGCCGACGCGCGTCTTGCCGTCGACGTTCGCGAACACGACGAGCCCGGGCACGCCGCCGTCCGCCGTGCGCTCGACGCCGAGCGCCGCCACCAGCTCGGGCTTCATCAGCCCCCACTCCATGAACACCTCGGCGCGCATCGGGTACTCGAAGAACACCCGCTTGCCGAGCGCGGCCCACTCCGTCATCGTCGTCGGCGTCTTGCCGTCCCACAGCGGTGCGCGCTCCGCGGTGACCGGCGGCAGCTCGCCACGCTCGAGCGCTGCGGCGAGCTCCGCGGTCACCGGCAGCGAGCGTGGATTCCACACCGGCAGCACGTCCCACCCGCGCTCGCGCAACCCGTACGAGCCGAGCCGCTGCTGCGAGTACGTGTTCGCGTGATTCACGAGCGACGTCTCGAGCGCCGCGCGCCGATACGCCGGATCCTCGGCGAACCGCTTGCCCTCGCGGTTGACCCACGCATCCGTCCACGGCGCGGGCTCGATCTCGTTGCTGCCGCTGCCGCTCCCGATCGGATCGGGAGTCGGTCTGGGTGAGGCGGTGTCGCACGCGAGCATCGCGAGCAAGGTCACGCAGAGCTTGCCCCCAAGGGGGACCCGGGTCCGCATCGCCCGGAGCGTACCTCGGGGTGGCAAAGGAGGGGAATCGAAGGCACCGCCGAGCGGCGAGGCGTGCAGCCGGGCATCCTCGGTGCGTGCGAGCCATCCTGATCGTGCTGCTCGTCGGCTGCGCACCGGCGCATGCCGATCCATCCAGCGATGGCGCGGCGGTGCTGCAGAAGCACTGCACGCGCTGTCATGCCGGCGCGAAGGCACAGGGCGACCTCGACTTCGTGACCGACACGAAGCGGTTGATCGCGGAGGGTCTCGTCGTGCCCGGCGACTCGGCGCGCTCGCTCGTCTACCGGCGCGTCGCGGAAGGCGAGATGCCACCGGCGGGCGTGAAGGTGCGCCCCACGCCCGTCGAGATCGCGGCCCTGCGCGAGTGGATCGACGCGATGACGCCGGCCCCGGTATTCACGTTCCGCCGCGACGGCGACATCGCCCGCGCGGTCGCGGCCGACGAGGCGCGGCTCGCGTACGACGCGCGGCCGCACGCGCGCTGGTTCACGCTGACGCACCTCGCGAACACCGGTGTCTCCGACGCGCAGCTCGAGCGCTATCGCATCGCGCTCGCCACGCTGCTCGGCAGCTTGACCTGGGCACCCGCGCCGGCCGCGCCGGTCGCGGTCGATGCCGAGCGCACGATCTTCCGGATCGATCTGCGCGAGCTCGGCTGGACCGCCGCGACGTGGGACTCGATCCGCGCGAGCTATCCGTACGGCGTCGCGCGCAACGCCGGTGTCCCCGACTCGATCCGCGCGGACTGGTTCGTCGCGACCGCCTCGCGCCCGCCGCTCTATCACTCGATCCTCGCGATGCCAACCACCGAGGACGAGCTCGCCCACCGGCTCGGCATCGACCTGGTCTCGAACATCGCGCACGGCCGGGTCGCGCGCGCCGGCTTCAATCGCTCGGGCATCTCGGTCAACAACCGCGTCATCGAGCGCCACGCCACGCGGCACGGCGCGCTGTGGCGCAGCTACGACTTCGCCTCGAGCATCGGCCGCGAGAACGTCTTCACGAACCCGCTGACCTTCGTCGCCGCCGGCGGCGAGATCATCTTCAACCTCCCGAACGGCTTCCAGGCGTACATGCTCGTCGACGCCAAGGGCGGCCGCATCGACAAGGCCCCGACGACGATCGTCAGCGATCCTCGCCGGCCGGACCGCGCGGTCGAGAACGGCGTCTCGTGCATCGGCTGCCACGCGGCCGGCATCATCCCGCGCGTCGATCAGATCCGCGACCTCGCCGGCAGCTTCCACGAGCACGACCGCGATCTCGTGCGCTCGCTCTACGCGCGCGCCGACACGCTCACCGCGCTCTACGATCGGGATCGCGCCCGGTTCGCGACCGCGCTCGCCTCGATCCACACGACCCCACCGGCCGATCCCTCCGACGAGCCGGTCTCGCTGCTCGTCACGCGCTACGAAGCGGAGCTCGATCTCCGGACCGCCGCGGCCGAGCTCGGCCTCGAGCCCGACGAGCTCACCGGCCGCCTCGCGCGCTCGTACTCGCTCCGCCAGACGCTCGCCGCGCTCGCCACCGACGGTGGCACCGTCAAGCGCGACAACTGGTCCGCGCTGTTCCCGCGGATCGTCCACGAGCTCGGCCTCGGCGTCCCGTTCACGCCACGCACGCAGCACGATCCCTCGCCGGCGGTCTGGATCGATGCGCAGCGGCACACGTGGATCTTCGTCGCTGCGAACAGCGACCAGACGACGGCGCTCGGGATCTGCCGCGGCCGCTCGTACCAGCTCCCGCGGTCGAACGAGCTCGTCACCGCCGTCGCGAACGGCCTCGCCGGTGGCCTCCAGCTCCACCATCCGCTGTGGGCCGCGGGCACGAAGCTCGATGCCTCGAACCTGCGCTACGCGGCCGTGGTCGATCCGATCACGGGAGTCGCCCGTCGCGCGGAGGTCACCGATCGGCATCAAGTCGTCTGCGTCCAGCGCTGATTCTTTGCCGTGGTGTGCCAGGGCACGAGCAGGTGATCTGATTCACCCTCGTCCCATGAGACGCTCGCTCGTCGTCGCATCGCTCGTCCTCGCGTCGCTGGCCGGTTCTGCATTCGCGGACAGTGCTCCGGCACCGCCGAAGCTGCGCATGCTCGTGCTGCCGCTGCCACCGTCGCACGCGATCGATGCGAACGTCGCGCGCACGTTCGACGCGCGGCTGCTCGTCGCGCTCGACGATACGAGGCGGGTCCAGACGATCACGCACGACGAGGAGCCCGAGTGCACGACGACGAAGTGCCTCGCGGCGCTCGGCGTGGAGAACGGCGCGGCGTACGTGCTGTCGATGTCCGTGGTGCGCGAAGATGGCGGGCTCACCCTGTTCGGCACGCTCGTCGACACGAAGTCTGCGACCTCGTGGCGACGCCTCGAGCTCCCGCGGATCGATCCCGCGACGCTGTCGAGGATGGCGCCCGCCGAGCTGGTGCCGCAGATCCTCGGCACGCAGCCGGGCGGGATCGTGCTCGGCTTCGCGAAGCCCAGGGATGCCGCCGGTGCGGCGGCCAGCTTCGCGATCACCGAGCACCTCACGGCGCTGCGCGCGTTCAAGGTGGTCCCGCCCGACGGCACCGACCGCACCTCGCTCACGCATCGCGCGGAGGTCGTGCTGACCGAAGTTTCGGTCGCGGAGCCGCGACGCCACCTGTGCAAGTGGCTCGACGGCACGCTCGTCGGCACGTTCTCGATCACCGATCTCTCGAACGGGCGGGTCGTGTTCACGAAGACCGTCGCGACCGAGGCCTCGGAGCGGGCGCACTTCTCGAGCCGCGCCGAGATCACGGACACGATGCTCGGCGAGGCCGTCGCAGAGTGGGTGACCGCGTTCCGCGACGCCGGCGTGTTCAGGCCGCGCCGCTAGGTGTCGGTTCGTACCCCAACGCCGCGACCGGAGCGTTGATTCCTAGGGAAAACCGCGTGTCGCGCCGGCTGCATCGAGCGTGTCTGCGGTGCGCCCGATCGCGCAACTGGGCGAGCCGCAAGGCAGGTCGCGGGGCTCGACGTTTGCACGATCGAGGAGCATGACCGGATCGCTGCGCCCCGAGATCGTACCTCCGTCACACTCGCACCTCTGGAGCATGGTCGGCGCGAGCCTCGGTTGTGGAGTGGTCGGGGCCATGGTCGTGCTCGCCACGACGGCGGCTCCGATGCCCGGCGTGCTCGTGCCGGCGTTGCCCGACGTGAGGATGGAGGAGTCGGTTCGCATGCCGATCTCCGTCGAGACGCGCCGGACCGTGGCGCCCGCTCCGCGATCGAGCCAGCTCCGGTTCGTGTTCCGGGCGGGTGGGGCGACGTACATGAAGCTCGAGGACCTCGGGTCGGCAGGCGACCCGAAGCAGTTGCCGGCGCACGGCCAGGTGAAGCTCGTCACCGCCGACGACAGCACCGCGGCGATCGCGGTCGTCCGGGATGCCGAGGTTCCGGAGGCGCATCGCGGGTGGAAGGGCAAGCAAGTCCTCGTCGAGCAGAGCTGCACGGCGACCGTGGTCGGCTTCGCGGTCGTGTCGCGGCTCGTCGGTGACACGGGGTATGCCGGCATCGAGGACGAGGCGTGGACCGCGGCCTCCGTGATGGGCTCCGGTGGAACCGTGCTCGCGGCGCGCCTCGATGGCTGCACGAAGGGCCTCTACGCACGCGATGCGGCGCTTCCGAAGATCGTCGCGCTCGAGCCCGTCGCGAACGAGGACCTGGCCCTGGCTGCGCGGTCGGCGCTGCTCGCATCGGACGCGGCGAAGCAGACGCAGCGGCGCTGGGCCGAAGCCGGTCAGGAAGGCGAGTGGTCCGAGCACACCGAGCTCGACACGAAAGTGCTGCGCCACCCGCTGACGGGCGTCACGTGGATCTCCGTCCACGGCAACGCCGATGAAGGATGCGGCGGGCCCGAGGTCAACGTCTGGGGGCTGTTTCGCGTCGAGCGCGATGGCTCGCTCGCGACGGTCGAGGCCCGCAAGCTCGAGGACCTCCACCGGATCGAACAGATCATCGATCTCGAGGGTGATGGCGAGCTCGAGCTCGTCGGCCGGCCCTGGCTCGGGCTCGATCTCGTGCTGACGCGCGCCAGCGGCGAGGAGCTCGAGCGCCTCGCGATGCCGTTCTACGGCTGTCCCTGCTGAGCGTACGTTCGCTCGTGCTCACGGTGGCTTTCGCCGGGCCATCGCGGCAAGGTCTCCCCGATGGCCGAGTCTCTGTACGACACCCTCGGGGTAGCGAAGACCGCCACGCCCGACGAGATCCGCAAGGTCTATCGCAAGCTGGCTCGCAAGCATCATCCCGACGTCAACCCCGGCGACAAGAAGGCCGAGGACAAGTTCAAGTCGATCTCGAGCGCGTACGACGTCCTGTCCGACGCCAAGAAGCGGGCCGCCTACGACGAGTTTGGCGAGGAATCGCTGCAGGGCGGCTTCGATCCGCAGAAGGCGCGCGAGTACGCGAAGTGGCAGAACACTCGCCAGCAGCAGCGCGAATCGAGGTTCGACCAGGGCCCGATCGAGTTCGACTTCTCCGAGATCTTTGGTCGGGCACGCGGCCCGAGCCGCGGTCAGGACCTCCACGCGAGCGTGGAGTTCGATCTCCGGCAGGCGATCGAGGGCGCCGAGATCTCGGTCGATATCCCGGGCCAGGGGCCGGTCCGCGTCCGGATCCCACCCGGTGCGGACACCGGCGACACGATCCGCGTCCCGACCAAGGGCGCCCCCGGCCCACGCGGCGGGCCGCCCGGCGATCTCGTGATCGAGACGGTCCTGCGCCCGCACCCGGTCCTCCGCCGCGACGGGCTCGACCTCCACCTCTCGCTCCCGGTCACGATCGACGAGGCGTACAACGGCGCGAGCGTCGAGGTCCCGACGTTCGAGGGGCTGGTCGTGGTCAAGATCCCGCCGCGCTCGCAGAACCACACGAAGCTCCGCGTGAAGGGCAAAGGGATCCCGCGCAAGGGCACGCGCGGCAACCTCATCGTCGAGGTCGACGTACGGATGCCCGACAAACCCGACGACGCGCTCGCCGAGAGCCTGCGCGCCGCCCACCACGCGTACAGCGCACCGGTACGCCAGGAGCTGAAGCTGTGAGCACCACGCGCTTCACCTACCAGCACCTGCTCGCCCTCGTCGAAGGCGATCAGGATCTCATCGCCCACCTCCTCGACGAGGGCCTCATCGAACGCGGCGACGACGACCGCGCGATCGTCGATGTCGATCAGGTGCTGGTCGCGCGCACGCTGTGGCGCGACCTCGAGATCGAGTGGCCCGGCATCGAGGTGATCCTCCGGCTGCGCGATCAGCTCGTCGAGGCACGCCGCCGGATCGCGGAGCTCGAAGCAGCGCTCGTCACGCAGCGGTGACCGCTCGGTCGTACAGGTCTTCGAGCGAGCGGTCACGTTCCAGATGTCGCGCCGAAAACTTGTCAAGCTTGGACGTGGCAAGTCGTGACTTGGCAAGTCGCGTGACAGGCGATCACGCTTCGGCGAGCCACTCGAGCAGCACCGAGGCGCGGCGCGGCGGGATGTCGACGCCCATCCTGGTCGCGAGATCGTCGCGGTCGGTGCCGTGCCAGTCCGAGCCACCGGTGCACGTGACGCCGAGCTCGTCGGCGACTTCGATCCAGCGGCGGCGGCGCGCCAGGTCGTACGCGCCGTAGAACGCCTCGATCCCGGTCAAGCCATCCGCGCGATGGCGGCGCACGAGCTCCACGCTGCGCTGCTCGTAGAAGTGCGGGTGCGCGAGCGACATCGCCGCGCCGGCGGCTCGTCCGACCGCGAGGGCGTCCGCGATCGGCCACACGTGATGCGGTACATCGACGGGACCGCCGTCGTAGAGGTAGCGCTTGAACGCCTCCTTCATCGAGCTCGCAAGCCCGGCCTGCACGACGATGCGCGCGAGATCGGGCCGCCCGACCGAACGAGACGCGGCCTCGGCGAGCAACGGCTCGAGGTCGACGGCGACCCCGAGCTTGGCGAGTCGCACGGCCATCACGCGCAGCCGATCGCGGCGGGCCTCTCGCATGTTGTCGAGCGCGTCCTCGAGGAGCCGCCAGTCCCCGCCGCGGTCGTAGGCGAGCACGTGGATCGTCGCGCCCTCGGAGCCCACGGTCAGCTCGGACGCCCGGATGTTGCGCGCGCCGGGCACGCTCGCGATCGTGCACGTGTCGTGGTCGGTGACGGCGAACACCTCCACCGCATGCTCGGCCGCGCGCTGCGCGAGGCGATCCGGCGAGTCGGACCCGTCGGATCGCGTCGAGTGACAGTGCAGCTCGAAGCGCATCGAACGTGCAACCTAGCACACGCCTCGTCGTCGCCTCCGTGGCGTATGCGTGGCGGATGATTCGAGCAACCGTTCCGCCGGGACGCGTTGCTGCCGCTACGAGCGCAGGTGATCTGACGCGGGTCGATCCGCCTCGACCCACGCCGCGCTTCGCATCCACAGCTGTGCCGCGAGATCCTCGTCGCGGGCCGGCAAGCTCGGCGGTCGCTCGGTCGCGTGCGCGTCGTAGTAGCGGCCGCTGCCATCGAGATCGGTCGCCGCGCGCGTGGTCGAGAACGCGCCCTGTTCGGTCGACCGCATCGTCAACTTGAACAGCGGGCGGATCGGCCACGGCATGCGCTGCCAGATGTTCGAGGCGACTCGCCCGGGATTGACGGCATACGTCGTCACGTTCGTGCCGTCGAGCCGGCGTGCGAGCTCGGCGCTGAACAGGATGTTCGCGAGCTTCGACACAGCGTACTCGGGCATGCCGCTGATCGAAGACGTCGACCGGCGGAGCGCGTCCCAGTCGAGGCCGCGCGCCTGGTAGTGACTGCCGCTCGCGACGTGGACGATGCGGGCGGGTGCGGAGGCGCGAAGGCGCTCGAGCAGCAGCGTCGTCAGCAGGAAGTGGCCGAGGTGGTTGACGCCGAAGTGCAGCTCGAAGCCATCCGCGGTGAGCCCGCGCTGGCCGCCGACGCCGGCGTTGTTGATCAGGATGTGCAGCGGCTCGTCGCGCGCGAGCAGCTCGGCCGCCGCCTCGCGCACGCTCGCGAGTCGGCCGAGATCGCACGCGATCGCGACGACATCGGCGGTCTCGGCGCGCAGCTCGTCGACCACCGGCGCCGCCTTGTCGAGCGAGCGGCACAGCAGCCGCAACCTGGCACCGCGCGCCGCGAGCGATCCGGCCACCGCGCGGCCGATGCCGATGTTCGCTCCGGTGATCACCACGACCCGGCCTTCGAGATCTCGCATGGCCCGCACGGTAGCGCGCCGGTGCGTGTCGTCGAGCACCGCCGGCGATTCGGCCGATCGTATCGACCGCGTCTACACTCGCTGCGGGGCGTTCCCCGAGCAGCTCGAGCCCGACGAGAACGGCCTCGTCTTCGTCGATGCGGACTTCGCGCAGCCGCGCGGCCGCTACCTCGCGCGCCTCACGGTCAACGCCTCGGCGCCGTCACTTCACGAGACCTGGCGGTCCTGGCGAGCAGACTGCCTTCCGCAATGGGCTCTCACACCCTGACCCGCTGCGGCGAATCATGCACAATCGAATGCGATGGCCAACCTCCTCGTGATCGTCAGCAAAGCGGTATTCGAGCAGGATTTCGACATGCACGTCGGGGACCTCTTCGAGACCAGCGAGTACCAGAGCAAGAACAAGGCGCTCGAGGGAGTCGCCGACGGCGGCTCGCTGTTTCTCGTCACCGCACGTCCCGACGACCAGCTCTGGCTCATCGGCATCCTCGAGCGGCCGATCTTCGTGGGCGATCGGTGGACCGCGAGCGCCAATGTCGTGCGGATCGCCGACATCACCGAGCGCATCGACGACTTCGTGTTCGAGACCGGCACCGGCATCAAGTACAACCCGGGCAGCCTCGGCATGACGCTCCAGGCGCCACGCCGCCTGACCGACAACGACGTCGCGATCCTCCGCAAGGCAGCCGGCAAGGACAAGCCCGCGGCTGCAAAGCCCGGAGCACCGGCGAATCCCAAGCGCCGCTGACTACGAGAACTTCGCGGGCGATCTCCGCTCGCGCGCGCCGGCGCACACCCAAGATGCTTGGCGCAACTCGTGAAGCATCGCGATCATGCGATGCGTCGCGCTCCTGATCGCCATCGCGGCGTGCCGCGACGATGTCACCGTGGGGCGTTACCAGGGCATGGTGGAGCTCGAGCAGAGCGACCTGGCATTCGAGCGAGCTGGCCGGATCGTCGAGCTGTCCGTCGAGGCGGGAGCCGAGGTTCAGCGAGATCAGCAGCTCGCGCGGCTCGATTCGACGCTCGATCGCCAGACGCGCGATGTTCGGGCGAAGGAGCTCGAGGTCGCCCGGGCCGAGCTCGCGCTCGCGGTGGCAGGTTCTCGCGACGAGGACATCCGCGCGGGACGGGCCCGGGTGAGCGCAGCGCGGGTGTCGGAGCAGGTGGCCGCACGCGAGGTCGAGCGCGAGCGAAAGCTCGTCGACGAGGATGCATCCCCGGCGACCAACCTCGACCGACTGGTCGGCGAGCTCGCGCGTGCGCGCGGTGAACGCGAGGTGCTCGAGGAGAGCTTGCGCGAGCTCGTGCGTGGCACGCGATCGGAGGAGCTCCGGCGAGTCGAGGAACGAGTCGCCGTCGCCCGGGAGAACCTCGTGCTCGCCGAACGCGCGCTCGACAAGTACGTGCTGGTCGCGCCGATCGCTGGCGCCGTGATCGACGTCTATCCAGAGCTCGGAGAGGTCGTGGCCGCCGGCACGCCGGTGGTGTCGCTCGTCGTGCGTGGCCGGCCGTACGCCGACGTGTTCGTCCCGGTCTCCGACGCGCCCAAGGTCCGGCTGGGGGCCGCGGTCGAGGTCGTCGTCGAGGGCGATCCGCGCGCGGTGCAGGGCGTCGTCGAGCGGATCTACCCGCACCTCGAATTCACGCCGCGCTTCGTGTACAGCCCGCGCGAGCGGCCGAACCTCGTGGTGCGCGTGCGGATCCGGATCGACGATCGCGAAGGTCGACTTCACGCCGGGCTCCCCGCGTATGCGCGGCTGGTCGAGCCCGTGCGAGAGGCCACCCTATGACCGACGACGTGATCGTCACGCACGAGCTGTCGCGGCGATTCGGCGAGCTCGTCGCGGTACGGGACGTGAGCCTACGCGTCCACCGCGGCGAGGTGTTCGGCTTGCTCGGTCCGAACGGCGCCGGCAAGTCGACGCTGATCCGCATGCTGTGCGGGATCCTGGATCCGACGGGCGGGCACGGCACCGTCGTCGGCTTCGACATCGCGCGCGAGGCCGAGCGCATCAAGGAGCGGATCGGGTACATGACCCAGCGGTTCTCGCTGTACGAGGACCTCACGGTGGTCGAGAACCTCGAGTTCTACGCCGGCATCTACGGGGTCCCACGACGCGAACGGCGGGCCCGGATCGACGAGGTGATCGCGCACGCCGGCCTCGAGCCGCGGCGGCGCCAGATCGCCGGTACGTTGTCGGGCGGGTGGAAACAGCGAGTCGCGCTCGCGGCCGCGACGATCCACCACCCGCCGCTGCTGTTCCTCGACGAGCCGACCGCCGGGGTCGATCCGGTGACGAGGCGCGCGTTCTGGGACGAGATCCATGCCCTCGCGGTCGGCGGCACGACGATCCTGGTCACCACGCATTACATGGACGAGGCCGAGCGCTGCCATCGGATCGGGTTCATCTTCGCCGGCCGGCTCCTCGACCAGGGGCGTCCCCAGGAAGTGGTCGAGCGGCGCCACCTGAAGGCGGCCGAGATCGAGGTCGAGGACCCGGTGCGGGTCCGTGCGTCGCTCGTAACGCGACCCGACGTGCAATCGGTCGAGCCATTCGGCCACGCGCTGAGGGTCGTGACCACCGGTGTCGATCCGGTCGAGCTCGTGCGCGCGATCGCGACACCGATCCACGCGCGCCGGTCCCCGGCATCGGTCGAGGACGCGTTCGTGGCGATCGTTCGCGCGCAGGAACTGACTTTGGGAGCGCTGGCGTGAGCGCGCTGGGGCGGATCGCCGTGGTCGCGCGCAAGGAGCTGCGTCAGGTGCGCCGCGATCGCCTGACGATCGGGATGATGGTGATGCTGCCGATGATCCAGCTCGTGCTGTTCGGCTACGCGATCGAGACCGACGTTCGCAACATGCCGACGGTCGTCCTCGATGCCGACAACCGCGCCGAGAGTCGCGACCTCGTGCGACGCCTCGAGGTCACGGGCTTCTACCGGATCGTCGGCCGGGCCGGTGGCTACGAGCCGATCCGGCGGGCGTTTCGATCCGGCGATGCCCGGGTCGGGCTCGTGATCCCGGCGGGCTTCGCCGCGGCGTTGATCAGCCGCGAACCTGCCGAGGTCCAGCTGGTGGTCGATGGCTCCGATCCCCAGACCGTGGTGAGCGCGACCCAGAGCGCGCAGGCGATCGTGCAGGCGTGGTCGGCGGAGCGGCGCGCGACCACCGAGCCGATCAGGATGGAGACGTCGACCTGGTACAACCCCGACCTCCGGACCGCCGTGCACATCGTGCCGGGGCTGGTCGGCGTGATCCTCACGATGACGATGGTGATGTTCACCGCGATGGGGATCTCGCGCGAACGCGAGCGCGGCACGCTCGAGCAGCTGATCGTCTCGCCGATCCGTTCGATCGAGCTCGTGGCCGGAAAGATCGTGCCCTATATCGCGATCGGATACGTGCAGATGACCTTGATCCTGGTCGTGGGCACGATCGTGTTCTCGGTCCCGTTCGTCGGATCGCCCGTCGCGCTGTACGCGGTCGCGTTGCTGTTCATCGCCGCGAATCTCGCGCTCGGCCTCGTGTTCTCGACGCTCGCGAAGACCCAGCAGCAGGCGATGCAGATGTCGTTCTTCTTCTTCCTGCCGCAGATCCTGCTCTCGGGGTTCATGTTCCCGTTCGATGCGATGCCGGCTCCCGCGCAGTTCCTCGGCCAGCTGTTGCCACTGACGCACTTCCTGCGGATCATCCGCGGCATCGTGCTGAAGGGCGCGACCCTCGGCGATCTAGGGGCGGAGATCGGCGCGCTCGTGGCGATCGGCGCGGTGCTCGTCACGATCTCGGCCCTGCGCTTCCGCAAGAAGCTCGCCTGAGCATGCCGTGCGCCGGACCCCACCGAGCGCCGCGGTCACGGTAGCGGAAGGAGCTGCTCGACCAGCGGGTACGTCGGACCGGCGGTGACGTGCACGAGCGTGGCGAGGAGCTGCCCTTGATCCGTCGGACCCAGGGGGTTGTCCTTGTCGCCGCATCCGACCACGACCAGGATCGCAAGCATCAGGCGCCACATGGCTGCAGCGTAACCCTACGCTCGCGTATCATCGAGGGTGATGGTCAAGGACGATGACCCTGACACTGTCGCTCCTCGGCTCGGTGGCGAGGTCACGGCCGCGACCGACGACGCGTTCGCCACCACCGAGCCCGATCCGGATGGCGACGACGCGATCGCCGTCGAGCTCCCCGAACCCGGCTACGAGCTCGGGAGCGTCATCGGCTGTGGTGGGATGGGTGAGGTGTTCCTGGCACGCGATCGGCGGATCGGGCGGGACGTGGCGATCAAGCGGATGCGCGCCGCTCGCCCGACCCGGACGGCGCTCGCGCGGTTCCTGCGCGAGGCCCGGATCCAGGCGCGTCTGGACCACCCGGCGATCGTCCCGGTGCACGAGCTCGGGATCGACGAGCTCGGGCGCCCGTACTTCGCGATGAAGCGGCTCGCGGGCGTGACGCTCGCGCATCGCCTCGCGGACGGGGTGTCCCAGAACCGCATCCTGCGCGCGTTCGTCGAGGTCTGCCTCGCCGTCGAGTTCGCGCACTCGCGCGGCGTCGTGCATCGCGACCTCAAGCCGTCCAACATCATGCTCGGCAGGTTCGGCGAGGTCTACGTGCTCGACTGGGGCGTCGCGCGGATCATGTCCGAGCCGCTTCGCTTCCCGAGCCAGCCGGATGTCGAGCCATTCGCCGAAGCAACCCAGACCGGCGCGTTGCTCGGAACGCCCGGTTACATGGCCCCCGAGCAGATCAAGTGCGAGCCGGTGACCCCGGCGGTCGATGTCTACGCGCTCGGCGCGATCCTGTTCGAGATCCTCGCGAAGGAACCGCTTCACCCACGCGGCCAGGCCGCGCTCGCGAGCACGCTGACCGCCCCGCAGGACATGCCGTCCCGCCGGCGCACCGATGGCTCGGTCCCCCCCGAGCTCGACGCCGTGTGCAACGCCGCGCTGGTCGAGGATCCGGCGGCTCGGCTGACCGCGCACCAGCTCGCCGAGCGGGTCGAGGCCTACCTCGACGGCGATCGCGACCTCGAGCGCCGTCGCATGCTCGCCGCCGAGCACCTCGCGATCGCGCGAGAAGCGTTCGGGACCGGAGACCGCGCCGTCGCGATGCGACGAGCCGGTCGAGCACTCGCGCTCGATCCGAAGTCGAGCGAGGCCGCCGAGCTGGTGTCGTCGCTGATGGTGACGCCACCCGCGACGCTGCCGGACGAGGTGCTCGAGAGCATCACCACCGCCGAGCGGCAGCTCTCGCGACAGCGCATCACCCACGCGGTGCTGGCGTATGTCTCGCCGTTCGTGTTGTGGCCGGTGATCCCGTTCATGCACGTCAAGAGCTGGGAGTGGCTGGGGACCTTCTACTTCATGCTCGCGGCGGTGGCCGCCGTGAGCTTGTTCATGGGGCGACGTTCGGGACACGTCAACCTGCCGTTCTTGCTGGTGGCCAACCTCGTGACCGTCGTGCTGTGGAGCCGGCTCGCCGGGCCGTTCGTGCTGACGCCGGCGCTGCTGTGCGGCCTCATGCTGGCGTTCGCCTCGAACCGCGAGATGATCGCGCGTCCGTGGCTGCTGCTGTCGTGGGGGGCGGTCGCGATCTTCCTGCCGTTCGTCCTCGAGTGGATCGGCCTGCTCGAGCGCACCTGGTACATGACGGACACCGGGCTGGTCTCGCGATCGATGATGTTCGGCGCGGGCGGCGCCGAGCTGGTGACGATGATCCTCGCGAACGCCGTGTTCGTGCTGGTCGTCGGATCGTTCGCCTCTCACCTGCGACGCAACCTGTCGCGCGCGCAGCGTGACCTGCACGTCCAGGCCTGGCACCTGAGGCAGCTGCTGCCCGCGCGATCGGCCGCCTCGGGCGCCTACGCGGATACGACGGACGGCAAGGGCGACGCGAGATCGTCGTCGTGAACCGTCGCGAGCTCGACGTTGCCGAGGTGTGGCGTGCGCCGTTCGCGCCGCGGCTGGACGCCGAACGTGGCGCCGATCTCGAAGTGACGGTTCACGAACGCGGCGATCTCCGGGCGGGCGACCGCGCGCGTCGCCGTGATGTGACGGATCCCGGTGAGGTCTGATCGCGCGAGGTCCCACACGCGGCGCGCGGCATCCTCGGCCCACACGGCCGACCGGACTTCGTCGGTCACGACCGTCATCGGCAGGCCACGGCGGTGACGATCGCGGAGCCAGTCGAGGTGGCCTATGCGACCGGTCGACGACGGTCCGATCCACAGTCCCGATCGGACGACGAGCGTGTTCGGGCGAGCGAGCATCAGCTGCTCCGCGCCGACCCGCGTGCGGCCATACACGCTGATCGGAGCGGTCGCAGTGGCTTCGGAGTACGGGCCACCGTCGCCGCCGAACACGTGATCGCTCGAGCAGTAGACGATCCGCGCCTCACGCGGCGCGTACTCGGCGAGGATCCGGGTGCCCTCGACGTTCACCGAGTGCGCGAACTCGGGAGACTTCTCGCACGTCTCGACGTTGCACACGCCCGCGCAATGAATGATCAAGCGCGGCCGTTCGTGCGAGAACAGGAGCGCCATCGCGAGCTCGTCGTCGAGATGGATGCCGCGCTCGATTCCTTCGGGCAGCGTGCGCGTGTTGCCGTTGCAGAACGGCGTGACGCCGGGCGCTCCGGCGCGCAGGATCGACCACCCGAGCATCGAGTTGGCACCGAACAGGAAGACGTCCGACGTGGCCATGGCTACGCGCTCGGATCCAGGCGCGAGGCGAGCCGCAGCCCGCAGCCTCCGGTCGCAGCGACGAGCGCGTCGTACTCGGCGCGGGCATGCGGATCGATGGTCGCCCCCCCGGGGTACTGGCTCGCCTGTCGGCTCGCTGGCGTGCGGACCGCGCGAAGCAGCGTGTTCTTCTTCGTGTGCTCGGGGGCGATGAACTCCATCGGGGTCACGTCGTAGCCGGAGGCGCGCAGGAGCAGGACGCGCATCGTGTCGGTCAGGTGAGCAGCGGTCTCGCGCCGCAGGTGTGCCGCGCGCCAGATCGGTGCAAACGCGCCGGCCTCGCCGCGCTCGGCGAGCTTGCTCCAGCCGCGGGAGAGCTCCGCCTGGCAACACGGAGCGACCGCGATCAGCTCCGCGCAGATCGCGACGCCGAGCGCGATCGCGTCGCAGGTCGCGGTGTCACAGGCGTGGAGCGCGAACACGCCGTGGACGTCGCCGAAGGCGCTCGCGTCGAGCTCGTCGAGCTGCGCCGACTCGAACCGCACGACATCGTCGAGCTCGGCGAGCGCGGTGCGCCGCCGGCACTCGGCGATCACGTCGGCGTTGCGATCGATGCCGAGCACCTCGACGCGATGTCCCCAACGCTCGCGCGCGCACCACGCGAGGAGCAGCGTCAGATACGACCGACCGCAGCCCGCGTCGAGCAAACGGATCACGGGATGCCGCGTGCGCAGCTCCGCCATCGCCGGCTCCAGCAGGCGCACGACATGGTTGATCTGGAGGAACTTGCGAACCTGCGGCGGCGGCATGGTCGCATCGCGATGCAGGAGGCCGAGTGCACGCAACAGGAGCGGCGCCTCGGCCGGCAGCACCTGGAGCTGCTTGCCGCGGGTGAGCTCCTGGGTGCGCTCCTCGGTCCAGTGCGCACGAGCGGTGGCCGCGAACTGCCTCGCCCACGTGTCACGGGTCGACTGCTTCACGCACGCCCTAAGGACACGAATTGCACACGGCATCGATCGTGCTCGAGCAGCCGTTGCCGGTGTCGCAGAGCACGCCGGGGCAGTCGGAGGCGTTCGTGCACGAGCTGGTTCCGGTGCACGCCACGTCGCACGCGCACGAGTTGGTGCAGCCGACCTTGCCGTCGCACGCGCCGTTGCCGCACGCGACGGCGCAGCGGCCCGTGCCGCAGCCGATCGTGCCGGTGCACGACTGCGACGAGCTACAATCGATGTCGCACAACGTGCCCGCGGTGCACGTGATCGCGCCGTCGCACGAGTCGGGGCCGCAATCGAGAGTGCACGTCGCCGCGGAGCAGCTCACCGTGTTGCTGCACGACTGCCCTCCGGTGCACTCGAGATCGCACCGCGTGGCCGCCGTACACGTGACGGACTGGTCGCACGAGTCGCCGGCGCACGTGACGGAACAGGTATCGCCGCCACAGCTGATCGGTCCGGAACACGATTGCCCCCCGGTGCACGCGATCTGGCACGAGGACGCCGCGGTGCAGTCGATCGCCTTCGTGCACGAGTTCAGTCCGCAGTTCACGGTGCAGGGCACGCCGGCGGGGCACGTGATCGGCTCCGTACACAACGTGCCGACGCAGTCGAACGTGCACGTACCATTCACGCACGTGCCGCCACCGCTACACACGGACTCGCAGCGTGGTGCATCGATCGGTGAGGCGTCGATCACGGGACCGTCGATCACCGGACCCTCGGTCACGGCGGGGTTACTCGGCGCGAACGAACACCCGGCCATCAGCACGAGCAATGTCGCGACGCGCCCCACTCGTCGACGATATCACGCGTCGTCATCGGCAGCGCGATCCGACGTAGAGTGGCGCCATGAACATCGCCATCGTCGGTCCGGGCAAGCTGGGCAGTGGGCTCGCAAAGCTGTGGACCCGCAAGAACCACCAGGTCTATCTGACGTTCTCGCGTGACGCGGCGAAGCTCGAACGTGTCGCCGCCGAGCTCGGGGAGCGCGCCCACACCGCGACCGTCAAGGACGCCGTGGCGAAGTCCGAGGTCGTCGTGCTCGCCACGAAGTGGGCGGCGATCCCGGAGGCCCTCGCGCAGGCCGGCTCGCTCGAGGGCAAGATCGTCCTCGATTGCACGAACACGATGAGCCCGCGCCTGACCGCCGACGGCGCTCCAGAGGTCCGCTCGTGCGCCGAGGTCCTCGCCACGATGGCGCCCGGCGCGCGCGTCATCAAGACGTTCAACCAGGCGTTCGAGCAGCTCCTGCATGCAGACTCGCGCCGGTTCGAGGGCCAGCGACCGACGATGTTCTACTGCGGCGACGACGTGGACGCGAAGAAGACCGCCGCGGCGCTGATCGACGACACCGACTTCGAGCCGATCGACGCAGGTCCGCTCGAGAATGCGCGCTACCTCGAGGCGTACGCGATCCTGATCATCCGACTTGGACACACCCTCGGCCTCGGCACCAACATCGCGATGAAGCTGATGCGTCGCTGATCGAGAACGCCAGAATAGCGAGCGCGATCCCGGCGTTCCCGATCGATGCGACGTCGCCTCCTCCTGCTCTCGCTGTTCCTCGCGTCGACGAGCTACGCCCTGCCGCCCGGCGAGCGCGACCGAGGGTTTCGCGACGGTGCGAACCATCACCTCGGCGACGACAGCTTTGTCGTGCGATTCGGTCACGTGCCGCGCCGCGCCGACGACGAAGCCACGCGGATGCACGTTCACCTCGCGTACGTGCACGAGTTGCTCGCCGCACGAGCGCCCACGCACCCCGAGCTCGCCGCGACGCGCACGCGCCTGCTCGGCTACCTCGCCGAGTACATCACGGCGGGCACCACGCCGATCAACAGCTACGTCCCGTGGCGCAGCCCGGTCTTCATCGACGCGGCCGGCAACATCTGTGCGGTTGGCTATCTGATCGAGCGGTCCGCCGGGCGCGACCTGGCCGAGACGATCGCGCGCGACCACCGCCTCGAGTTCCTCGAGGACATCGCGGCGGCGATGCCGCAGGTCGACACGTGGATCGCGTCGTCGGGGTTCACGCTCGAGGAGCTCGCCTCGATCCAGCCCGGCTACAACGGGCCGGACGTGCAGCACGTGGAGGGCTGGCTCCTGATGGCCGAGGACGGGCAGCAGATCCCGATCGAGGACGGTGCGTTCGAGCGCGAGGACGGCGTCGGTACGCTGACGGGCCGGTTCGCGAACCAGCGGATGACCGGCAAGTGGACCCGGGTTGCGGGCGAGGGCAAGGGCAAGGTCATCGGGTCCGGCGTGTTCACGCGCGGCGCGGGCAGGTGGCGCAGCACGTTCCTCGACGGCACGCGGATGGCCGAGGGTGCCTACGCGAACAACCTGCCGCAGGGCAGGTGGCGGGTCTTTCATCCGAGCGGCCGGATCGCCGCCGAGGGCAACTTCGCCAAGGGCCGCCGGCACGGCGCCTGGCGGTTCTTCCACGACACCGAGCAGGCGACCCCGATCGCCGCGGGCCGGTTCTCGCACGGCGCGGTCGCCGGAACCTGGCGGCACTTCGACCAGGCCGGCAAGCTGCTGGCGACCGCACGCCACGCGCCGGAGCGCTCGAGCGGATCCGACGGCGGACGCTATGCCGACGGACTGCTGCTCAGCATCACGCCGGGCACGAACGACGTCACCCACGAGGTGCACCAGGGCATCCCCGCCGACGACGTCCGGCTCGACGGCTTCTATCTCGGCAACGAGCGGATCTACCAGCAGGAGGACGGCACGATCTACGACGCCACCGGCAGCCAGCTCGAGAACGCCGGCGGCACCTGGCAGGCGAGCGACTGTCGGTGGAGCCGCGCGCGCAAGCGAGCGGCGAGCGCCGACGACATCACGACCGTGCACGTCCTGTTGTTGCGCGACGCGCACGCGGAGTGCAGCAACCCCAGGCCGGTCGCGGCGGCACGGGCGAAGCGGATCGAGAGGATGCTCGCCACGCTCGGCACGGTGCGCTCGCCGACTCCGGCATTCGTCCGCGCGTACCTCGGCGACAGCGATGGAAGCTACGACCGTCGCCGCGACGGCGATCTGGCGTCGGTGCTCGCCGCGCACATGACCTGGTACATGGAGTGGCCGCACATCGACGAGCTGTTCGTCGCGGTCTACGGCACGCTACCCGGCTACATCGAGCGGCTCACGGACTGAGCACGCTCACCTGCCAGGTGTAGCTACACGAAGTGGGACCGAGCTCGATCGAGTTGAACGTGAAGGTGCTGGAGGCCTTCCCGCTGATGAAGGTACCGTCGACCCACAGCTGGTAGTCCACGCTGGGCGCCGCGGGCCCCTCGGCCGAGTTCCACTGCTCGAACACCTTGAACGTGACGTTCGGTGCATCGACCGGCTCGCGGGCCGGCGTGTTGCGGACGGACGGGCTCGCCGCGAGATTGCTGCCGTCGATGCGAACCTGGGTGGGCTCGATGGCGATGTCGTGCGGCTGGTTCTCCTCGCTGAAGAACGGGCACCCGGCCGGGCTGGTCGGCGTGCGATCGAGGAAGAACGACCGTCCGACGGGGCCTCCGGACCCGGATCCGGACCCATCGTCGCCGCCACTGGCCTTGCTTTCGTACAAGGTGCATCCCGCGAGCAGAGCGACAATGATCAGGAACCGCATCGCGCTAGCTTGCGGTAGATGTGGGCGCCCGTGCAACCGGAACCTGATCCGCGCGCGAACCACTGACGCTGATTCGGGACGTGATCGATGTCGCGGCTAGACGGCGAGCAGGAGCTTGCCGTGGTTCTCGCCCGAAAACAGCTTGAGCAAGGTCGTCGGGAACGTCTCGATGCCGCGCACGATGTCCTCGCGCGAGCGCAGCTTGCCGGCCCCCATCCAGCCGGCCATCTCCATGATCGCGGCCGTGAACCGCGGCGTGTAATCGGTGACGACCATGCCGGTCATCGTCGCGCGGTTGACGAGCAGCGAGAGGTAGTTGCTCGGGCCCTTCACGACAAGGTTGTTGTACTGCGAGATCGCGCCGCAGATGACGACCCGGGCGTGGAGCGCGAGCCGCGCGAGCGCCGCATCGAGGATCTCGCCGCCGACGTTGTCGAAGTACACGTCGATGCCCTTCGGGCAATGCTCGCGCAGCGCGGCGGTGACGTCGGTGGCCTTGTAGTCGATCGCCGCGTCGAACCCGAGCTCGTCGACGAGGTACTTGCACTTGTCCGCGCCGCCCGCGATGCCGACGACGCGGCACCCCTTGAGCTTCGCGATCTGCCCGACGATGCTGCCGACGGCACCGGCGGCGCCCGAGACCACGACCGTCTCGCCCGGCTGCGGCTTGCCGATGTCGAGTAGCCCGAAATACGCGGTGAGGCCGGGCATCCCGAGCGCGCTGAGGAACACCGGCAGCGGCGCGACCGGTGGCACCTTCATCACGCCCTTGCCATCGGTCACCGCGTACTCCTGCACGCCGAACAGCCCGGCGACCGATTCACCGACGGCGAACCCGGGGTGCTTCGAGGCGACGACCTTGCCGATCGCGATCGCACGCATGAGCTCGCCGATGCCGATCGGTGGGATGTACGACTTCGTGTCGTTCATCCAGCCGCGCATCGCCGGATCGAGCGAGATGTACTCGAGCTTGACGAGCAGCTCGCCGTCCGCGGGCTCGGGCACCGGCTCCTCGCCGAACTTGAAGTCGGTCGCCTTGGGTAGTCCGACGGGCCGAGCGGCGAGGGTGAACCGGTGGTTCATGACGGTCATGGCGGGTAGATGCTCATATGATGCCCGTCATGCGAGAGCAACCCGACGCGTGGCGCAAGACCGCCTGCATCCTGTGCAGTCAGAACTGCGGGATCGAGGTCGAGCTCGACGGGCGCCGGCTCGTGCGGTTGCGGGGTGACCGCGCGCATCCGACCTCGCAGGGCTACGCGTGCGAGAAGGCGCAGCGCCTCGACTACTACCAGAATGCGCGTGGTCGCCTGACCTCGCCGCTGCGCCGCAAGCCAGACGGCAGCTTCGAGGAGATCGACTGGGATACCGCGATCCGCGAGATCGCCGAGCGGCTCGCCAAGGTCCGCGACACCCATGGCGGCGAGACGATCTTCTATTATGGCGGCGGTGGTCAGGGAAACCACCTCGGCGGCGGCTACTCGCGCGCGACGCGAGCCGCGCTCGGATCGGTGTACGCGTCGAACGCGCTCGCCCAGGAGAAGACCGGGGAGTTCTGGGTCGACGGTCAGCTGTACGGCAAGCCGCGCTGCCACACGTGCGGCGACTTCGAGCACGCCGAGGTCGCGCTGTTCATCGGCAAGAACCCGTGGCAGTCGCACGGGCTGCCACGCGCGCGCGTCGTGCTGAAGGCCCTCGCGTCGGATCCCGAGCGAGCGCTGATCGTGATCGATCCTCGCCGGACCGAGACCGCCGCGATGGCCGATGTTCATCTCCAGGTGCGCCCGGGCGGCGATCCGTTCGTGCTCGCGGCGCTGCTCGCGGTGCTCGTGCAGGAGGACCTCGTCGACCACGCCTTCTTGCGCGATCGCACCACCGGCTTCGAGGCCGTGCGCGACGCGCTGGCGCAGCTCTCGGTCGCGGACTACAGCGCGCGCGCCGGCGTGCCCGAAGCCCAGGTGAGAGACGTCGCGCGGCGGATCGCGCGGGCGAAGTCGGTCGCGACGTACGAGGACCTCGGCGTGCAGCAGGCACCGCACAGCACGCTCAACTCGTACCTCGAGAAGCTACTCTACCTCGTCACCGGGAACTTCGCGAAGCGCGGTGCGATGAACCTCCACAGCCACATGGTCGCGCTGGTCGGCGGCAGCGATCGCGAGGCCACGACTCCGGTCGGCGGTCACCGGATCATCGGCGGCATGGTGCCGTGCAACGTGATCGCCGACGAGATCCTCTGCGATCACCCGAAGCGGTTTCGCGCGATGATCGTCGAGAGCGCCAATCCCGCACACTCGCTCGCCGACAGCGCGCGGATGCGCGAGGCCCTCGCCGCGCTCGACACCGTCGTCGTCATCGATGTCGCGATGACCGAGACCGCGCGGCTCGCGCACTACGTGCTCCCCGCCGCATCGCAGTTCGAGAAGTGGGAGGCGACGTTCTTCAACCTCGAGTTCCCGGACAACGTGTTCCAGCTCCGCGCGCCGCTGTTCGACGCGTTGCCCGGCACGCTCGCCGAGCCCGAGATCCATCGCCGCCTCGTGCGCGCGCTCGGCGCCCTGTCCGACGACGAGCTCGCGCCGCTCCACGCCGCCGCGCGACAGGGACGCTCCGCGTATGCCGCGGCGTTCTTCGCCGCGCAGGGCACCAAGCCCCACCTCCGCAAGCTCGCGCCGATCGTGCTGTACGAGACGCTCGGACCGACCTTGCCCGAGGGCGCCGCCGCGGCCGCCGCGCTGTGGGGCGCCGCTCACCTGTGCGCGATGGCCTACGCGGACTCGGTGCGCCGGGCTGGCTTCGACGGCGTCGGGCCCGCGCTCGGCGAGCAGCTGTTCGAGGCGATGCTGACGCGTCGCTCCGGGGTCACGTTCACCGTCGACGACTACGAGGAGACGTGGCGCCGCATCGAGACCAAGGACAAGCGCATCCGGCTCGCGATCCCGGAGCTGCTCGGCGAGCTCGCGCGCCTCGCGACCGAGGACCCCGCGGTGCGCGACCCGAAGTTCCCGTTCATCCTCTCGGCCGGCGAGCGCCGCTCCTCGACGGCGAACACGATCTTTCGCGATCCGAGCTGGCGCAAGAAGGACGGCGCCGGCGCGCTACGGCTCTCGCCGATCGACGCCACGCGCCTCGGCATCGCCGACGGCGGTCGCGCGCGTGTCACCACGAAGGCCGGCACGGTCGTCACGACCGTCGAGGTCACCGACACGCTGCAGCCGGGTCACGCGAGCCTGCCGAACGGGCTCGGCATCGACTATCCCGACGACACCGGCCACGCGATCGTCCACGGCGTCGCGCCGAACGAGCTGACCTCCTCCGGCGATCGCGACTGGATCGCGGGCACGCCGTGGCACAAGCACGTGCCGGCGAACATCGAGGCAGCTCCGTAGGTCGGTTCACCACGGGGCGGCATGCACGCGCGCCGGCTCGTGATCGATCAGGTACGTCGCACCGTTGCCGATCAGCGGCACCGTCGTGCCGAGGACCTGCATCAACCACAGCCGCATGACGCCGCCGTGCGAGACCACGAGGACGGGACGCCCGTCGCCCTCGGCGATCCGCGCGAGCGATCGCCGCATCCGCTCGACGGCCGCCTCGCGCTCCTCGCCACCCGGCGGCGCGCCGGTCTGCGCGAGCCAGGCTCGCCACGCGTCGGGATGCTGGGTCATGCACTCGTCGCGGGTCAGCCCCTCGAACACGCCGAAGCGCCGCTCGCGAAGGGCGGGTTCGACCCGCGGCGCTGCGAGCCCGAGGGCCGCGGCGATGATCTCGCCGGTCTCTCTCGCGCGACCCAGATCGCTGGTCACGATCGCGCCGATCTCGAGCCGCATGACCTTCGCCGCGAGGGCGCGGGCTTGCACGCGACCGGCTTCGTTGAGCGCGATATCGGTGTGACCCTGCAGCTTGCCGATCGCGTTCCACGCGGTCTCGCCATGGCGGGCTAGCAGGATGCGGCGCATGCGTCGCTCACTGTGAAGCGACGCGCCACGATCGGCAATCGGCGGCGACGCCGGACTCTTGCCCACAACGTTGACCAGGTGCGCCCGCGGCTGCTCCGAGATCCGGCCGCGCTTCGTGCCGGGCGCCGACAGCGACTCGTATGACTTGCCCGAGCAACCGCCGAGCACGAGGCAACCTCGGCCGAGCATCGTCATGACGTCGTCATGACGTTGTTCGTACGAGACGCACTCAGGTAGTCGATTCAGGCGTTCGTGCGATCCCGCTCGTCGTCACCCGCCACGCAACACGTGCCGTAGCCATGCTCCGCGGGCACATCGAGGAAGCTGATGGCCGCGGCGCGCGCATCCGAGACCGCAGGCGCCGGTGCCTGACCCTCGGATTCCAGCACCCGTAGCAGCGAGAGGATCCAGATGTACAGCTGCCGCGCCTCGCCGACGACGTGGTGGTGGCCCGGTCCATAGTCGACGAGCGCGTCGGCGAGCTCGACCGCTCCATCGACCACCGCGTTCAACGCGGCCAAGCTCGGCCGCTGGCGGTGATCGATCCAGAACATTTGCAGTGGTTGGCAAGCGGTCTCGAATTCGTCGATCGCATCGCGGACCGCCAATGACTCCATCGTGTGTACTTGCATGGCGGCTCGCACTGCATGCCGCGCGCCGCACGCAAGCCCGCGACATCACATGGCGAGCTGTCCGAGGTCCGGTCCGGCTGTCCGGCCGGCGGACACGCACCGGACATCACCCTGGTGACGACCTACGGCGTCCGCGCCAACGAGCACTCACGTGCGCTCGACCTCCCGTCGGTGACGATGGACGCGCTGTTCGGCAAGGCATGACAGTTGAGGAATCGCGTCACGAAACTCAGAACAGGATCGACTGACAGGTCAGCGAGCCGTCCGCTTTGTGGACCTCGGACGTCGGGACCGGGTGCGTCGTGAAGCCGGCGGCCTCGAGCGCCTCGCGGGTGCGCGGATACTCGGCGGCGCACAGCACGTGCGTGCCGAGCGCGACCGCGTTCGCGGCGTAGGTCTCGTCGGCAGGGACCCAGACGATCGCGGCGCCGGGAAACGCCCTTGCGGGCAGGGTGTCGCGCGCGAGCAGGATGCGGTCGGTGTTGAGCAGCGAGCACACGCACTTGAGGTGCAGGATGTCCGGCGGCAGGTCGAGCGCGACGATCCGGAGCCCCCGCGGTGCGAAGACCTCCTCGAGCCGCGCGATGCCGGCGGCGTTGGTGCGGGCGGAGCGGCCGACGTAGATCGTGGATCCGAGCAGCATACAGTCGCCACCGTCGAGGGTCGCGGGCCCCGTCATCCGGGCGAGCTCGAGGTACGGTGCGAGCCCGGCGGCCACGGCCTCGGTCTCGCCTCGCCGCGAGGGTGCGCCGGATCGCGTGATCAGCGCGAGGCCATCGCCGGTGACGGCCGTGTCCTCGATGAAGCAGCAGTCGGGGTAGCGCTCGTCCGCGTCGAGCATCGTCACGGTGACGCCCATCGCCTCGAGGGCGGCCCGGTACGCGGCGTGCTGCTCGCGGGCGAGCGCGACGTCGATCGGCGAGGCAGGGGGCGTCGCGGACAGCGCGTTCGCGAAGCTCGCCGGGATCGCACGAACGAGTGCTCGTTGCATCTCGTCGAACGTACGCTACTTGTCGACGTCGGGGATCGGTTGCGGGCGCGGCAACATCGAGACGCCGCCATCGTCGGTCGCGATGCCGATCACGAGCCCGGCGAGGATCGCCCCACCGATCACCAGGTACGTGGCGCTGCGCGTCTGCTTGCTCCCCGTTCCCGCGCAGCCAGCCGCGACCGTGATCGCGACCAGGAGCGTGGCGAGTCGGCGGACCTGCATCGCGTGGAAACACGGGATGCAGGCTCGTTATTCGAGCAGCGAGGCTCCACGAGAAATCCTCGAGCTGGCCGTGTGCGTTGCCTTGCACGCGGTGGCGGGGTGCGGCACTACAGGGCATGCGACTCGCGTGGTGTGGTCTGGTCGCGATCCTCGCGTGTGGCAGCGAGCCGCCGCAGCCCGTGGCGCCGGTGCCGGTGACTCCCGTCGACCCGTTCGCCCCGATCCCGCTCGAGCCGCAGCGCGCCGGCGATGCGAGGCGCGGCTGGGACGCGCTGGTCGGCGAGGGCTACGTCGACTGCGGTGTGCCCCGGGCGCTGTGGGATCGCTTCGGAAGCATGCTGGGCAACCTGGAGAAGCTCGATCGCACGCGCGGTGCGGAGCTGCCGTACTTCATGAATGCGGCGACGATGCCGGGCGGGGTCGAGGTGGTGACCGCGAACTGCCTCGGCTGCCACGCGGCGTACCTGCGGGGCAAGCTCGTCGTCGGGCTCGGCGAGGCGTCGGCCGACTTCACGCTCGAGTTGAGCGACGAGCTCGCACTCGGCGGGCTCTTGCTCGGTTCCAGCGAGCGCGACGAGCTCGCGAGGCTGGTCGCGCGCTTGCGCGTGCTCGCCCCGCACGTCCGGACTCGCACGATCGGGGCGAATCCGGCGGATCACATCGCGGCGGTGCTGTTCGCGCATCGCGATCCGAAGACGCTCGCGTGGTCGGACGAGCCGCTGATCCCGCTCGCGGGTGGCACGCCGATCCCCGTCGACGTCCCGGCCTGGTGGCTGATGAAGCGCAAGACGGCGATGTTTCACACCGGCGCGGGGCGCGGCGACCACGCGCGGATCATGATGACGGCGTCGGTGCTGTGCGTCGACGATGTCGCCACGGCGAAGCGCGTCGATGCGTACTTCCCCGACGTGCGCGCGTTCATCCTCTCGCTCGAGCCGCCGGCGTATCCCGCGACGATCGATCGCGCGCTCGCGGCGCGTGGCAAGCAGACGTTCGAGGACGCGTGCTCGAAGTGCCACGGCACCTACGGCGCGGGCGGCAAGTACCAGAGCCGCGTGATCCCGCTCGCCAAGATCGGCACCGATCCGCTGCTCGCGCAGCATGGCCAGTTCGCCGCGCCGTTCACGAAGTGGTTCAACAGCTCGTTCTACGGCGAGCTCGCGCGGCTCGAACCGGGCGAGGGCTACGTGCCGCCACCGCTCGACGGGATCTGGGCGACGGCGCCCTACCTCCACAACGGCTCGGTCCCCAACCTCGTCGCGCTCCTCGACAGCACGCAGCGACGCCCGCGCACCACGATCGTCCGAGCCGGCAGCGCCTACGATCTCGACGAGGTCGGCTGGCCGAACCGCGCGGCGCCCGCGGAGCGCGCCGACAAGTGGATCTACGACACGAGTCACCCGGGCTACGCGAACACCGGCCACACGTTCGGCGATCGGCTGTCGCCGGCGGAGCGCACGGCGGTGATCGAATACCTCAAGACGCTCTGAGGGACGCTCTCCACTTTCACAACTTTCTGTGAGCTGGGGACGCTCTCCACTTCCACAACTTTCGGCAGCGACCGCGGCCGTGCTCGAGGGAAAGTTGTGAAAGTGGAGAGCGTCCCTATCTGATCTCGAGCAGGATCGCAGCCTCGGCGTCGTGGGTGATGCGGCGGCAGGTGACGGGCGTCGTCGGGGCGGCATCCGGCGCGACACAGGCGGTTCCCGAGAGCTCGGCGGTGAGGATCGCGTGGCGATCGCCGGCCGTGTAGACCTCGCGGCCCGCATCGGTGGTGCGCGATCCGATGCGAGCCAGCCTGCTCGTGGCAACCTCGGTGGTGGTCGCGGCGAGGGTCTCGGCGTCGGCGCGCGTGGCTGGAGCGGTGAGCTCGCGAAACATCCAGACGGTCGCGGTGTCGCCGGCGGGACCGCGGACCACCACATCGATCACTCGACCGGCCGGCCACTCGAGCCTGGTCGCGAACGGCGCGATGACCCGCCGTGTCGTGGTCCCGACGCGGCCGACCGCGCCGAACTGCGGAGTGCCGCGCGGAAGCCGGCCGAGCTGGAACGTCAGGTCCTTGCCGATCGGTGCGTGGACGAACCAGGCCGCGCTGCCGATGGAGAATCGCGCGAACGCCTCGAGGCCGAACGCACTCGGTGCGCCCAGCTTGCCGGTGATCGCGGTCGTGGGTCCGAGGCGAAGCGTGTTCGAGGCCGCGATCGCCTGTGGCGTCGAGCGCAGCTCGCCGCGTTGCGCGACGATCGCCGCACCCGCGTCTGCGTGGACCTCGAACGTGCCGTCGCTGCGCGTGTCGACCACCTCGCCGCGAACCGTGCGCGGATCGGTGAACACGCGGCGCGGATCGCCGTGCAGCTCGCCGGTCCACGCGACGACCCTGGCACCCGACGCCGGCTTGCCGTCGGCATCGAGCACGACGCCGGTGTGGACGACGGTGCCTGCCGCGGGCACGTGCTCCATCCGATCGAGCAGGCGGTGCGCCTCGTCGAAGTCACCGCGGGCGAACGCGACCCGCGCACGGAGCTCGTCGATCGCGGGCGAGTGGGGCAGGCGGGCACGCTCGAGCGCCTCTGCCGCCGAGCGGATCGCGAAGCCGGCATCTTCGATCGCGCGGTCGTCGCCGCGGCTCAGCAGGATCGAGGCCTCGAGCGCCATGGCGCCCGCGACCCGGCGCACATCACCTGCGTCCTCGAACTGACGCCGCGCCTCGGCGGCACGTGCGAGGGCGTCCTCGTAGACCTGCTTGCGCGGGCTCCGTTCGGCGAGGTGTGCCAGCGCCTCGGCCTCGAGCATGGCGAGCGTTCCGGCCAGGAACGGCTCGTCGCCCGCGGCCTTCACGGCCGAGCGTGCGTAGGTGAGGTGGCGCGTCAGCTCCTCGTGCATCGTGGCGGGCTTCGTGCCGGCGTAGTCGTCCGGATGCTCGAGCTCGATCATCGAGGCTTCGAGCATCGCGAGCCGCGCGATCGCCACGAGCCGCGAGTCGGCATCCGTGGCGGCCAGCGCACGCGCCAGCATCTGGCGGGCCTCAGCGGTCTTGCCGCGGCGGACGTGCTCGGCTCCTGCCGCAACGAAGATCATCGGCAGGAGCGGCGGCCAGTCGTTGGCCCTGGCGTCGGCCTCGAGATCGGTCGCGACCTTGGAGACCTCGATGGCCGAGCGCAGCGTCATGGTCTTCGCGAGCACCGCGAGGATCCGACTCCGTCGCGGCTGGTCCTCGGGAATCGCGGGCGGGCTCGCCAGGGTTCGCCCGGTGCACGCTGACGGCTGCGGTAGCATCGCGTACGGATCGAAGATGAGATCCTGACCGTCGACCATCGACCCGGGAACGGCTTTCCCATCGATACGCTTGCGGACCGTTTCGACCGCTCTGTCGAGCGCTGCGTTCCGGAAGGTTTCGGCGTACGCAGCCACCTGGCCGCGCAAACCGAGCAGACAGCTGACCTTGGGCCGCTTCGCCTCCTTGCACGCCTGGTCGTAGCTCGCGGACCACTTGCGGCGGTACTCGTCGAGCGCGCCGCCGACGTACGCCCGCACCGGCTCCGGCATCTGGAGCCAGGCCCACTTGTCGTCGGACCACGCCGCGAACGCGGTCTCGGCGGGCTCGCACGTCGCTGCGACGGGTTGCTTGCTGCCGCGCGTCGCGATCACCGCGAAGGCGATGCCGACCACCGCCGCTGCCGCGACCGCGAGCGGCCAGCGCGATCGCTTGCGCTCGCGTCCCGCGCGCTCGAGTGCCTCGAGCAGCGCTTCGAGATCGGGCCAGCGCCCCGCCGGATCGGGATCGAGGCCGCGCGCCAACACGGCGCGCACCGGCTTCGGCAGATCGGTCACGACTGCCGCGACGCCGGCCGATGCGGCCTTGCGAAGCTCGTCGAGCGTCCGGCCGTGATGCGGCCGCACACCGGTCAGCGCCTGCCATGCGGTGACGCAGAACGCGAACTGATCGGTGCGCGGATCCGGCGGCGAGCCGGTGAACTGCTCGGGGGCCATGTACGCCGGCGTGCCGATCATCGCGCCGGTCTTCGTCAGCGGCGAATCGAGCACGCTGTCGGTCCGTCGCGACGAGCCGGACGCCGAGGCGTCGATCGTGACGTCGAGCGCGGCGTGTGGCGTCGCGTCGGTGATCGGCGCGACCGGCGAGTCGTTGCCCAGGCCGCGCGCGAGGCCGAAGTCGGTGACGAGCACGCGACCGTCCTTGCTGCGCAGGACGTTGTTGGGCTTGAAGTCGCGATGCACGAGCCCGGCGGCGTGCGCGGCGGCGAGCCCACGACCGGCGGCGAGCAGCGCGGTCATCACCTCGCCGGCCGGCGGGTTGCGCGCGAGCCAATCGTCGAGTGGGCCACCGTCGACGAGCTCCATCGCGATGAAGTCGCGCTCGCCCTCGGTGCCGACTTCGTACACCGTGAGTACGTTCGGATGCTTGAGGCGCGCCATCGCGCGGGCCTCGCGCAGGAGGCGCAGCCGCAACGCGGGCGCGGCATCCAGGCTCTTGAGCACCTTGATCGCGAGCGTGCGATCGAGGAGCGGATCTTGCGCCGACCACACCACGCCCATCCCGCCCTCGCCGAGCACGGCGAGCAGGCTGTACCCGCCGATCGGTGCGCCGGCGATCAGCTTGCTGGGCCGGACCGGCTCGGCGCTGGTCTGCTCGAGCGGATCGACGTCGGGCTTCTCGGTCATGGCAGCGCCGCCATCGTAGCTCCGACGGACTGGCGCGCGCCCACCCGCCGGTTCACATTCCCGTGATGGCGGGTCAACCCATCGTGGTCGCGATGCTCGCCGTGCTCGTCACGATCGGATCGAGCATGGCGGATCGGAAACAGTCCGCGTGGGACGACCGCATCCGGAAAGCCACCTGGCAGTTCCGGGAGCGTTCCACGCTCGACTGGGTCCGCAGCATCGATAGCGTCGATGTCACGTTGAGCCGCCGCGCGGGCTCGCGGGACCTCGACATCGTGGTGTCGCGCAGGGGCACGACGCTCCACGCGTGGACCGGCACCTCGGAGACGCCGATGATCGTCGAGGGCGAGCTGCTCTACTACGTCGCGCATCGCGAGATCTCGAGTGGGGCCACGCTCGTCGCGGTCGAGCTTGCGACCGGCAAGCTGCGCTGGCGTACGCCGCTTCGCGGCCTCGGTCCGATCGGCCATTCGCAGTATCGCAACCAGGTGTGGCTCGCCGTCGAGGCCGACGTGCTGATGGTCCAGAGTGTCGAGTCCAGCGGCAAGTACATCGAGCTGGTCGACAAGCAGACGGGCAAGACCGTCGCGAACAAGCAGGTGAAGCCGTGAAGTTCCTGATCCTGATCGCGCTGTGTTCGATCGCCTCGGCCGACCCAAGACCGCGAGGTGTGCCGATCCACTGGAACGAGCAGATCAGGCGCGTGCCGTCGACGTGAAGGACGATGTCATCACGGTCCAGGGCGAGGAGTCGCACGGCAAGTACGTCGAGATCGTGGAGCGGAAGACCGGCAAGACGCTCGCGAACGACGTCCGCAAGTAGGTCAGGACGATCGGAGGCGCCGCGCGATCGCCGAGATGATCGCGAGGCTGGCGCCCGTCGCGGCCAGGAAGATTCCGATCGCGAGCATCCCGACCGAGGCGCCGCTCACCGGATCGGGGTTGGGCGTCTCCGCGAGGGATCGGACGAGGATCATCAACAACACGGTCAACACCGCGCCGACCACCACCGCGATGGCGAGCCGGATCAGCCGGCCGCGGTGGTCGCGCAGGTCGATCACCTCGTCCATGTCAGGCGAGACAACCGGAGGCGGCGCAGGTTGCAGCCTCGCACGAACCACGCCGGCGCCGCCGGGAGTGGACATTCCGGAGCCATTGGCAGTTCGCAGGTGGGTATCCTGATCGTCTTTCAAGGGGAGGAAGCCATCATGCCCACAAATCGCGAGCGCTGGTTTGCCGAGGTCCTGCACGCGGGGCTGGAGACGAAGATCCTGACGGAGCAAGACATTCTCTCGCACATCACACCGGCGATCCTGGCAGCGGCGCTGCCACGCGACGTGCTGGTGCGGGTGTTCGATGCCGCGCTGAGCTCGGGCACGATCTCGCCCAAGGCCGTCGTCGAGACCGCGACGGCGGAGCTGATGGCAGAACGGGTGCCGGCCGGCGTGGTGTGGGGGTGCATCGCGGCGGCCGCGGTGCGCGCCGGGATTCCCGAGGAGAAACCGAAAGACGACACCGGCGCGCGCGAGTTTCTGCGGCGCATGCTGGCCGCCGCCCTGAACACGGGGGTCCTCGCGCCGAAGGATGTCGTGGTGCACGTCAACGCGCAGGTGCTCGGGCACTTCCCCGACGAGCTCGCCACGAAGCTCCTCGAGGTCAGCCTCGCCGCGGGCAAGCTGAACCCCGAGATGATCATGGAGACGCTCGGGGTCGACGCGATCGCCAGGCACGCACCGACGGCCGTGGTGTGGGCGAGCTTCGTCAAGGCCGGCGAGGCGCCCGCGACCACCGCGGTGATCGCGGGCGAACGTGAAGCACCCAGGGCCGCGATCTCGCTGGAATTCGTCGACGACGACGTGTCCTCGATCATGGTCGATCTCGAGGACTCGACCGAGCTGTCGGGCAAGGAGGCACTCGCTCAGGTCGCGGTCGACAAGACCACGAAGAAGAGCGCCGCCGCGACCGCCCGCACCAAGTAGGGCAGGCCGCGGCCTCAGTCGACGGCGATCGCCCCGTCGAGGAGGCTATCGCCGATGGTGGCATCGAAGTCCGTGATGGCGGCATCGCCGATCTCGGCGTCCGGAAACGTGGTGCCATCGGGGCCCTGCGCATCGGACGGTGGTGACAGCTCGACGATCCGATCGCACGCGGCGACGACCGCCGCGATCACCGCGATCACGAGTAGCGCGGCGACGCGCCTCATCGCGCCCCCGGGCAACGTGCGCGCCAGGCCCCGGCGAGATCGCTGCGCGGATGCATGCGGACGAGCTCGTCGATCACCGTGGCGGCGCGGCCACAGCCACCGCTCGCATGCGAGAGCCGCACGAGTAGCCCGAGCACATCGAGATCGTGCGGCGAGCGAGGATGGGCCTTGCGGTAGTCGACGAGGCAGCTCTCCGCCTCCCCATCGCGCGCCTCGACCGCGATCCGGCACGCGAGGTAATGGCCGGGCTCGGCGAGCGGAGTGCTCGGCATCGCCGCGAGCCGATCGAGGTGGCGCCGCGCGGTGGCCCAGGCGCGATGGTGGTACGCGATCCGCGCGCGCTCGTAGTGCGCCTGATCGACGAGCGCCGAGCTCGGGTACTCGGTGACCAGGCGCCCGAGCGCACGGTCGGCTGCCACGTGATCGCGAGTGGCCAGCGCAGCTTCGGCCGCGCGATACAGGTCGTCCGCCGAGGCCACCGCGGGCGGCGAGGTGGGCAACGTGGTACGGGGCTCCGGTACCGGCGTGGGTGTGGAGCGTGTGGCTGTCCGGTCAGCGGACACCCGTGGATCCGAACCCTTCCGAGAGTCCGGATCGGAGGGAGTCGTTGTCCGGCCAGCGGACGTTGCCTGACTCGAACCTGTCCGGGTGTCCGGATCGGAGGGAGCCGTTGTCCGGCCAGCGGACGTTGCCTGACTCGAACCTGTCCGGGTGTCCGGATCGGAGGGAGTCGTTGTCCGGCCAGCCGGCGTGGTCCGAGTTGTTCCCAGCCCGGACACCGGACCCGTGGTGGTCCAGTCCGGAGATACGGCACTCGACCCGGACACCGGACCCGTGGTTGTCCGGTCCGGGGATACGGCACCCGTCGCGGACACCGGACCCGTGGTTGTCCGGTCCGGCGATACGGGCAGATCCGGTGTGGTCCGGTCAGCGGACACGGCCCGATCGGCAGCTGGATCAGACGGTCTGACGGCGTCCACCGACCGAACATCCGCACCCGCCTTGGGTGGTGTCGGTGCGCCCTCGACACGGGCGGTGATGACGGGCTCGTGTCTCTCGAGGGCCTCCTTCACGGCAGGGGCGATCGGCTGCGTGCGGCCCTCGTCGGTGCAGAACCGCTCGCCGCCGGCCACGGCGATCACGTCGCTCGGCGTGGTGACGCGGACCTTGCCTCGCGTGACCGACACGCACGTGCCGGCATCGCGAACGTCGACGGCGAACACCGTGCCGATGACGTCGATCGACGCGCCGGGTGCGTCGATGCGGAGCGATCGCCCGGGGCCGCCATCGAATGCGGCGAGCAGCGTGCCGGTGCGCAGCCGGACCGACGTCGACGCGCCCGGCGTGCCGACGATCTCGAGCTCGGCGCTTCCGACGAGGGCGGCCCGCGTGTACGGGCCGAGCCGCGAGGTCAACGTGGCATCTGCCGCCACGGTCAGCGTGTGGGGCGTCTCGCGCGTTCGCACGACGATCACGACCGTTGCCGCGGCGGCGGCGGCGGCGACGGCGAATGCGATCGCGGGCCAGCGGGCGCGCCGGCGGGCGGGCGCGTCGAGCTGCTGCGCGAGCCGCGACCAGATCCGGACGCGCTTGATGTCGTCGAGCCGATCATCGACGGTCATCGCGGCGCGCACGGTGTCGTGGCGTCTCGCCATCGCGGCGCAGCCGAGACATGACAGATCGCGGCCGTCGCACGCGTGACTCATGGCGAGCTCCGCTCCGCACGTGCGAGCAGCGCGTCGAGCTCGCGCTGGCCGTGCTGGACGCGCTTGGCGACCGACTCGGGGGTGGCCTCGACGAGCAGGCCGATCTCTTCGAACGACAGGCCATCGACGACGCGCAACAGGAACGCGATCCGCTTCTTCGGCTTGATGCGCGCGAGGCACGCGAACACGCGGACGAGATCTTCGCGCGCGGCGGCCTGGACCTCGGGCGACGCGGTCGGCGAGACGAGCTCGTCGAAGAACCAGCCCTCCACCGAGGTGGCCGGGCGCCGGGATTGTCGCCGGAGATACTCGAAGGCGCGGTTGATCGCGATGCGATGGATCAGCGTCGCGAGCTGCGCGTCGCCCCGGAACCGCGGCAACGCGCGGTGCAGCGCGAGGAACACGTCCTGCGTGAGGTCCTCGCGTTCGGGGATCGGGCCGAGGATGCGGCTCAGCCGCCGATACACCGCCACCGCGTGCGCGCGATAGATCGCGGCGAACGCGCCCTCGTCACCTGCGTGATGGCGCGCGATCAACGCGGCGTCCTCGTCGGCGAGCGGGCGGTCGCGCGCGGTGGCGAGTGCTCCCAGGATCGCGATCGCGTTGATCACGGCGTCACCTCGATGCCGGCGGCGATCCAGGGCGCGAGCCGCGGGGTCGCCATCGCCGTCATGCCGTCGAGGCGGTACTCGGTGCGGGTCGCGAACGCATCGACCCCGCCGACGAACACCGCCCGGATGCCCGACGTGACCGGTGCGCGAAAGCGCAGGCTGGTGCCCGCACCCACGAGGACCGTGCGATCGCCGGCCCCATCGCTGACGAACACCGATGCGACCGTGAGGCCCGCGCGCAGCTCGAACAGGCCCGCGCGGACGCCGCCCCCGAGCCGGACCACGCCGGAGGTCAGGTTCACCGGCCCGTCGACGAGCGTCGCGGCACCGAGATCGATCGTGATCAACCAGCGATCGCGCGGCAGCGCGCCGTCGAGCGTGAGGCCGCCGAGGACGCCATCCCATCCGGCGGCGCCGCCGAACACGCCGACCGTCGCGGCGCCGCGAACGTCCGCTCGATTCACCCGCGACAACGAAGGCGGCGACAGGGGAGGCGAGGCCAGATCGTCGAGCAGCAGATCGCTCGCCGCGAGGGCCACGAGCCGGGCAGCAGCCGCACCGCCGAGCCCGCCGAGCGCCACCTCGCGCACGCCGCCGCGCGCCTCGACCCGAGCTCCGGTCGGCGTCGGCGTCACGCGCACGTGCACCGGAGCACCCTCGGGCGCGAGCCGCACGCGCATCGCAGACGCGAGCTCACCGGCGGCGAACGGCGCGGCGGACGTCAGGTCGACCACGATCGAGCGCTCCGCAGTCGCCCGGCGGGCACCGCAGACGATCACCAGGCAGACCAGAAGCTTCACGCAGGTACTTGGTCGCCACAGCTCCCGCCGAAAGGAAAAATTCTTTTCGGGCCCCCTTCCGGCGACCGAGGTGCTGGAGGAACTCATGCGTACGGTCTGCTTCACGGTCTGTTTCGCGCTCTTGGTCGGGGGCTCGGCGTGCGGGTTGTACTTCGACGACCATGGTACCCAGAACTCGTCGATACCCGACGCAGGATCGACGATCCAGGGGGACGCCGGCGTGAACGACGACGACGCGAACGTCGATGACGGGGGGCCCCCTTGCGGGGACGACGGCGGTTTCGTCGACGATGCGGGCACCGACGACGCCGGCAGCTGGGGCGATGCGAACCTCGACGACGCCGGGGAGTTTCCAGACGCGAACTGGTGAACAGATCCGGAGAGCTTCCCTTCGATCAGCGGCGCCAACTGCGCGATCCGGTGTCGTCGTGAGATGAATAAGGACGATGGCACGCACCGTTGTCCTTCGCATGACTCTCCGCGTCCTGGCCGTGGTGCTGCTCGCTGCGTGTGGATCGAAGGTGCGAACGCCCGAAACGGTTCACCTGTCGTGCGACGGCAAGGACACGAGCTGCCGGGAGCAAGGGGCGATGGGCGACGCGATCAAGGAGGGCTTCGCGGAGAACACGCAGCAGTGCGAGGCGAACGACAACGTCGCCTGCGCACGGCTTGCGGCGATGTACTTCATGGGCGCCGGCACGGCCGTCGACCAGCCCCGCGCGGTCGCGCTCGCGACGAAGGCGTGCGACGCCAACGTCGGACCGGGATGCACGTTGCTAGGCTTCTGGTACCTCACCGAGCAAGGCGTCGCGAAGGACCCGCAACGCGCGCTCGCGCTGCTCACGAAGGCGTGTGACCTCGAAGATGGTGGAGGCTGCACCAACCTCGCCGTGATCTATCATTCCGGAACCGGCGTTCCGGCCGACGCGGCGAAGGCGCTGACCCTCACGATCAAGGGTTGTGACTTCGGCGATGCGCTCGGCTGCGGGAACCTCGGCGGGTTCTACGCGAATAGCACCCCGCCCGACGAGCCGAAGGCGTTCGCCGCGTTCACCAAGGGCTGCAAGCTCGACAACGCACGCGCCTGCTCGAACCTCGCGGACTACACGGCGAGCGGCAAGGGCACGGCGGCCGACAAGCCCACGGCGAACACGCTCTACAAGAAGGCGTGCGACCTCGACGAGGCCACGGCCTGCGTCGTGCTCGGCGCCGCCGTGTGGGCCGGCTCCGACGGCGTCGCCGCCGATCCCGCGCAGGCGAAGGCGCTGTTCACGAAGGCGTGCGGGCTGCGCGAAGGATCCGGCTGCGTCAACCTCGGCCAGATGCACTGGCACGGCCAGGGCGCCGAGGTGGATCTGGCAAAGGCGGTCGAGCTCTACACGAAGGCCTGCGAGCTCGACAACGGCATGGGGTGCACGATGCTCGGCGTGATCTACGCGGCCGGCAAAGGCGGCATGCCCGTCGACGAGGACAAGGGCAAGGCGCTGCTCGCGAAGGGCTGCAAGCTCGGCGTCTCCGACGCGTGCATCGGGCCCTGAAGAACCCGGCGGGGCCGCGATCCTTGGGTCGAGATCCTCGAAGACCGTTTGGCCGTACGCTGCGTTGACTGCCAGATGCGTCCAAGGCTCCTGGTTCCCCTGTTCGCCCTCGCCTGTCTCGCAAATCAGGCAGTTGCGGGTGAGTCGCCGTACACGAAGTCGGCGGGCAAGAACGCCCCGACCGAGTCGGTATCGCGCCGCGTGATCGGTGACGACGGCGTGGAGCGCACCGAGACCGTCGAAGCCAAGCCGACCCAGGACCGCTTCGGCAACGCGCAGGGCAACCAGCACGACCTCGCGATCGACGGCGCGTTCGAAGGCCAGACGGTCGCGGTGATCCAGCTCTACACGATCGACTTCGACTTCAGCCTCCCGAAGAAGGCGCTCAAGGAGAAGGGCTTCTCGGTCTATCGCTGGGTCGGCAAGCCACCCAGCCCGAGCGAGCTCGCGAAGGCGCTCGAGAAGTCGTCGCAGCTGTGGGTCATCGCGGACAGCACCCAGCAGCTCAACGCCGAGCACCTCGAGGTGATCAAGAAGTTCTTCGACGCCGGCCATGGCGTCTACGTCTGGGGCGACAACCAGCCGTACTACGCCGACGCCAACTACATCGCCCAGGCACTGTTCGGGACGTCGATGGAGGGTGACCTCTTCGGTGACCAGACCGTCGGGGTGCAGAAGCAGCTCGGCAAGCCCGGCCTCCTGCCGAACCACCTGCTCACGACCGGCCTCGAGAACATCTACGAGGGGATCACGATCGCGACCATCAAGCCGACCGCGGACCTCAAGCCGCTGATCTACGGCTCCGCCGGCAACCTCGTCGCCGCGTACTACGACAAGGGTGGCAAGCGCGCCATCTTCGACGGTGGCTTCACGCGGCTCTACATCAAGTGGGATACGGCCGGCACCCCTCGCTACGTCAAGAACGCGGCCTCGTGGCTCGTCAACGCGGAGAAGTTCGGCGATGCGGTCGTCGCGATCAAGAAGCCGCCGGTCGCACCCGCGGCGACGATCGCGAAGGGGCCGGCACCGACGACGGTCTCGGCGAGCATCGAGACCGCGCCCAACGACGGCTTCTTCTCGAGGACGACCGGCCTGATCCTGGTCTCCCTGATGGTCGGCTGCATGCTGCTGCTGTACCTGCCGCTCCGCCGCCGCGCGTAGTCAGCGAGCCGACTCGCGCATCAGACGCGCGAAGGCCGCACCGGTCGCCATGCTGATCGTCGCGACCGACGACAGCTCTTCGCCGCGGTTGGCGGCGATCGCGATCGCGCACATCACCTGTCCCGCGATCGGGATCGGCTCGATGAGCAGATCGCCATGCTCGCCGCCGAGCGATTGCAGCAACAGCGAGTCGATCGGCGTGAGCTGCCCGGAGAACATTCGCGCCCCGATGTTCTGGCGGATCACCTCGGGCACGAGCCCGGGCTCGTCGAGCGGCACGCCGATGTCCGGCACCGGCATCCCGTCGCGGCGAAACCCGGTCCATCCGATCGCGACGTCACCGCGCACGACGAGGATGACCGCCGATCGACACGCCGGGACGAACCGCGACAGCGTCCCGATCACCAGCTCGGCGACTTGATCGCGATCCGTGCTGATCCGGATCGCGCGTGCGGCGGCGCCCAGCGTCGAGCCCACGTTGTCCGGAGGATCGGTGCCGGTGGCCATGCGCCGCGAAGGGTCGGCGGGCTTCGTCATGCCCTCCGCTCCGAGCGTGATGCGCTTGAGTGCGATCCGGCCGAGCCGTCCCGGTGGATCGAGGGGCTTCGCGTCGGCGAGGGTCGGTACGTACGTGCGGCGATCGCGCTGGGGCAGCGGCTCCGCTGCGCCCACCGGATCGACGGTCGCGGGGATGATGCAGTCTTCGACCGACGTGGTCAGCCGCATGTGCCTGCGCGGCGGCGGGATGGTTCCGGTGGCGAGCTCGCTCGGAAGCTCGAGGTCCACGTCGTCGGCGACGACCTCGTTGATCTCGAACTGCGGGAAGTGGACGTGACTGGTGTTGCGCGAGCGCAAGAATCGCGTCGCTCGCGGGATCTTGTAGATCCGCTCGAGTTGATACCGGATGCGGAGCTCCGCCGCGATCGCCGGCACGAGCTGGAACGGGCTCACGTCGAGCTCGCCGGCCACGACCGCGCGTGCGCGCTCGTCGAGCGGGCTGATCGACGCGATCACGACCTGGTTTCCAGTCACGCGCAGCAGCGGCAAGCACGAGTACCGCTCGGCGATCTCGGCGGGTAGCCGCTCCTGAAGCGCGCGATCGGCCGTATCGAAGTGCCACGCGAGCGCGGCGGGCAAGCGGCACTGGCGACCGACGGCTTTCGCCAGCGTGTCGAGGCTGAGGTGATCGAGCTCGACGAGGCTCGTGCCCAGTCGACCGCCCCACATGATCTGAGCGCGCAGTCCCTCCTCGACCTGCTCGCGATCGAGCACGCCGGCGGCGATCAGCAACTCCCCTAATCGTGGCACTCATTACAAATCTAACGTCATGCGACCAGGGACGTAAAGTGCTCGCTACTCAAAATTATCCCTGTAACTCCAAGCGATTACAGAGCCCGTTCCTCGGCGCGTCATTGCGATAGCTTGCGGCTCACAAGTTTCACAAGGAGCCTGTTCCTCACCGCAGGCACGTTGGCGTTCGCGAGGAACCCGCGCGCCGATGGTCTTCACCGTCGCGCAGTCGCCCGCGTTGGCGCGGCTCTGTGCGGTCCTCGTGAGCGTTGCCGCCGTCGGGTTGTGGGGAGCGATCGGCTCCGACGCTCCGGGCGGTCCAGTGGTCGAATCGCGAGGCGGCGCGGGCGCCACGCGTACCGACATCCCATCGCGACCGGCATCGTCGGGTGAAGCGGAACACGGTGGTCGCCGCGGCCGGATTCCACTACCGTGTCGCGCGATCCAGATGCGCGTTCCCCGATCGGTCCTGCTCCTTGTCGTGCTCGCCGGCTGCGCGAAGAACGTGCCGCGCGACCAGGCCCTCGCCAGAGCGGAGGCCGCCCGCGCTCGTGGCGACTACGTCGGCGAGGCGATCGCGTTGCGCGACGCGTGCAACTTCGCGCCCGACGAGAAGGATCTCTGCAAGCGCGCCGATCAGTCCTGGATCGCCGCGCAGGCCGCGACCCAGCAAGCCGCTCGCGGTTCGTGCGCCGACATCGCGCCCACGCTGGCCGCCGTCGACAGCTGCCTCGCGGCGGTCGCGCAGATCCGGAAGCTGACACCGGGCGATCCCGAGGCCGCGCGGCTCGCCGAGGCCGCCTCGCGCCAGCACCTCGCGCGGTGCTTTGCCGACTCGCCCGCCTGGCAGACCTCGATCGAGTCCGCCGTCGAGCTCGTCCGCTGCGAGGATGCGCGCGTCGCCCAGATCGACGTGCCGACGTACACGCAGCAGATCGTCGCCGCGCGCGTCAACGCACGCGATCAGATCCTCCGGCTCGCCGAGCATCCGGCCTACGCAGATCGTCACGGCGCGACCGCCGAGCTGCTGGCCACGGCGAATTGCCTGGCGCCAACGCCGGAGCTGGCCGGCCGAGCGCGAGCGGGTCGCGCGGCGTTCGTCGACAAGGCGCGCGGGTCGATCGATCTGCGCGCCACGATCTCGACGTCGCTTCCGGATCTGTGCGCGACCGCCGCCGCCGCCCTCGGTGGCCGCGCGCTCTGTGCCTCTCCCCGCCCGAAAGCGCCGCAGCTCACGATCCTCGGCGAGATCGTGCTCGATCCTGTCGAGCACTCCGCGTTCGAGACCGTGGAGAGCAAGGACTACGTCGCGGGCATCATCCGGTTCGCGAACCCCGAGTACCAGCCCGCCGTGAACGACGAGCGATCTGCGCGCCAGGCCAAGGATCAGGCGGAGTCCACGTTCCGGCGCGACGAGTCCGACTGCCGCAGCGCCGAGAGCACGTGGCGCTCGCAGTCGAGCTGCTCGGACTGCCCCGCGAAGGCCGAGCAGGAGCGCGCGTGCAATCGTTCCGAGGCGAGCGAACGCCTGTATCGCGATCGCACGAGCGACTACGACCGCGCGCGGAGCCACCTGTCGTCGACGCCGCCGATCTCCGAGCGCGAGGACATCCGGACCGCGAGCTACACCGTGCGTCATCACAGCTGGCGCGCGGCCTGGCAAGGCGTGCTTCGCAACGATGGCGCCAGGATCCCCGGCGGCGGCGAGACCACCGCCACCGATCTCGAGACCGCCGGAGCGCCGGTGGCCGGAGTCCCCTCCGATCCGATGACCTATCCCGGCAATCGCTGGTTCATCCCCGCGATCCGCGACCAGATCGCCGCGAAGATCGCCGAGACCGTCGACCTCGCGCTCAAGCGGCGATCGAGTGATCTCCAGGTCAGCTGCAGCGAGCCGCTCGCGTGGACCAACGACTGGCTCGACTGCTGGGCGCGCGTTCGGTTCTGGGGCGGTGCACCTCCGGGCCCCGACGCGCTGCTCCGGCTCGTCGGTGAGACCAAGGATCGCCGGCGCGGCGTCCTGTGGGAGCCGGTGCGCTGCCAGCAGTGACCGCGACGTGGGACGAGATCCAGCGCGCCCTCGAGGCCGAGCTCGGCGAGCCGATCACGATCGACGCGCTGACCATCCGCTGGCGAATCGCGCAGCGCACGGCCGGGCATCGCCACTCGTCCGACGACGTGCTGACGGCCGACTACGCGCTGCGAGAGGCCGGCGCGGTGACCGACGTCCTCGATCTCGGGACCGGGATCGGCGGCGTGGGCCTCCTGGTGCTGTGGGGGCTCCCCGCCGGCGCGCGCCTCGTCGGCGTCGAGGCCCAACCGATCAGCCATCGCCTGCTGCTCGCCAACATCGCCGGCAACGAGCTCGTCGATCGCGTCGAGCCTCACCTCCAGGACCTCCGCACGTTCACGTCCACCGCTCGCTTCCCGCTCATCACCGGCAGCCCACCGTATTTTCCCGTCGGCACGGGCATCCTTCCCGCCGATTCGCAGAAGGCGCACGCACGCTTCGAGCTCCGCGGTGACATCACCGACTACGCGCAGGCCGCCGCGCGCCAGCTCACCGACGACGGCGTGTTCGTCTTCTGCTTCCCGACCGCGCAACACGCCCGCGCGCTCGGTGCGGTCGCCGCCAGCGGCCTCGTCGTCACGTCGTACCGGGACGTCATCCCGCGGGTCAGCCTGCGCCCGCTGTTCACGCTGTACGCGTGCCGTCGCACGGCAGGCGCCCCGTGCCGCGTCGACCCGCCGCTCGAAGTGCGAACCGTCGACGGCGCGCTGTCCGACGAGATGGTCCAGGTGCGGAGGCGGTTCGGCTTCTAGACCCAGTGTGCTCACCTGGAAAGGAACGTGGGCATCGATCACGGCTTCGGTCGTAGCTCACGATCCCCATCGAAACGCCAGGTCGCCACAAGACGCCATCAAGAACGCCAGAAGAGATTTGTTTGAACGATCACGAGAGCTGCTCGAGATAACCGTCGAGGAGCGAGTTGTTCCAGATCACGCGACGCACACCTTGGAGTAGTGCAAACACGTTGAAGTTGATCAGCAAGCCCAGCTGAAACCGTCCGGCTCTCAGGTACGAGATCACCTGCGCTCGATGAAGCGGATGGAGTGACTCGACGGCCTTGAGCTCGACCACCAGCTCATCCTCGACGAGAAGGTCAAGCTGAAACCTGGCGATCGCGTGACCGTTGTACGTGATCGGGATCTCCAACTGTCGCTGGAAAGAGATTCCTCGAACCGCGAGTTCGATGACCAGCGCTTCCTCGTAGACGCCTTCAGGAAATCCGGGCCCGAGATGGCGGTGGACCGTCAATGCAGCTTCGATGACTTTTCGTGCGTATTCGTCGAGATGGCGTGGAGGTTCGATGAGATCGCCTTGGTTCGGGTGCTTCATGTGGTCGGCTTCGACCCGACCCACGCGCGGTTGCGTTTCCCCGAAACAATTCTTCTGGCGTTCCTGCTGGCGGTGCGTCAGGCAAAGCCTGGTTGAAGGGAAGGAGGTAACACCAAAACTTCAAATTGCGACCCCCGGGTGAAAATCCCGACG
>Ga0299915_10000232_pt1 | contig 43769 bp, 37 predicted proteins | sample RVTome_13_FD_200263 | JGI IMG/M metagenome (GOLD analysis project Ga0299915, IMG submission 200263) | Soil microbial communities from uranium-contaminated site in the Upper Colorado River Basin, Wyoming, United States - RVT92D227 (version 2) ...
ACCCGCAACGTACATCGGGCCCGTGATGCCTCCAGCGACGGGTCCCGCACCGAACGCGAACCCCGACCTCGTGTTGTCGCGCGTCGAGGTCGATGCAGCGCTCGGAGACTTCGGGGGGCTCCTCTCCTCGGTCCGCGGCGAGCTCACACCGGCCGGCGCGAGGATCGATCACGTGCTGGCCGGATCGATGCTTGCGAAGGCCACGCTGCGGGTTGGCGATGTGGTCGTGTCCGTCGACGGCAAGCCGCTCCGGTCGCTCGATGATGCGGCCGACCTCTACGCGCGTGCGTCGACGGCGCGTGTGGTGACGATGCAGGTGCTTCGCGGTGGCAGGCCCACGACGATCAAGCTCGTGATCCGGTAGCGAAACCCACAGAAACCGGCGGCCGGGGATCGGTAGGTCAGTCCGGTGGGAGAGCACCGCCCTGCTCGCCGGACGGGGGTGATACGCTGGCCGACGTGGGAGCGGTACGCCTCGAGCTACGACTCTCCTCTCAATCCGAGTGGATCAAGATCTTCGACCCTCGCGATTGGACGGTGTTCGTGGCGAGCGACGAGGAGGTCGAGAACGGAACGCAGATCCGGATCGATCTCGATGTCGGGGGCTGGATGGTGACGTTGCGTGGGACGGTGGTCGGCGTGCGCCAGGATCCCGCGGGAGCCGTGGTCGCCCTCGGTGGGTCCGAGCGCGACAAGATCAACTACCTCAACGGCTATGTCCGCGGTGGACTGCTCAACCTGCGCGAGAAGCGACGGCTGCCGATTCGACTCCAGGTGACGTACGGGGCGGTCGAGGGGCCCACCAACACATTCACCAAGGACATCAACGAAGAGGGGGTGTTCCTGTTCACCGACAATCCGCTGCCCGAGACGTCACAGGTCCACATGCTGGTCGCCGTGCCGGGCCAGGCGCAGCCGCTCTCGCTGATGGGCAAGGTCTCGCACACGATCATCGCGGAGGACGAGGAGCCACCGGGCATGGGGATCGTGTTCGAGCTCGACGACGCGCAGCGCGAGCTGTTGATCGCGATCATGAAGGAGCTCGAAGCTGAGCTCCACGCCGGCCGCTTGCCGACGAACACCGTCGAGTAATCGATCCACGGCGCAGGGCGAATGATTGCGCGATCACGGTGCAAATGGCACCGTAGAATGTGGCGCGCCGCCCGCGAGCAGCTCCGATCGCACCGATTACCTGGCGCGATGGCGTGCACCTCACCGGCACGCCGATCTGGTGCGATGCGCGGCGGCGGCGCGACGTGTGTTTCGTGTCGTCGGCGGATCGCGTCGGGCGCGCCGGCCACGGTCAGCTGATCGGCACGCCGCTGACGCTCGCGCTCCTCGGCGCGCGGGGTGGCGGGCACCTCGGCGTGCCCCTGCATCGACGATTCACGCTCGGGACCGTGCGGCTCGAGCTCGTGGCCTCGGGTCGCGGACCCGGAGCCGCGGCGCTCCACGTCGACATCTCCGGCCGGAGCGTGCTGTATGCCGGGGCCGTGCGGTCGCAACGCGCCGGTGCATCGATCGAGGCGGCCGAGGTACGCAGCTGCGATGCGGTGGTGGTCGCGGCGCCGTACGGCGAGGTGCGCCATCGCTTTCCACCGCTCGGCGAGACGATCGCGCAGACGATCGCGTGGGTGCGCACGCAGCTCGCGCTCGATAGGCGCCCGGTGCTGTTCGTCGACACCGCGCTCGACGGGCTCGAGGTGGCGGCGTGTCTGAACGGGGCCGGGCTCGCGGTCGCCGCGGGCCGGGCGATTCGAGACGCCTCGCTGCGAGCGAGCGAGCTCGGCGTCCCGGCGGATCACACCGCCGCCGTGCGCGCGGTCGCCGATCCGTCGAGCAGCGCGCTGCCCGATCGCGCCGGCGCCGCCGCGCGCGGTGAGGCGGTCATGTCGGGGATCGCGGTCACGACGCCGGGGCGCGAGCCACGCGCGGTCGTCTGGCTCGACTCCGATCGCGCCGGGCTCGCCCGCACGCTCGCGAATCGCGCCCACACGACCGCGCTCGTCTCGGGTCGCGCGCTCGACGGCAGCAGCGAGACCGACGCCGCATTCGTCTGGCCCTCCGCGGCGGATCGCGGACAGCTCCTGGCGTGGATCGAGGCGACGAGCGCCCGCGAGGTGTTCGTCACCGGTGCGTGCGCCGAGCCGATCGCGGCGGTGCTCGGACCGCGTGCTCGCGTGATCGGACCGCCGCACCAGATGACGCTGTTCCCGCGCGAGGCCACCCCCTGATGGGCGAACAGGGAGCGATGCGCGTCGACGTCGTGAATCGACGCGACGGCGGCTGGTGGTGGCGGTTGCCGGTGCTCGCGGTGATCTGGCTGGTGCTCGCGGCACCGATCATCGTGGCGCTCGTGCTCGCGTCGACGTTGCGTGACTGGGCGAAGGATCTGCCCGAGGTTCCTGATCTCGCCGCGTGGCACGCCGCAGCACCGCAGACCTCGCGACTACTCGCCGCCGACGGCTCGCGCCTCGCCGAGCTTCCGTTCGAGGACGGCAAGGCGGTCGGGCACCGGACGCTCGTGTCGCTCGAGCGGATGCCACCCCACCTCGTCCAGGCCGTGCTCGCGGCAGAAGACGTCCGGTACTACGAACATCGCGGCGTCGACTACCACGCGATCGCACGCGCGGCGCGCGCGAACTACCGCGCGAACCGGGTCGTCGAGGGCGCGTCGACGATCACGCAGCAGCTCGCGCGCAACCTGTTGCCGCTCGAGATCGGCAACGAGCGCAGCGTGCGGCGCAAGGTGCGCGAGGCGCTGCTCGCGCGCGAGATGGAGCGGCGGTGGAGCAAGCGCGACATCCTCGAGACGTACATGGCCTACGTGTTCCTCGGCCAGGGCGCCTACGGCATGGTGGCCGCCGCGCGTGCGTACTTCGATCGCGACGTCGCGGAGCTCGATGTGCCCCAGGCCGCGATGCTCGCCGGCTTGATCCAGGCGCCCGCGCGGCTCGATCCGTACCGGCATCCCGAGGCCGCACGCGCCCGTCGCGACGAGATCCTCCAGCGGATGGCGCGCGCCGGCATGATCGACGAGCCCACCCGAGCGCGCGTCGCGGCGATGCCGATCGCGCTCCAGCGCCCGCGGCCGAGCTATGGCACGCGCGTGCCCTGGTACACCGAGCAAGTCCGCGGGCTGCTCGAGGCCGCGCTGCCGAGCGAGGTCCATCGCGGGGGGCTCACCGTCGAGACCGCCGCGGCGCCCGCGCTCGGTACGCAGCTGCAACGCGATGCCGTCGCGCATGCGGATCGCTGGGGCAAGTCGCAGGTCGCCGCGCTGATCTGGGATCACCGCACCGGGTACGTCGAGGCGCTCGTCGGCGGGCGCGAGTGGAACCCGGATCGCTTCGACCGCATGTTGCAGAGCTGTCGCCAGCCGGGCTCGGCGTGGAAGCCGTTCGTCTATGGTGCCGCGCTCGACGGCGGTGCGATCACCCCGGGGACCGCGCTGCGCGACGCGCCGATCGCCGAGTACGACGAGCGCACGAACGTCCACTGGAAGCCGAAGTCGGGCAATCGGTTTCGCGGCGTCGTGCTCGCGCAGGATGCGTTCGCCGCGTCGCTCAACGCACCGGCGATCGACGTACTCGATCGGATCGGGACGGCGCGCGTGATCGCGTTCGCCCGCCGGCTCGGCATCTCGAGCGCGGTCGCCGATGTGCGACCGATGGCGCTCGGGGCCTCGTGCGTCAAGCCGATCGAGCTCGCCCGCGCGTATGCCGTGATCGCCAGGCGAGGCTGGGCGATCGCGCCGCGGTTCGCGGTCCGCGTGCGCCGCGGCGGCGAGGTGCTGTTCGACGCCGCGGTGCCCGAGGACGCGTGGCTCGATCCTGCCCGGCGCCTCGATCGCATCGCGGCCACCGCCGGTGAGGATCCGGATGGCCGCATCGGCGCGACCGGCGGTCAACTCGTCGATCCGCGCACCGCGTTCCAGCTGGGGGACATGATGGCCGCGGTCGTCTCGCGCGGCACGGCCACCGCGGCGAACGGCATCGGACGCCCGATCGCGGGCAAGACCGGCACCACGAACGACAACACCGATGCCTGGTTCGTCGGCTACTCGGGTCGCGTGCTCGCGGCGGTCTGGCTCGGCTTCGACGATCCGATGCACAAGCTCGGCAGCGACGGTGACGGTGCCCACGCCGCGTTGCCACTCTGGATGCGCGCGCTGCGAGGAGCCGAAGGCGCGCGACCCGGCGTTGCCGTGCCCGGACCACCGCCGGCGGGGATGCAGCGCGTCGCGATCGATCGCGAGAGCGGGCTGCTTGCCGCGCCCGGTACCAACGGGCTGGCCGTGTGGTTTCGAGATGGCACGGCACCGGCCGAGGTCTCGGGCCAACCGGGGACATCTCCGACGGATTTTGGCCGGTCCGCCCGCGAGTTTTGAACCGGCGAGCCAGGCGGCACGATGGCAAGCGGGTGGTATGCTGCCAGCGCATGTTCGGCATGGGCGGTAGCGAGATCATCGTGATCTTGGTGGTGGCCCTGCTGTTCCTTGGCCCCGACAAGCTGCCCGCGGCTGCGAAGTCGATCAGCAAAGGGATTCGCGACATCAAGAAGCAGTCGCGCGCGCTCCAGCAGCAGATCGAGGGCGACGAGCAGATCGGCGGCGCGATCCGCGATCTGAAGAGCGCGTTGCGCGGGGAAGAGCTCCCGCCCAAGTCGATCCGGCCGCGGCCGAAGAAGGAGCTCGCGCCCGGTCCGAGCTCACCGGATGCGCCCGTCGCCGGCACCCCGGAACCCACTCTCGACGCCTCGCCGAGCGAGGCCTTGCCCGACGCAGACAAGCCGGTCGGCTGGCTCGGTGACTCGCCCGCGGCGACGGCCGACGTCCCACCCGACAAGCCCACCGTCACCCTGCCCGCGAGCGCCGGCGAGCCCGATCCGAGCGTGGTCTCCGGCGACGACGATTCCGAGGAGCTCGCGTCGATGATCAAGCCGGCACCCGGCACGATCGCGAAGGGCTCCGAGCCGAAGCATGGCTAAGGCCACTCCGAACCAGGCCTCCGACGAGGCCGCCGAGGCACCGAAGGACGGTAGCGAGCTCGAGCAGAGCCGCATGCCATTCCTCTCGCACCTTCGCGAGCTGCGCGATCGCGTGCGCAACGCGGCGATCTTCTTCATCATCGGCTTCGTCGTCTGCTTCTACTTCGCCGACCACATCTACGACTGGTTGAAGCTGCCGCTGTTCAACGTCTGGGACACCAAGGCGCTCGGCCCGCCGCACATCGTGTTCGGCAAGCTCACCGAGCCGTTCTGGGTGAACATGTCGATCGCCCTGTGGGCCGGCATCTTCGTGTCGTCGCCGTTCATCTTCTATCAGCTGTGGAAGTTCATCGCGCCCGGGCTCTACAAGAAGGAGCGGCGGATCACCGTCGCGTTCGCGGTGTTCTCGGCGGTGTTCTTCGTCGGTGGCGCCCTGTTCTGCTACCGCTTCGTCCTCGAGAACCTCTACGGCTTCCTGCTCAGCTACGGCGAGGAGGATCAGAAGCCGATGCTGATGATGCAGGACTACCTCGACCTCACGCGCGACATGATGCTCGCGTTCGGTGCGGTGTTCGAGCTCCCGCTCCTCATCATGTTCCTCTCGATGGTCGGCATGGTCACCCATCGCGGACTGTGGAAGTTCAACCGCTGGTTCATCGTGATCGCGTTCGTCGTCGGCGCGATCCTCACGCCGTCGCCCGATGTCGTCTCGCAGATCATGATGGCTGCGCCGATGATCCTGCTCTACAACATGTCGATCCTGCTGTCCTGGTACGTCACCGTGAAGCGGGAGAAGCGTGAGTCCGGCCTGCGCGAGCAAGAGCGTCTCGCCGACGAGCAAGAGCTGTCCGAGCGCCGCGCCAAGGGCGAGCCGGTCGACGACGACGACGACTGACCCTCGTCGACGATGACCGAGCGATTCCGAGATCTGCCGGGAACGGATCTCGTCGCGATCGTCCGGATTCTCGCTCGGCAGACCGCCTCGCGAGACTTTGGTCAGACCCTGTGGTCGAGGCTCAGCCGCCGCGATCCCACGGGATGCGCCGGAACCAGACGTAGGCGAGGCCTCCGGCCACGGCGGCCCAGATCACCATCGACAGCAACGCGATGCTGCGGCGCTCGGACTTCTTGCGATCCTCTCGCGCGTCGCGAAATTCGTCGAGCTTGGCGTAGGGCACGGTTGCATTGGGGGCGCTGGACGCCTTCTGGGTCTCGCTGACCTCGTTGTCGATCGCCGCGAACGCCGAGCGCTCGCGAACCGTCGCGACGATGTGGGCCGGGATGAATCCGAGGATGATCGCGAGGAGCACGCCCGCCGCGAATCGCCAGCGGGGCGGCTCGGGCGCGACGACTCCGAGCGGCTCGGACCTCGGCGGCAGCGAGGGTGTCGAGCGGCGCTGCAGGACCGGCGTCGAGGGTGGCGTCGGGGCAACGCCCCGTCCCGGCGTCGTCGAACCGTGAGGCACGGGCACGACCGCGGTCGGCACCGGAGGGGTAGCCGTGCGCTTGCGGTCGCGGTGCTCCTGCTCGTCGATCGCGAGATCGACCTTGAACGCGTCTCCCGCGTCGGGGGGTGCGAAGAGATCGAGGGGCACGTCCTTGGGACGCTCGGTGCGCGCGGGCTTCGCACCCGGCTTCGCCGCCGGGCCGATGCTGGCGGGCAGCGACGCGTTCACTGGCGGCTCGAACGAACCTGCGGGTTTCGGCTCCGGCTCGTCGTCGAGTGACGTGAGTGATAGCGAGTCGAGCGCACCGAGCCCTGCAGCCGAACCCTCGTCGGAGAACGCGGCCGCAAGCCCGCTCGCGAACGGAGGCGTGCCGGTCGAGCGCGCTGCATTGGCCGGTGGCAGCGAGGATCCGCCCGAGCGCGCCGTGCTCGGCCCGGTCGCAGGCGGCAGCGAGGATCCACCCGAGCGCGCCGTGCTCGGCCCGGTCGCAGGCGGCAGCGAGGATCCGCCCGAGCGCGCCGTGCTCGGCCCGGTCGCAGGCGGCAGCGAGGATCCGCCCGAGCGCGCCGCCGACGATGCGAGCGGCACCGGTCCCGATGCTCCCCGCGTCACCACATTCGCAGACACCGGTGGCACCGAGGCTCCACTGCCGCGCGACTCGATGATCGTCACGCGCGCCCCGATCGCCTCGAGGTCACGCGCGTACGTGTTCGCGGTCCCCTCGTCGATGTTGCCCTTGACGCGAAACCGGCCCTTCGACATCCGCGTGACGAGCTCCGCCGCAGGCAGTCCATAGCGTTGCGACATGATCGCGGCGAGCCGCTGCATCGCTTCCGGAGATGCATCGGTCGGCCCCTCGACGAAGACGTCGAACGTCGCCATCCACGTGCATCATCCCACATCCCGGGCCCGGAGATCGTCCTCGCTCGAAACGGCGTGCGAGCGCTGAGGAGATCTCTTCGGTCCGCGAGAACTTGCCCGCCTCGATCGCTCGCCCCTAGGGTGAATCATGCACCTCGGCAAGGCTCCTCCGAAGTTCGCATTGTCGTTCTCGACTCGCCGGATTCGCCTCGGCATTGCCCATCACGGCGCACCGTCGGCATGGGCTGCGCCGACGAAGGATGTGCCGGGCGAGCGCAGCAAGCCTCACAAGAAGCGCCGCGGCACCTGAGTTGACCTGATCGTCGACGGCGCCGTGGATGCGAGCGCCCGTCGCGACCCGCGCAGTTCAGTCGTCGGTCGGCGGAGGCAGGCGGTTCGAGGCCTCGTTGTAGCCGTCACGCGCACGCGTGTTGTCGGGATCGAGCTGCAACGCCTTCTTGAAGTTGTTCGCGGCTTCCTTGCTGTTGTTGCTGTTCAGGTGCGCTTCGCCGAGCAACGTGAACACGCGCGAGCTGCGCGGTGCGAGGCGTGAGGCCTTCTTGAGGTGCGCGATCGCGTCGCCCATCAGGCCCTGCCGCAGCGCGATCTCGCCCGTGCCGATCGTGGCCACCGCATTGTTCGAATCGATCTCGAGCGCCTTCTTGAAGCTCGAGGCCGCGCTGGTGGTGTCCCCGTTGCCGAGTTGCTGCGTGCCGAGGTTCGCGTAGAACTCGGCCTGCTTCTCGACGGGCGCGCCGTCGGTGGGCGGTGGGTCACCGCCGCCATTGCCATAGGGATCCTGCGGACCACCGTTGACGCCCGTCGAGCCGGATCCCGTGTTGGTTGGCGGGGTGATGATCACCACGGGTGGGGTCGTGGTGTTGCTGCCGTCGCCGGGCAGGCGTCGTGGAGGATCGCCGCCGGGTGGAACGAACGTCCGGCGATCGGGCGGCGTGCGATCCGGAGGCGTGCGGCGTCCGATGTCGGCGGGCTTCGTGCGATCGACTGGCTTGGTCGCCACGGGGGTCGTCGCCACGTCCGAGGGGACCTCGACGACCGCGGCATCCTGGGTCTCGCCGACGATCGTGCTCGGTGCAGCGTCGACGCTGAGGAGCGGATTCGCGAGCGCCTGGGGCGGCGGCGGTGGCTTCGTCGGCGAGTCGTCGCCGCGCGTGAGCGCGAACGCGACGCCACCGATCAGGGCCACGGCGCCGAGCGCGCCGAGGACCAGCCCCCAGCGCCGGCGGGGTGGAGGCAGGTCGTCGTAGAGCGACCGGTCCGTCCTGCTCGGAGAGATCAGCTGGCGGGCGCGCGCGGTGCGGCCTCCCTCGGTGTCCTCCGAGTCGCGGTCGCCTTCGTCGTACCAGACCTGCGAGATGCCCGGATCCGCCGTCGGGCGCTTGATGCGCGTCTCGGTCGGCCCGGTCGGCGCGCGAACGCGTCCCAGATCGACCGATGGGGGCTGCGTTGGCGGACGCGTGACGACCACGGCCGGCTCGATCGTCCCCGCGACGGCCGGCTGGATCGTAGGATCGCTCGGCGGCAGCGGGACGCCGAGCGACGGCGTGCCGGTTCGCTTGCGCAGCAGCTCGACCGAGTCGGGCTTCGAGGGGGCGGGCGGCACGCGTGGGCTGCTCTCGATGACCGACGGTGGTCGGGCAAACGGCGGGAGGCCACGCGCCGTCTCGGTGACCTTGGGTGCGGACTGCACGGCTGCCTGAACGGCTGGCAACGCGCGGTTCGAGTCGGGTGCTCGTGCCGTGGCGGCCTGCTCCGATGCTGCCTTCGCGAGCGGTGCCTGACGGATCGAGTCGGCCGTCACCGGTGGATCGATCGCCGCGGCCAGGCCCATCCGCTGCATCACGCGCGACACCGACGGAGGCGGGATGCTCTCGCGACGGCGCGCGACCTCGTCGTCCATGATCTCGCCGGTCTCGAGCCCACGGCGGAGCGCCTCGACCATGCGAGTCGTCGTCGCGAACCGGTTCTCGGGATCCTTGGCGAGCATCTTCGCGACCGACGCCTCCATCCACAGCGGCACGCCCGGGCGGCGCGTGGGGAGCGGCTGCGGAGCCTCGGTGACCTGCTTGGTCAGGATGTCGAACACGCGATTACCGCCGAACGGCGGCGCGCCGGTGAGCATCTCGTACGCGACGCAGCCGAGCTGATAGATGTCGGCGCGGCGATCGATGCGGTCACCGCGCGCTTGCTCGGGCGACATGTAGCGCGGATCGCCGAACGTCATGCCGAGGCTCGTCGAGGCAGCGGACGCATCGGTCTCGACGAGCTTCGCGAGCCCGAAGTCGAGCAGCTTGACGAAGTTCGCCTTGCCGCGACGGATCGCCAGGTAGACGTTGCGCGGACGGAGATCGCGGTGGACGTAGCCGATCGCGTGCGCCTCCATCAGCGCCTCGCCGACCTGGATCAGGATGTCCGCGGCGCGCTCGACCGAGAGCTGCGGCTCGCGCAGGAGCACGTGATCGAGCGTCTCGCCGTCGAGCAGCTCCATCGCGAGATACAACCGCCCGTCGGGCGTGCGGCCGAAGTCGTGGATCTCGACGATGTGCTCGTTGTCGATCTCGGCGACCGTGGTCGCCTCGCGGCGGAACCGCTCGACGGCGAGATCGTCACGCGACAGCTCGTCGTGGAGCACCTTGATCGCGACCTTGCGGCGCAACGTGATGTGCTCTGCGCGGTAGATGGTGCCGGATCCGCCCTGCCCCAGGAGCTCCTGGACCTGGAAGCGCTCGCCGAGCAACTTCCCGATCAACGCATCGTTGGTCGCTTCACGCACCTTGGGCCGGCCGCAGTTCGGACAGAACAGCGCGCTCTCGACGTAGTCGTGCTTGCAACCGGCGCAGGTGATCGAAGCGTTCATTTCATGTGCGGGCATGGGCCGTGGTTGACGGACGGCCAAGTCCGATGATAGCCCAGCCGACCGCGCTGGGCCCGTGGCAAAAGGCTTTGGCGCCTCAGGAAGAAGACTTGAGCTTGATCAACGCCTCGGTCAGCTCGGCCTCGGTGATCAAGCCCTTCCCGACCAGCACCTGAACGAGTGCGGTCAGCCGGGTCTCGACATCGTCGGGAGCTTGCAGCGCGGCGAGCGGGATCTGAGCCGTTACCGACACCTCGGAGTCCGGGTACGAGGCGGGCGTGTCTTTGCCCTTCGCTGTGACGAACATCGTGCTGGTGGGGCTGCCCGGACGCATCACCACGGCGGTGTTGATCTGGCGATAACCCTTGTCGATGAGCTCGTCGATCGCGGACAGCGGGAGTGCCGAGACCTCGATGTCGCAGTGCAGGAGCTGTTCGATCTCGGCGATCGCGGCGGTATCGGTCGGGTCGGCCATCGCGAGCCGGCAGACCTTGGTCCGGCCGTCACGCTCGATCGAGAGCGGCAGCACCCGGAGCCGGGCGCACATGTCGCGTGGGATCGAGCGCAAGGCGTCGGGATCGATCTGGATCTCGCCGGGATCGATCAGCGGAACCCGGGTCTGCTTGCCAAACGCGGCGACCAGCGCGAGCTCGTCGACCTTGAGCTCGCGGACCAGCACGACGACGAGCGGCTGCCTGCGCTCCTCGGCCATCTTCCCGGCCTTCGCGGCGCTGGCTCGGTTGACCAGGCCGGCGTCGATCGCGATCTCTGCGAGGGTCTTCAACTACGTCCCCAGTGCACCCGACAAGATTCGAACCTGTGACCTTTGGCTCCGGAGGCCAACGCTCTATCCAGCTGAGCTACGGGTGCGTGTCGTTGGGGTTCTACCTGCCCCCACGTTGAGAAACAAGCGCCAGATGTTCGAGGTACGATGCGCCATGGCGATCGACTACGTGCTCGCGCTGAGTTGCGAGCCGCAGAGCCAGCTCGGGATCGGGCGCCTGGTGAATCTGCATCGCACGCGGATCCTCGCGCGGTCGGCCCTCGCGCACATGCGCGAAGATGGCGAGGCGCGCTCACCCGCGGACATCGAGGTCCAGCTCACGATGCGCAAGCCCGACGGGGACTCCGCTCGCGGGGTCACGCTGCAGCACCTGCTGGACGAGGCCGCCCCGCTCGACGAGGTCGCCGGCCACTGCGCGAGCTGTCCCGCCGGGCTGCCCCGAGAGTTCGCCTGTCATCGCCGGATCCGCTATCCGATTCCCGAGCACGTCGAGGCCTGGCTCATGGCTCGCCTGCCGACGCAGCTCGGCTGTACCGCCGGCGCGCTCCTCGTACGCGGCCTCGGCGAGTTCGGGTGGGACGGCGCGCCCACCGCGAAGCTGCGCGCGAACGGGACCACGTTCTTCGAGAGTCGCGCACCGTACGGCGTGCGTTGGCAGGGCGACGACGGCCTCATCGAGATCTCGTCGGACCAGCTGTTCCAGATGATGTTCATGGTCGGCAACCTCGCGCCGACGCACTGCCTGATGCTCGCGCTGTTCTGCGGCGTGATCCCCCATGACACGAGCCTGCATGATCTCAAGGACAAGGACGGCCGCACGCGTGCGCTCGACGCTTCGAGCGTGCCGACGGAGGTCGACGCCGACATCGAACAGCTCGCCGCATTTCTCCGGACGCTGGCCGTCGCGGCGCGGCTCGACGCCTCGATCTTGATCGACGGCTGAGGCGATTTGCCAGCGCTGACCGGCGGGTCTAGTGTGCGCGCATGGGGCGAAAGGAAGACGCGCTCGAGTATCACCGCCGAGGACGCAAGGGGAAGCTCGAGGTCGTCCCGACGAAGCCCCTGGTCAGCCAGATCGATCTGGCGCTCGCCTACACGCCCGGTGTGGCCGAGCCGTGCCTCGAGATCGCGGCGAACGAGGACATGTCGTGGGAGTACACGGCGCGCGCGAACCTCGTCGCGGTGATCTCGAACGGCACCGCGGTGCTCGGGCTCGGCAACATCGGCCCCGCCGCCGGCAAGCCGGTGATGGAGGGCAAGGCCTGCCTGTTCAAGAAGTTCGCCGACATCGACGTGTTCGATCTCGAGATCGCCGAGACCGACGTCGACAAGTTCTGCGACATCGTCGCCGCGCTCGAGCCGACGTTCGGCGGCATCAACCTCGAGGACATCTCGGCGCCGGCGTGCTTCGAGATCGAGGAGAAGCTGCGCAAGCGCATGCGGATCCCGGTGTTCCACGATGATCAGCACGGGACCGCGATCATCTCGGGGGCGGGCCTGCTCAACGCGGCCGAGCTCGCGCAGAAGCGGCTCGCGGACATCAAGCTCGTCGTCTGCGGGGCGGGGGCGGCGGCGATCGCGTGCGTCGAGTTCTTCGTCCTGCTCGGCGTGACGCGGGAGCACGTCACGCTCGTCGACTCGAAGGGCGTGATCCATCAAGGTCGCACCGACCTCAACCGTCAGAAGCAGAGGTTCGCGGGTGCCGACACCGGGAGGCGCACGCTCGCCGATGCGATGAAGGGCGCCGACATGTTCATGGGCGTGTCGGTCGCGAACACGGTGACGCAGGAGATGCTGAAGACGATGGGCGAGCGGCCGATCGTGTTCGCGCTCGCGAATCCCGATCCGGAGATCTCGTATCCCGACGCGATCGCCGCGCGACCCGACGCGATCGTGGCGACCGGGCGATCGGACTTCCCGAACCAGGTGAACAACGTCCTCGGGTTCCCGTACATCTTTCGCGGTGCGCTCGATTGCCGTGCGACCACGGTCTCCGAGGCGATGAAGCTCGCCGCGGCGCGCGCCCTCGCCCAGCTGACCAAGGAGCCGGTACCCGACTCGGTGATCATGGCGTACGGCGGCAAGGCGCTGAAGATGGGCCCGGATTACTTCATCCCGAAGCCGTTCGATCCGCGCGTGCTGTGGTGGGTCGCGCCGGCGGTGGCGCAGGCGGCGATGGAATCCGGGGTCGCGCGCATCCAGTTCGACCCCGGCGAGTACCGCGAGCGGCTGATGGCGAAGGGCTCGAACGCCGCGTACTCGATCATGCGGACGATCACGAAGGAGGCGCAGCACGACCCGCGCCGTATCGCGTTCCCGCACGCTGCCAATCCACGGCTGTTGCGCGCGGTGCAGCAGATCGTCGACGAGGAGATCGCGAAGCCCGTGCTACTCGGCCGGCGGCACGAGATCGAGAAGCTGTGCAACGACATGTCGCTGGATCTGATGAGTCGCGTCGAGGTGATCGATCCGCGGGTCGAGCCAAACCAGCGCTACGCCAATCGGCTCTACGAGCTGCGCCAGCGCAAGGGTCTGACGCCTGACGCGGCGCTGAACTTGATCCTCAAGAGCGACTACTACGCGGCCGTCATGGTCGACCGCGGGGACGCCGACGGGATGGTCACCGGATTCCGGCTCAACTATCCCGAGACGGTGCGGCCGCCGCTCGAGATCTTCGGGCTCTCGCCGGGGGCGAAGGTCGCGGTCGGGATGTACATGATGGTGCTCCAGAACTCGGTGAAGTTCTTCGGCGACACCGTGTTCAACATCTTCCCCGATGCCGAGACGCTCGCCGACATCACGGTGCAGATGGCCGATGCGGTGCAGGGCTTCGGCATCACGCCGCGCGTCGCGATGATCTCGTATTCGAACTTCGGGTCGGTCCGGCACCCCGACGTCACGCGCATTCACCGCACGATCGAGATCGTGCGCGAGTGCCGGCCGCAGCTCGAGATCGACGGCGAGATGCAGCCCGAGATCGCGCTCGATGCCGACAAGCGCCAGCAGGCCTACGGCTTCTCGCGGCTCACACGGTCGGCGAACGTACTCGTGTTCAGCTCGCTCGCGTCGGGCAACGCGGCGTATCAGATCGCGAAGGTGCTCGGTGGAGCCTCGGCGGTGGGTCCGATCCTGCTCGGCGTGGCGAAGCCGGTCGCCGCGATGCAGAACGATGCGACGGTCGAGGAGATCGTGAACATGACCTCGCACGTCGTCCTGCAGGCGCAGCAGCGCGAGCTGAAGCGCGGCTGATCACGGCGCGAGCACCGGTGAGATTCACCTGCAGGCCTCCGCCCGCCGGGTGTACGGTCGGGTCGATGCGCGCGGTCGTGCTCGTCCTCGCCGGCTGCTACTTCGCCCGAATTCCGCCCCGGGAGATGGAGCGGTGATCGACCGGGCCGTCATGTCGCGCCGGTCCCGACATGATCCTCGATAGCTGTGTCCTAACTGCACGTAAACCATGACCGCCGGCTTGCGGCCGTCGGCCCGGTTCCTTATATTCCGCCGCGACATGGCCACACACCTGCCCGTCATCGGGGGGCACGCGGAGGGGTTCGGAAAGACCGCCCGTAGCGACAACTGGTGGGGCGGACCGCTCATCACGTTCATCGTGTTCTCGACGTTCATCGTCTACACGACCTGGGCGGCGTTGCAGGGCACGCACTACTACGTCGACCCGTACCTCTCGCCGTTCTACTCGCCGGTCCTGTTCACCGATCCGACGGTCGCCGGTGCGGCACCCGTGGGCCACTCGTGGTTCGGCGCGTTCCCGAGCTGGTGGCCGAGCTTCATCCCGCTGTCGCCGGCGATCCTGATCCTCATGTTCCCCGGCAGCTTCCGGTTCACTTGCTACTACTACCGCAAGGCGTACTACCGGTCGTTCGCGGGCTCGCCGCCGGGCTGCGCGGTCGGGCCGCTCGGCAAGCGCAAGTATCGCGGCGAGACCGCGTTGCTGCTGCTCCAGAACCTGCACCGCTTCACGCTCTACGCCGCGCTCGTGTTCATCATCCTGCTCGGCAAGGACGCGGTCGAGTCGTTCTTCCGGCACGGCAAGTTCGGCGTCGGCATCGGTAGCCTCATCATCACGATCAACGTGTTCCTGATCGCGGGCTATACGTTCGGCTGTCACTCGTTCCGTCACCTCATCGGCGGTCGCAAGGACTGCATGTCGAGCTGTGGCAAGCCGACGCCGATGCTCGGTGCTTACAAGCGGGCGACCTGGTTCAACCAGCGCCACATGGCGTTCGCGTGGGCGAGCTTGTTGTGGGTGATGATCACCGACCTCTACATCCGACTGTTGTCGATGGGCGTGATCAAAGACTTGAATACCTGGTGACCTAACATGTTGGATGTCTCCCAGATCCAGACCATCGATCACGACGTGATGGTCATCGGCGCGGGTGGCGCCGGCCTTCGCGCGGCGATCGAGTGCAGCGCGCAATCGCTGAACACCGGCGTCATCTCCAAGAGCCTGCTCGGCAAGGCGCACACGGTGATGGCCGAGGGCGGCATGGCGGCGGCGATGGGGAACGTCGACAGCCGCGACAACTGGAAGATTCACTTCCGCGACACGATGCGCGGCGGCAAGTTCCTGAACGTGTGGCGCATGGCGGAGCTGCACGCGAAGCAGGCGCCCGACCGGGTCCGCGAGCTCGAGGAGTGGGGCGCGGTCTTCGATCGCACGAAGGAGGGGCTGATCTCGCAGCGCAACTTCGGCGGGCACCGCTATCCGCGGCTCGCGCACGTCGGCGATCGCACGGGGCTCGAGCTGATCCGATCGCTGCAGGATCACGGAGTCCATCAGGGCATCAAGTTCCACATGGAGTGCACGGCACTCGAGTTGCTCAAGGACGGCGATCGGATCGCCGGGGTGCTCGCGTACTGGCGCGAGACCGGGCGGTTCGTGATCTTCCGCTGCAAGGCGGTGATCCTCGCGACGGGCGGCGGCGGCAAGGCGTGGCCGGTGACGTCGAACTCGTGGGAGTACACCGGCGACGGCATCGCGATGGCGTACGACGCCGGCGCCGAGTTGATGGATCTCGAGTTCACGCAGTTCCATCCGACGGGGATGGTGTGGCCGCTATCGGTGCGCGGGATCCTGGTGACCGAGGGCGTGCGCGGCGACGGCGGGATCCTGAAGAACAACAAGGGCGAGCGGTTCATGTTCAACTACATCTCCGAGCGCTTCGCGCCGGAGACTGCCGACACCGTCGAGGAGGCGGATCGGTGGCTGAAGGGCGACAAGACCGCGCGCCGGCCGCCCGAGCTGCTCACCCGCGACGAGGTCGCGCGCGCGATCACCGCGGAGGTCAAGGCCGGTCGCGGCTCGCCGCACGGCGGGGTGTTCCTCGATATCGCGTCGCGCGTGCCGGCGGACGTCATCAAGCGCAAGCTGCCGTCGATGTATCACCAGTTCATGGAGCTGGCGGAGGTCGACATCACGAAGGAGCCGATGGAGGTCGGTCCGACGCTCCACTACTTCATGGGCGGCATTCGCGTCGACGCGGATACCCAGCAGACGACGGTGCCCGGGCTGTTCGCGTGCGGCGAGTGTGCGGCGGGACTGCACGGCGCGAACCGGCTCGGCGGCAACTCGCTCAGCGATCTGATCGTGTTCGGCAAGCTCGCCGGCGACGGTGCCAAGCAGTACGTCGGCGCACTCTCGGCGACTCCGAAGCCGGTCGACGAGCAGATCACGTCCGCGATCCGCCGCGCGACGGAGATCCTGAACCGCGAGACCGGGGCGAATCCGTACCTGCTCCACGGCAAGCTCGAAGGCGTGATGAGCAAGGGCGTCGGGATCGTGCGCAAGAAGGAGGAGCTCGAGCAGGCGATCGAGGAGCTCGAGGGACTCAAGACCGAGGCGCACACGCTGAAGGCGCCCGGCGCGAGTCAGTACAACCCGGGCTGGCACGAGGCGCTGTCGATGCGCTCGTTGCTCGTGACGTCGGAGGCGGTCACCCGCGCGGCGCTGATGCGCGAGGAGTCGCGCGGCGCGCACACGCGGCTCGATCACCCGGGCGAGAGCGCCGAGTGGGTGAAGTACAACGTGATCATCAAGCGCGGCGCCGACGGCAAGATGGAAGTCGAGAAGCGCGCGAAGCCGGAAGGTCCGGCGCACCTCGTCGCGATCGCGAACGCGAAGATCGAGGACCTCGAGTCGGGCAAGGTCGGCGCCGACGCGAAGACCGGGAAGGAATAGATGTCCAAGCGAACCTTCAAAGTCTGGCGCGGCGACGGCAAGGGCGGCGAGTTCAAGACCTTCGAGGTCCAGGTCGATCCGGGCATGGTCGTGCTCGACGTGCTCCACCGGATCCAGGCGAACGACGCCAACGATCTGGCGCTGCGCTGGAACTGCAAGGCCGGCAAGTGCGGCTCGTGCAGCATGGAGATCAACGGCAAGCCGAAGCTCGCGTGCATGACGCGCATGAACGTCTTCGAGGAGACCGAGACGATCACCTGCCAGCCGCTCAAGACGTTCCCGGTGATCAAGGACCTGGTCACGGACGTGTCGTGGAACTACGCGCAGAACAAGCGGATCCCGAAGTTCAAGCCGCGGCCACGCGAGGCGGACGGCACGCATCGCATGTATCAGGAAGACGTCGATCGCGTGCAGGAGTTCCGCAAGTGCATCGAGTGCTACCTGTGCCAGGACGTGTGTCACGTGATCCGCGATCGCGACCGCAAGGACGCGTTCGTCGGGCCGCGCTTCATGATCCGGCTCGCGAGCCTCGAGATGCACCCACTCGACACCGACGACCGCATCCCGGAGATCCGCAAGGAGTTCGGATCGGGCCTGTGCAACATCACGCGCTGCTGCACCGAGGTGTGCCCCGAGCACATCAACATCACCGACAACGGCATCATCCCGCTCAAGGAGCGCGTGGTGGACCGTTACTTCGATCCGGTCGCGATCATCGGGCGCAAGCTGTTCGGGATTCGCAAGCGCACGGTGCCTCGCACGCCGGTCGGGGAGGCTGGCAAGGCCAAAGAGGAGTGACCGATGAGCGCTGATCTGAAGCTGAAGGCGATCAGTCCCGACGGAATTCCCCACGCGCTCGAGAAGGCGGAGCGTTACCGGCTGCTCAACGATCCGGCGCAAGCCGAGAGCATCTGCCGCGACGTGCTCGCGGTCGACGGCGACAACCAGACGGCGCTGCGCGCGCTGATCCTCGCGCTGACCGACCAGTTCGGCGCCCACGGCGCCGGCGGTGCGGCCCGCGAAGCGCGCGAGCACATCGTCCAGCTCGACGACGAATACGATCGCGCCTACTACACCGGCATCGTCCACGAGCGCGAGACGCGCTCGTACCTCGAGCGCAAGAACGTGGTGCGCTCGGCTGCCTACGACGGATTTCGGCACGCGATGGAGTGGTACGAGCGAGCCGAGGCGCTGCGCCCGCCGGGCAACGTCGACGCGCTGCTGCGGTGGAACAGCTGCGTGCGCGCGATCGATCGCGAGAAGCTCGAGCCCGAGGCCCGTGAAGCAGAGCTCCCGCTCGAGTAAGCGGCCTCACGCACCGACTTCGACGACCAGGATATCCGGATCGGCATTGAGGCGCAGCGCGACCTCCGTGCTGCCGACCCCGCGGCTCACGATCAGCGACCGGCCGTTGCCGACATCGTAGTGGCCGTGCGCGTAGCGGCGCGACAGCGAACCGGGCACCACGATCGGAATGCCGCCGGGGAGCGCGACGTGCCCGCCGTGCGTGTGGCCGCACACCGCGAGCTCGAACGGTTGATCCCCGATCAGCATCATCGCCTCGGGAGCGTGGACGAGCACGATGCGCACCCGATCGTCGTCGAGAAACACCGGCACGGTCGGGTGGATTCCCGTCCACGGATCGTCGAGCCCCGCGATCGTGACGTGATCGAAGGGTGCCGGGAGGACCACGCGCTCGTTGACGAGCACGCGGACCCCGCCGCGCTCGAGCGCCGAGACGATCGCGCCGTCATCGGCCCACAGATCGTGGTTGCCGAGCACGCCGTAGATGCCGAGCGCCGGCTTCAGGCGATGCAGGCGGTCCTCGATCGCGGGGATGTACTCGGCCGACAGGAACACGTAGTCGCCGCCGAACAGGATCACGTCCGCGTTGGCGGCGGCGAGGACGCCGAACGCCTCGTCGAGGACGGTCGAGTGCGTGGTCGGTCCGGCATGGAGATCCGAGGCGAACGCGATGCGCAGCGGCCGCGCACCCGACGGCCAGCGCGCGGTCGCGATCCGATGCCTGCGAACTTGCACGCGGCGCTGCATGCCAAGGGCACGCACGAGCCGGGCCGGCCAGTTGCCGCGATACGCCGCGGCGAGGCTCCACTCGACGGCGTGACGCGCCGAGGTGTACCTCCTTCCACGACCGAGCAGCGGCACCGGAGCATTGTGCCAACGCGCGTCACCGTTGTCGCCTCGGCGGACAGGATCGGCGGGATCGACCCGCGATACACTCGGTGCATTGGCCGAGGACAACGCGACGGACATCCTGCCGGCACGGTCGGAGCAAGTCGCACCGGCGACGAAGCCGCCGTCGCTGATCGGGCGGACGCTCGGCAAGTTCACGGTCCTCGAGCTGGTCGGGCGCGGCGGATCGGGCGAGGTGTTTCGCGCCGAGCAGGTGCAGCTCGGGCGCTCGGCGGTGATCAAGGTCCTGCGGCGAGATCTCGCGGCGGCGCCGAACCGCATCGATCGGTTCCTCCGCGAGGCCAAGCTCGCCTCGCGGCTCGATCACCCGTACGCGGCACACATCTACGCGTTCGGCGCCGAGCCGGATGGCGTCCTGTGGATCGCGATGGAGCACGTGCGAGGTGCGACGCTCGACGAGCTCGTCGCCCGGCGGGGGCCGATGCCGCCCGTGCTGTTCGGCCCGCTGTTCGCGCGGCTGTGCGAGGTGGTCCACACGGCCCACGAGCTCGGCATCGTGCATCGCGACATCAAGGGCTCGAACGTGATGGTGATCGAGCGCGCGGGCCAGCTCTTGCCGAAGCTGCTCGATTTCGGGATCGCGAAGGGTGTCGACGAGGCGCCGTCCGGCGACCGCGACGAGGCCTCGGCCGAGGGCTTGACCGGCCACGGCAGCACGCTCGGCTCGCCGCACTACATGGCGCCGGAGCAGTGGCAGGCACCGGCGGACGTCGACGCGCGCGCCGATGTCTACGCGCTCGGGGTGCTCGCCTATCGCTGCGTCTGCGGCAAGCTGCCGTTTCACGCGGTCGCGCGAGCCGAGCTCGCGAGCGCGCACCTCACGATGTTGCCGCCCGCGCTGCCGGCCTCGGTGCCGATCGCGATCGCCGAGGTGATCGGACGCTCGCTCGCGAAGCAGCCCGCGGCGCGGTGGGCGAGTGCCCTGTCGTTCGGCGAGGCGATGCGTCGCGCGGTCGGCGGCGGCGCACCGGAGGCCGTGCCGATCCTCGATCCGGCGACGCGCGACGCCTGGTTTCGCGGCGGGCCGCAGCCGATCGCCGATGCGATCGCCCGGCTCGCTCGAGCGGCGACGACCGTCGAGGCCGATGCCGCGCTCCGCGAGCTCGTCGCGATCACGTGTCGCTGGCTCGCGGTGCTCGCGCTCGCGCAGCTCGATCCCGAGCAGGCCTATCCGGAGCTCCGAGCGTACGCCCGCGCGCTCGTCGGCCACGACAACGCCGCGCCGTGGTTGCGGCTCGCGCGCGCCGCCGCGGGGGGCGAGCCGGCTCGCGAAGTCGACGGCGACGAGGCCTCGATCGACTCGCTCGACGAGGCCTCGGTCACGCACGACGAGGTCGTGATGGCCTCGATCCCGCTCGCCGCGCGGAGCACGTCCGGACGCGCCCCATCGTCGTCTGGCCTGCCGTCGCTGCCCGGGCTTGCCGCCGCGCTCGCCGAGACGTCGGTGCTCGAGGCGCTCGCGGATCGGCTCGACGACCGCGAGCACACCCGTACACTCGCGGGGCTGGCGTTCGACGTCGGTGCGGTCGCGGAGGCGTTGCTGCCGCTCGAGGTGTTGCTCGCCTACCAGCTCGTGATCGGACGCGTGGGTGCCGCGGAGAGCTGGCAGGGCGTGCGGCGACGGGATCGCGAACGCGTCGTCGTGTGGGGGGAGCCCCTCGCCGACGGGGTCGTCGCCCTGCTCGACGGCACGGGGCGCGTGGTCGCGAGGCTCTCGCCGCTCGTCCAGGTATGTTCGCCGCTGCCGTCGTCGGAGCCGGAGCTGTTCCTGTTGTGGCGCACCGGGCGCGGCCAGGTGCGGCTCGTCGCGGCGCCGTGGGGCTTCGAGCGCGACGACGAGGCCGCCGCGCTACGCCTCGCGAGCCTGACCACCGAGGATGGAGACACGCTCCACGACAGCGCCGGCGAGCTGTCGCCGTATCCGGGCCTCGCGGCCTACGGGGTCGCCGATGCCGCTCGGTTCGTCGGGCGCGAGCGCGAGGTCGAGGCGCTCGCGAACCGCTTGATCCGCGCGCCGCTGATCGCGGTGCTCGGCCCGTCGGGCGCGGGCAAGAGCTCGTTCATCCACGCGGGCCTGTTGCCGCGGCTCGCCGAGCACTACGAGATCATCACGATGCGCCCGGGGCGACATCCGCTCCACGCACTCGCGGCGAGCGCCGGCAGCGATGCCGACACCGAAGACCACGACAGCATCGTCGGCCGGCTACGCGTGCTCGGCGAGCGCGCGGCGCGCGGGCTCGTCGTCGTGATCGATCAGCTCGAGGAGCTCGTCACGCTGTGCAGCGACGCCGGCGAGCGCGGGCGATTCGCCGCCGTGCTCGCCGCGGCCGCGAGCGGCCCGAGCGCGCCGGTCCGCATCGTGGTGACGCTGCGCGACGACTTCGCGACGGTGATCGAGAGCGAGGACGCGATCCGCGGCCGGTTCGAGGTGTTCGTGCTCGCGACACCTGCCCCCGAGGCGCTGCGCCGGATCGTCGTCGAGCCCGCGCGGCGCGCCCAGGTCACCGTCGATCCGCACGTCGTCGACGAGATGGTGGCCGAGGTCGCGGGCCGCCCGGCCTCGCTGCCGCTGCTGTCGTTCACCGCGTCGCAGCTGTGGCAGACGCGCGATCGCCAGGCCCGGCGGATCACGCACGACGCGTACCTCGCGCTCGGGGGCGTCGCCGGTGCGCTGTCGACCTACGCGGACCAGGTCTACGGCAGCCTCGCCCGCCGCGATCAGGACCTCGTTCGCGATCTGTTCTCGCGCCTCGTCGCGACCGATGGCACGCGGATCCCGGCACCGCGCGTCGAGCTCGAGCAGCTGCCGGCTGCCAGGGCGGTGCTCGCGCACCTGATCGATGCGCGCCTGCTCGTCGTCCGCGAGGACGATGGCGTCGACATCATCGAGATCGTCCACGAGTGTCTCGCCGAGCGCTGGCCGCGGCTCGCTCGGTGGCGCAGCGAGGACGCCGCGGATCGCGCGCTGCTCGGTGATGTCTCCGCTGCGGCCCGTCGCTGGCAGGAGGCGAGCCGCCGGGCGGATCTGCTGTGGCGCGGCGAGGCGCTCGCGGAGCTGCGCCGGCTGGTCGCGCGCTCGAATGCACTCACCGACGTCGAGCGGGCGTTCACCGACGACTCGGTCCGCGCGCAGCGTCGATCGCGCCGGCTCCGTCGCATGCTCGTCGCCGGCGCGATGATCTCGCTCGCCGCCGTCGCGATCGTGATGGCCTACCTCGGCATCGCCGCGAACCGCAGCCGGTCGGCCGCCGAGCTGAGCGCCGGAAGCGCCCGCGATGCCGCGCAGCTCGCCGAGGATCGACTGACGGCGAGCCTCGTCGCGCAGGGTCGCCGCGAGCTCAACGACGGACGCGCGATGGCCTCGCTCGCGTACTTCGCCGAGGCGCTTCGCCGTGGCGCAGACTCGCCGGCCTTGCGCCTCCTGATCTCGCTCGCGAGCCGCGGCTGGCGCTACGAGCTCGACGTGCGCCGTACCGCCGGCATGACCGAGCTCGAGAGCTCGCAGCGCTGGGTGGTGGCGGGTGACACCACGGGCCGGCTCCACTGGTGGACCGCCGAGGGCAAGCCGCTCGGCGAGCTGGTGACCGGGCTCGGCTACATCAGCTCGCTCCATCGCCAGCCCGACGACCGGCTGATCGCGTGCGGCCGCGACGGGATCGCCGTGATCGACACCGCGACCCGCAAGGTCGTCCACCGATTCAAGCCGGCGCAACATCCGCTGGCCGGTCACTTCGGGCCCGGCTCCGACGAGCTCACGACGATCGAAGAGGACGGGGTGAAGGTCTACGATCTCGCAGGCAAGCCGCGCCGGTCACTGGCGATGACCGAACGGCAAGCCCAGAGCGAGCCGCGCTTCTCGCCGACCGGCTCGCACGTGATGCTGTCTGCCACCGACGAGATCGACGTCGTCGATCTCGTCGCGATGAAGCCTCGGCCGATCGCGCGCAAGACCGATGGCCCGCTCACCGGCAGCAAGGACGGATCGATCGCGGGCTACATCGATGACGACGGGATCGCCCATTTCCTCGCGAGCGACGGCCGGGAGCTGCGCAAGTGGAGGCCGGCGAACCGTCCCCACACGCTGGTGTTCTCGCCGAGCGGAGACCGGATCGGGGCGCTGTCCGAGAACGGGCTCGTCGTCCATGATGCGAGCGGCAAGCCGCTGTTCGGGCTGCCTTCGATCAAGTCACCGATGACGATCGTCGAGATCCGCGGCGAGGAGGTGTGGCTCGGCGGCAGCGATGGCGTCGTGCAGCGGTTTCGCCGCGGCTCGCTGATCGCGTCGCTGCCGAGCCAGCTCGGCGAGCTCGCGAGGTTTCACGTCGCGACGCAGGTCGTCACGACGGTGGGCACCGACGGTGCCTTCGTGATGCTGCGCGGTGACGCCGAGCAGGTGCGGATGAATCCCAGGCTCTGCGAGCGGACGATGAGCAGCGCCGCCGGGATCGCGGTCGCGTATCGCTGCGACGAGAGCTGGCACGTCTACGCGGGCATCCACGAGCTCGCACGTGCGGCGACCGACCTCGGCGTGGGGCGCGTCGCCTATGATCCGCGATCGCGCCGCGGTGCGATCTCCGCGAAGGAGCTCGCGGTGTACGAGGATGGCAAGCGGATCGCCGGCGCGACGGAGGAGCGGGGTCACCTCGGCTCCCTCGCGTTCGAGGATCGCGATCACCTGCTGGTCGCGCAGCCCGAGGAACAGCCGGGTGTGTGGCGGTGGACGATCGGGACCGATCACTGGGAGCGCGTCGCGACCGTCGCGAAGGCGAGCGCCGTGACCGCCGTGGCCGGCGGCCTCGTCGTCGGCACCACCGACAAGGCGGTCGTGCTGGTACGCGCGGGCCGGGAGGTCGCACGCGTCGAGCTCGCCGCGCAGCCGCTGTTCCTCTCGAGCTCCGGCGATCGGCGCTGGGTCGTCGCCCAGCTCGAGAACGGCGTGACCGCGATCCTCGACGGCGAGACCGGGGCGCTCGTGCGCCAGCTCGAACAGACCGACTCGAGCGGCGGCGCGGCGACCCTCGACGAGCGGGGCGATCTCGTGCTGCGCCAGGGCCGCGGCACCATGACGATCTGGGACCGTGCCACCGGCGATGCGCTGGTCTGGAGCCTGGACCTGCTCCACGACGCCTCGAACGCACGGTTCGACGATCAGGGCCGGATCGAGGTCAACACCTGGGAGGTCGGACTGGTCGACATTCCACGCGATCTGCGGCCGATTCCCGAGGTCCTCCGCGACATCGAATGCAACGTGCCACTCCGCGTCGTCGATGGTCGGCTCGGCCCGGCGCCCCCCTGCCCCGGCGCCCGCTGACTTGCTCCCCGCGAGCGTCCGCGCGTACTGTACCGGGGTGATCGAAGACGAACCCGGCGCGACGACCGAGCAGATCGATCGGGAAGCGCCGTTCGGTGATCGCGTGCTGCTCGTGATCGACGGCGCTGCGCTCCAGGTGATGCCGCTGCCCTCGACCGGCACGCTCACGATCGGCCGCGCGAGCAAGTGCGATGTCGTGATCGACTCGGGCTCGGTCTCGCGCCACCACTCGAACCTCATCGTCGGCAACGACGTGGAGGTCGAGGATGTCGGCAGCTCGAACGGCACCTACGTCGACGGCGCCAAGCTGCCGGTGAACCAGCGCGTCAAGCTCACCGTCGGGGTCCCGTTCCTCGTCGGTGCGGTCACGCTGATGGTGCAGACCCGTGCGGGCTCGAGGCGCGAGACCACGCCACAGGCGAGCCAGCTCGCGGCGCTCGAGCAGTCCGCCGCCCGCATCGCGATCGGCAAGCTCGCCGTCGTGGTCGTCGGCGAGCACGGCGTCGGCAAGGAGCGGTTCGCCGAGCGCATCCACGAGATGTCGCCGCGCCGCTCGGCCGCGTTCGTGCGGATCAACTGCGCCGCGATCAGCGAGCCGTTGCTCGAGGCCGAGATGTTCGGCAACGAGGTCCAGAACAAGCCCGGCCTGATCGAGCAGGCGGACGGCGGCACCGCGTTCCTCAGCGACATCGACCAGCTCCCGCCCGGCCTGCAGCAGAAGCTGCTCCGCGTCATCGAGGATGCCGCGGTTCGCCGTACCGGCGGATCACGCGCGCGGCCGATCGATGTTCGCTACGTCGCGTCGACCTCGAAGGATCTCGCCGCCGAGGTCGACTCCGGTCGCTTCCGCCGCGACCTCTACTTCCGGATCGCGGGCGCGGCGTTCCAGATCCCACCGCTGCGCGAGCGCAAGGACGAGGTGCTGCCGCTCGCCGAGCAGTTCGTCGCGTCGGCGGCCGGTCCGATCGGCCGCTCGTTCATGCTGGCCGAGGATGCCAAGCAGTGGCTGACCACGCACGACTGGCCCGGCAACATCCGCGAGCTGCGCAACGCGTGCGAGCGGGCCGTGCTGCTCTCGACCGGCGCCATGATCGAGCGCCATCACCTCACGATCGACGATCCGTCGAAGCGTCCTCCGGGCCAGCGGTTCCGCAGCTCGCCGACGATCCCGCCGCCACCGGGGATGATGAGTCCGATGTCCGCCGCCGACATGCCGAGCCAGGTCCGCGCGACGGTCGCCGAGCTCGAGAAGCAGCGCATCCTCGAGGCCCTCGACAGGTGCGCCGGCAACCAGACGCGCGCCGCGGAGATGCTCGGGATCTCGCGCAGGACGCTGATCAACCGGCTCGACGAGTACGGGATCGCCCGACCGCGAAAGCGCGACGAGTAGCGTGGCCGAGCGCGTCGTCGCGCTGCCGTCCTCAACGACGGGGTTCATCGCGGGCGGTGGTCGTGACGCCGACTTCCACGGCATGCACGAGCTCGGGCTCGTGGCGGGCGAGCACCTGAGGCTCACCGACGCTCGCGGCGAAGACGTCGGGCTCGGGCTCGCCGACCCGGAGAACTCGAAGCTGCGCGTGCTCGCGGTGCCGGCCGAAGGGTTCTCGCACATCGACGGCGCGCTGCTCGGCTGGCGGGTCGAGCGCGCGCTCGCGTGGCGAACCCAGCTCGGGTTGCCGGGCCCCGATCACGCCTATCGTCTGATCCATGGCGCCTCGGACGGGCTCGCCGGCTTCACGTGCGACGTGATGGGCCGGGTCGCGATCGTCTACGCGTACGCCGAAGGGCTTCGCAAGCTCGGCCTCCAGCTCGCCCAAGCGGTCGTCGGATTCGCGAAGCTCGACGGTGCGGTCGTCAAGCTCCGCAGCCGCGGCGGCGCGGCCGAGGTCGCGCAAGAGGTCGTCGGCCGCGTCGACGAACAGACCGTCGCCACCGAGCACGGGGTGCCCTACGAGATCCATCCGCTCGGTGGGCTCAACGTCGGGCTGTTCACCGACATGCGCGAGCACCGCCGCGGGCTCGCGCGGTTCGTCGCCGGCAAGCGCGTGCTGAATCTGTTCTCGTACACCGGGTCGCTCAGCGTGGTCAGCGCGCGCGCCGGTGCCGCGAGCGTCACCAGCGTCGATACCTCGCCCGGCGTCCAGGCCTGGGCCGCCGGCAACTTCGTGCGGTCCGGGTTCGCCGCGAACGACAAGCGGTGGAAGTTCGAGACCGGCGACGCCTCGCGGTTTCTCGCACGCGCCGCCCGCGACAAGGAGCAGTACGACCTCGTGATGATCGATCCACCGGGTTCCTCGTCGGCCGGCGGCACCTCGTGGGCGCTCGGGCGCGACTACCCGGACCTGATCGCGAAGGCCGCCGCGGTGATCCCGCAGGACGGCCTGCTCTGGATCGCGGCGAACGCGCACGAGATCGGCGCGCTGTCGAAGCTCGCCCACAAGGGCCTGCGCCTCGTCCACCGCTACGGCGCGATCCTCGAGCAAGGCGGCCTGCCACCGGAGTATCCGACGCCGGCGGTCCAGGCGAGCGATCGCTACCTGCAGGTCTGTCTCCTGCGGCTGTCGTGAAACCGGCTCGCCCGACGAGCCGACCCGCGGCGAGTCGTCCACACTGATCGGCATGTGCGGCCGCTACACGCTGACGCGCCAGGACGGAGTGATCGAGGACCTGCAGGCCTCGCTCGACCCGGTCGCGGCGCGATCGGAGTGGTGGAAGCCGCGGTTCAACGTGGCGCCGACGCAGCCCGCCCCGGTGGTCACGCTGCACGACGGGGCGCGCACGATCGAGCTGATGCGCTGGGGGCTCGTGCCGTTCTGGGCCGGTCACGACGGCAAGCAGGCGCCGCTGATGATCAACGCGCGCGTCGAGACCTTGAACAACAAGGCGGTCTTTCGCGACGCCCTGGCGCGCCGGCGCTGCCTGGTGCCCGCCGATGGATTCTTCGAGTGGCTTCGCGTCGATCCCAGGAAGCCGATGCCGATCTACATCCACCCCGGAGGCCAGCGCGGCAAGATCATCGCGTTCGCCGGGCTGTGGGCGAAGACCACGACTGATGCAGGCGTCGAGCAGCTGAGCTTCACGATCGTCACCGGTCCGCCGGCCGAGCTCGTCAAGCCGATCCACGACCGGATGCCGATCGTGCTCCCCGAGGCCAGCTACGCCGCGTGGCTCGATCCCGCGGTCGACGGCGACGCCGCGCGCGCGCTCCTGACCGTGCCCACCCTCGAAGACTGGATCGCCGAGCCGGTCTCGACCCGGGTCAACAAGGCGCAGCACGATGACCCGTCGTGCATCGAGCCCGCACATCCGGAAGCTCCGGCGCAGCGCTCGCTATTCGAGTAGCGCGTCGATGCGAACCGCGAGCGGCTTGGCGCGCGTGTGGGCGTCGAGGAAATCGAAGACGCCCACCTGGATCGTCGGCTTCACGATCGCGTGCCACTCGTCGTCGTGATCCCGCCCGGCGAGCAGCTTCCACGTCACGTGGTGGCCGCAGCCGACGAGCCGCTCGCGCGTCGCCTGCATGAGCGGGTAGTGCGGGTTCTTGTCGCCGGTGAGGACGAACATCGGCGGCTTGTGCTTCGCGCACACGGTGCCCGGCGAGCCGCCGCCGAGCAGCGCGATCGCGGCGTAGCGCGAGCCGAGATCGGCGATCCGGAAGCCGAGATAGGCGGCCCCGCCGGACCAGCCGACGAGCCAGACGCGGTCGGCGTCGAGCCCCTGCTCGTGCACGAGCTCGTCGACGAGCTTCGCGAGCCAGGCCGGATCGCCGTTCCATCGCCAGAAGCTCTGCCGATCGCAGCCGTGCTTGACGGGACACTCCGGCGCGAACAGCGCGAGGTCGCGCTCGCGGGCGATCTCGCGAAACGCGTCGGTCATCGTGGACGCCGACTGGTCGTCGCCGTGCATCAAGACGACGAGCGGTCGGTGGGCGTGCTGCGCCGGCACGAACACGCAGCCGTCGCACGGCGGCGCATCCGCGAGCACGGGCTGCACGCCGGCGAGGCCGGCGATGACAACCAGCAGTGCCAGCCGCGATGACATCGGATCAGTGTACCCCGATTGCGCTACTCGAAGAGGGCGCTGATCTCGAGTCGTGCCTCGCTGGCGAGCTCGGCGGGCACCATCACGACGACGGGCGCGAACGGACCGAAGAACGCGAGCAGCGACCGCACGTGGCTCGCGTGGAGGTGGTAGGGGATGCCGGCGTCGGTGAGCACGCGCTCGATCGCGCCCGCGTACTGGAGCTGGTGCAGCACCCCCACTCACGCGCCCCCGCGACGAGAGCAGCACGACGTGCAACGACCGGGGTCTCCGACATGTCGCGGCATCACGCCCGAGCCGCGCGCCGCGGTCAAGTCGGGCGTCGGTGCTGGTTCCTCGAATTCGACAACCAGAGCGGTCAGCGCTTCAAGCGACCGAAGAACTCGCGCGCGACCTCGGTCTGCGGATCGCTGACGACCCTCGCCGGCGGTCCGTCCTCCGCGATCGTCCCGCGATCGATCACCCACACGCGCGTCGCGATGTCCCTGGCGAACTGCATCTCGTGGGTGACGACGAGCATGGTCATCCCGCCGGCCGCGAGCCCTCGGATCACCGCCATCACCTCGTCGCGCATCTCCGGATCGAGCGAGCTGGTCGGCTCGTCGAACAGCATCACCTCGGGCTGCATCGCCAGCGCCCGGGCGATCGCGACCCGCTGCTGCTGGCCCCCCGAGAGCTCGTGCGGATACGAGCCGCAGCGATCTCCGAGGCCGACCCGCGCGAGCAACTCGCGGGCCTGTTCGTCGGCCGCGACCGGGGAGGTGCCGCGGACGATGCGGGGCGCGAGGCTCACGTTCTCGAGCGCGCTCAGGTGCGGGAACAGGTTGAACTGCTGGAACACCATCCCGACGCGCGCCCGCAACGCCCGCAGCACCGCCACGTCGCGCCGTCCCATGCCGGGCCGCAGCACCGTCCCTGCGATCTCGACCTCCCCCTCGTCGAAGCTCTCGAGGTAGTTGAGGCAGCGCAGCAACGTCGACTTGCCGCCGCCCGACGGCCCGACGATCGCGATCGTCTCGCCCCTGGCGACCTCGGCGGTGACGCCCTCGAGCACGCGCCGATCGCCGTGACGCTTAGAGAGTGTGCGGACGCTGATCACGCGCCAGCCTCCTCTCGAGTCGACGCGCCAGCTCCGACAGCGGGAAGCTCATCGCGAGGTAGAGGGCCGCGCACGCGAGCCCCGGGATCAGCCAGCCGCGCATGTCGACCGCGGCGATCTGCATCCGCTTCGTCAGCTCGATCACCGTGATCACGCTGACGAGCGAGGAGTCCTTGAGCAGCGAGACGAAGTCGTTCGTCATCGGCGGCAGCGCGAGCCGGAGCGCCTGGGGCACCATGACGTGGCGCAACGTCTGCCACGGTCCGAGCCCGAGCGCACGGGACGCCTCGGCCTGGCCGCGCGGGATCGCGAGCAGCGCACCGCGGTAGACCTCGGCTTCGTACGCCGCGTAGTTGAGCCCGAGCCCGATCACCGCGGCCTGCATCGGTCCGAGGTTCACGTAGTCGGCGACGCCGTAGTAGAGGACGAACAGCTGGAGCAGCACCGGCGTGCCGCGAAACAGCTCGATGTACACGCGCGCGGCCGCCCGCATCGGCGCCGAGCCGTAGACGCGCGAGACCGCGAGCAGGAGGCCGATCGGCACCGCGATCAGGAACGCGAGCACGCTGAGCTCGAGCGTCACGAGCGCCGCCTCCAGGAACTGCCACACCATCTCGCCGTCGAACGTCCGCCGCTTCACCGCCGCGCCCTCGGTCGGCTCGGCTTGCACTTGCCGCGCGTCCCACAGGCGCCACTTCTGCAAGATCCGCTCGAGCTCGCCGTCCTGGCGCATCGCCGCGAGCGCCTGATCGATCGCAGCCTTGAGCTCGCGGTCACCCTTGCGCATCCCGATCACGTACGTGCCGCGCGCGACGTCGTACGGCACGCAGCGCAGCGTCGGCCGCGCCTTCGTGCAGCCGTAGCGATCCGCGATGATGTTGTCGAGCAGCACGGCGTCGACCCGCCCGCGCTCGAGATCGCTGTAGGGCTCCTCGTTGCCCTCGTAGACCGCCGTCTCGAGCGGCAGCATCGTCAGGATGTCGTGCGCGTAGGTCTGGTTCAGCGTGCCGACGCGCTTGCCGGCCAGATCGAAGATCGCGCGATACGGATCGCCCGCGCGGATCGCGAGCGTCTCGGCGTAGACGAAGTACGGATCCGACAGCAGGATGCGCTCGCGACGCTCCTGGGTGCCCTCGAGCCCGTTCATCGCGACGTCGAAGTCACCGCGCTCGAGCGACGGCACGAGGTTCGACCACGCGTACTGGACCATGCGCGCCTTGACGCCGAGGCGTCGCGCGATCGCATCCATGATGTCGACCTCGAACCCGATGAGGTGGCTCGGATCTGCCGGGTCCTCGTAGACGTATGGCTCGCCCCCGGCGCGGTCCGCCCCCCACGCGATCTCGCCGCGCTGCTGGATCCCGGCGAAGGTCTTGCCGGGCGCATCCCCGCTGTCGCACCCGCCGAGCACCACCAGGAAGGGCACCAGGGCCAGCGCGACACGCGTCACCGCGGCAGTATGCCGGACCTGCGCCGAGCTGCGCTAACATCTGCGCCATGGACATGGGTCGCATGCTCGAGAAGTGCGTACGCGACCAGTGGTCGATCGACGATCTCGACTGGGAGATCGCGCCGCCGGCGCTCCCACGCGACAAGGAGGAAGCCGTCGTCCAGGCCTTCCTCGACATGGCCGGCATCGAGCTGCTCGCCGGCGCGCTGTTCGAGGTCCAGCGCGAGCAGACCACCGACCCGACGCTGAAGGAGGTCTTCGCGACGTTCGTCGTCGACGAGAAGCGGCACTCGGCCGTCGCCGCGCGCCTGGCAAAACACTACGACGTCCACCACTATCGGACCTACGTGGAGAGCCCTGCCCTCACGCGGTTTCGCCCGCACTTCCTCGCGCTCGTCGAGAACACCTCGCCCGAGATCGCGAACGCGTACATCACGTCGGGCGAGCTGATCCTCGACGTCGCGCTCCTGCGCTCGCTCGACGACTACGTGGCCGACGAGATGAGCCACCGCGCGATGCACCTCATCAACCGCGACGAGTCGCGCCACATCGCGGTCGATTTCCACATGACCGAGACGTACTGCTCCGACGAGTACCTCGCCGAGATCCGCAAGCGCCCGCGCCCGAGCGTGCGCGAGCTGGCGCGGATGTCGCGCGTGCTGCTCACGATGATGTGGTACGCCAAGCCGTTCCTCCAGCAAGTCTTCCTCGCGCCGATGGATCGCACCGATCCGAGCGGCCGCCGGATCCGCGAGGCGTTCAAGCGCATCCAGCTCGTGCTGCGCAAGCCCACCGTCGCGCGCGCGCCGTTCTCGCGGGCGATGATCGCGATGCAGAACACCTACAACCATCCGATCCTCGGCAAGCTGTTCGGCCGCCTGCTCCTGCGCGCGCTCGGCGCCGAGGATCGCGCCGCGCGGATCCTGTTCACGCAGGACGAGCTCGCCCGCACCCAGCAGATGTCGTTCGACGAGCTCGCCGAGGAGGCCCTGGCCGTGAAGTTTTCGTAGGCCGCGCGACCGGTTCGCACTCCACACGCAGCTCGGGTTCGAAGTCCCGTTCTGAATCAGTGGCCGGTGTGGTCGTGGCCGCTGTGATCTTGCGGCGGCTCGTTCACCGGGATCGTGACGCCCTCGGCCGCGGTGACCGGGTACTTGCGCTGGTGCCAGACGTTGATGCCCTCGTCGAGCACGAGCGCCTTCTTGTGTCCGCGCTTCACGAGCTCGTCGACGACGATGCCCGACAGGTGATGCGGGCAAGCGCAGTACGCGACCGCGTAGACGTCCTTCGGCAGCTCGTCGAGCCGCTTCATGTCGTGGTACGGGATCGAGATCGCCCCCTTGAGATGGACGCGCATCCATTCCGACGGCGGGCGCGCGTCGATGATGACCATCCGCTTGCCCTCGGCGAGCGCCTTCGCGACGTCGTCGACGCTGATGAAGCGATCGCTGCGCGGCTTCCAGATCGGGTCCTTGCCCTTGGGGTTGATCACCATGGGCTCCTTGCCGGTCGGCGAGGACAGGAGCGAGACGGTGGGCACGCCGCTGCCGAGCGCGCGCGTGTAGGCGACGAGGTCGTCCAGCTGCGCGGGCGACATCACCGGACCGAACGCGAGCATCTTCGTGCCCGGGCGGCCCTTCTCGATCGCGTAGCGAATGAACGGGTCGGTCGCCATCTTCTGAAACTGCACGTTCGCGAGGTGGATCGCCTCGCCGCGCGTCGTCGCATCGCCGTGACATGACTTGCAGTACTCGGTGTAGACCGGCGCGCCGCGCGCGGGATCGCCCTTGCCGATCGCCGCGAGCTTCCTGGGCGGCGGACCCTGCTGGCGGATGTACTCGACGATCCCGTCGAGCGCGGCGTCATCGAGCGGACCGCCCATCGCCTTGCCATAAGCGCCCATCGACGTGCCCGGCCGCCCGACCACGATCGACTTGCGCAGGAAGTCATCGGTCGCACTCTCGAGGAACGTCGTATTCACGAGCGAGGGCGCGTGATCAGCCGTGTAGCCCTTGAGATCGACGCCGTGGCACGGCGCGCACAGCTTGTCGTACGTCGGCTTCGCGGCGTGCTCCGCTCGCGGAGGGGCCGGTGGCACGGTGGCCGGCGGCGCCGGGGCCGGCGGGTTGTGCGGTTCGGGCGTCGGAGCGCCCACCGAGCGATCGCACGCGGCGATCGCGAGGATCAACAAGAGAGACGAGCAGCGCACGTTGTGGCTATACCATCGTCAGCGGTGGGCGCGCACGACCTGGTCGGTCAGCGGTGCCAGCGCCCTTCGACCCAGACGTGCTTGCGGCCGCGTCGCTCCCAGCGCCCGGGCGACCAGCGGTGACCGCGGCGTTCGCGTTCCCATCGGCCTTCTTCCCAGACGTAGCGGTTGCCACGATAGGCGTGTCGGCCCTCGATCCAGATGAAGCCGGGGCGACTCGTCCTGACGACGATCCGGGTGGGCGGTGGTGGTGGGGGCGGCTCGTCGACCTCGACGTACGCGACCGCGACCGGTGCACCGACTCGACCGCGAACCACGCAGCCACTCAACGGGATCGAGATCAGCGCGACGAATAGCAGAGCTCTCTTCATAGGGTTCCTCCAAGCTTCTCGCGTTGTGGAGCAAACGTGAGACCAGGTAGATCGTCAGGATATTCGAACGACTGCCCAGGGGGCGCGAACGTTAAGCCTGTCGGGTGTGGATTGGTCGCCACACCCATCCTTGGTGGTGCGCATTTCACCGACACGCGGACTCGTTCATCTAGGCTTCGGGAGCCGATAGCGTATGCGATAAGCTCGCAGCATGGGTGGGTTTGCCAGACTGGCGGTTGTACTCGTATGCGCGTGCAGCGCGACGGTCGGCACACAGGGTGCGACCGACGCGGGCGGTGACAACGACCCCGACGCGACGGTCGAGCCCGACGCAGAAACGCTTGGCGCCTGGGGGACCCCGACACTGGTCCCCGGCGCGAGCACCGGCGTCAGCGAGGACGATGGCTCGATGAGCTCGCCCGCGCTCGAGGTCGTGTTCTCCGCGATCGATCCGGCCGACAACAACAAGCACCTCTACTACATGGTGCGAACGACCAAGCAAGATCCGTTCGGCCCGGCGATCCGGCTGCCGTTCAACGTCACCAACTCGACCGACCAGACCCCGCGGTTCTCGGCGGATGACCTGACCTTGTACTTCGCCTCGAACCGCGATCCGAACACGACCGGCCTCGATGTCTACCAGGTCACCCGACCGAGCGTCGGTGGGACGTTCGGCACGCCATCGCTCGTGGCGGGCATCGATGATCCTGCCAAGGACGACAAGTGGTGCATGTTGTGCGCCGGCAACCGCTACCTGATGATCTCGAATCGTGCCGGCGGCGAGGACATCTATGAAGGCGTGCTCGGGATGGGCGCACCGGTGCGCGTCGCGGAGCTGAGCTCGCCACAATCCGAGACCGGAACGTTCCTGTCGCAGGATTGCCTGACGGTCCACTTCGCCTCGACGCGCGGCGGTCCGAATCGGCTCTACACCTCGACGCGCACGGCGATCGGGATGCCATGGGCGCCGCCGACCACCGTCGACGACTTCGTGCCGCTCGCCACCGAGAACCAGGAAGATCCGTGGCTCGCGAGCGATGGCCGCACGTTCATGTTCTCGAGTAACAAGAGCGGGAACCGAGACGTCTACCTGAGCACGCGTTAGCGTCCGTCGAACCGACAAGCCGCGTGACCGAGCACCACGGGTCCGTCGACGGTCCCGGTCGGGGTCGCGACCCAGCCCTGCGCGATGCGATCGTCGAGTAGCTCGTCGGCGGTCGGGCGATGGTCCCACACGGAGACCGCGTTCACGCCGCCCAGTCAGGTCGTGTCGAACACGAGGAACGGCGGGCCACGTAGCACGACGTCGTGGTTGTACTCGTCCTGCACGACCACCTCGACAACATCGCCGCCCCAGCGCAGCACGTCCTCGAGCGTGTCGAGCTTCGTCGCGACCTGGAGCCGGGTGACCTCCTCGGGCGTGACGACACCGACGACACGCAAGCCGCGACTCATCCTGCGATGATGGCTCGTGTCAGGAACGCACGCCACCTCACCGGGGCACGACCGTTGCACCGACGCGAACCCATGCGGGGACTCGTTCCGATCGGTCGCGCGCTGTTCGCGCTGATCTTCATCACCAGCATCTTCAGTCATTTCTCCGGAGCCACGATCGCCTATGCCTCGGCGCACGGCGTGCCGCTGGCCGGCATCGTCGTTCCGCTCACCGGAATTCTCGCGCTCGTCGGCGGAGTCATGGTCCTGCTCGGGTACCGCGCGCGGTTCGGAGCGTTCTTGCTGCTCGTGTTCCTCGTGCCGATCACGCTCATCATGCACGACTTCTGGAGCGTCTCCGACCCGCAGGCGGCGCAGCTGCAGAAGGCCATGTTCTTGAAGAACACCGCGATGGTCGGCGCCGCGCTGTTCATCATGTACTGGGGTTCGGGGCCCTACAGCCTCGACGACTGATCGCAAGAGATCGGTCGCGCTCATTGCGCGTGCGAGTACGCGCTAGAGTTCGTGGTGATCGCTGGAGGAAGTCATGGCCACGCTCGAGATCGTTCAGGTCGGAGACCCGGTGCTGCGCCAGGAGGCGCGCGGGTTGACCCGAGAGGAGCTCGCGTCCCCACAAATCCAGGAGTTGATCGCCGACATGCGCGACACGATGCGCGCGGCCCCCGGGGTCGGGCTCGCGGCTCCGCAGATCGGCGAGTCGATCCAGCTCGTGGTGATCGAGGATGCGTCGGCCTATCACGCGAAGCTGTCGGCGGCCGAGCTCACCGCGCGCGAGCGCGACGCCGTGCCGTTCCACGTGCTCGTCAACCCGACGCTGACGATCCGGAGCGACGAGGTCATCGACGCGTTCGAGGGCTGTCTCAGCTTCGCCGGATTCAACATGGTCGTGCCACGCGCCCGCAAGGTCCGAGTCGAGGCGCTCGACGAGCACGGTGAGCCGGTCGTCAAGGTCGCGACCGGCTGGTATGCGCGCATCCTCCAGCACGAGGTCGATCACTTGCACGGCGTGGTCTGCTGCGATCGCATGGAGCCGCGCACGCTGACCACGCTCCCGAACTACACCAAGCGCTGGAGCGGACGCACGATCGAGGAGGTGCGCACCGCGATCGCGCGCTCGCATCCCGAGAAGTGAAACCAGCGCAACATGCTGTAGAGCCGGGCGAATGCGCGCCCATCGGCGACGGTGATGACGATCGCGCGGTCATCGACCGCGGCACTTGCGATACGATAGCGCCGTGCGCGCCGCTGCCTTGGTCGTGATCCTTGCTCTCGTCGGCTGCGAGCGTGACCCGATCGACGGGTGCCCCGATCTCGCGGAAGGCGACCTCGTCGTCACCGAAGTTCGCGGACCGCAGTCACCCGATGACATGCAGGGGCCGTGGATCGAGCTGTTCAACGCGAGCAGCCAGACGCACGATCTCATCGGCGCGAAGATCCGGTTTCGCCGCAAGGACGGTAGCTCCGAGGTACCGGTGCTCGTGCGGCGGGCGCTGACGATCGCGCCCGGCGAGTACCTCGTGCTCGGCCTGTTCTTCGATGCCGAGCCGCTGCAGCCACGTCCCGACCATGTCGACTACGGCTTCCTCGGCGACTTCGACGGAGCCTGGCTCTCCGCCGCGGCGATCGACCTCGAGACCTGCGGCCAGCGCGTCGATCTCGCGACGTACGATGTCCTGCCCGGCACCGGGACGTACTCGCTCGGCACATCGCCCCCCGACGCCGAGACCAACAACCTCTCCACCTCGTGGTGCTTCGACCCGACCCCAGCCGGCACTCCAGGTGCCGCCAACACGGCATGCCCATGATCCGTCGCATCACGCTCGTCCTGCTCGCGATCCTCGTCGGCTGCTCGTCCCCCGGTGGCGAGCGCTACAACCGCAAGCAAGCGCAGAAGTCGCTCGCGAAGCTCGAGAAGCCCGGCGTCGCGCTCGGCGAGTTTCGGCTGACGAGAGTGGTCGACGGCGACACCGTCTGGGTCGATGGCCTCGACGCCTCGCTGCGGCTCCTCGGGATCGACGCGGAGGAGACGTTCAAGAGCGAGGCCGACCGGCGCGCCGTCGAGACCGACTGGAACGCGTACCTCAAGGCGAAGCGCAACGGCGGCAAGCGCCCGGTGAAGATCGCGTCTCCGCTCGGCGAGCAAGCGAAGGCGTGGGGCAAGGCCTGGTTCGACGGCGTCGACAAGGTGCGCGTCGAGCGCGATCACCCGGCCGAGATTCGCGATCGCTACAAGCGCTACCTCGCGTACGTGCTCGCCGAGAAGCAGGGCGTGTGGCTCAACTACAACGTCGAGCTCGTGCGCGCCGGCATGTCACCGTACTTTCCGAAGTACGGATATTCGCGCCGCTACCACACGCAGTTCCTCGCGGCCCAGGATGAAGCCAAGGCCGCCAAGCGCGGGATCTGGGCGCCGAACGTGATGGCCGCTCCCGACTATCCGGAGCGAGAAGCATGGTGGATGGCGCGTGGCGCGTTCGTCGACGAGTTCCGCAAGGAGGGGGAGGGCAAGGCGAACTACATCGACCTCACCCACTGGGATGCGATGAAGGTGATCGAGGAGCACGTCGACAAGGAGGTCCACATCCTGGCGACCGTCGCCGAGATCCAGATCAACCCCAAGGGCCCTGCGAGGGCGACCCTCGGCGGTGCGGCCCGGGACTTCCCCCTCATCTTCTTCGACCTCGACGTGCTCGGGACGACCGGGTTGCGCGAGTGGAAGAGCGAGTTCGTCGTCGTGACCGGACACCCGACCTTCTATACGAACAAGCACACGGGCAAGAAGCAGCTGCAGATCCAGATCGACCGCGCGAGTCAGATCAAGCTCTCCCCGGTGCCGGGACTGTCACTTCCGACCGCGACCGCCGGTCCGTGACCCAGCACACGCGAACCGCGACCGATTGTCCGGATTCTCGCTCGCTCGGCCGGACGGCCTCGCGAGACTTTGGTCAATTGCTCGACAGGCGCGAAGCGAGATCCCATTTCTGCCTGTAACCGTGCGAACGTAGAACCATGCGTGCATTCCCCCTGGCAGGCGCGGCCAGTTCTGTCATTGCCCTCGTAACCGCGTGCGGCCCGTCCGAAACAGCAGAGGGGAACTGCCAGGACAACCTGGTCCCGGGGGACCTCGTCGTGACCGAGGTCTTTGCCGACTTCGCCGCGCCGATCGGCGGCACCGGTGCCGACGAGGGCAAGGAATGGTTCGAGATCTATAACGCCTCGGATCGCCCGGTGGAGCTCAAGGGCCTGACGATCACGCACAGCCGAGCCAACGCGGAGAACGCGAAGTCGCACGTGATGGAGGCCGTCACCATCGCACCCGGTCAGTACTTCACGCTCGGCAACGCGACGCCGGATCTCGTCCCGGCGTACATCGACTACGGCTACAGCGCCGACCTCGGCGACATGTTCAACAGCGACGGCGGCAAGCTCACGCTGTCGTGCGGCGGGACCGAGGTCGACTCCACGCTCTACGAAGCGGTCAAGTCGGGACGCTCGCGGCAGCTCACGGGCGGGACGTTCCCCGACTACACGCTCAACGACGATCTGGCCAACTGGTGCGAGGCGGCCGATGCCGAGTTCGAGAGCGCCAACTTCGGCACGCCGGGATCCGACAACGACTGCACGCCGGTCATCATCGGCCAGTGCAACGACGGCGGGACCTCGCGCGAGGCCGTCTCGCCGGTCGCCGGCGACCTGATCATCACCGAGGTCATGCCGAACCCCGCGGCGGTCGCCGATGGCGAGGGCGAGTGGTTCGAGGCGAAGGTGCTGCGCGATGTCGATCTCAACGGGGTCGGGCTCGACCGAGCCGGTGACTCGAGCAACCCGAACGTCATCACGTCCGCCGACTGCATCCGCGTCACCGCCGGAACCACCGCCCTGTTCGCGCAGAACGCAGACACGGCGATGAACGGTGGGCTGCCCGCGGGCGAGGTGCGCGCCACGTTCACGTTCGCGCTCGTCGATGGCACCGCGGCCGCACCGGGCGACGTGCAGATCGTGGTCGGCACCACGGTGATCGACGCGATCAGCTGGACGAGCACGCGCAGCGGCCGATCGCACGCGCTCGATCCCGACCTCGTCGATCCGATCGCCAACGACATGCAGACCAACTTCTGCGACGGCGCCACGGCGTACGGGCTCGGCGACCTCGGGACGCCGAACGCGGACAACGAGCAGTGCTTGATCCTGCCGCCGGCGGGCATGTGCGACGACGGCGGGACGATCCGCGCGATCGTCAAGCCGGCGGTCGGTCAGCTCGTGATCAGCGAGGTCATGCCGAACCCGAAGATCGAGACGCCCGCCGGCCAGGAGTGGTTCGAGATCACGAATACCGGCGCGACCGCCTTCGACATGAACGAGCTCGGGCTCGACCAGGCCGCCGGCACACGCGCACCCGACGTGGTCCAGACCGCCAACTGCATCTCGGTGCCGCCCGCCGGGTTCGCGCTGTTCGCCCGCTCGACCGATCCGCTCGCGAATGCGGGGCTCGTCGGGGTCGACGCGACGTTCGGGTTCGCGATGTCGAACTCCGGTGGTGACCTCCAGGTCGTCGATGGTGTGACTGTCCTCGACTCGGTCACGTGGGGCAGCGTCGCGGCGGCCATCCACGACGGCAAGTCGATCCAGCTCGATCCGGATCAGCAGAACACGACGGCCAACGACGTCACGCTGAACACGATCAACACGCAGGTCTGGTGCCTCAGCACGCCGATGTACGGCGACCTGACCAACACGGGCACCCCCAAAGCGGCGAACGCGCAGTGCCCCTGATCGCGCAGCGGCTCTCCCTCATCACCGCGATGCTCGCCGGTTGCGGCGGCGGCGGTGGCTCGGTGTGCGGCCCGACCGAGGGGGTCGTCGCGCGGATCATCGACGGCGATACGATCGAGCTCGAGACCGGCGAGAAGATCCGCTACCTCATGGTCAACACGCCCGAGACGACCGGTGGCAAGGACGAGTGCTTCGGCCAGAACGCCGTCACGTTCAACACCGATCTCGTGCTCGGCAAGACGATCTCGATCGACTACGACGTCGAGTGCCAGGACCGGTTCGATCGCACGCTCGCGTATGTCTCGGTCGGCGGGCAGGAGGTCAACACGCTGCTCGTCGAGCGCGGCTTCGCGTGTGTCCTCCACATCCCGCCGAACGGCAACGATCGCGCGGACGAGTTCGAAGCACTCGAGGACGCCGCGAAGGCCGCCAATCGCGGCCTCTGGGGTCAGTGCAGCCCGATCCCGTGTAACTGATCGGCCTGCACGATCCGCAGACGGTCTGCAGTTTCTGCGCAGTGAATCCACCCGGTCACATGTGTGGAGCGGCTCGATCGCCGACGTCACGACCGCTCCCACGCGGCAACACGCGAGCGCACCTCGCGAATCCGCAGCGGACCGCGCACGTGCGCCATCGCAACCCGTCTGGAAACTGCGGGCACGGGCCTTGCTGAGCTTCGTCGAGCCATGGGGGCGTTCGCACCGAAAACCGTCTTCGCGGGCCGCTACGAGATCCTCTCGGTGCTCGGACGAGGAGGGATGGGCGGCAGCGTGTACCGCGCGCTGCACGTCGGGCTTCGCAAGGAGGTCGCGCTCAAGATCCTCGGCGACACGACCATCGTGAACGATGGGGACGTGCGCTTCGAGCGTGAGGCCCGCGCGATCGCGAAGCTCGATCATCCGAGCTGCGTGCGCATCCTCGACTACGGGCGCACGAAGCGTCACCAGTTCATCGCGATGCAGCTCCTCGAGGGCCCCACCCTCGCCGCGGTGCTCAAGGCCGAGGGCCGACTGTCGTCCGCGCGCGCGGTGCAGGTGACCAGGAATCTCCTGTCGGCGCTCGCGCACGCCCACGGCCGCGGCGTCCTCCACCGCGACATCAAGCCCGAGAACGTGATGCTCGTCGGCGAGGCAAACCGCGCGATCCTCATCGACTTCGGGCTCGCGCACCTGAACGACGACGCGCCGCTCACCGCGCGCGGCATGTGCATCGGATCGCCGTCCTACCTCGCGCCGGAGCGCGTCGACGGCTTGCCCCACGACGAGCGTGCGGACCTCTACGCGGTCGGCGTCATGCTGTACGAGATGCTCGCCGGCGTACGCCCGTTCGTCGGCGACTCGGTCGCCGAGATCTTGCACCAGTGCCGCTCGCGGCCGGCGCGCCCGCTGCGCGCGATCCGCGGCGACCTCTCGGTCCCGCTCGAGTCGGTCGTGGTGCGAGCGCTGTCGAAGGATCCGGCACGCCGGTTCGCGACCGCGGAGGACATGCTCGCCGCGCTCGAGGATGTCCCGGTGCTCGAGCAGCTCGCCGTCACCGCGAGCAGCGAGGCGCGCGAGGAACAGGCGACCACGATGATCCTCGGGAACCTCGTGGTGCACGAGCCCTCGTTGTGGTCGCGCCTCTGGTACCGGCTGCGCTTCGGCCGCTGGCGCTGGACCGCGGCTCGTCGTTGACGACGTGATGGTCGCGGCGATGCGCGATCTGTGCAAAGTGGCGGCGCCACGATTTGGCGACGGCCGACGACGATTCGTGTGGCCGAGCTCTCCGACGAGGCGCGCACGCTCCATGCCGGCCTGTGGATCGGCGAGTACGGCGGCATGGCGGATGCGCCGAACATCGTCGAGTACATGACCGCGCAGTACGATGCCGGCGGTCGAGTCGCCGCCAGCACGATGTACTGGGCGTACGACAAGAGCGACGGCTACGGCCTGCTCGCCCCCGACGGCAGCGAGCAGGCCAACCTGCTCGGCGCGCTCGTCAAGCCGTATCCCGAGCGCGTGGCCGGCGATCCGATCTCGTACGCGTTCGAGGCGTCGACGAACACGTTCACGTTCGTGTACAGCCCCGATCGATCGCTCGGCGCGCCCACCGAGATCGCCGTCCCGGCTCGCAACTATCCGGCCGGCCACGAGGTCGTGTGCGGCGGCTGCGACTACGAGCTGGCCAGCGGCAACCTCCTGATCACGAGCCCTCCCACGGACAGCCTGCGACCATCACCGTCCGCTGAGTCAGAACGGCGTGGCCATCCCGAGGTGGAGCGCGACCTCGTTCCCGAGCTCGCTGAAGTCGTAGAGCTCGACGCTCCCCTTGACGCGCAGCGTGCCGAATCGTACGGCGAGCCCGCCGGTGTAGCGGAGCAGCGAGCTGTCCGAGTCGAGCTGGCTCGTGGCGAGCACGTTCCCGATCCGGCGCATCCCGTCCCAGCGCGCGAGCAGCTCGACGTGGTCGATCGGGAGCTCGGCCTCGACGTAGAAGCCGTCCTTGACGAAGAAGTCCGAGAACCGACCGTCGGCTCCGGGGCCGAACTTGAAGCGGGTCGCGGGGTCGCTGCCGAGGGCCATCTCGGTGCGCCGCACGAGGTACTCGCCACGGACGACCAACCAGTGCAGATCGACCGCGGCATCGATGCCTGCGATGTAGAACGCGAGCTTGCCGTCCGGATCGTACGTCCCGGCCATCACCGAGCCACCGAGCGCGAGCGTGCCGTGTCCGCGGAGCTCCATCGAACCGGCGAGCCGTCCACCCACGATCGGCTGGGAGTTGTTGTCGACGTAGTACTGCTCTCCCGAGCGCGATTGCGTGAAGTCGAAGTCGGCCGCATCGGCGTTGCCCTTCGGGCCGGACATCGCGTAGATCGCGTAGTCGAGCTGGCCGTGCTCGAAGAAGTGCGTCCCGCCGAGCTCGACGCCGTTGTCGACCCACGGCGCGGGCAGGATGCCCTCGTTCCAGGCGTCGCGGCGCACCATCCGCCCCATGTCGTACGGCAGCGGCTTGTCGCTCGTACGGTGGTTCGCCGGATCGTGACGCAGCGGAAACGCGCCGAACGCCGGTGTCATGCGGCCGACGCGGAGGTGGAGCTCGTCGGCGGCGCGCAGATCGACGAACGCCAGCCCTGCCTCGAACCCGTGGCACGCGAAACACACCTTCACGCTCGTCGAGATGTTGTCGGAGACATCGACGCTGAGCTTGAGCGAGAGCTCCACCGTGGCGCCGTCGAGCGTGAACCTCCGCGCCGGGCTCTCGGTCGGCACCGCCAGGTAGTCGAGCTGGAGCGAGCCCGCGAACGTGCGCGCCTTGGTCTCGGCGCGGGCGTGGATCGCGAACGCGCTCGTGACCGCCGCGAGCGAGACCACCCACGCGAGAGGCCTACGGCTCACGCGCACCCTGCCTGGTTTGGCCGGAACTTCGGGCGATCCTCGACGACGAGATCGCGAACGAGGTGCCGCGTACGGCGCTGATCGACGCGGTGCTGTTCCGCACCCTGCCTGGTTGCTTGGCCGGAAATTCGGGCGATCCTCGACGACGAGATCGCGAACGAGGTGCTTGCGCGGGGTCGCGCGGCTGCCTCGCGCGGGGGGTGGGGCCTCCTCGCTCGTCCGACAACCACCGAATCGAGACTCGACGGCAGTGCCATCTCCACGACCGGCCTGCCCTCGCACACCCGGCCGTGCAATCTATCTCGCTCGGAAA
>Ga0299915_10000233_pt1 | contig 43721 bp, 36 predicted proteins | sample RVTome_13_FD_200263 | JGI IMG/M metagenome (GOLD analysis project Ga0299915, IMG submission 200263) | Soil microbial communities from uranium-contaminated site in the Upper Colorado River Basin, Wyoming, United States - RVT92D227 (version 2) ...
TCGTTATCGCCGGACACGTTCTCGTTGATCCCGAGCAAAAGCCGCCCCGCTGAAGGCCAGAGGATCCCGTTTTCCTTCCCGATAAAGAATACTTCGCCGATCTCGCGACTCGTCTTCTCGCCGGTCTGCTTGTCCTCGCTGACCTCGACTTTCTCCCGGACCTTGCCGATCAAGGCCCCCAGATTATGATCAGAGAGCGGCTGTTGCATCGTCCGCAGGTTGAGGCCTTCCGGCCCGCAGCTCGCGACGGGATTGTCCTTTTGGAGCGAGACCGTTCCCGTCGCTCGGAAATAATACTCCTGCCCTTTTTGGACATCGAGCCCGGTGTCCGTCCAGGCCGTGCTGCCGACGACCAGGATCTTTTTGACGAGCTCAAAATCCGGGGGCGCCTCCTGTTGATAAAAGGAGTGAGCGAAGATAGGTCCTAACGCAAGCGCAACCAGGAGGACGAAAAATCCCCCCTTCTCCCCCCTTTTCAAAAGGGAAGTATGAGGGGATTCTGTCAATGTCTTCTTCATCATTTCGCGTTTAAAACGTCCAGCATCGCCTGGTGGAGCAGGCCGTTCGTGGCGAGGACCTCGGGATGATAGATGTCGACGGGCCGGCCTTGAAAGTCTGTGATCCGGCCGCCGGCCTCCTCGACGATCACGGCCCCGGCGGCGGTATCCCAGGGATTGAGCTTCATCTCCCAAAAGCCATCGAACCGGCCGCAAGCCACGAAGCAAAGGTCGAGGGCGGCCGAGCCGCAGCGCCGCACACCCTGGGTCCGGAGCAAAAAATGATCATGGTGGATCATGTTCGTCTGCGTCTCCCGGATGTCATAGGGGAACCCCGTGGCCACAAGGCTCTTGTTCAGATCATCGATCTTTGAGACAGCGATCTTTCGGTCGTTGAGATAGGCTCCTTCTCCTCGCTCCGCCCAGAACATCTCTCCGCTCATCGGATTGAAGACCACTCCGCAAACCGATTTCTTCCGCTGCTCGAGACCGAGAGAAACGCTAAAAACGGGAAACCGGTGGGCGAAATTGGTCGTGCCGTCCAAGGGGTCAAAAACCCAGCGGAATGCTGATCCGGACAGCTCTTTGAGGCCTTCCTCGGCCAAAAAATCATGGCCGGGGAACGACTTCGAAAGACGGCGGAAAATGAGGTCCTGGGCAGCCGTATCGGCCTCTGTGACAAGGTTGACCTCTCCTTTGAAAAAGATCTCACCGGCCTTAAAAAAATATTCCCGGAGAAGCGTTCCAGCCTCCTGGGCGATATCCTTCGCCGCATCCAGATATTTCAAATATTGCCCCATGGTCCGATTATCATACCATAACTTTTTGCCTTTTTACCCGTAATATACTATGATATTTTGACTTGAAAGGCATGAACCATGAAAAAGAAAAGGGCCATCATCATAATAGCTGTCATTCTCATCATCGGGCTCATCATCGTCCTTAACCTGAGTTCCCAGAGGGAAAAATCCGTCAAAGTGACGGTTGAAAACGTCACCAAAACCGACCTGACCTCGATCATCTCCGCCTCGGGCGAGATCAAGCCCAAGAAGAACGTCAACATCAGCGCCCTCATCCCCGGCCGGATCGTCAAGATCGGGGTCAAGGAAGGCGATGAAGTCAAGACGGGTGATTTTTTGCTCAAGCTCGACTCCACCCAATATGAGGCCAACACCGAGCGCGACCGGGCCTTCATCCAGTCCTCCCAGGCTGAGCTCATCAAGACCGAAATGACCCTTCAGAAGAACAGGAGCTTCTACGACCGCCAGAAGAACCTTTATGACAACGGTCTGATCTCCAAGGAGCAGCTCGAACAGGCCAAGGTCCAGCTCGACATCTCCGACGCCTCCAATCGTTCGGTCAGGTTCCAGATCCAGCAGGCCCAGGCCTCGCTCAAGAGCACTCTCGACAATCTGAGCAAGACCGTCTTCACCTCGCCCATCGATGGCGTCATCACCAGCCTCCGGGTCGAAGAAGGTGAAATGGCCATCACCGGGACCATGAACAACCCGGGCACCGTGCTCATGACCATCGCCGACCTATCGATCATGGAGGTCGAGGTCGAAGTGGACGAGACGGACGTCATTGGTGTCCAGCTCGGCCAGACGGCCGACATCCGCGTCGACGCCTTTCCCAATCAGACCATTAAAGGCAAAGTGACCGAGATCGGAAGCTCCGCCATTCAAAAGCTCGGGACTACCGCATCCACCCAGGAATCCAAGGATTTCAAGGTCGTGGTCACCCTCGAGAACCCGTCAAAGCTCCTGAAACCCGGCCTTTCCGCTTCGGCCGACATCATCACCGCCGAGAAAAAGCAGGTTCTGGCTGTCCCGATCTCGGCCCTCGTTTTGAAAGAGAAGAAAATCGAGACCGCGGCAACGACCGAGCCGACAAAGGACAAAAAGGACACCGAAGAGGAAGGCATCTATGTCGTCGAGAACAGCCGGGCCAAGTTCGTCCCGGTCAAGAAAGGCGTCATGGGCGAGCTGATGATCGAGATCGTCTCCGGCCTCAACGAAGGCCAGAACATCGTCGTCGGGCCCTACGACGCCCTCCGCCAGCTCAAGGACGGCGTCTTGATCAAACCCGAGGCCAGAAAAACAGAAGAGAAGAAATGAGCGGCGAGAACAACACCATCATTTTGGTCGAAAACCTTAGCAAGGTCTATGAGCTGGGCAAGACCCAGGTCAAGGCGCTCTGCGGCGTCACGTTCGATGTCAAAAAGAACGAATTCATAGCCATCATGGGACCGTCGGGGTCGGGCAAATCCACCCTGATGAACCTCATCGGCTGCTTGGATACGCCGACCGAAGGCAAATACCTCCTCAACGGCAAGCTCGTAAGCGCGATGACCGAGAACGAGCTGGCCCACATCCGGAACCGCGAGATCGGGTTCGTCTTCCAGGTGTTCAATTTATTGCCGCGGGCCACGGCCTTCCGTAATGTCGAGCTCCCCCTGATCTACAAAGGCGCGAGAAAAAAGGAGCGGGAAGACAAAGTCCGCAAAGCGCTGGCCCTTGTGGATATGAAAGAGCGGATGACCCACCGTCCTCCAGAGCTTTCGGGCGGCGAGCGCCAGCGAGTGGCCATCGCTCGGGCCCTGGTCAACGAACCGTCTCTCCTTCTGGCCGATGAGCCGACAGGGAACCTGGATTCCAAGACCGGGCAGGAAATCCTCAATCTGTTCCACCGGCTGCACGAACGCGGGAACACGATCATCATCGTCACCCACGATTCGAACGTGGCCCAGCAGACAGAGCGTATCCTCTTCCTCAAAGACGGAAGACTCGAGCGGGAGGTCCGGAAAGGAGCCTGATGATGAGCTTATTCAACCGCTTTCAAGGCGTCTTTTTTAGCCCCCAGCCGACCTTTAAGGCGCTGTCGGAGAAGCCGGTCTGGAAAGATGCGCTGATCATCCTTTTGATAGTCATGGCGATTTATTCCTTCATCATAGCGCCCTATGCCAGCCAAGACACTCTTAAAGCCTACAAGGATAACATCGAGCTCCAAGACAAGTTGGGAAAAGAGGGCTACGAGCGGATGATCAAAACGCTAGAAAATCCTTCCACGTCGAGGATCATCACTCGCACGTTCCTCTTCGTCCCCCTGATGATGCTCATAGGATGGCTCATCGCGGGCGTCATTCTTCTCGTCATCGGCCGCATGTTCTCGACAGAAGGGAGCTTCCTTCTTATCTTTGCCGCCATGCTTCACGCGAATTTCATCGACAAGATCTTCGGATCGGCGGTCCGCCTGATCCTTGTTTTGATGCGAAAATCCGTCATCCAGACCACGACCAGTCTGGCGCTCCTGATGCCACACGCCGATTTTACTTCGACCTCTTATGCCATCCTGACCCAATTCGATCTCTTCCAGCTCTGGATGTTCGGTGTCCTCGGCTACGGTCTGTCCTCTATCTTCAAGATCTCGGTGAAAAAAGGAATGATCATCTCCTACAGCTTCTGGGCCCTCAAAAGCCTGGTCTTCATCTCCCTCAGCTTCCTCACCAAAAGCCTATTGGGGACGTAGGCTTGGGGAAGAAGCCCGCTCCCGGGCCGGACTCCTCTCATTTGACATAACTCCGCCCCCGGGATAAATTAAAGCCATGACGGCCCACCTTAGTCTGTTCGAGGGGACGTTCGCCGAGACGCCGTTCCCCCGCCTTCTCTTTAAGATCTGGCAGCGGGAAGGATCCGGCCGGCTCCGACTCGAGAAAGATGAGGAAGACAAAAGCCTCCATTTCGAAAAGGGCCAGGTCGTCATTGAAAAAAAAGCCCTCTCCGAAAAAGATTTTCTCACCGCTCTCGTCAGAAAAAGGGTCCTCCCGTCCGAGAAGGCGCGGCAGTGTGAGGCGTACGCGGACGATCATATGATCTCCCGGATCAAAGCTTTGAGCGATCTCGGTCTGATCTCGCCTCTTCCCCTTTGGAACCTGATGGAATCCTTCTTCGTCCGGCAGCTCTTTTCTTTCTTTGAGTGGGAGGAAGGGCGCTATTCCTTTGAGCCGGCGATCTCTCTTCCCGCCGGCGAGCGTCTCGGCCTTCTCCGGACCCACGATCTCATTTTCCAGGGCGTCCGCCGGATGCGGACCGTGCGGCTCATCGGGCGGTTTCTTCCAGCCGAAGACGAACCGATTTATGTCTCCGTTCCTTATTTCCTCCATCTCCTGAACCTCGAGCCGCATGAAAAATACGCGCTCAATGTCCTGTGTCGTTCGACGAACCTTAAGAGTTTCTTTGAGCTCTGCGAATTGGGGAAAAATGACGGCCAAAAAGCCCTCTTCGCTTTCACCTGCATGGACATCCTGGCCGTTCCCGAAAAAAGCGCGAAAGGCCGGCCGGCCCAGTCCCCGGAGCCGCAGGCCGCGGAGCAGGGAAAGATCCTGGATGCCTTGAACGAAAAATGCGCCTGCATTCATAAATACATCACCAAGCAGATCGGTCCCCTGGCCCACACCATCCTCGGCAACTGCCTCGAAGAGATCAAGCCCGGCCTGGGCCCCCTCTTTCAGAAAATGAAACTCCTGGAGGACGGCCGGATCGAAGTCGACTCGGCCATGAGCGCGACCGTGAACCATCTCGCCGAAGACCTTTTCCGGAGCCTTGTCAAGGGATATGACGAGATCCTCGTCGCCGAAGTCCTGGCCGTGAAAAAATCCCTGGGCGGAGTCCACGAATCCACCCTTATCAAAAACCTGGAGAAGACCGGATGTCTCTAAGCCGCAAGCAAATTTTCTCGATGCTTATCCTGGTCACCCTTTTGGCTCTCTATCTCCTGATCAAAATTGGAACCTGACAAAAAGAACCTCATCCTCATCGTCGGGCCGACAGGCGTCGGCAAAAGCAGGGCGGCGCTTGACCTTGCCGAAAAGATCAACGGCGAGATCATCAACTGCGATTCCATGCAGGTCTATAAAGGATTTGACATCGGCACGGACAAGCCGCCGGCCGAAGTCCGGAAAAAGATCCCTCATCACCTCCTCGATATCATCGAAAGCTCCGCTCAATTCACGGCCGCCGACTTCGCCGCCCTGGCTTCGAACGCCATCACCGCCATTCTGCGCCGGAATCGTGTCCCCTTTGTCGTGGGCGGGACAGGCCTGTACTTCAGGGCCCTCGTTGACGGGCTCTTTCCCGGGCCGGGCAGGGATGAGACCGTCCGCGACAGGCTCGAAGAGGAAGCCCGCGAACAAGGACTCGATTCCCTCTGGAAGCGGCTCGAGGCCGCAGACCCGGCCTACGCCCGAAAGATCGGGCCGAGGGACAGGGTCCGGATCATCCGCGCCCTCGAAGTCTTTTCCGTGACCGGCAGGCCGATGTCCGAACATTTCAGCCGGACCCAAAGCCGGCTTCAGGATTTCAACGCGATTAAAATTGGTTTAAAATTGGAGCGGGAAGAACTCTTCCGAAGGATCGAGACGCGGGTGGACCGCATGTTCGAACGAGGATTGGTTCATGAAGTGGAACAGCTCCTCGCTTCCGGCGTTTCGGAAAGTTCGCCGCCTTTCCGGGCGCTGGGATACAAATATATCCTCCAATATCTCAAGAACCGGATCGGACTGGAGGAAGCCATCGCCCTGACGAAGATTGATACGCGCCACTACGCCAAACGCCAGATGACCTGGTTCCGAAAAATGGACGGCGTTCAATGGTTCCCGCCTGATGACGCCCCGGCCATCCTGACCTATGTCGAACAGAACCTGAACTAAGATGGAAAAAGCGATCCTCGTCAATCTGGCAATCAACCAAAGGGAAAAGCTCGAAGCCGAAGAGTCCATGGACGAGCTTGCCGGACTCGCCCGGGCCGCCGGCGCGCATGTCGTCGAAAAAGTCTTCCAGGTCCGGCCGGCGCCGAGCCCCAAGTATTTCATCGGCCAAGGCAAGGTCGAGGAGATCAAGCGGACGGCGAACGATCTTGACGCCGAGCTGGTCATCTTCGACGACAATCTGCGCCCCACTCAACTGCGCAGCCTTGAAAAAACCTTAGACATCAAAGTCATCGACCGGACACAGCTGATCCTGGACATCTTCGCCCTGCGGGCCCGGTCGAACGAAGGCAAACTGCAGGTGGAACTCGCCCAGCTCAGTTATCTCCTTCCCCGCTTGACAGGGAAAGGAAAGGCTATGTCCCGTCTCGGCGGCGGTATCGGGACCCGCGGCCCGGGCGAAAAAAAATTGGAAGAAGATCGGCGCCGCATCCAGGACCGCATCGCCAAGATCAAGCGGGAGATCAAGAACGTCCAGAAAAGGCGGGCTAACCAGAGGCGAAGCCGGAAGGAAAGCCTCATCCCGCTCGTTTCCCTTGTTGGCTACACGAGCGTCGGAAAATCCACACTGTTCAACCGCCTGGCCCAGGAAGACGCCTTTACCTCTCCGCAGCTTTTCGCGACACTCGATCCCGTCGTCCGCCGCGCGTCCTTCCCTGACGGCCTGTATTACTTTCTGAGCGACACGGTCGGCTTCATCAAAAAATTGCCGGTCGAACTCATCACCTCCTTCAAGGCCACGCTCGAGGAGGTCAACGAAGCCGACGTCATCCTTCACGTCATCGATCTAAGCTCGCCCGGTTCGGAGGGGCAGGTGGAAGCGGTCATCCAGATCCTCGAGGAGATCGGCGCGGCCGATATCCCCTGCCTCAAAGTGTACAACAAGATCGACCTTTTGCCCGACAAAAACGATCTCCTGAAGCGCAATGGACAGACCGGGATGAACAGCCTGTATCTCTCCGCGGCGACGGGCGAAGGTGTCCCCGCCCTCAAAGACCGCCTCCGCTCTTTACTTTTCCGCCAACTCCAATTATTTTATGTGCGTATCCCGAAAGACAACAAAGACATGCTCGATTCCATCCCAAATTGGGCGCTCGTCTTGAAAAGACGGGAGAACGGGGATTATTATGATCTGAAGGTCATGGCCGATCCTCAACGGATGCTTCCCTTTGCGTCCTATCTTGAACGAGGAGAAGAACCGTGGTGAAAAAAACGGGCGTTCTGGGCCTTCTCATTTTGGGATTCTCGGCCTGCGCGACCGTGACGTCCCTGCCTCCCTCTCTTTACATCGAGAGCCCTCAGCCGTCCTATTCCGCGGAGCTCTCGCTCGACGAACGCATCGCCGTCGGAGAGGCCTGGAACTATCTCAAACTGGGCAAAGCGGCCAAGGCCGAAAAAGCCCTTCTTAAGCTCAGCCCCGAGAATCCTTTTTATTATGCCGGCCTCGGATACGCGTCGCTTCTCACCAATAATCTTCCGATCGCCGAACAATACTTCCTGCGCTCCGCTCAGGATTTCCCCGACATGCCAATCGCCCATCTCGGTTTGGGTCAGGTCTATCAAATGTCCGGGCAGACGGACGCGGCGTACAGGGAATATCTTGAAGTCCTCAAAAGAAACCCCGAAAACGCCTGGGCCAAGAAAGAATCGGAAGCCCTCCGTCTCGAGAAGACCGAAGCGCTTATGAGCGAGGCCAAGGACTTCGCCTTGCTCGGCAACACGGAAAAAACGAAAGAGGCCTACCTAAAGGCCCTCGAGTATTCCCCTAAACTGCAGGAGGCCCATCTGGCCATCGCCAGGATCTTCATCAAGGAAAAGAATTTCCAAAACGCCTTGTTCCATTTGAAAACGGCAGCCGCAAACGACCCGAAGGACAAAACGATCCTTCAGGAATACGCCGACGCCCTCTATCAGGCGGAGCAGCTCTCGAGGAGTCTGGATGTCTATAAGCGCCTGCTCGAACTCGATCTCCAAAACAAGATCGCCAGGGACCGTTCCGAAAGCATCAAGAACCGGCTTGGGGTCGTGGAACTGCCGAGCCAGTACAACAGCATCGCCTCCCTCGAGGCCGTGACCAAAGAGGACTTGGCCGCCTTGATCGGCGTTAAGTTCAAGGACATCCTGGTCATCCCGACTCCCAAGCCCGCCGTCATCGTCGACATCACGACATCCTGGGCGTTCGAACACATCGTCAACGTCGCGGGCAACGACATCATGGAGGTATTCAGCAACCGCACGTTCCAGCCGAGAAAAACAGTCACCCGGGCCGAGATGGCCGAAACGCTGGTCCGCCTCATCGCGTTCCTGAAAAAAGGCGGGGCAAAGATCGTGGAGCAGATCCCCCTCGACCGGATTAAGATCGCCGACGTGCCCCAGGAGCACTTCTACTTCCAGCCGATCGCCCAGGCGATTTCTTATCAGATCATGGACCTCGCGCCGGACAGAACGTTCAAGCCCGAGCAGGGTGTCCCCGGACGGGAAGCGATCAATGCCTTGGAGATATTGCTCGGCCTGATAAAAGAGGGGCGATGAACGACGCCATCAACCCGGAAAAATCCCAGGCGTTGCGATCTGATATCCTGACCATTCCCAATCTTCTCAGCATTTTTCGGATCCTCCTTGTGCCCATTTTTCTCTGGTCGATGCTCAACGGGAGATCCTTCGAAGCCCTCCTGATCTTTTTCCTGGCAGGGCTGACAGACCTGCTCGACGGATTCACCGCCCGCGTCTGGCATCAGAGGTCGAAACTGGGAACAGTCCTCGATCCCGCGGGAGACAAACTATTAATGGCCACTTCCTACATTATCCTGACCCTGCCTTCCGTCGCAGCGCCGAATTTCATCCCCCTTTGGCTGACCGTGATCGTCTTCGCTCGCGATCTTCTGATCGTGACCGGGGCCTTCATTGCCTTCCTATCCTGGCGCCAAAAATCCTTCACGCCCTCATTTCTGGGAAAGATCACCACGGCCTGCCAAGTCGGAACAGTCTTTCTCGTCCTTCTGCTGAATTACCTTCATCTCTCGCCCTGGTATATGATCTGGGTCTACGGCATCACCCTCTTTTGGACGGTCGCCTCCGGGGTTCATTATTTCATCTACGGCCTGTCGGCTCTCCGCCAAAACCGGAAGATTTGATTATCTAATACTCTTGTCGATAAACCCTTTTTTAAACGTCATCCAGAGGATTTTGAGGTCGAGGGCGAACGACCAGTTCTGGATGTAAAAGAAATCGTGCTCCAGCCGCTTCTCTATCGACGTGTCCTGGCGCAGCCCGTGGACCTGGGCCCATCCCGTGATCCCGGATTTCACTTTGTGGCGGAGCATGTACTTCGGGATCTTCTCGGTGAATTCCCTGACGAACTCGGGGCGCTCCGGACGCGGCCCGACCAAGCTCATCTCGCCTTTGAAGACGTTGACGAGCTGGGGAAACTCATCGATGCTGTATTTCCGCAGGCGCTTCCCGAGCCTCGTGATCCGCGGGTCGGAAGGCTTGGACATCACCGGCCCGCTGATCTTTTCCGCGTCGCTGACCATGGTCCGGAACTTGTGAATGATGAAATGTTTCCCGTCAACCCCCACCCGCTCCTGATGGAAGAAAATCGGCCCTTTCGAGGTCAACTTGATCAGCGCGGCGAAGATCAGGAAGAAGGGGAAAAGGAAGATCAGCCCCAATCCGGACAAGATGATGTCGGCCATTCTCTTGAGGAACCTTCGCCCCCCCCTCAGCGGGACCTCATCGATCGAGATCACGGGGAAGCCGTCCAGGTCCTGGATATTGGCCTTGAGGGTCAGGAGTTGAAAGAGGTCGGGGATGAGACGGACGTTCACCGGATACTTGTTCACGATCTGGATCGTCTCGAGGATCTTGGAGTAATTGCTCAGGTCCAGGGCGATATAGATCTCATGGACGTTGTTGTCTTCGATGACCTGGGACAGGTCCTCGATCCGGCCGAGCACTCGGACGGCTCCGCTGTCGATCCGGATCTCCTCTCCGGCCTTTCGCTCGTTGTCGAGGAAGCCTTTGACAACATACCCCAAATCCTTGTATTGAAAGAGTTTCTGGGCTACGGCGACGCCCATTTCTCCGGCCCCGACGACGATGACGTTCTGGAGGTTCAATCCCCGGCTGTAGCGCCGTTTCATGATGTAATAGATCTGGTTGCGGAAGATCGAGATGGCGAAGATGACGCTGATCGCATAGATGATCAGAAAACCGCGAGAGGGCTCGACAAGCGTGGAGCCGAAGAGGAAGGGCCTGCCGCGGCCGTAGGTGATGACCACCGACAGGATGGCGATCACGGCCAGGACGGCGAGGATCGCGTTCAGGCTGATGAAGAAAAAATCGTCGAGCTTCGTCCGCCTCAGCCGGCTTTTATAAAAGCCTTGGAAATAAAAGATCACCATATGAGTCGCAATGAACACCGGCAGGACGATGAGGTAGGACCCGAAGGCCGGGACTCCTTTGGCCGGATTCACCGGAAAGAGAAAGAGAAATGTGTTAAACCGGAAAAGATACGACCAAATATAAGAGAGGATGATAGCGAGAACATCGCTGGTGACAAAGAGCCCGACCAGACGGGCCCGGTTCTTGGTGATCACTTCCCTTCCTTGAACGTCTGCCACTTCTGACGAATGGCGGCGGTTATCTTTTCCTTAAAAATTTCCCTCGAGAAGCTCCGCGCGTGGGTCCGGATGGTCCTGTTATTAAATTTGAGGCCCTGGAATTTGTCAAGCGCGGCCAGGAGGCTCGAGGTCTTGAGCTCGCTGAAAAACACGCCCGTTTCACCCTCGAGGACCGTTTCACAGGCGCCTCCGCGGCCGTAGGCCACGACGGGCGTCCCGCAGGCCTGGGCCTCGAGCGCCGTGATGCCGAAATCCTCCTCGCCGGGCAGGATGAGTGTTCTCGCTCCCTGGTAGAGACGGCGCAGGTCACTCAAGCCCAGAGCCCCGATAAATTCAACGTTCTGTCCCGCCAGTTTGTGCAGCTTTTTGAACTCCGGGCCTTGGCCGACGATCTTGAGGGGCCATCCGATACGGTTGTAGGCGGATATGGCCAGATCGATCATCTTATAGGGAACAAGCGCCGAGACGATGAGGTCGTACTTTTTTTCGGGATCCGCGTCCGGCAGATAGTAGGATTCCGTGTCGACAGGGGGATGGATGACGTCGGCCTGCCGCCGGTAATATTTTTCGATCCGGCGGGCTACGTTCCTGGAATTGGCTATGAAATGATCGACCCTCGCGGACGAAGTCACATCCCACATCCGCAGGTAATGGATCAAGGGCGGGATGAGAAGATTTGGGAAAAAGGAGAGTCGCTCGCGCGAAAAATATGAATGATACTGGTTCCAGGCGTAACGCACCGGAGAATGGATATACGCCACGTGGAGGGCATCTGGATGCGGAATAATCCCTTTCGCGACGCAGTGCGAGCTCGAAATGACAAGATCATATCTCTGGAGGTCGAAAAGCTCAGCAGCCATGGGATAAAAGGGCAGGTACCAGCGGTAATGCTTTTTAAGGAAGGGCATCCGTTGAAGGAAGCTCGTCTGGATGTTCCTCTTCTCGACGGCTTCGGTCTGGCTCCCCGGAAAGTGAAAGAGCGTGTAAATCGGGGCCTTGGGGAAGACCTCAGCAAGGACTTCCAGGACCTTTTCTCCCCCCCGCTGGCCGGTCAGCCAGTCATGGATAAGGGCGACTTTAATGTTTTCCATTATATGGATTATACAAAATTTCTATATGAGAAAATAGATTTATCCTTTGTGCGTCTGTCCTCTGGAGTTGTCCATAAAGCTTCTTTCAAATGCTGATCAGACCATTATGGATCGGCCCGCGTCTTTTTCGTCAATTCTAAATAAAGCTGCTGTGTCTTTTCGACCATTCGGGAAAGCGGGAAAAGGAGAGGAATCTCTTTTTCCGCATTCACGCCCAGCTTCGAGGCCAACGACGGATCCTCGATAAGGCGAATGACAGATTCAGCAAGCTTGGCCGGATCTCGTGGCGGGACCAGGATTCCGTTTTCACCGTTCCGGATGACTTCGCGGACGCCGTCGATATCCGTGGCGATCATAGGCTTGCCAAGGGCAGCGGCCTCGATGAGGACAAGCGGAAGGCCTTCCCAAAGAGAAGGAAGAACGAAGATGTCAAACAAGGACAGGATCTCGCGCGCATCGGTCCGTTCTCCCAGCATCAGGAAATTTCGGCCCAACTCCAACCTGGCCGCCTGCCGCCGCAGGCTTTCTTCCAACGGCCCTCCGCCGACGACGACGATCGTGGCCTCGGGATGACGTCCGTGAATTTCCTTCGCCGCCCGTAAAAGATAAACGATGCCTTTCTGACGGTGCAGCCGGGCAACTGTGCCGATCACCGGCGGAGAAAGTTCGAATTTCACTCTGAGATCCTCTTTTTTTTGCCCAAGCTCCTCCGAATGAATCAAGCTTCGAATGTCCACGCCGTTCTTAATCAGCCGTCTTTTTCCCTCTGGGGCCAGCCTGTGTTTTTTGCCCATCTCGATATCCGCATCAGAGACGAAAATGACGGCGTCCGTCCGCCGGGAGAAATGCCGCTCCTGGAGGATATAGAGAAATTTGAGGAGCGGATTTCGGTAATGCAGATAGTGGATGCCGTGAAGCGTATGGACGCTGACCGGTGTCCCGGCTTTCGTGGCCGCCCGCCGGCCGAAGAAGCCGGCCACACCGCCATGGGTATGCAGAATATCGATCTCGTTTTGTTGGAGAACGAGGCGGATATCGCCGACGTTTTTCCGGCTCATCTTCTTACTGAGGGGAATGGGCAAAAATCGGAGGCCAACGCGCTTAACCTCATCCTCAAGCGGTCCGCCGCCTTTCGCGCTGACAAAGACTTCGAAGCGGTCCCGGTCCAGACTTCGGGCGAGCGACAAAAGATGGACTTGGCCCCCGCCCAAAAAGGGCTTGTCGATCATCTCGAGAACTTTGATCTTCCTCATCTCGGCCCTTCATTCCGTTCCAGCAATTCTTGATAATCTTGACGTAGGGCGGCGCCTTCCTCGCCCCGGAACACACCCCGGGCGGCGCGAAACGCAACATTCAGCTTTATATAGAGTCGGAGAAGGCGAACCGAGGAGCGCGAATTATGCTTCTGATAAAAATACAACTGGCTTTTCCGGTATTCAAGGCGGCTCGCCGCAGGGCGCCGCGACGTCGTCGCTCCTCCGTCATGAAGAACGCGGATGTGCGGCACATAGAAAAGCTTCCAACCGTCCTTTCGCATCCGGCCGCAGAGATCGATATCCTCGAAATAAATAAAAAAGTTTTCATCAAATCCTCCCGCCTGCTCAAAAGCTTTCCGGCGGCAAAGGAGACAGGCCGCGCTCAGCCAGCCGACGCAGCGGATTTTTTCGCTCTTTTTCAGAAACCGCTTGTAATACGGGTTCAGGATAAGCTTCTGCCAGAACTGAGCGAAAAAATTCACGCGGCGGCCGAAAGAGACCTGAAAAGAGTTTCGGCCGTCGAGCAGAGCCGGGCCGGCAGCGCCCGCCGACACCTCGAATTTGAGATGATCGAGCAGTCCACGGATGGCTCCCGGCGGAACGACCGTGTCCGTGTTCAAAAAAAGAACGAATTCGCCCCGGCTTTCCCGGACGCCAAGGTTATTGGCCCTCGAAAAACCCGTGTTCTCGGAGTTGACGATCAGACGGACGGCCGGGAAGGCGCGGACGACGAACTCCCGGCTGCCGTCCTCGGAATCGTTGTCCACGACGATGATCTCATGTTCAATGGCCGACGCCGCCTTTTGGAGAGATAAGAGGCATTCTTCAACGTGCCGCCGGTCGTTATAGTTGACGAGGATGATGGACAGTTCCATGCTTCAGCCCAAGGTCTCATCGATAACGCGTTCGATTCCCCGGATTTGTTGATCGAGCGAAAACTTTTCGCGGACAGCTTTAAATCCTTCCTCGACCGCTTCCTTGGCTTTGGCCGGGCTTTGGAAGATGAAATTCATGGCCCGGGCGATCTCCTGCGGATCGCGAGAATCGACGAGAAAGCCATTCCGCCCGTGCTCTACGATCTCGGGCAGGCCCCCGGCCCGGACGGCGAGGACAGGCACGCCGGCAGCCAATCCTTCCAGCGCCGCCCGGCCGAACGACTCGACGACCGAGGCTGCGATCAGGATGTTCATGATCTTCAAGATATTGACCAGGTCGGGATGATATCCGACGAACAGAATCCGGCCTTCGAGACCGTTCGCTTTGGCGACATCTTGGAGGCCGCGATAATACGTATCGTCCCTGACTTCCCCGACGACAAGCAGTTTGAGGTTCGGATATTGTCGCGATAGGGCGGCCACGGCGAGGATGACTTCCCTTTGCCCCTTGCCCTCATAGATCTTCCCGACAACGCCGGCGACAAGATCGCCTTCCCGGATTCCCAGTTCCTTGCGAATGGCGTTCTGCCGGTTTTCATCGCCGCTCTTGAATTCTACGCCGTTATAAATCAGGGCCAATTTGTCGGAATCCGGAAAAGCCGCCCTGCAGATCTCGGAATTGACGATGACCTTCGCCGAGCGTTTCAGGATGAAATTCACAAGCGGCTTGCTTCCGAACATATAATAAAGGAAAGGATTCTTTCCCCTCAGGATCTCATGGATGGCCCAGACATGGGGAACGCCCATTCTCTTTGCCGCTTTGGCTCCGCCCCTCATCGCCGCGGAATTCGTGAAGACCAGGCCGATCTTCTTCTCCCGAATGATGTTCGCGAGCCGTCTGACGCTGTGGATATTCCACAGCCAGGCGAACGGCTGCCGCCAGATCTTGGATTTTTCGGTGAGCGACCATTTCATCGGAACGACCCGCGTTTCGAGGCCCAGATCTTTAGCGGTCTTCTCCAGCGGACCCGGCCGCGGGACGATCAAAAACGGCGCATATTTATGCTTGTCCAATCGCTTTAATGATTCGACGAGCCAGAGCTCGGCGCCGTTGAGCTCGGATGAATGCGAAACGAAAAGGATATTCTTCATCACGATTCCGCGATCGCCCGGTAAAAATCCAGGGTCTCCTCAGCCGTTTTTTCCCAGGTGAATATTTTGGCCCGCTCTCGTCCCTTGGCTTTCAAGGACTCTCTCAACCCCGCATCCTCGAGGAGCAGCATGATCTTGGCGGCCATGTCTTCGGGATCTTCCGGCTGAAAATAGACCGCGGCGTCTCCCCCGACCTCGGGCAATGCCGAAACACCCGAAGCCGCGACCGGCAATCCGCAGGCCATGGCTTCGAGAAGAGGAAGTCCGAATCCCTCGCACAAGGATGGAAAAACGAAGACTGAGGCCGCACGATAAAGGCTGCGGACGTCATTATAGGGAAGATATCCCAACATTTTGACCCAGGGCTCGAGGCCGCGCGCCTTGATCCTGTTGAGGAGCGCGGCATGATCGGCCCCGGGCCGTCCGACCAACACGAGGGGGATCCGTTCATAGCGCTCATGGATAACAGCGAGAGCATCGATTAGACAGGGGAGATTCTTTCGCGGTTCGGAAGCCCCGACGAAAAGGATGAACTCCGCCGGCAGGGCGAACTTGAGCCGGCCGTCTTCGGCGGGGTTCGCGCCAAGCTCTTGTTTATGGACTTTATTCAACCCTAAATGGGTTATTTTGATCTTATCTTCCTTAAGCCCGAACCGCTCGATCATGGCTTTTCTCGTAAACTCCGAGATTGTGACGATCCCGTCGGCTTCCCGGAGAGAGGCAGCGGTCCTTTTATGGAAATACCGCCTCGCCTCATCGTCGGCCTTGCCGGGAAAATCCAGAAAAAAGAGATCACAGACCGTGACGATTTTTTTCCCGCGTGTGGGCAGGATCAAGGGCGTCGGCGAGTGGGTCAAATCTAGTTTCGTTTTGAAAATCGTATCCAGCGCCGGCCGCCTGAACTCGTACCAGAGAAAATTCACGACCTTGACCGGCCAGCGGAGATCCCGGAAGCGCATCTTTTTGAAAGGCGGAATCTTGTCGGCCAAGAACCGGTCCTTCCAGGACGCCGAAAAAAGATAATATTCGTTGTCCGTATCGAGACGGGCCAAGGCGAACAGAAGGTTCTTGAAATAAACGCCAACGCCGGTCTCTTCTCGGAGAAAAGGGCGGAGGTCGAACCCGATGCGCATTCGGGGTAAATGTATTCTCAAAGCCCTAGAAAAGTCAAATGAGTGAATGGTCAAGGAGAAGTTCCAAGATCAGACCAGGCAACGAATCTTAAGGATTTCATTTCACGGCGACAACGACGGCGTGTCTGGGCAAAAAAAGCTTACTGAGGAGGCGTTGCGCTTTCTTGGGCAGGTTGCCAAGCATCCTTTCGACTAAAACAAAGTATAATTCGGGGGTTTGAATATATCTATGATTTACGCCCTTGAGGACTTTCCAATACCCAAAAGAAGCGGAAAAATTCAGCTTTTTGAGCATTTTAAATATCTCCACGAATGTCCATTCCTTGAGATGAAGTCCCTCGGGCTCATCAGAGAAAAATTTGGAGACATCATGCGGCCCAAAAAAAGCGTGGGGCGTTTTCAAGATATAAAAGCCTCCCTGGCGGAGGATGCTCTTGGCGAGAGCGAAATGAAGCTCCACATCCTCGGGATGAAGATGTTCAATGAGTTGATCACTAAAGACCACATCCGCTGAATTCTCTTTGAAATCGAGGTCAAAGCCGTCGGTGAGAATCAGATGGAAATTGTCAGGAGCCTTAAAGGAAGGACTTCTTTGGTCATAAATATCTATGGCATAGACAGCCTTTACCTTTGCCGCTACGGTAGAGGCAAAGTGACAGTCTCCTGATCCAAACTCAACAAAAACTGTCGAGCGATCGAGAAAATATTTGACCCATTGAAATTTTTTTTGGCTCAGAGCGTATGCCTTTTCGATGTCTTCGCCCCGTCGAAGGCGAGGATGGTCTGGGACTTTCTGGAAGAGCTCAGCGTAAACGTGGGGAAAAAGGGATTTTCTTTCTTCTCGGGTCGAGTTCTTTAGCCTAAGGGCGATGGCCTTTTCAGCTTGGTAATGATTTATAACTTGCTCCAGAGTTCTCCCTTCGGGAAGTCTCTGCTTCAGCCTCATGACCCAAGCCCCTTCGGAACGACCATGGGAGATGAATTATAGGCGTATTGACCATCACAGGCAATGCTCCTGGACGAGGAGAAATTCAGGGAGGTATATCCGAATTTCTGAATATCCCGGAAAAACGATATGTCCCAAAATCTGCAATTTTATGGTATATTCTCCTCAATGATTTCTCATAACAAGGAGCGTTCTCATGCCCTTTAAAAAAATATTTCAACGCATCGATTCCTATCGCGATGATATGATCAATCTTCAGGTCAAGCTGGCCTCGATCCCCGCCATCGCCCCGGCGAGCGGCGGCGAAGGCGAGGCCAAGAAAGCCGAATTCCTCGTCAAATTCCTCGAGGAAAACAGGTTCGTCGACATCGAGGTCATCAAGGCCCCGGACCTCGATGCGCCCTCCGGATACCGCCCGAACATCCTCGCCTACTCCAGGGGCAAAAGCTCGGCCAAAACGATCTGGATCATGTCCCATACAGACGTCGTCCCGCCGGGCGAGCTCTCGCTCTGGCGCGGCGACCCGTTCCGTCCCTGGGTCGAGGCTGGGAAAATCTACGGCCGCGGCGTGGAGGACAACCAGCAAGACATGGTCGCCTCGATCTTCGCCGTCAGGGCCTTCCAGGCCGAGGGCATCAAGCCCAATTACGACATCGGACTGGCCCTGGTGGCCGACGAAGAGACGGGCAGCGATAAGGGGATCGCCTACGTCCTCCGGCATTCGAAAATCTTCCGCCACAAGGACTTGATCATCGTCCCCGACGCCGGCAATGAAGACGGCACGATGATCGAGATTGCGGAAAAAAGCATCCTCTGGCTGAAGTTCAAAACTCTCGGCAAGCAGGCCCACGGCTCCATGCCGGAAAAGGGCATCAATAGTTTCAAAGCCGCCTCCTTCCTCGTCACGGAACTCAATAAATTGTATGAGATCTTCCCCCACAAAGACCCGGTTTTCGACCCTCCGATTTCCACCTTCGAGCCGACGAAAAAAGAAGCCAACGTTCCCAACATCAACACCATCCCGGGCGAGGACGTCTTCTACATGGACAGCCGGATCCTGCCCAGCTACAAGGTCGAAGAGGTCCAGGCCAAGATCAAAAACATCGTGGCCAAGATCGAAGCGCAGTTCAAGGTCAAGATCACGATCGAGGAGCAGCAGAAGGCGCCCGCCGCTCCGCCGACTTCGGCTCATGCGCCCGTGGTCATGGCCCTGGAAAAAGCCATCGAGATGGTTTACGGGAAAGCGGGCAAAGCCATGGGCATCGGCGGAGGGACCGTGGCAGCCCTCTTCCGGCGCGCGGGCTTTGATGCGGCCTGCTGGTCGCGCCTCGACGAGACGGCCCATCAGCCCAACGAGTACTGCATCATCGACAACATGGTCGGCGATGCCAAGGTCTTCGCCCACATTTTCCTGCAGGAATAAAAGGTCGCGAATAATCGCCCAGCGAGTCCCCTCACGGACGTGCCCCTAACGCCCTTGCCGCCTTGGCCGATGACGCGCACATATTTCTTGGCCCCCGTGATTTTCAAGGGGAAAGGGAGGATCAATATCAATAATTTGAAGTCTGAAAACGCGTCATCGGAAATAATCGGCGCAAGCACTTAGGCGCTTCGGCCGATGCGGGGCAACATCTGTGCCACCCGCTGTGCTTCATTGTACGCAATAAAAAAGAAACGGATTTACGAGGAGCATGCCATGTCCGGTTACATTATTGTCTTATCCACAGTCCCCGACGAGAAGAAGGGCCGAGAGATTGCCCGGGCTCTCGTCGAGGCACGCCTCGCGGCCTGCGTGACGGTCTCCGCGGACGGCCGATCGTATTACTGGTGGGAAGGAAAGATATCCGAAGATAAGGAATACATGCTGTTCATGAAAACCAAGGAGGCCCTTTACAAAAAGCTTGAAGCCCGGCTCAAAGAGCTCCATCCCTACACGGTTCCCGAGATCATCGCCCTGCCGATCGTGAAAGGATCGGAAAAATATTTGCGCTGGCTTGAGGAAGAAACAGAATAGAATGGAGTCGCTTCAAGGGCCCAAGATAAAGGGAAAAACTTAAATACGGGGATATGTCAACTCGGAGGGGGAACCCGCTTCGCGTTTCTCCCTCCAAATTTGCGCATGATTTTCTGCATCACTCTGATCGTATTGATGTGGACGGCCACGTTGTCCCTGATGTCGGGCGAATAACCTCCCGCGAACACCACCACGAGCGGGATCCCCATCCTTCGCGCCCATTCGATGACGATCATATCGCGCTTGAAAAGCCCTTCCTTGGTGACGGCCAGCCCGCCGAGCTGGTCGCCTTTGAGCGGGTCCGCGCCAGCGATGTAAAAAACCAGATCGGGCCGGAACTTCCGGTACAGGCGTGGAAAATGTTCTTTGAGTGCGGCCAGATATTTATCGTCACCGTCTCCCGACCAGAGTCCGACGTCCAGAGAGCTCGACGATTTTTCGGCCGGATATATATCCATCTGATGGATGGAGAAGGTGAAGACATAATCCTTTTTGGCGAAGATCGCGGCCGTTCCATTGCCCTGGTGAAGATCGCAGTCCACGACCATGGCCTTTTGGATCTTGCCTTCCTTCTTCAGCTTCTCCAGGGCGACCGCGACATCATTCAAAACGCAGAAACCTTCACCGTGGTCGGAAAAAGCATGGTGGAACCCTCCCCCGATGTGCACGCACAGACCGTCCTTCAAGGCCTGCTCGGCAGCCAGGATCGTTCCCCCGACGTACAGCCAGGCGAACTTCGCCAGGTCCTCGGAATAGGGAAGCTCGAGCGTCTGGATTTCGCTGGGGGAAAGGCTTCCCGCCTTGAGCTTTTTCAGGTATTTGGCCGTATGGATGAGGAGGAGGTCCTCATCGCCCACCGGCCGCGGCTCCAGAAAATTCTCGCTTTTAGCCCCCATGGTGAGCAGCTTCTCATAGATCATCCGGTATTTCTTGACGAGAAAGACATGCTTTCCGAGGTCCACCATCCAATAGTCGTCGCTGTAAACGAATTTGAACGGGAACTTTTTGCCGAAGAAAAATTCCATAAGACCCATGGATTGAAGACTAAGCATATCACGTCCCCCAAAAAACTCAAGAGAGCGGGGTCAGGTCGTAAGCATCTCTTTTTCGGTGAGGACGATAATCTGACAAAATTGTCAGATGGGTAGCTTTGACCCTGTCCCGTTTGATATAATACCGCATTCATATGACAAAAAGCCGGTATGTGGTTCCCTTGTCACCAAGGAGTCTCGTGTGAGTTTGTACCGCATCGAAAAACACCCCATCCTGACTCCCGAGCCCGCGGAGCTCATCGATTTTTTCTGGAAAGGCCGAAAGCTCAGGGCCAAGAAAGGAGAGACGATCTCCTCCGCCTTGTTCGCCCACGGCGAGAGAATATTCAGTTATCATTATAAGGATCATGCTCCCCAGGGTATTTTTTGCGCCAACGGCCAGTGCGCCCAGTGCCTGGTCCTGGCTGACGGCCTTCCGGTCAAAGCCTGCATGGAGCTCGTCCGCCCCGACATGCGGATCGAACCCGTGGACGGCCTTCCGGAACTTCCCCGCGTTTCGGAACCTCAGAACACACGCCCGATCGAAGAGATGAGCGTCCCCGTCCTCATCATCGGCGGCGGACCGGCCGGCCTGTCAGCGGCCATCGAGCTCGGCAAGCGCGGCATTGAAACCCTGCTCATTGACGATAAACACCGGCTCGGCGGCAAGCTCGTCCTCCAAACCCATCGTTTCTTCGGCTCCACGGATATGGTCTACGCGGGTACGCGCGGCATCGACATCGCTACGAAGCTCGAGAACGAGTTGCGCACTTTTCCCAGCGTCCGCATCTGGATCCAAAGCACGGCCCTGGCCGTTTTCAGCGATCAGAAAGTCGGGATTCTCGTCGAAGGGATGCGCTATGTGCTCGTAAAACCCCAAGCGCTGCTCGCGACCGCGGGCGCCCGCGAAAAATCTCTGGCCTTCCCGGGAAATACGCTTCCCGGCGTTTACGGCGCCGGCGCCTTCCAGACGATCGTCAACCGCGACCTCGTCCGCTCTTCGGAGAAGCTCTTCATCGTCGGCGGCGGCAACGTCGGACTTATCGCCGGCTACCACGCCCTCCAAGCGGGGATCTCGGTCGTCGGGCTGGTCGAAGCCCTGCCCGAGTGCAGCGGTTACAAAGTCCACAGGGACAAGCTCGCCCGGTTCGGCGTTCCCATCTATACCTCCCACACGATCTTGAGCGCCCGTGGAAAAGACTCGGTCGAATCCGTGACCATCGCCAAGCTGGACGAAAAATGGAAGCCCATCCCGGGAACCGAGCGCTCTTTTGCCTGCGACACGATCCTCATCGCCATCGGCCTCGACCCGGTCAACGAGTTCTATCTTAAAGGCCGGGAATTCGGGATGACGACCTTCGCCGCCGGCGACGCCGAGGAGATCGCCGAAGCGTCCGCGGCCATCTTTTCCGGGAAGATCAAAGGCCTTGAGGTCGCCCGCGCCCTTGGCCGCGATGTCGGGGAGATCAAGAAGGAATGGTACGAGACGGCCGAAATTCTAAAATCCAAGCCGGGCAAGACCGACCCCGAAATCTATCCCTCCGATGAAAGCGGCGTTTTCCCGGTGCTTCACTGCGTCCAGGAAATTCCCTGCGATCCGTGCGCGAACGTCTGCAAACAGAACCTCATCCATCTCCAATCGACCGATATCCGCTGCCTGCCCGTTTTTGAAGCCAAGGAAGGAGAAAAGGGCTGCACCGGCTGCGAAAAATGCGTGACTATCTGCCCTGGGCTGGCCATCTCGCTCGTCGACTACCGGAAGGACCCGGAATTCCCGATCGTGACGCTGCCCCATGAGTTCTTCAAAGACAGCATCGAGGTCGGCCGTCTCGTCACCGTCCTCGACACGGAAGGGAACACGCTCGGCGATGTCGAAGTCACCGGCGTCCGCGCCATCAAGGTCAACGACCGGACCGTTCTCCTCAAGCTCAAGTCGCCGCGCGCCATCGCCAAAAAAATCGCGGGCATCTGCGTCCAGGAAGAGAAGGTCACGAAACCCACGGGCCTCTACGTCGCGCGGACGACGGACGACACGGTCATCTGCCGCTGCGAGCGCGTGACGGCCGGTGAGATCCGCGCCCTCATCAAGCAGGGCTACCGCGACATCAACGAGATCAAGGCCGTGACGCGGGCCTGCATGGGCTCGTGCGGGGCCAAGGCCTGCACATCGCTCATCCACCACCTGTTCCGGGAGGAGGGGGTCCCGGAGAAGGACATCGTGGACCAGCCCAAACGGCCGTTATTCATGGAAGTTCCCCTCAGCACTTTTGCCGGCTGCGGTGACAAGAATGAGGTGGGCCGTGGCCGCCTCTAAGAAGTCCTTCGACGTCATCATCATCGGCGCTGGCAGCGTGGGAACGCCGACGGCCATGTTCCTGGCCCAGGAAGGGATCCGGACGCTCGTCATCGATAAATTCCCCAGCGCCGGCCAGGGGTCGAACAAGCACGCCATCGGCGGATTGCGAGCGACCCATTCCGACCCGGCCAAGATCCGCATCTGCCTCAGGAGCCTTGAGATCTTCGGCAATTGGAAAGAGCTCTATGGCGATAATATCGAATGGCAAAAAGGCGGCTATGCCTTCGCCGCTTACGCCGAGCCCGAGGAACAGACCCTCAAAGAACTTCTGGTCGCGCAAAAGGCGTTCGGCCTGAACATTAACTGGCTGGATCAAAAAGAGTTCCTCGAGGTCATTCCGGACCTGAATCCCGATGGCCTTGTCGGCGGAACGTTCTCCCCGGATGACGGCCACGCCTCGCCCCTCCTGTCGGTCCATGCTTTTTTCACCCAGGCCAGGCGGGCCGGCGCGGAATTTCATTTTAACGAGACGGCTACAGGATTAATCATCGAAAGCGGCCGTGCCCGCGGCCTGAAAACGAATCAAGGCGAATACGGCGCCGAGGTCGTGATCAACGCCGCCGGAGCATGGGCCGCGGACGTCGCGAAATACGCCGGCCTCGAAATCCCTGTCCAGCCCGATTCTCACGAAGGAGCCGTGACCGAGCCCGTGGCCCATTTCCTCAACCCGTTGGTTGTGGATATTCATCCGACGGACACTTCGGCCAGCTATTATTTCTTCCAGCACGCCACGGGCCAGGTCATCTTCTGTATCACCCCCAACCCGAGCATCTGGGGCTTCGATACGCGCGAGACGAGCTCCTTCCTGCCGATGGTCGCCCGCCGAATGATCCAGATCATGCCCCGGCTCACGAACATCCGCGTCCGACGCACCTGGCGCGGCCTCTACCCCATGACGCCGGATGGCGCCCCCCTCGTCGGCTGGGCAAAGGAGTTGAAAGGCCTGCTGCTCGCTGTCGGCATGTGCGGCCAGGGCTATATGATCGGCCCCGGCCTGGGGGAAATGCTCGCCCATCTCATCAAGGGCGATTTATCAGCCAAGGACCGGCAACTCCTCAGTTTCCTCTCGCCCTATCGTAAGTTCGAAAGCATGGAAAAGCTGAAATAATCCTCCTCTTCCCCAAAATTACGCTTGTCAAAAGCTATAGAAAAAAATATTGTATTGAATATCATGATTCTCAAGGAGGTTTCGGTCATGCCCAAAATGAAAACGCGCCCGGCATTCGTTCTCCTTCTCTTATGTCTCGGTTTTCTCTGCCCTTCATTCTTGCCCGCCCAGGATCGCTTAAAGCTCTACCCGGGCTACGAGCAGTATCAAAAGATGAGCAAAGAGATGCAGGGAGCGGCCAAGCTCGGGTCCTTACAGGTAACCTGGAAGGACGGCGGCAAGGCCTTTGAATATTCCAAGGACGGCAAGCTCTACCGCTACGACATCGCGACAAAGAAGACGATTGAGATCGGTCCGGCCCCGGCCCCGACCAAACCTGAAGGCATGGGCCGCGCGGGAGGCCCAGCCCGCGGCCGCCAGTTCACCGAGGCCGTCTCGCCAGACAAAAAGCTCAAGGCGTTCTATCGCGACCGCAACCTCTGGCTGAGCGATGCCGACGGAAAGAACGAGGCCGCCGTCACGACGGACGGGAATGTCAAAGACCGCATCAAATGCGGCACGGCGAGCTGGGTGTACGGCGAGGAGTTGGGACAGAACACGGCCATGTGGTGGTCCCCGGACAGCACGAAGCTTGCCTTCTACCGGTTCGACGAGAGCAAAGTGTCGGACTACGTCCTGCAGATGGACCAGACCAAGCAGTACAGCAAGGCCGATATCGAGGCCTACCCGAAAACGGGCGAGCCGAACCCGATCGCTGACCTGTTCATCTTCGATCTCGCGACGAAGAAGATCACCCAGATCGATGTCCGCGACGGCAAGCCGTTCGACAACGCCGTGGTCGGCCATTACGTCTATCGCGTCGCCTGGTCACCCGACGGGAAGGAGCTGCTCTTCAACCGCACCAACCGGCGCCAGAACATCATGGAGTTCACGGCCGCCGACCCGGCCACCGGCAAGTGCCGGATCATCGTGAGCGAAGAGTGGCTGCCGAGCTGGACCGAGAATTCGCCGGCCATGCAGTATCTCAAGGACAACAAGCGGTTCATCTGGACCTCGGAGCGGACGGGCTTCAGGAACCTCTACCTCTATGACCTGAGCGGCAAGCTCCTGGCGACGCTCACGAACCACCCGTTCGAGGTCGCCAGCGTCGTCAAGGTGGACGAAGACGCCGGTTTCCTGTATTACATGGCCCGCGACGGCGACAACCATATGAAAATGCAACTCCACCGAGTCAAGCTCAACGGCAAGAATGATGTCCGCCTGACCGACCCGGCTACCAGCCACACCGTTAATATCTCGCCGGACGGCAAGTATTTTATCGACGTCGCCCAGACCCACGACAGCCCGCCCTTCACCCGCCTGCTGGATGTCAAGGGCAAGGTCGTGGCCGAACTGGCTAAGAGCGACCTGACCAAGTTCGACCAGCTCGGGCTGAAGAAGACCGAGCTGTTCAAATTCAAGTCCGCCGACGGAAGCCGCGATCTCTACGGCATCCTCAATGTCCCGTCCAACTTTGATCCGAACAAGAAATATCCGCTGCTCGTGAGCGTTTACGCCGGGCCGGGCTGGAATGGCGCCGGGGAAAGATTCTCAACGCCCAGCCCTCTCACCGAATACGGTTTCATCGTGGCGTCGTTCGACACGCGCGGATCTTCCGGCCTGGGCAAGAAAGCGCTCGATGCCATCTACCAGCATTTGGGAGTCGTAGAGATGGACGACCAGGCGGCGGGTGTGAAGTCGCTCTGGGACCGTCCCTATGTGAACAAGGACCGCGTCGGCATCTACGGGACGTCGTACGGCGGATACGCATCCGCGATGTGCCTGCTCCGCCATCCAGACGTATTCGCCGCGGCCAGCGCCTCGTCGGCTGTGACTTCCTGGAACCAGTACGACAGCATTTACACCGAGCGCTACATGTGGATCCCGCAGGAGAATAAGGAAGGTTATGAAGCCGGAACCGCCATGAAGTATGCCAAAGATATGAAAGGCCGGCTGATGATTTACTACGGGACGGCGGACAACAACGTCCACCCGACCAACGCCATGCAGCTTATTCAGGCGCTGCAGCAGGCCGGCAAAAGCTTCGAAGTGCAGGTCGGACCCGACGCCGGACATTCCGGCCTCCGGCAGGACCGGATGATGGAGTTCTTCATCGAAAACCTGGTGCTGCGCTGAGTCACGTCCGGAGGGAGAGGTTCGGTCGGGGCGATAAACGCGCCCCAATTTGAAGTCGAGTGATATATTTTCTCAAACAGAAATGAAACGACGACACAATCGATGGCTTTTATTTCTGGGCATCGTTTCGGCCCTCTGTTCTTTAAGCGCCCAGGAACGCCGCAGCATTCTGCCCGGCCGTTCTCCCTCTCCTCTCTTTGACAAGAACGGCCGTTTCATCATCGCTTATCAAAACTCCGACAACGGCCTCGGCCTTGCCGCGGGTGACTCCGCGGCTCAAAGTCATGAAGCTCCTAACCTCCCGGTGTCTCCCCCCGCCCTCTCGCCGGTCATTAAAAAAGATAAGTCCAATGAGATCGGGATCGTCTGGGAGGAGCACGGCCGGGGAAATCATGAGATCTATTTCGGCCGTCTTGATGACGGCAGGCTCGTGACCGCTCGTTCCGTCGTTCAGTCCGATCATCCTCTTTTTTCCCCCGACCTGGACTTCGACGGCCGGTCAAATCCCTGGATCACGTGGATCCAATGCGCCGATCAGAAATATTCCGTCTGCGTCGCGAGCCTCGGCCTGAACAAAACCTGGGTCGTCAACGCGCCTTATTTCGCTTCGGCCCTGAACCCTAAGCTCCTGGCCGGCGGGAAGGGAGAGATCTGGGCTTTTTGGACGGGTCAAAACGGGGGACGAGATGAGATCTTCGGCCGTGTCTTTCAAGGCAAGGCTTGGTCCGAGATCTACAAGCTTAATAGCGACAGTCGTTATCCTCACACCAGCCAATCCGTCGGCCTCGATGCGAACGGCTTTCCTTGGGTCGTCTGGTCCGCCTATGACGGACTGAATTATGAGATCTTTGTTTCATCCTGGAACGGAGAATCCTGGTCGCCCGAAGAAGAGATCACGGATAACAGTCAGGCCGATTTGTCTCCGGCCATCGCCTTCGTCCACGGGACGATCCCTCTCGTCCTCTGGAGCCGAACATCCGGCCCGGCGAGCGCACTCTATGCCCGGTACAAACAAGGATACGACTGGAGTCCCGAGATCCAGGTCATTCAGACTCAAAACGAGACTCTCCGCTCTCCGAAGATCGCCGTTCTCGACGACCGTCTCGCCTTTGCATGGGAAAGCGGGGAAGCCATCAGATCATTTTCTCTCTTGTTTCGTGATCTGGCCGAAAAGGCCAGTTTGGTCCCCGGGACAAAGACTTTTCCCCCGGTTTTGAACGCCGACCGTGATGAAAACCAGTATACCGGCTTCGGCGACAGCATTACGGGAGCTGAAAATGAAGGCTACATACCCCGATTGGAAGCCCTGCTCATTCAAAAATACGGCACGGCGAAAGTCTGGAATGAAGGCGAAGGCGGAGAAACGACGCTTGGGGGGCTGGCAAGAATCGATTCGGCCATCGCAGCGCGCCAGTCCAAGTATATGCTGCTCATGGAGGGGACCAACGATATCATCTTCTTGGAAATATCGATGGACACGGCGGCCTTCAACCTGGAACAAATGGCCAGCCATTGCCTTTTCGCAGGGATGACGCCTCTCGTCGCCACGATCATCCCCCGCAACGACTGGTATTGGAATTCTCTCATCTATCGGAACAGGATATTCGACCTCAATTCTAAAATCCGGCAGTTTTCAAACCCGTTGGACTTTCCTCTCGTGGACCAGTTCAATGCTTTTTATGACTATCCCGCCTCCCAGGGGGGATGGCAATCCCTCCTTCTTGATGATGGCGTTCATCCGAACGCGAAGGGATACCAGATCATGGCCGAGACCTGGTTCGAGGGCTTAAAAAATCAAAAGGATACGCTGACCGTAACCTCTCCCAACGGCGGAGAGAGCTGGGAAGCCGCGTCCGTGCATAACATTACCTGGACGACGCAGGGGACCGTGGGAAACGTCAGGATCGAGTATTCGACGAACGGAGGAACCAGCTATACGGATATCGTAGCTTCCGCTTCCAATAGCGGAACTTATTCATGGACGGTTCCCAACACGCCGAGCTCCAACTGCCTGGTGAGAATCAGCGAAGCCTCAAGCGGGACGCCTTCGGACGTTAGCAATGCCGCCTTCACGATCACTCCCCCGCCCAAGCCCAAGGCCCCGCTGAGCCCGGCCATTGATACTCGACTGGACAGCACCGAAACCAAAAAGATCAATAAAATCACCTGGCAGGCGAACCCTGAGAATGCCGACATAACGCTCAAGAATTACAAGCTCTTCAAGAAACAGGCAGGACAGGCTGACAACTTATTCTCGCTCCTTGCTTCTCTCCCCCCGACGACTCTTCAGTACGAGGACGCGAATCTCGACATCAAGACGAATTATTCCTACCGGGTGACCGCCCTGTCCGAGTACGATATCGAAAGCGACCCGTCGGGGACCGTAACCGACAGCAAGAAGTTTGAGTTCCCTCCCCTGAATCCCGACGTCTGGACGGTCTTCATCAGGATTCTGTCCGCCAAGGAAAAGTTCAATACGATCTCTTTCGAGAAGAACGCTTTAAACGATGAATCCGAAGTGAGCGGCTACAACGTCTATCGCCGGAAAGCGGAGGAGGGCGACGACAAGTTCGCGCCGCTCGCCGCCTTGAGCGCCTCCAGGCTGCGCTATAGGGACACCCGCCTGCCGAAGGATCAAAAATATGCCTATGCCGTGACGACCGTTTACACGGACGGCCGGGAAAGCCGGAAGTCAGCCGTCGTCACGGACATGTGACACGACGGCCTTTGAAACAGGGCCCTCTTTCCGGAAATTCAGCGCCATAAAACGCCAACCGTTTTCGTGAGCCCTTAATCGCCGGAGTCTTTCTTCGCCAGCGCGACCTGGGCCGCGGCCAGCCGGGCGATCGGGATCTGATAGGCCGAGCAGCTCACGTAGTTCAGGCCGATCTTGTGGCAGAAGAAGATCGAGCGCGGGTCGCCGCCGTGGACGCCGCAAATACCGATCTTGAGGTTGGGCCGGGTCGAGCGGCCTTTGTCGACGGCCATCTTCATCAGTTGGCCCACGCCGTTCTGGTCGATCGTCTCGAACGGGTCGTCTTTCCAGATGCCTTTGTTCAGGTAATAGTTCAGGAACTTGCCGCCATCGTCGCGCGAAACGCCGAACGTCGTCTGGGTCAGGTCGTTCGTCCCGAAGGAGAAGAATTCAGCCTCTTGGGCGATCTCATCCGCGGTCAACGCCGCGCGCGGGATCTCGATCATCGTCCCGACGAGGTAGTCGACCTTGACGCCGTACTTGGCCATGACTTCCTTGGCCACGCGAACGATAATCTCATTCTGGTTGGCAAGCTCGGCGATATGGCCGACGAGCGGGACCATGATCTCGGGAAAGACCTTTCCGCCCTCCTTTTGGAGTTCGCAGGCCGCCTCGAAGATGGCCCGGACCTGCATCTCGGTGATCTCGGGATAGGAGATGCCCAGCCGGCAGCCTCTGTGGCCTAACATCGGGTTGAACTCGGAAAGAGCTTTGACCCGTTCGAGCAGGATTTCCAATTCCTCGATCTTGGCCTTGTCCTTGCTTCCCGATGCTTTGAGCTCGGCCAAACCGACCATCAGATCCTCTCTCTTCGGCAGAAACTCGTGGAGCGGAGGATCGATCGTCCGGATGGTCACAGGATGGCCGTGCATCTCTTGGAAGAATTCATAGAAGTCCTTCTTCTGGAACGGAAGCAGCTTGTCGAGCGCTTTGCGCCGGTCAGTCTCGTTGTCCGCGAGAATCATTTCTTTGACAATCGGCAGCCGATCGGGGCCAAAGAACATGTGCTCGGTGCGGGCCAGGCCGATGCCCTCGGCGCCAAAGGCGAAGGCCGTCCGGGCATCCCGGGGCGTGTCGGAATTGGCCCGGACCTTGAGCTTGCGGACTTCGTCCGCCCAGCCCAGGAGCTTCGAGAAATATTGATAGACCTTGGACTGGTCGGGTTTCTTCTCGCCGCGCACGACCTGGATGATCTCCGAAGGCTGGGTCTTGATCTCGCCCGCGAGTACTTCGCCCGTGCTGCCGTCGATCGAAATCCATTCTCCTTCCGCAATCTGCCGCTTGCCGACGGTGAAGACCTTTTTCTCTTCGTTGACCTTGACCGCGCCGCAGCCGACGACAGCCGGCTTGCCCATCTGGCGGCCGACGACCGCGGCATGCGACGTCATGCCGCCCGTGGCCGTCAGGATGCCCTGCCCGGCACTCATGCCGTGGATGTCGTCGGGCGAGGTCTCTTCGCGGACGAGGATGACCTTCTTCCCACCGGCTTTCCAGGCAACGGCTTCGTTGGCCGTGAACACAACCTGGCCGGCCGCCGCGCCGGGGGAAGCCGCGAGCCCCGCAGCCAGGACTTCATGCTGCTGTTTTTCCTCGTTATCGAAGACAGGATGGAGGAGCTGGTTGAGCGCTTCAGGCTCGACCTTGAGGAGCGCCTCTTCCTTCTTGCACAGCCCTTCCTCGACCAGGTCCACGGCGATCTTGATTGCCGCCTGGCCGGTCCGCTTGCCGTTCCGGGTCTGGAGCATGAAGAGCTTGCCTTCCTGGATGGTGAACTCAAAGTCCTGCACGTCGCCGTAGTGCTTCTCCAGCCTATCTGTCGTGTTCTTGAGCTGCTCGAAGACTTCGGGCATCTCGGTTTTCAAGTGGCGCAGAGGGGAAGGCGTCCGGACGCCGGCGACCACATCTTCGCCCTGCGCGTTCAGCAGATATTCGCCGTAAACTTCCTTCTCGCCCGTGGCCGGGTTGCGGGTGAAGCCCACGCCCGTGCCGGAGGTCTGGCCGAAGTTGCCGAAGACCATGAGCTGGACGTTGACGGCCGTGCCCAGGTCATCGGGGATATGGTATTCGCGGCGGTAGTGGATGGCCCGGGGGGTGTTCCAGGACTTGAAGACGGCCGACACGGCCATGTCGAGCTGCTGGCGAACATCCTGGGGAAAATCATGGCCGGCCTCTTTATTGATCAGAATGCGGTATTCCGCGATCACATCTTCGAGAAGCTTTTCCGATATGTCCGAGTCCTTCTCGACCCGGGCCTCTTTTTTCTTTTCTCTCAGAATCTCTTCGAATTTCTTTTTGGGGACATCCATAACGATGCCGCCGAACATGTGGATGAGCCGGCGGTAGCAGTCGAGGGCGAAGCGGCGGTTGCCGCTTTTCTTCGCCAGGCCTTCGACAGTCTTGTCCGTGAGGCCCAAGTTGAGGATCGTGTCCATCATGCCGGGCATGCTGAATTTCGCGCCCGACCGGACCGAAACGAGAAGGGGATTCTTATCGTCCCCGAATTTTAATCCCGCGACACGTTCGAGCTTTTTCAGGTTGGCCTGGATCTCGCCCTGAACGTCCCGCGGAACTTTTCCGCCCGCCTTGGAAAACAGGGCGCAGACTTCGGTCGAGACCGTGAATCCTGGCGGAACGGGCAAGCCGATCCCGGCCATCTCCGCCAGGTTGGCCCCCTTTCCGCCGAGGAGGTCTTTCATGTCCTTATTGCCGTCAGCGGAGCCAGCGCCGAAAAAGTACACATACTTCTTACTCATAGAATGACTCCTTAAAGATGAAAACGCTAAAATATACTACAGAGGCGGCCAGGAGTTCAAGCAGAACGCGGCTTCCCCCCGCATCTTCAAAAAGAAGGGCAAAATGGTGGAGCCGGTGGATGACTTTTTTATGGGCGTTTGAAGACTGAATGAATCAGGCTTCTATAGTAGCCTTATATTTTTCAAGTCCGGCCTTGAAGATCACCAGGGCGCGTTTGAGGTCGCTCTCGTTGAGGACGTAGGCGATGCGGATCTCGTCCAGGCCTTTCCCCGGCGTCGAGTAGAATCCCTGGCCCGGGGCGACCATCACGGTCTCCTTGTCGAGGGCGAAATCGGTAAGCATCCAGATGACGAAGCGCTCGGCGTCTTTGACGGGCAGGCGGACACTCATGTAAAAAGCGCCCTGGGGCTTGCCGACGACAAGACCGGGGATCGAGCACAGGCCTTCATACAACACGTCGCGCCGCCGCTCATATTCCTGCCGGACGGGCTCGAAGTAGCCCAGACCCATTTTGTAGGCGGCGATAGCGGCCTTCTGCTCTATCGTTGGCGGGCAGAGCCGGGCCTGGGCGAATTTGAGGGCCGCCTGATAGACCCTCTCGTTCCGGGTGATGACCGCGCCGATCCGCGCCCCACAGCAGCTGAAACGCTTGGAGATCGAGTCCACGACGACGACCCGGTCCTTGGCCTCTTCGTATTCCAAAATGCTCTTATGAGTCAGACCGTCATAGATGAACTCTTTATAGACCTCGTCTCCGATGAGGAAGAGGTCATGCTTGACGCCGATCGACACGACGCGGTCGAGCTCCTGGGGCGAATAGACCGTGCCCGTGGGGTTGTTCGGCGAGCAGAGAAGGATAGCCTTTGTGCGCCGCGTGATCTTGGCCTCGATCTCTTCCACCGAGGGAAGCCGGTAGCCGTTTTCAACCTTGAGCGTGAGCGGGACGATCTTGATATTGGCCAGCGACGCGTAGCCGTTGTAATTCGTGTAGAAAGGCTCCGGAATGATTATCTCGTCTCCCGGATCGCCGACTACGGCGAACGTGAACAGGATGGCCTCGGAACCGCCGCAGGTGATGATGACGTTCTCCGACGTCAGCGGGATCCTATAGCCGTTGAAATAGTCGGCGATGGCCTGCCGCAGTTCAAGAAATCCCTGGGCGGGCCCGTAGGCGAGGATCCTGTCATTAAAGCTGCGGACCGCGTCCAGAATGGGCCGCGGTGTCGGGATGTCCGGATCGCCGATATTCAAAAAATAGATCTTTATGCCTTTCTCGAGAGCCCTGTCGGCATAAGGTTTGAGCTTCCGGATCGGGGAAGCTTGGACCGTCTGGCCTCTCCGGGAAATTTCCATGGATGACTCCTTGTTACCGGTATGAATCCACGTTGATTATGGCCTAAAAAAAGGACGAAAGTCAAAGAGGTGGCTCAGGATATGCCCCTCGAAACCGGGCGAATTTTCTCCGGCGAGAAAATCCGCTCGACCTCATTCCTTGACCCCCGCTCATCCCTTTCCAAGGCTCCATAGTGCGTAAGCAATTCTTTTTCCGGTGTAAGGGTAAGCATTCCGTTCGTGTGATTTCCCTCGGCGCTGGAAGCCGCCCTTAGCCCCCGGACCCCAGGGAACCAGTCCCGTCGGTTCCCCCCGTCGGAGAAGCCGACGGGACCCCCCTCCGCTACGGGAGCTTCAGGGCGGCCTCCTGTGCCGAGTGAAGATCACATATTTGGAAATACTTCAGATATCAGGTCCGTTTCGGGCAGGGTCCTTTCGCGTCTTCTCCCCGGACCTGCTCGCGGGCGGGGAGCCCCTTCGCCGCGCCACCCCTGCTCGACTTTCCTGCGCCCCGGAAAAAGAATTGCCTTGCATGACCGTATATCACTTTCAAATACAAGGGGGATACGATACCCTATTCCTGTCTGGTCGGTAGCGCCCCAAAGGACGATACCGTTCAAAACCGCCAGGGACAGGGAATCATGTCCCCGAAAGTGATATGCGGTCAGAATGCTCTGATGTTGATAATCCCAGGATATTCTGTTATTTTGGGGGGAACGGTAGAGAGATGCAGTGGGATTCGCGGGCAAAAATTATCTTCAAGCAGGATTGGGACGATTATCATCTTTTCCGCATTGAAACGCCGAAGATAGCGGCTGAAGCGCGGCCGGGACAGTTCCTCATGGTCCGGGTGAGCGATACGCCCTATCCTCTTCTCCGCCGGCCGATCAGCATCCATTCCCGGGAGAAAAATAGCCTTGAGATCTTTTTCCAGGTCGCGGGCCAGGGAACGGCTCTGCTCAGTCGGAAAAAAGAGGGGGAGACGCTCGATATCATCGGCCCCCTGGGCAAGGAGTTTATCCCAGACTGGGAACATCTTGGGATCGCCTATCTCATCGGAGGGGGCAGGGGGATCGCGCCCCTCTATTTTTTGGGAAAAGAGCTTAAAAAGCTGGGAGCTGAAGTCCATGTCCTTTACGGCGGAAAAACCCTTGCCGATCTTCCGGTCAAAGAGAAATTCAAGAAGGCCGGTCTCGGTATGACGTGTTCGACCGACGACGGCTCGTTCGGTTTTCATGGTTTCGTGACAGACCTCCTGGAAAACGAGATCCGCAAGACGACGCCCCAGATCCTATTCATCTGCGGTCCGGACGCGATGATGAATAAGGCGGCTGAGCTCGCCGCCGCCCATAAGATCCCGGCCCGGATCTCACTCGAATCCATGATGGGCTGCGGGTTCGGCGCCTGTTGGGGCTGTGTCAAGCGAATCAAGAAAAGCGACAACGGCAAATGGCGGAAGATCTGCGAGGATGGCCCCGTGTTCTGGGCCGAGGAGATTATCTGGGAGGAGGCGGAATGATGGTCGACCTCTCGGTAGACCTGGGTTTTCTGAAGCTCAGGAACCCTGTTCTTGCCGCGAGCGGCACGTTCGGCTACGGGCTCGAATTCGCGCCGTTCATGGACTTCGATAAGATCGGGGGCATTGTCGTCAAGGGCCTTTACTTCGGGCCGCGCGAAGGTAACCCGCCGCCGCGCCTCGTCGAAACTACGGGCGGCCTGATTAACGCCATCGGGCTCCAGGGTGTCGGCGTCGAAAAATTCTCCGAAGAGGTCCTGCCGAAGCTCCGCGAGCTCGACACGGCCGTTGTCGTGAATATCTGCGGCGCAAGCGATGAAGAATATGTCAAGGTTATTGAATATCTGGACCGGCAGGAGGGAATTGACGCCTACGAACTCAACATCTCCTGCCCGAACGTCGAAAAGAACGGCTTCTGCCCGGCTCTCGATCCGGATACCACCAGGGCGCTGGTGAAGCAGGCCAAGGCCGCCGGCCGTCGCCCGATCATCGCCAAGCTCTCGCCGAACGTCACGAACATCGTCGAGATCGCCAGGGCGGCCGAGGATGGAGGCGCGGACGGCATTTCCTTGATCAACACGCTTTTGGCCATGGCCGTGGACGTCGAGACGCGGAGGCCGAAGCTGGCCAATATCTTCGGCGGGCTGAGCGGCCCGGCCATCAAGCCCATCGCCCTGCGGATGACCTATCAAGTCGCGACGGCAGTCAAGATCCCTGTTATCGGCATGGGCGGGATCATGACGGCGGCTGATGCGATCGAATTCCTCATCGTCGGAGCCAAAGCGGTCCAGGTCGGAACAGCCAATTTCATCGACCCCGCCTCCACCATGCGAATAGCCGGAGAGATGAAAGATTTCTGCGAGCGCAAGGGCATCAAAAAGATCACGGAATTGATCGGAACGATAAAAATATAAGAAAGGCGGGGAGACATCACTTTTTCAAACGCCGGGACAAAACCGCGGCCCCATGGATTGGAAAAAGCGATGTCTCCCCGTATTCTTTGCCGAATTTTTTTCCGGAGGCATTCATATGACCCTTCCCATCGATTACCGCAAACGCATCATTATCGCCCTCGACGTCGAAAAAAAGGAACAAGCCCTTGCTCTCGTCCGCGAGCTCAAGGACGCCCGGGTCTTTAAGGTCGGCCTGGAGCTCTTCACAGCGGAAGGCCCGGAGCTTCTCAAAGACATCAAGGCTCTGGGGAAAGACGTTTTCCTGGACCTCAAGCTTCACGACATCCCCAACACCGTGGCCGAATCCGTCCGCATCGGCGTCCGGCACGGGGCCACCATGATGACCATTCATGCCTCTGGCGGCTTGGAGATGATGGCCAAGGCCGCCGACGCGGCGCGCTCGGAATCAGAAAAACGGCAGACGGCAAAGCCTCTTCTCCTCGGCGTAACCATCCTGACCAGCCTCAAAAATGAGGATCTTGGCGCGATCGGCATGGTTCCCGACACCGCCGCGCAGGTTTTACGGCTTGCGGCGCTCGCCAAGAAAGCGGGAATGGACGGCGTCGTCTGCTCCGCCCAGGAGATCGAAATCGTCCGGAAAGAGGTCGGGCCAGGTCGGCTGATCGTCACGCCGGGGATCCGCCCGGCCTGGGCCGCCGCCCAAGACCAGAAAAGGATCATGACGCCCGCCGAGGCGATAGAGAAGGGATCGGATTATCTGGTCGTGGGGAGGCCCATCACTCAGGCAGCCTCCCCGCGGGATGCGTTCTCGAAGATCGTCGCCGAATTAGAGACCGGAAACGCTTCCGACGACGAAAAGCGCACTTAAGATCAGGCCGACAACGACCGTTAAAACGATCATGACGATGAAGCTGACGACGAGGTACCCGACAACTTTATCCTTGGCCGTATCCATCATCGGGGTCGCAAAACCTAAATAGAGGATGTAGATTCCATAAAGGCTGGCCAGAGTGGCCAAAATCCAGAGAGCCGGGATGATATAGAAAATACCGCCGACCCAGGCGGGGGTCATGCTGTAGACTGCCAGCTTCATCGCGTTTTCGGCGTTCTGCTTGGAGCCGAAGCTCGGGGCCAGGGCATTAATGACCAACCCGAACACATAGACAGAAGCCAAAGCGAAAATATAATACAGGACCGTCCGCAGCAAAGCTGAGCCGATGTTCATTCTTATCACGCCGAATGTGAGCACCCTGGTGCCGATGAGCGCATATCCGATGAACTGGGCAATGGCCGGGATGAGGGCTAGGACTGCGGCATAGGACGTGAAGAGCTGAGCGATAGGGGCGGGTTCACCCTTGATTTTCACCCATTCTTCTTTGGGTTTTAAGACAATAGCCTGAACTCTCGAGACTAGATCCATGATGAACCTCCTTTCAAGTATAAAAAACTATATATGGTTTTAGGAATCATGTCAAATGGAAACAAATGGAATAGGAAATTCAAAGGGGGCCCAGAAAAAGGTGAGCGTCTTCGGAGAAAGTGAGGCGCGGGTCGGACTCGAACCGACGAATCGAGGTTTTGCAGACCTCTCCCTTAGCCGCTTGGGTACCGCGCCGTTCGTTTCATCTGGGTGTCGGTAAAACGGGCAAAACATGGAGCGGGCGATGGGACTTGAACCCACGACCTTCTGCATGGCAAGCAGACGTTCTACCACTGAACTACGCCCGCAGAAACATGGCTTAAACTAGCAAAAACGCAACGATCTGTCAACATGAAAGGCTCCCCCATCTTTCACTCATTCAAAAAAATCCGGGGATTCGTACGAGCGTATGAGTCCCCCCTTGATTGCACAGGGGGGGGTGGATAAGGGGATTAAGATCATTAAGTTAGAGTCTTTTAACCTGGGTAAGAAATTAGCCTGAATTATTCATAAATTGAGTCGTTTCCTCGAGAAGAGAATTCGCAGATGGCGCCGAATTCAAGACGAGGGGGACACCATCCCAAATTCCGGAGAATTTGGGTCATGTCCCCGAATTCAGCGCCCGTCTGCAAATCCACGACCGGGAGAGATAACGTAATTCATGAATAATTCAGATTAGGTACGTGACCCCATTTTTTTCATTTGACTTGGACGATGTCGCCGATTTTCACGGCGTCCTTCGCCGAAAGGACCTTGATCGTAGACGCGCTCCGGCCAGCGTAGATGACGATCACGTTGCCTACAGCCACCAGAGGCAGGTCCTTCTCTCCCTGACGAAAAACGGTGAGCTGGCGGCCGACCTGGATGCCGTCTTCCTCTCCGAGGTCGATCAGGGCCCACTGCCCGGGACCGATCTGGGTGAACTTGCCGTCAAGAAAAATGATCCGGCCCGTGAGGGCTTCGTCTTGCCGAGTCGATGCGTCAAAGCCGAGATCCTTGCCGAGCAGGCCTTCTTTTTCTTCAAAAGGGACCAGAAAATCGCCGACCATAATCGGCCCGCAGGTCTTCTCCAGGCGAGCCGCTGCCATTTCTTTTTCAAGACGGACGACCCGGGCCCGCCCGCGCTTGAACGCCACGGATCCCAGGATCTTCTTCGAGCCGGAGCTGCTAATCTTTTGGCCAATCTCGAGGACCATCACGAGCTGCCCCTCTTTGAGGCCGGCCGCCGCGGCCTTGCCTATATAAAAAAGATCATAATCGGCGAGGAGCGACTTCTCCCCCCCTTTCTCGCTTGCGGTTATCCTTAGCCTCGGGATATCCTCTAAGATAAAAAATGAACAATACAGATCAGCCTCGGAGATCAGGGCGAAGGCGTTCTGGAAGGTCTTATCCTTGCCCAGTTGGGCTTGAACCGCCTCCTGCGCCGGCACTATTGCCGAGAAGAAAATGAGACCGGAGAATAAAACGAGATAAGCGGACGTTTTTTTCATGACAGACCTCGATCCAAATCTGAATCCCATGGCTTTTTCATTATAATGATTCCCGACGCCCATGACAATAGCTCTGACCGTATATCACTTTCAAATGCAAGGGGGACACGATACCCTGTCCCTGTCTGGTCGGTAGCGCCCCAAAGGACGATACCGTTAAAAACCGCCAGGGACAGGGAATCATGTCCCCGAAAGTGATATACGGTCAGACAATAGCCGTCTTGACTTTGTGCCTTCTTCTTTCTAATATAACTTCATCATCCGTTTGGCAAAAAGCAGAGGAGGTTAGGTATGGGCAAGAAAGACATCACGGCGCGCATGGCCAAAGAGGCTGGCATCACCCTCCACAGGGCACAAAAAGCGTTTGCCTCGCTTCTCGACAGCATTAGAGAAGACCTCAAAAAAGGCAACAAAGTGAACTTCTCCGGCTTCGGAAGCTTCGAAGTGAAGACCCGGGAAGCGCGAAAAGGCCGGAACCCGAAGACCGGGGAATCCATCGCCATCCCCAGCAAAAAGAGGATCAAGTTCAACCCGAGCCGCCAGTTCAAGAACTCCCTATAGCCCCCTTGTCCGCCCGGATGCCGGGCCTGGATATTGTGGACAAAGTGTCCCGACTTCTTTAAAATATCCCTTCACCCATTTTCTGCGATGACAAAAAAAACGACGGTCGCGCTATTGTTTGGAGGGCGTTCGGCCGAGCACGAGGTTTCGATCCGGTCGGCCTCCGCTATTTTCAACAACCTGGATAAGGCCAAGTTCCGCGTCATTTCGATCTTCATCAACAAACAAGGCCGCTGGAAAAAGGCCGCCTCGCCCCTTGTCCCCCCGAATGAGCTCAGCCGAGGTCTTTTCTCAAGCTTCCTTCCCTGGAGAAACGGAGGCCGAGTCCTTCCGGTCCGCGCCGACATTTACTTCCCCGTCCTCCATGGCCCCTACGGCGAAGACGGCACGATCCAGGGCCTTTTGGAAATGGCCGACGTCCCCTACGTCGGGGCCGGAGTGCTCGGGTCCGCCGTTGGGATGGACAAGGCCGTGATGAAGTCCTTGTTCCGGTCAAGAGAGCTGCCGGTCGTCAAACACCGCGTGTTCGTCGAGACAGGCTGGAACAAGAATCCGGACAGAATTCTGCGCGCCGTGCGGCGGGAATTTCGGCTTCCGCTGTTCGTCAAACCGGCTAACCTGGGCTCGAGCGTCGGCATCACCAAGGTCAAAAACCAGGCTCAAACGCGCGCCGCTCTCGAGCTCGCCTTTCGCTACGACCGGAAGATCCTCGTCGAAGAAGGCATCCGGGGCCGGGAGCTCGAATGCAGCGTCCTCGGAAACGATGAGCCCACGGCCTCTCTTCCCGGCGAGATCATGCCCCACAGGGAATTCTACGATTACAGCGATAAATATCTCAACGGCAAAACCAAGTTCGGCATCCCCGCCGACCTGCCCGCGGCCCTCGTCAAAGAGGTCCGAAGGCTGGCGGTCGAAGCCTACAAGGCCTGCGATGGCGCGGGCATGGCCCGCGTCGATTTTTTTCTCGAGAGCCGCACCCGGAGGCTCTACATCAGCGAGATCAACACGATCCCCGGTTTCACCGAGATCAGCATGTACCCCAAGCTCTGGGAGGTGAGCGGACTTCCCTTCCCCCGGCTCGTCGAGCGGCTCATCGAGCTCGGGTTCGAGCGGCACCGGGCGAAAAAACGGTGCGTGACGAGAATCCGCTCGGCGTCATGAAAAGAGCTTTATGAGAGTCCTCGGTGTCGATTTCGGCGACAGGAACGTCGGCCTCGCCCTGAGCGATGCTCTCCGGCTCACGGCCCAGCCGCTGGATACGTACCAGCTTAAGAACCGCGACGCAGACGACCGAAAATATTTTCAGGACCTGGTCCTCAAGCAGCAGATCGTCGAAATCATCATCGGACTTCCTCTGCGGATGGACGGGACAGCCGGAACGAGGGTTGAGAAGACGCGCGCCTTCGCCAAATGGCTGGAGGGCGTGGTCCATATCCCCGTCATTTTCTGGGACGAACGATTGACGACCCATCAGGCCCTCAGTGTCATGCATGAACAAAAAGTCCGTCTGAAAGCTAAAAAATCCGTCATCAACCAGATCTCCGCGGCCATCATTCTCCAGAGTTATCTGGACAGCAAGCGAGCCGATGCGAACATTACTCAAGATCGTTAAGTCGGCCTTCATCGCTGTCCAGTGCCTGGTGCTCGGCGGCTGGGTCTGGCTTTATTTCGAATCCCGTCGGGGCGTTGCGGCCGGGCCCGGCGCAGTCATGTTTGAGGTTGAAAAAGGCAAGAGAGTCCGGGCGATGGCCGAGGCCCTAAGGGCCCAGAAAATCATCCCCAAAAAAACGCCTTTTCTTTTCCGCTACAGATTCTTCTATGTTCCCCAGAGCATCAAGGCGGGCGAGTACGAGCTCCCCAAAACCGGCTCGGCCAAGGACATCTTGGGCATCCTGATCGCGGGCAAGATCTATCTCCATCCCGTGACGATCGCAGAGGGCCTGACGGCGATGGAAACCGCCAAAAATTTCATCGCCGCAGGCTTCGGACAAAATGGCGAATTTCCTGCGGCGCTCCGGGAAACGGATAGCATCGCTCTTTTGGACCCTAAGGCCGAGAACCTGGAGGGCTACCTCTTTCCCGAAACCTATCTCTTGCCGAAAGGCCTATCGTCCCGCGAGATCCTCCAGAAAATGACGGAGCAATTCAAAGAAGTCTTCGGCGAAAAATGGCGCCGGCGGGCGGCAGAGCTGCACTGGACCGTCCGGGAGGTCGTCATCCTGGCCTCGCTCATTGAAAAAGAGACTTCGCCGCCGGACGAGAAAAAGATTGTGTCCGCGGTCTTCCACAATCGGATTAGGATCGGGATGAAGCTCGACTGCGACCCGACGATCATTTACGCCCTTAAACAAAAAGGGCCGTTCGAGGGACGGCTGCGCACGAAAGATCTCAAATACGATTCCCCCTACAATACATATCTTTACCCGGGCCTGCCGCCCGGCCCGATCTCGAATCCTGGACGGGAATCGCTCGAGGCGGCGCTCTATCCGGCCGAGGCCGATTATCTCTACTTCGTCGCTAAAAACGACGGCAGCCACCAGTTCAGCCGGACACTCGCCGAACACCGGCTCGCCGTGAAGAAATTCCAAAAGTAAAGTTCCCCAGAAAGCCTCTTATTTCTCCGAAGACGCGTTTTCAGACTTTAAACAGGGATTTTGAGTCAGCCTGAGAAAAGATTCTATCTTAGTGATATTAAACCCCCTACCCCCTTACACAATTAAGGGGGATTAAAAGGTCGCCCCCTACCCCCCTTGGAATTCAAGGGGGGCCTAGAAAAATGTGCGCGTCTTCGGCTAAGGTGGGAAGGAAATACATTTGATAAACGTCTAAATTTCTGGTATATTTTTTGTTTAATTTTGCGGACAGAGTTGATACTTCGCTCTAAAACGCAGACTGTAAAAATAATTTACATGCGGTTTTTACTTAACTCCAAGAAAGGGTGGAAGTTATCCCATCCATTATTGGCATAGAACTTGCTTCAAATGAGATGAGAGATTTGATACAAGCTTTGAAAGAGGAGGATTCATGAAAATAAAAAAGCTTATAGCCCCGGTAATTCTCGCCGGATTCGTGTTCAGTATGTTCGTCGTTCCGAGTTTCGCCGAACTCGGATTTCCTCAACAGAAAGACCAGAAAGAAGCCAAGCAGCCTGCCGCCAAGATATTTATCCCTAAAGAGGTCAGAGATGTCATGCTCCAGGGCCTTCAAGCGCGCCAGGTCCGCCAGGACATCCCCTTCAGCATTTTCAAAAGCACTATTCTTCCGGCGCAGACCGCCTTTTACATCGTCCCTTTCCTAAAAATCAAAAACGCGGACCTTCCCTTCGCGCCCATGGCGGCTCCTCAAGCAGCGGATGCCGCCGCGGCCCCGGCCCAACCCAAAGTCAAAGCGACGTTCGATGTCTTTCTCCAGTTCCATAAACTGGAGAATGGTGTTCCGACCCAGATCGTGAAAGAAGTCTATGTCCCGACGACGCAGGAACAGGACGCCGCCACGTACGACCCGAACAAAGAAGAATGGTATACGATTGCTTATCCTTTAATGCCTGGGAATTACCTCCTGGCCATGGCCGTTACGACACACGATTTGAAGAAGATCGGGACGCAATACTTCGAATTCAGCCTTCCCGACCTCAAGTCTTTTACCAAGGAGCTCGAAACAACAACTGTCTTTTTCCTGAAAGAATATAAAGAACTTCCCGCGGTCGAGACCGTCGCCGAGCTCCACAAAGGTTATTTCCGGTATTCGATCGCTCAGTTCACCCCGAGCGTTGATAATGCGCTTGCTTTGGGAGAAGCCACAGAAGTTTTCTTTCTCGTTCTCGGCGCCCAGCCAAACGAGCAGAACAAGTACGACATCGAATGCCAGTATGAGGTGAAAGAGGGTGACAAGGATGCTATTAAATTCGCCCCGACGAAATATGAAACGCCCTTCATCAGCCAGCCGCTGTTCATGAAACAGACCCTCTTAACCAAAGACAAAGATGGAAAAGAGCGCCAGGAGGGCCGAGACCTGCCTGCCGGGAACTATACCTTCACGATCAAGCTCACGGACAAAGTCTCGGGCCGGACCTGCGCGAAGGCCGCGGATTTCACGGTCAAATAAGATTTAGATTTTAAAATCGAAGATCTTTCGCGACTTGCCGTTCGCTTCTTTCCCGTTGATGATGACGTCGACATAATTCTTGCCGGCCGGGAGCTCATGGCGGAAGGTAAAGGCGATCTCCTTGCTTTTTTCGATCTCGTCCTGTTTTCCCTGGAAGAGGCGTGATTCCGTAAACTTCTCCTTTTGGGCGCCGCCCTCTTTATAAATATAAAATTCAAATTCGAAATCCGCTTTGAGCAGCCCGTCCTCCTCTTTGAAGTTCAATTTTTTGACCGGGATCGCCAGCCTGAATTCCCTCTTCTGCTTGTCGTATGTCAGGCTGAAATTCATGAATTTGGCGGCCGTGCTTCTTTCGGTGAACGTCTCGCCGAGCTTGGCCATTTCAATCGCTTCAAAGAGATTGCCATTGATCTCGTTGATGGCGTAGCTCCCCGTGCCACTGGAATCGTAGAACTCGATGCCCAGCTCGTATCTATAATAGATCCACACAAGCACCCCGCCTCTGCCGCCCTCGAGGAAAGGATACTCCTGGGTTTGTTCCGGAGGCCCGAGATAGAGGTAGATCCGGCCCCGGTCCGTATTAATCCCGCGCCTTCCCTCCTTGAAGCGCTGGTTGACGTACTCGATCCGGCGCTGGAATTCTTCCCTGAACTCGTTCTCTTCGGTCGTCGGGTCGGGGTCCCTCTTGTCCCAGAATTCCTTCGTGAATTCCCGCCGGGAGTCAGCGTCCGGAAGGTGGCTGAAAATATCGCGCTCGGCGTCGGTCATGACCAAGCGGGCCGTCTCATAGAAATCGCTGCTTTCCGGGTCAAGTTTGAGGTTGTCCATGGGACCGCAGGCGGCCAGCATCAGGAC
>Ga0299915_10000234_pt1 | contig 43676 bp, 56 predicted proteins | sample RVTome_13_FD_200263 | JGI IMG/M metagenome (GOLD analysis project Ga0299915, IMG submission 200263) | Soil microbial communities from uranium-contaminated site in the Upper Colorado River Basin, Wyoming, United States - RVT92D227 (version 2) ...
GCGGCCTTCCCATTGTCTTTCTCTCCTTTCTGAATGCCCCCGTGCCGGAATTCAATCAGGGAAACTTACCGGCGGCCCATGGGCTAACGAGCTATGTTACCCTCATACCTGGTTTGGATAAGCCCAGCGCATTTACTTCACGCCGACGGGGGCGAAGGGTTATAAAACCATAGAATAAAAATCTTCCCATTGCTCTTTCCAATATGCTTCGTTTGTCTCGTTGCAATCATCACAGAGGATAACAAAGTTTCTCTCATCTTCAACATAGGCAGTGTTTTGCCTACGCCTTCTGACATCTGGCTTATCTTCTTTACACATAATACATTTCATTCTTTTTTCCCCTTTTTGGGTGGCTCCCAGAGCCTCTTTTCGGCCCGCTGGTAATGAGGGGTTTGCCTGGCGCTCTGGTCCTCGGTACTACAGCGGGTTCGTCCCCGCCTCTCCAGCCCTCGACTACGATTCCAGCACGGTTGGGAGCCTGGGTTATTTTGCTTCAGTCATAATCCGATAAATCTTGATCTGCGCTTCTCTTTTGATAATTTCCTCTACCCGTTCGTAGCCTTCTGCGCCTAAGATTTCAAAAAACCGCTCATCCCCCAGGCGCTTACGCTCTCGCTCCATGATTTCGGCGAAGTCTTCTTTTTTCTTCCCGGGATCCGGCGCCGGTCCTGGCGCTGGCGCAGACCCCGCAGGCCTTTCATTCGGCGCCCCACCTGCGGCCCAGGCAGCAAGGCGACGGCCCAAATCCTCGCTTAATTGCTCATCCTTTACCATTGCGTCATAAGGCTCCCGAAATTCAGACGCCGCCAAATCCGGCTTGCCTTTTGAATGCGGAGGCAGTAAAAGCGTGAATGCCGTCTCAAAATGAATACGATCCGAAGCTATGGGTTGCCACCCAAGATCAACGGGGTTCTGTCCCTTCACAATTTTGATCTTCTCTTTAGCCCTGAACGCCAGCACAATATGACAGGCCATTTGCAGCATCGTATTGATCATCACCGCCTCGTCTTGCTTTGGCTTTACCCAGGCCGCCCAGGTCATTCGATTCCGCTTCTCGTAATTTTCCCCGGCCAATCGGTCAAGCTCGGCTTCGTGCTGATCGAGCATACCCCCCTGGCCTTCGTGGGCATGGGATACGCTGTCAATGATCAATACCGCCGGTTTGATTTCTGCCGCCGCCTTGATCGCCTCCGTGTATTTTTTAAGGCTAAAAGGCTCCATCATATCAACGGCCAGATATTTGAATTTATCCGCGTATTGATGCCCTCTTGGCCCCTCCGTGTTAATCATCGCAACCTGGCCACCCTGGGCCAGCCCTACGGCCAGTCTATGCGCGGACATGGTTTTCCCCGACTTAGAAGGTCCCGCAAGACCAACAATTAAGGGCGTATTCTGGCGAATCGCCGGGCGAAAGCTGAAACTCATAAATACCTCCATGTTCTTCTTTTTATAAGAGGATAAATCGCAGAATACTTTACCGCGAAATCCTTTGCGATAGAAGATATTCCCATCCCAAATTGATACATCTGCCGAATCTTTAAAACGTCCTTTTCTTTGAATTTTGATAAATGGCAAGATTCTCCCCAAACTCGCGGTTTGATATTTCTTCTTCCTTTACGATCCATATCGGCAACGTTCTCTTTTTGTGTGCCCAAGAAAAGATGGTCAAGACGAACACATTTAGGATTATCACAAGAATGGCAGACCTCCAGGCCATCAGGAATCGTTCCATATTCTGATTCCCAAACAAAACGATGAGCAAATACTTTTCTTGAATGGACGCAATATTTCCCGTATCCATCCTTATTTACAGGCCCCATCCATTCCCAACATCCATCCGATTCAATAACCTTGGCCATAAATCTTTTGATTTTTGTTTCCTCATATCGCTCTTGATATGAAAGAAAATCGCCATGCTTCATAAATCTTCGATAATGAGGATTACACATTTTCCTTCGTATCGATTTTTTAATGCAACCATCGACAGAACAATTCATTTTATTTTCCCAGGCCAAGTTCGCCGCTTTTTTCTTCCCATGCAGTTATAGCCCATGCAGGAGGCTCAAGATAATGAACCCTATTTTCATAGGCAGGCCAATCGTTATTTCTAAGACACTTCTCCCAGAGAAATTTTCCAAATTCTGTTTGCTGTTTGCCAAAATCCATAAACCCCGGAGTTAAACCAACAAAAGAACAAATGTATGGTTCCTGAATTTCACAAAAAATCAGAATGAACTTAGGTTCAATTCCGAAAATCGCTTTTGCTCCCCGGACATAAAAAGCCGCCTGGATAGAGTATCCCATATTGATTATATGGCGGTCTAAACTTATCGGATTAACGGAAAGCTCTGTGAACTTTATGTCCAATAGCAATTTTCTGTCGGCAGAAATGAAATCCGGCCTACACCTACACCAAGTGCTCTCTTCTTTCCAAAACAAAGAAAGCTCAGAATCGCCATCTTCTTTTAGATTTTTGATCCCGAGCTCCGGGCATCCGCAAAGCTGCGCTTCGGCGCGCTGTACGCACTTCTTGACCTTTTCGTGTTGGTAGGCCAGTAAGGGCGTCTTTCCATTCTTCCGCGCCTCGTCGCGGGCTTCCTTCGCGGCTTTCGTCCGCCAGTCATCCGCCTCGATGACGGCCACGTTGTCGATGCCCTGCAAAAGAATCGAATGTGAAGCCGTCCCCACGTCGAATTTCCCGGCGCCTTCGTCGGGTTGATAGTCCGGGTTCAAACGCGGTGAATTATACCAGGCGTGCGCCGCGCTCCGGGTGATCAGGTCTTTGATCGTAGAGCGCGATAAGGAAGGCTCTGGAGCTGGGTCAGAGTGGTACACTTCCATAGGGATTTCGTAATGTCCGGGGGTTTCAATCTTCATTTTTACCTCCTCTTTTTAAGACTTCCTCAAATCGAGTAAGCCAATCTTCTAAAAAAAACTTATGCTCTCGGAAGGCCGCTTCGATCTCAGCCGCCGCCCGCCTCATTTCTTCTGCGGCAACCCTTATTGTACGGGCAGCGGTTCCTGCTTCTTCAATTCCAAGCAATAAAACCTTTTCCATTACTTCTTAACCTCTCCTTTCTCAACGATCCACACTCCCACTTCGGCAGGAATTTCAGCCGGCCGCTCGCCTACCACAGTAGCCAGGATCGTCTTATCCTCTTCGCGCGCGCGATCAATAAGCAGGAAAACAGACTTGCCCAGGCTTTCCGCCCGGTCCACCAGGCTAATTCCAAGGTCCTTCGGGTAAAGACCGGAAAGCTCTTCGGACAATCTCATAATCTGGCTTCCGCTAAGCATTCCCGCGCTCGTTCCCTGATAGGTGAAATTTCCTTCTTCATCAAAGGCGAGGTCCTTGATCTTAGAGGTCGCGGAGATCTCGGCCAACGTGGCGAGCTTGGCCTTTTTCAGGTCGCGTTGCCGGGTTTCCAGGAACAGGATTTCTTTCTCATCGTTCTTCTTCTGTTCCGCACGCGCAAGATTTTTTTGATATTGCTCCGCGCGGACATTGGTCGCAGCCGCCTTGGTAATCCCGTCCTCCAGGGCGGAGGTGTCGGGCGGGAAGGGCAAAAAATTTTCATCGTGTAAAGTATTCTCTTTTACCCAGGCGTCAATGCCCTCTTTTTTCGCCTCCATCATATTAAGCCTGGAGCGCAATTCGACGATATCTTTTTCCAGGGCAAACAGAGACTCAACGGCCTTGTTATACTCGGCGTTTTGCGCCCTAATTTTTTTGTTGCCGCTTTCAATGTCGACTATGAGGTCCTGGTGTACCCTTCGGATTCCGGCAAGCTGCACTTTTAACGGTTCCGGATCCACTGACTCAACCTTTGTCAGGTCGATCGTCCCGTACATCTTGACCTTAACCCGCAGATCCCGAGCCTCGCCCTCGCAGGCGTAAATTTCCTTGTCGATCTCCGAGGTATCGACAGCAAAAAGCTGCACGAAATACTGCTTCCGCTCGGTCTCGCCCATCGTGCGCAAAAAGTCCTGATCCAAGAGGAAGGGATTTAGAAACTTCTTGATCTCGTCCACGGGCTTCTTGATGGGCTTGCCGTCCCGGATAAAAGCAATCTCCCGCGCCTTCGTCTCCCCGCCTTTGGACCGGTACCACTCGCGGTTAATCGATCCGCCCTCAAACTCCAATGTCACGCGTGCATCATCCTGGCCGTGGCGAATAATGTCCGCTGGGTAGGCGCCGCCGAATGCCCAGCGCACGGCGTTCAGAATCGTCGTCTTCCCTTGACGTATCTCGCCGTAGAATAAAATCAGTGGTTTGTTTAACTCGATCGTTGTGTCGGCGATTAGTCCGACGTTTTTAATGATCAGCCTCTTTACTTTCATTCTTCTACCTCCTTTGTCGATAGATTTTTTCCACAATTTAGACAGATTCGTTTACCATCTCGGCCCCATTGTTCCGTATGCGCACAGTCTTCCGGGGAATAATGAGGGACGTTCCTGATCGTTTTCACATCATCGGGCGGGTCCAGATAAAACAGGCCGCACCGGACACAATAAATAATAGGCCCGGGCTCATACCAAAGATTTTCATGCGGGCAATCATTCATGGTTCACCATCTTTCCTGACAAATAGAAACGAGTTGCAAGTCTTTGAATCTAAGAAAGTACATAGTCCCATTCCCACCATAGCCTGGATAAAGATAAATTATTGTCCGTACAAAGCGGGTAACGGAGACTGGTCCGGAGTGCTCGGTTATCATCAAAGAGGGACCATAAAGAACCTGACTCGGCATTCCACATTTTCGCTGAACGTGAGCCAAACTGTCCCCCAGCCAGGCTTTTTCCCAGCCACAACCCATCCAGCGTTCACAGCTTCCAACCCCATTCCCACTGTCTATCGGGAAATTTCCCTGTGCGTTGGCCGCGTCAATTTCCCAAATCGGGAAAAGGTAGGCCAGCATAATCAAAGAAAAAATTACCACTTTTTTGAATCGCATATCTCTACCTCCTGTTTTTTAAAAAATGCTTCGGCTTCTTCTGCCAGTTTTCCCTTACATCTGGAACAGATCCCGTGCGTTATCGATGCGTCTGTAAGCGGCTCTTTTTCCCCCATAAAAAGCTCTTCCCCAAAATATTTTTTGTGCCAAGAGCAAACTATCAACATACGCCTAACTCCCCAGCCACCAGGCGGCCATAGAATTTCTGCGTCGCACTCAACGCGATCTTGGTGTCATGTAAGGCGGTCATGGCTTCTTCCCGGCGCCGCTCTTGATCCTCAAGCTTTTGGTCCATGACCGCGCTCACGTTCCGCAGGATTCTCATGTCCCAACCCGGCGCCAAGTCCCAAGCTCCGGTCGGCGTGATGAATCTCGTCCGCCAGACTTGGCTGGGGTCCTTGGGCGATTCCGTCTTGACTGAGATTTCGCATTTCCCCCAGCGGAAACCCACCCAACGGCCCAGGGAAAACGCATCTAAAAACGGCCGGCCGTGGATCAAAACTGCCTGCGCCATCAAATCGAGCTCTTTATCCATTCTGAGCCTCCCTCATGACCTTATTCGCCTTCCTCATCGTCCGGGCCAACTTGTCGGCAGCCTTTCGTCTTCGCACCTCTCCGATCACGGCCCCGGTTTTGTCGTTTACAACAACGTATTTTGGGGCCCGGTTCACGCCGCGATCTTGGCGCTCGTAAATGACTATCCCGTCCTTGTCGCTGATTCTAATTATTTCCATCTTCTAACCTCCGGCAAACATTCATTATTTTAATCAATATCAGCATCGTTTTTAAAACCACCCCTTTATTTCGGGTCAGGCTCCGGCATTTTATCCCCAGAATGATCAAATTCGGGGGGGTCTGGAGATTCTAAGGGTATTTCTGAATGAGTTTTTGATCGATAGGGCATTTTTGGATAAAGCGGGCATTCCGGTACTTGGCAGTCCATTTTCCCGTCTGCATAATAACCCATACAGGAATAGCACTTTGCTCGCAGCCTTTGGGTTGAATTGAGCTTTTTGCCGCCCAAGTGTTTTAATAATTCTTGCTTCCCTCTCGCACTCAACCCCAATTTGTTTATCGATCTTTTTATATCTGACATTTTCTTGCCTCTCCGTTTATTTGCCCGGATCCGCCGGGCTCGGACTAAAAATTAACCTGCCGTAGCCATTGGCCGTATATCTGCGCAATAGCGCTTTGTAGCCGGTACATTTCCCGGCGTGCAACAGTGCCTTTGGCATAATCGCCATAATCCTCAGCCTGTGCGGGGATTTTATATTTTTCCTCTCCCCAATTGATTTTTATCCAGCGCATTTCCCCTCAAATCTTGGCCAGGCCATAATATGGCGTGAAGTAATACAGGGCCTTTGTCTTGTGGTCTATCAGTAAATACTTACCAGGCATTCCGTCGCCGGGCGGCGCGATCTTTTTCAGGATTCCCAGCGTCAAGAACCCCACCTTTACATCTTTGCCCGCGTCCCAAATTTGTCTTACCCTGCCAGGTCTCCACATTTTTTCTTACCTCCCACTTTCATTCTAATTATCTTTTCGGCATTTGTCAACTATTATTTAATCTTTATTCAATTATTGGTTAATTATTTACAGCGTCTATTAAAGATAGAGCGGAAGTTCCGTGCCAAACCCAAAAGTTATCAACCTAAATCGTACTTTATCCACCAAAATAGTTTGATTTATCCACAGGCAAAAAGGCGGGCTTCAACTTCGCGGCGTCGAATCAATCCTTTTAATTTGCGCCCCCCGGCGTATACCCAGCGCCGGATCTGCGCGGGCGCCTCGTCAAGGTCGCCCCGGTTGATGACCTGGCGTAACATACTGGCTTGTAGTGCTCCCGAACCTAAATTGAACGTCCAAGAGGTCAAACTATCAAACATATTTTGGTTCAAAGGGACGCGGATCAGACGGGAGATCGCTCTTTCGGCAACGGAAACATCCCGTAAAAGGACGATTTCGCCATTTTCAGGGCTGAGAGGCAGGTCAAATACCTCGCCTGGCTTAACGAGGTGGCCCCAGCCGACAGTCCAGAGGCCAGCCATGTCCCGATATAGGGTGGGGGAAAAAGATTCGAATAAACGGATTAGGCGCAGTCCTGCGGGGGAGATCATTTCTTAAAAAACTTCTGCAACATCCGGCCACTGAACCAGAATGAGATTATGGTCGCGAAGATCGCAGAATCTTCCTCAGTCCAGGTTTTAGCCAGGGCGGAAGTAAAGGTAATATTTGAATAAAAAGCAGAAGCGGATTCAGCCTGAGCGTATTTGACGACGGCATAAAGCCCAAAAAAACAATAGGTTATAACTGGCCTGACACTTCCGGTCAAGAATGTCAGCGCCGCATCAACCCACTTAACCCCACTTGGAACGATCTTCGCGGACTCATAAAGCGCCTGCATTTCTGCGGATTCGGCAGATACCCGGACTTCCTCAAGTTTCTGCGCTCCGATGTCCTTCTGAGCCTGAATCTGGAGTTGCATGACGGCCAATTCGTGGGCTTTGTCCCGTTTGTCTTGCCACATTTGCAGCAACTTCGGCGCGAAACTGCCCAGGAAACCAATCAAAGAGCCAAGGATGGTCAGCATTTCTGTTTCTCCTTTTCGATCTTATCGGTGAAGTAGGATTCGATTTTCAAAACCCTTTGAAATTGTTCCGCCGCAAGTTTCTTGATCCTGACGTTCCCGCTTTGCTTGACGATCTTCTGCGCGGCCATGCCGAGGAAAACGAGATCGTTTAAAACCGTTCCTTGGATCACATTCAGGCAGTAGTAGCAGGTTTTCATTTCCAACCCAGGGCCTTGAAAACCGTATTCGCGAAACCGGTGATTATGGCGATTGAACCGATTGCCAGGACCCAAAACAAAAGGCCGATTTTTGTCCCCTGAATGGCATCGGCCAAACTTTTCTTTGCTTCAGATCGTTTCATCTCATCGATCTTGTTCAATACGTCTGAGTGGCCTTTGTCGATTTTTTCCTCAATGCGTTGATTCTGCTCGGCCATATTTTTTTGCCCGGTTTCCAGGCTTCCCAAACACCGCATGACCTCAGAATGTTCAGCGCAAAAGTGTTGTTCTGGAGGCATTGTTTTTCTCCCTAGACACCAATCGATTCACAATTTTGGATCTCATCGGCGGAGTGCCCAATCCATTGATCCCACCAATCACTCAGGCGGTTCATTCTTTTCCGGTTCTCTTTTTACGATTTTCCCCTGATGAATTTGCTGCTTCAGCGCATACATTTCGTCAAGGGATTTGCCCGATATGGTTACGCTGTCAATCAGCGCTAAAAGAATTTGCCGCTGCTTTTCATTATCAAAAATCATTGGATTATCTCTTCGTCTGGCTTGATTGGAATTGGCTTTGAGTCAACCAAATAATCGTAAATAACCGCTTTTTGTTCGTCGGTGGAATTTTTTATCTCCACTTCGAGGCTTTGTTTTTCATACGAACGAAAGATTCCGGCGACAAGACGTTGGAATATCGCGTCTTTACTGATTCCTTCTTTAGTGGAAAAATATTCCAGAGCCCTTTCCTGACTTAAATTCGTATCAAAAATATAATTCATGTGCTCCTCCTTTCTTGTACTTAGGCTGCGGCGGCAAGCCCATGAGTTGTTAAAATAGCTTGAATTGCAGCAATAATTCCGTCTGTCGTAGCATCCCCTGAATTCGGGGTATCGTCAATTCGAGCATCTATCACCCTATTTCCAACCACCTGCACATCATCAACTTTTAAAACTCCGGTGCAGTTAATATTTCCTGCCACATCGAGAAGTTCGCCTGGGGCCATATCTCCGATGCCGACTTTGCCTGGTCCTGTTATAACTAAGGAATCATGAAAGCCACTGTCCCAGGTCTGGAATTTAAACCCGACATTATTGGCCGCAAAGGCATAAAAGTCAATATTTCCAAGCGGAAACGCTATTCCTATATACTTTCCCGCCACATCAAAACTGGAATTACTGGTTAAGCTAAACGGCCTTTGGGTGTCTCCTACTTCATAAACTTCCAACTTCGCCACCGGCGTTGTCGTCCCGATGCCGACCTTGCCTTCCTTCAAATACAGCGTATTCACAACTGCTGAAGCACCTACTGAAGTCAAAACATTGACCGAATTCTGAGTCAAGACGAAATTAGCAGCGGGAGAAATGCTGGGAACGACAAGTCCGGAAAAGGTTGGACTTGAAGCTTGTTTCACCGCTTGATCAAACCAGTGCAGGAGACGAGAATTCCCCGAAACCGGACTCAGCCAGAACGTGACGTAAGCCGTTCCTCCAGATCCACCCGCGACATCGCTTAATGTCAGCGTCACCGTATATCGCCCGTCAATTTCGACGTCGCACGGAACGGAATGGTTTGCGTTCTCGGCATGTGCCGATCCCGTGAAAATCGTTACGCTATTCTCATCCACAAGAGAAAGTGTGAATGTAATGGAAGCGACGTTTGGCGCCTCTAAAAGATACCGAGTAATTACTCCGCGTCCCTCAAATGTGAAAGTAAAACTGGTTCCAGCCGCCGCGATCGCGACGGACTTCCTTGCGCTTTTGGTGATCGTTTTATCAACAATGACCATGACATCGGCTTTAGCCATTTTAGTATCCTCCCCTCTTTTTTATAGTGGTCGTAAAAACAAGGTCAGGTAAATCGTCGCGGCAGTCCCGGAATTCCCACTCGGGGTCAGCGTGACCGTATATCTGCCATCAATCTCAATATCACAGGGGACGCTATGGTTCGATTTCGCGCTCGCGCTTGACGAGTGTGCATCCCCAGTGAAAACAGTAATTGAATTTTCATCCACAAGACTCAATGTGATCGTGGGCGCACTCGCCATGATCGGCAATTCCAGAAGATACCGGGTTATGACTCCTCGGCCTTCAAAAGTAAAAGTTAGCGGAGTGGTTCCGCCAGCCGCCGCGATCGCGACGGACTTCCTCGGGCTTTTTACAAGCCCTTTGTCAACAATAACCATCACATCGGCTTTAGGCATGGTCTTACCCTCCTATCCTTTTTTTGAGGTTCATTTCCTCTGTCGGCATTCCGTATTGCCGGACATACTCCCGCTTGGCCCGCATGGCCTCACCGTGACGCAAAAGTCTAAGCTCTCGATCCAGGGTCTTTTGCTTTTCCTCGTCGGGCATCTTTTGATAGCCGGGCGAAGCTACTATTTTATCCATTCTGTCCTTCGCGAGTTTGCCGAAATGGATCGCATAGTCGCGGTAAAACTCTTCGGGTAACTCAATCTTTATGTCGCCAATTAAGACTTGTTTTCCCGGATGCGCCGGGTAAATCTTCAGTCGGTCAAGCTCCTCTTCAACCCGATCGCTTGTACCTTGCGAATACTTCCACGGCAGCCATTGCCGCAGGGCGTTGCCGGGCAATTCGATCTCTTCACCCCAGACATCGAGTTTTGCCGGGACCTCTTTCCAAAGCCCCGGAATTACCTGTGACAGGGCGCCCAGAACGGTTTTGACTTCGCGCACCTTGGCGTTGTCCTCGAAGACGGTTTCCAAGGCCCGGTTCACTGATCGCCAGAATCCCGAATACGGGACCATCGAAGAAAGCTGACGCAGGCCCATATTCGCGATGTTCCCGTGTCGCTGAAGCATTTGCACCGGCCCGGAGAAATACGACGTATCCAGGAAGTTTTCCCACATTCCCCGGGCTACGTCAAAGAAAATGTCCGCCGCCTTGTCCTGAGATTTGGCCCGGACGATCTTGTCGTAAGCGGTCGCCGCCGATGCAATGATGGTATTGAACGGCTCCAGGCGCCGGTACTGATACCAGGAATCGCCGATCCGGACCGACCAGGGCAATTTGCCTTGTCGATAAAAGGCTTCGCGCTCGTTTACGTTTTCCGGGACCGGCCCGATAATGTCTCCATCCATGGCCTTTTTAACAACCCAAAACGCGATGATAGAACCCTCGATTTGTTTGGCGATGATCTCGGCGGCCGGGAGCCCCCTGCCCATGGCCAGGCCAATCCCCGGCGTCATCTCCAGGCCCCGTTTCAACAAGTTCCCGATCGTGGTTACAAACGGAATTAAGAGACGGCCCAGGGGGAGTTTTTCGCGCAGGTTCAGGATCGCCGTCGAGATCGGTCCCGGGTCATCCATGAACGTCATGTTTTGTGCATAATCCCCAGCTTCTTTCATCATGCCTTCGGTCGGTTGAAACTTAGCCTCGAATCGGTCAAGTTGGACATCCTTAAGCCCACGCTTAAGCCCTTCTCGCCGGATTAATCCCTTGAGCGCCGAATCATAGGCGATTGAATTCGCCCAAATATCCATGGCCCGTAAAGCCCGGCTGGGCGAGGTTATGTACGGCGCAATCGCGCGTAGGCCCGCATAAGGGGACCGTTCAAGCGCGCTCGCCGTGGCGCCGCCAATCTCCCGGTCCCATTTGGTTTGAAACTCGGCCGCCTGCCCGGTCTTGATGACTTCCTTGACGCCGCCCCAGCCTTTTTTGACCCCGCTTTTGATTCCGGCCAGGCGGGGAAAGATTTCATTGAAAAATATCTGTCGGTCCCTGCCCGTAAATTTTGAGATCATGGCGTCCAGGCCTGCGCTTAAGGGATGATGAATCATCAAATTCCATGCCTGCCACATCGTGTTTCCGGCGAAGTTCACAAGGTGGGTCGGAATCCCGGACAGGATTGAATTATACCAAAACTCATAGAAATAGTCCTTCAGCGCCGGGTCGGGCAGCCTATCGACGAATCTCTGAACGGCGTCCATATTCTCGGGATCCAGCAACTTCAATTCCTCCATTTGCCGTTCGTTCAATCCCTTCTTTAGTTGAGATAAGGCTTTCGCTAACCGGACCGGGGAAACTATCTTTTTGTGGATATTCAAGGCCCGCCCGGCCTCGCTGGAGGCGTCCGACGTGGTCTTGAAAATATTCTCTTTGAAGTTCTCGAACGCGACGTTTGCCTCCGCCGCCGTTTTTGTAGTAACGATCTCCTTCAGTTTATTGATTGCGGTTACATTCAGAGTCCGCATAGCCAGCATTTCTTCCGCATTTAGCGCCTGCCCGCGTTGCGCTCTTCCAATAACGCCCTGCAGTCGCCTCATGTCGTGCAGGATTTCGTCTGATAGTTTACCGCTTTCATCCCAGGTCTGAACCTTTTTCTCCGGCAGGAGTTTGGCAACTTCGGTCTCGAAATCTTTCAGGTTCTCGGCGATATTCTGCCGTTCCAGGTTCACGGACCGAGCGTACTTCGGCAGAGGATCGGTTTTCTGTCTGCTCTTTCGGAGGATTTCATACATTTTTTGCAATTCGCCGGTAGGGCCAAGACCAAGGATAGTAGTTTTCTGGGGTTCAAAGGATTTTAGAACTGCATAATGATTAGTCCCTTGTTCTGCAAACTTCACAGCATCATAGCCGTTATTTTTCATCCATTCAATAAATTTACTGCCCGACAAATCATCCTTTCCCGCATTCCTCATTAATTTCCAAACCGGGAAATTATCGCTTTCACCTATATATTTAGGGGACAAAAACGATTCTTCTATCCGATCAAATTTTTTCCAATCTCCAATTCCTTCTCTTCTTCCTCCTTTAGTTGGCGTTCCGCCCTCTGCCTCAATTAGCGCATTCACTACTTCATAAAATTTAGGATTTTCTCCAAGTTGACTTAAATCCAATATCTTTGTAGGATTTATTTGGGTTTCAATAACTTTTCCTTCATAGAATGGTTTTCTGCCCACAAGTATTTCAAAACTTTTTTCAGCTCCTTCTCTTGTTTTGCCTTGGTTTCTCATTATCCTTTCTACAAATGTTTGATCTTGTTTGGCGTATCCCTCCGCAACTTTTGGCGATTCTGTATAATATTCAAACGGAAGCATTTCTGGACCTTTAATTTTTTCTTCTCTTAATTTTGAAATTAGTTCGTCTGCTGTTTGCACTCTGGTTAAATTTTTATCAATAGCAGATTTCCCCGAGGAATACCCCCTATAAACAGTAATGGTAGGCCTTTTCGGAGGCAACTCATCCTTTGCGATTCTCTCAGTAAAAGCCATCCCCGCTTTTTGCGCCACGTCCAGAGTTGTATTCAGGTCTGCCCCGGCCTTGATCTTCTCTGTGGCGATGTTCATCATCTCGTTATTGACATGATGCAGAGCTTCGTCTTGTGTAATCTTCCCTTCTTCCACGGCCTTTTTTACAGACTCGATCGCTGCGTTTTGCTTGGCCGGAGTTTCGGAAAGAATATCTTGAGCCAGGCCGTTGACGGTCTTACCTTCGATTTTTATCTGGGCGCGGATTTGACCTTCAGGCATCGGGGTTGCTTTGACGGGGAGTTCGCCCGCCTTCCCAAGTTCCGCAATGAGAGGCTTGGGGGCCAAATCCGGGTATTCCTTCAGGACTTCGGGAGGGACGGGTTTGCCCTCGGAGAGAGCTTGTTTGATAACCGCTTCGTGTGTTGATTGTATTGATGAATCACGTAATTTTTGCGGAGCATAAAAATATTCGTCCGCACTCGTCCCGGCCCAAACAACATCTTTGGCGGGAACTTTCATTTTCACTATTTTACTGCCCACATCTCCGTAACCTGCGGCCCCATGAGTTTTTGCGTATTTATATTCAATTGCAACCCAGTCCCCAGGCTCAATCTTACCGGCGGGATCGTCCTTAGAGATTGCTCGATAAATATCAACATTATCTTCTGGTTTTATATTTTTAAATCTCGCGACCAAACCAGGATTTTCATAGCCAAAGTCCTGAGAATATTTTTGCATGGCCGTGGGAAGATCGTCATGTTCGGTGATTTTGGATCGATAAAGTCTCTCATATGACTTTTGTTCTACTGATCGTAAGCGAGGAAACCACTCATTGAATTCCTTAGAAGTCATCTTCCATGGTTCTTTGGCTTTAACGAATTTCCCGGCACCCTCAAGTATCTCCTGCATCTTGCCTGTTGCACCAAAGCCGAGAGTTACTTCGGACCTGGGGGCCGGGGCGGGTATAACGGGGGCCGCTCCCGCTTTTGTTTCCGGCGCCTCTCCTCCTCGTTCGCGTCCGCCTTCAACTGCGCCAATTCCCGCGCGCTCAATAACGGCGCCTTTATTGTCGAGGATTGCTCTTCCCTCTCCTTCGGTAATGGATTCAACATTTGCTTCCCTCCCAAATATTTTCTTTATCACGGAATCGGCTTGGGCGCCGAATTCCTGTCGTATTTTTGCGGTTGTTTCGGGAGATATTTGCAGGTTATTTGAAAATGTACTTCCTCTCAATGACTGTATGGCCGCAACTTTCCCGCCCCCGCGTTCAATATGAGCCTTTAGGGACGCCAAGGTTCCACCCTGAGTAACCATGTCATCAACTATTACATAGGTTCGCCCAGGTACAACGGGACCGTCAAAAAGCGGTTGGGCGAAAAGGCGTTCGATGGCGTTCTTCCCAGTCCGGCTCACTTTATTGATTTGATAAATACCCTTGTCCACTTCCCAGCCTGTTTTTTCGGCAATCAATGAGGCGAAGGCGCCCGGGATCCTGTTTCTGCCTTCGGCATCAATCTGCCGGACCGGGACTATTGTCACGGCTTTCTCTGCCGCCAAGGCGTTGTTTAACTCAATTAGCTTTTCTTTATTGATAAGCGATTGCGCGATTTCAGTTGCCGCCTCAAGATTGCCCTTCTTGGCTTCCATATATCGCGGGGTCTTACTTAGGCCCGCGCGCGTTGAGTGTAGTACGGCCTTGGCTGTTTCGGGCGCCCACGATGTTCTTATGGTTCGTTCAGTAATGGCGGCCGCGGCAACGGTGGCCGCCGCGACTGGTTCTTGTATGGCTTCGGGAGTTTTAATCCCGCGAGCAAGATTAGCGGAGTTTGTTTCAGCGTATTGTTTAATCTCCGCCAGGGTCTTTTCAACATCGACCGCTTTTCCCTTTTCTCCCTTTATCGACTTCCCCAATCTGCCAAAAATAAGCGCGGGAAGAATAATCTCAATTGCTCCGCCAACGGTTGCCCCCGCTGTTTCCCCGGCGGTTTTCCCCAGAACGGAAGCAACGTCCTGCGCTAATCCTCCGGCAGTCTGACCAACCTTTGAAATGTTTTCAAATGCCCATTCCAACAGAGCCTTGCCTTTTTTGCCCTCTTCCGTCTGTGGTTCGTAGGCCAAATACGGATGAAATTTTCCCTGCAATCCTCGAATGACTTTTGTCTGTTCTTCGGGCGATGCGCCGGTTAATATTTTAGCTACGCCAGCCAGTCCAGGAATAGGATTTAAAAACTCGATCAATCCGCCCGCAAAAGCGGCAAGGGTTTCTCCCGCCCCGAGTGCGGTTTCCCCGAATTTCTTGACGGTTCCCCCGACAACATCGCGGACAAAAGAAGGCTCTTCTTCCGGTCGGACTTGAGTCTCGGCCGGAAGTTCAAAGTAAGTTCCTTCGGGTCCGGGGATCCGGCGCGGTTGAATTTGCGCAGGCGGCCTTTTTAAAAATCTCGTCTCTTGCGGCTCCGGCGGAGTTTCGACAAATTTAGGACGAGGCCCTATTTTAAGCTCCGGCATAGGCTCGCGAGCCTTTGGCGCATAGACGGCGAAAGGGAAAAAACCTACACCCGGGGATCTGGCCGCGATCTCCTCGATGTATCCCGGCGTCATTTCGGACCATTTGCCTTTTGGCTCTTCGATAGGAATAGTCGCCGCCGCTGGAGTTCCTCCGGCAATGTCAAATAAATCGCCTCCGGACTCGGCGAGCGATTCTTGACCGGCGATGTTGAAAAGATCGGTTTCGACTTCTCTTTTGGGTTCTGTTCCTGCCAGGTCAAACAAGTCCATTATTTCGCCTTTGGTACAATCCAGCCCTTTTTCTCAAGCTTCTGGTTGAATATTTTACGAGCCTTGTCCACGTTACCTTTGGCTTCGGCTTCCGCTTCTCTCCGGATTCGCTTTATAACTGCGATGTGTTCGCGTTTTTGAGGATTGATTATTGTACCTCTCGGTAATTCTTTTTGCTCCAGGACTTCTTCGGGCGGTTCTGGTGGAGTAGTTTTGCGAATCTCCGCGAGCCTCTTTTTTAGTTCATATTCTTTTTCGACATCGGACGCCCACTTAAACTCTTTATCGACATACGTCCGGGCCTCTTTTTCTTCCTTGACCGCCTGCTCCTCCGCCTTCTCCATGGGTGTTTTGCCTTTGGGCGCCGGGGTCTTCCCCGCGGCCTGCGGCGCCGGGGTGTAGGTAATATTCCCCTCTTCGTCGATTGTAGGAACGAGATTACGGACGGGTGCCTGCTTGCCTACAGCTTCACTTCTGCGCCGGTAAACGATGTTTTCGCCTTCCTGAACGGGGACTAAGGGTTCTTTCTCCTTCGCGGCCTTCGCCTCCTTAATCTCTTTCTGGCGAGCTTTCCAATCGGTCAGGAATTTGTTTTTGATTTCCAGGGCATTTCGACGCGTCCATGTCGCCTTGACTTCCTCGGCCTTACTTATCCGGTCAGCTTCCTTATAAAGTTTCTGCACGTAGGCCGGATCCAGGGTGTCGATTTCGGGTTTGGACTTTCCCCGGAAAAATCCCTCAAGATAGGTCTGCCTCGCTTTCTGTGCCTGCGCCGGCGGGTTGATCTCGTCCGAGTCGGCATAACCCGGCTGTTTACTCAAATACCCCTCCTTAAACTCCTTCCAGGCGTCCAGGCCGGTCAAGTCCTCCTCTGTAGGCTTGGTTGCTCGGACATCCCTTAAAACCCGTTTGTAGGGACGTTGGGGCGTTTTCTCGGCCAGAAACTGCTCGGTCTCGGGCCGATCAGAGAGGAAATATACATCCTGGCCCATTCCCGTCGCCTTCTCGGCAGTCTCCGGTATATTCGTCAACATGGGTGGGTATGGCATTTTAAACCCCCTATTCCGTCACCGTTTGCATCCGGCCAAGGTATTCTCTCCAGGCATTCTGGTACTGACTAAGCATGGTGTTGACACCGCCCTGGAATTCAGCCCCTGCCTTCGCAACCTGCGGCGCATATTCCGCCGCATATTCAGTGGTGGCTTCCCTGCGGGCTCCGCCCAAAACCTTCTCGAGGCCCATGCCGTACCCGGCCATGGCATCTCGGAGGGTCATCCGGCGGACGTTGGGATTCTCATAATATCTGCCCTGAGCTTCGCGCATTCCCTTCCTGAGTTCCCGCAGGCCCGGCCCGGCCGCCCGCTGCGCTTTGGATTCAATCTTTTTTTCGTCCCAAAGCGGAAGTTTATACTCCGGTAGTGGCCCCATAGTCGGCGCGGTCATGGGGGTAGTTCCCCCGCGTTGGGTCATTCCGGGGTATGTCGCCGTTCCTTTCCCCGAGGGAATAAAAAACGGTCGACTGCCGAATTTGGCCGTGTCTGTGGGAGTCCCAGCAGTCTTCCCTGTCATCGCTTTTTCATATTCGGAATATCCCTTCCCCGGATGCGCGACAACGGGCGTTTCGGGTTTCAGTGGGAGGGGTGGATATTCCGGCGCCCCCGCATATCGGCTTTGGTATGGTTCGGCAATGCCGTATCCCCCGGCTTTCATCTGTGTCTGAGCGGGCTCTTCATAAGGGCCACCTTCGTATTCTCCGGCAGTTGGGGCCAGGTTTTCGTAATCAACGTCTTCACCGTAATATTTCGGCCAGGCCATTTTACTTTCCCCCCTTCAGTTTGTTCTGAAAGTCTTGTTCTTTGTTCGCCCGCGAGGCGTCCAAATTCAGCCAGGCGATATTGACAAAACAGGCTGCCCGATAAAAAATCAGGGCAAAAGTGAAAATAGACCATTCAAAATGAAGCAGATAAAAAATCACCAAAAGCGCAGTCCAGACCCGAACACACTCATCACACGCAAAAAGCTTATTAAAAAATTCGGCCCTTTGTTTAAGCCAATTTCTTGGGGACTCGAATATCTTCCAGTCTTTTAAAGCTCTTGCCAAGACATCGGTTAATATGATACCCTTAATTATGAACCAGACAACTCCTTCAACCATTCCAAATACCCTTTCTTTGAAAGTTCTCTAAATAAACATTTTGAGCACGTCCATTTTGAAAGATACCCCGCCTTCCCCTCGACACAGCCCCCGCAAACACTCTCCAGGATCATCTCGCCATCGCATCCGGGCTGAGTACAGGGTTTCTTCGCGGCCTCCTTGAGCGTTTTCTTCGTGGCCTCGACGGTTTTGTCATCCGTCGTCAGTATCGTCGCGGTCTCTCCGCGCTCCGCCTTCCACCGTCGATAGGCTTCACCCATTTCCACGCCGGGAAAGGCTTTCTGGGCGTCCCGGATTTCTTGTTCCCTTTTGATATATTCATCCGCCGTCATAACAAACCCGCCGGGCAACAGCCCGCTTCTTTCTGCGCCGTCGTACGGGTGTCATAATACGATGGGCAGGAAGTAGGTTTCCCGCTGCATGCCGCAGAGCACCCGGGGGCACATAACCCTCCTGGAACCTGCACCTCGCTGCACAGAACGCCCGCAGAGCTTAAATCGGCATCTGAGCAATCCAGATTTCGGTAAGTGCCGCCGCAATAACATGTCCCCAAAGAAACACCGCATTGCCAGGATGGGTTGCCCTTGTAGGCATTGACCCCCGTGCCTCCACAATTTACGGCGATTGCCAAGGTCCCCGTATGTCCACAGCAATCCGTTAAAGTAATTGTCGGGTTATATGCGCAGTTCCCATTTGCCGACGGCGCGGTAAAAACAACGGAAGTCCCTGTTGGCGCGCTGAAACTCCCGTAATCGGTAGACCAGGTATAAGGCCCCCCGGCACCCCCGCTCGCATGAGTCAGCGTTTGTGTCCCGCTGCATGACATCTGCTGCGAGGTATACCCAATCACGGGCGGAGGACAGCCGTCGCATTTGCCGCCACACGCCTTTGTCGTCGGACAACACTCTCGCTTCTGCTCAAAGCTTTTCCACGCCGCCGGTTTCGACGGGTCTTCACTGGTCTGTACTTGAATGTCCAGAGCGTCCCGATCGCTACAGATAATAACCATGAGCCGATCGCCTTCAAGCGGCTCTATTTTGGCAATGGTGCAGTTCCCGCATCCAATCGAAATCAATTTGTGCGCGCAGGTAAAAACCCATCCCGCGCAGGAATCCCCTTCGGCGCAATCCCGCCAGTCTTCTAGAGCGCCCGCCGCCTCGACCCCTACCCGGCAATCAGGAATCACACTATCCCCTGGATTCGGAGGCGCATAAGGATTTATTGGCCAACTCGGTGGATTATAGGCGTACTCCATTGCCGAATAGTCGTCTTCGAGATAGGGTTTTTTAAATTCAGATTGTTTGATGAGCTTCACGGAATCCAAATATTTTTGAGAGAGTTGATCCATAGCCTCTTCATAAGGAAGATCGCTCGCGTAAAGTCTCCGCCCGGATTCCTGCTCTACCAATTTCGAGCGGTCATTTTTTCGCCGTATCTGCGCGCTCAATCTTCAGTTCCTTGTGCTCGCGTTTTTTCCAAAACCCTTCCCGGTTCATGGCCGGTTCTTCGGCGATCTTTTTGCAGTCGTGGAATTTTTGAGTCCAGTGCGTGAATTTTTTACTGCCCGCCATAAGCAAACAACCTCAATCCAAGGTCCTCAAGGACGCAGTCCTGTGAAGCCGTGTTGTGTTGAATCTTCAGCGCAAGATGATGGTCGAGAAGATCAAGGTTCAATCGATGCCTGCGCGTGACCTCATTTGAATTCTCCGCCGTTTGTGCCAGGGTCAGGGCTGTCTGCGCGATCCCATTTTTATATGGTGTCAGTGTCAAGTTACCCGCCGCTTGAACCTTTGCCCGCAGGATCATTTCTCTCAGGCTGATTCTTTCCCCATGGCCATCAAGCTCGATCGTAACATAGGAATCAATCGCCGTGTCTACATCGTTTGTCGAATTATTGAGGATGTAGACGAAGCCGTCAGCGGTGCCGCCGCCGATCTGCAGGACGGGGATATTCCCGCTGGCCGCCTCAACTTCAGTGAGGCAGGAAAGCGGCTGCCCCAGGCTGTCAAAGCTCCATTCCTTGTCGGTGAGGTCAAATACCGGAAAAACATTGGGGACCGTCGCCGAGCTCCCGCAGACCAGGCCCAGGCGCAGGACGTTATAGGCGGAGTCATACTCCATCCACATCTCGGACTCATACCCGCGCCGAATGCAGTTTGTGGTGTCGGTCTGATCGAAATAGTTGGCGATGTCCTCGGATATGAAAGAGCAAGTCCGGCCATCGGTAACGTAGACGCCGTATCTCGACAGGGCGAAGGCCAGGGTCTTGATCTTTTCCTCCGTGGCCGTGCTGGTCAGGACGCCATCGACGACGCAGACCGCCTTCGCATTCATGGCGCCCAGGCGCGAGGAAAGGATGAGCTTTCCGAACGTGGTCGGCGAATAGCCTTCAAAGAGGGTGAGGCAACCCCCTTCCTTTCCTCGTTCTTCCTGCCAGACCATGAGCTCGTTGTGGAATTTCCGCATGGCCACGACCTTGTTGCTGCGCCCGTCCCCGGCTTCGAGGATCCCGTAATCGTCCCCATTCAGGGTCATGGGCGCGTCTTTGGCCGTAACATAAATGTACTGGCCCCAGCGATCGAAGCTGTAGCAGGCCCGGTCTTTCCATGAGCAGTTGGTATAACCCTTCCCAAGTTCCGAGATGTCAAAATATGGCTGGTATGTCACCGCGATCGTAACGTCTGAATTCAAGGTCTGATCGACGGTGAATTTCCACCAGTAGCCATAATACTGAGTCTGATTGAATTCCTGCTCCTTGGCCGTTTCCCGATCAAAAGTTACCCACCCGGACTTGGAAAGCCCGACGGTCCCGTCCACCAGGCCGCTCACCGCCTGCCAGGCCGCGCCGTCCCAGTACGAGACCGCGTTGACGGTCGTGCTGGCGGTCGTGTTGGGCGTCGCGCCCACGTCCACGTAAAAGCCTTCAATCAAGTCCAGGCCGGTACAGAAATAGAAAATATCGGTTGATCCCACGGCGGAGTCAAGGACGATCGAGGACGCCCCGAAGGTCCGGTAAGTGGTTTGTGAGGCGTCGTAAAACTGAAACTCGACAATATCCACGGGTACTCCGTCGAAGAGATTGACGATGCTCTGGAAATTCGATTCAAAGGTAACTTCCGAAACCTCGACCTCGGCGTCCAAGTCTCCGCTGGCCAGACTGAATCTGTACCAAAACCCATAGGTCCCGAACATCAGCCGGGGTATTTCGTCGGTCGGAGAAGTCCAGGTCATGGTTCCGCTTTGGCCAAGGGTGCAACTACTAACGATCGTATTGTCTGTTATCGAAAGAGTGGTCCAGGCGCTGGTATTTTTCCAATAATGGCCCTGCATGACCGCGGCCGTTCCATTGGCCGCCGTGACGGTCCATGTCAGCGCATCCGCCCGGATCGGACAGCAGACAAAAACGGCATCGTAGTCGGCAGCCAGGTCGCCCAGGGAGTCGAGGACGGCAACCGTCGTGCTCAGGCCATCTGTTACTTCGTTCGTGTAGTCCTCGCCCTTGGTCGGCAGGTACGGGATCGCCTCAGCGCCCTTATAGACGATGAATTTCTGGACCGGGTAGACGTTCCCCGCCCAAATCTGATGTTGATCCACGCCGTTGCTGTGGATGCACTTATCGTTCAAGATGGACCATGAGCCCGCTATCTGTGAGGCGGAGCCATCGAAGACCTGCGATCCGAAGGCCCCCGTGGTAACGGTCGGGGGATTATCGGTGGCTTCAAGAATGTCGCCGTCGCTCATCTGTGCGAAAAGGTGGTATTCACTCCGGCGGGCCTTGGCGAATTGGTACAAAGACAGGACTTTATTCGTCCCGTCTGCGGTCGTGTGTTTTTTGACGCATCCTTTCCGCTTCTCGAATCCGGGATATTTCCCACGGAGATTTTGCGCCATCGAATACTTTCCGGACGGGATAAGGACCGGCTCCAGCCGGGTATTGCATCCGCCCCGGAAAGGAATGGTGTTGATTTCGGTTGTGGCTCTGATCGTCATGGGATAAACGGCTCCATGTTAAGAATGCGCTCCTCGAGAGTTTCATCATCGGCGTCGCCGCAGAAGCTTCGCACGGTCTCAATCAAGTCCTGCTGGAAAAGTTCGATTTCAATCCGGCTGGCCTGGATCGGCGAATCCGGTAGCGTCTTCATATACAACGCCGCCCGCCGGCCGATTAGTGGATGAAATTCTTCCGGGAGTTCTGATGCGATCCCGTAATAGTCCGCCGTCCCCGCTGTCTGAGCGATCGTGGCCACCCGGGCCGCCGAATAAGCCGAGATTTCCGCGGTAAAGTCCGACGTTATGTTTTCGATATACAGACCGTTGTAGTAGTCGGCTTCCTTCCGGGCCGTGGTCGCCAGGGTCATTGACAGCGCGCCCCCGGTCTGAACCTGTCCCATGGTGATCTCGCGCGGGCGTTTGTAATACCAGAGCGTGTTTACATCGCCCAGGGAGTCTTTATCTACCCGCAGGACTTTTCCCTTACGGTAATAGAGATATTTTGAGCCGCCGTCGTCGTTCAGGTGCCGCTGTGTTACCGGGATCGGATGAATCTTGACCCGGTCCGAGGTCTCGAAAAGGCGGAGTTTGAAAAAATCGGCCGGTAGGGCATACTCTGAAGACGACCCGGTGATGGTGGCCGAGGTCAAAAAAAGATGGCGCTGACGGGCAAAGAGAATGTCGAAAAGGAATTTCTGGGCGTCGTTGATGTACTTGACAATGATTTCGTTGGAAAAGGGACCACTGGTGTCGGTCCCCTGAAGTTTTGCGGTTGAAAAGTCTTTAACGGCACGTCTAACCTCTGCCACTAACTCGTAGGCATTGTGGAAAAACTGGGCCATTTTAGGCCTCCTTCTTAGGCATCGTCTTCAAGAATTTTACTGAGCGCGTCTTTTCTTGGTCTTCCGGGCAACCTCGGACCGTCATCCGACTGTTTCCTCGCTTCTTTCTCTGCCCCGGCCATACCTTCCATAAGTCCGACAAGTTGAGTAAGCCGAAATTTTAAATCGTTTATCTCGGTCTGCTGCGTCTGAAGTTGTCCCTTCAATTCTTGGTTTTCTTTGGCCGCATTATGAATCGCCGTGACCTCGGCGTCCTTCATCGTGTACGGCTCCAGAAGTTTGATCCCGAGCTCGAAGGCATACCGCTTGACATCTTCAGTCGGTGGCAGATACCCCATGCCGCTCATTTTCCGCTGCTCGTTCATGGTATTGTAGCGGACGATTTGAGCCTTCTTAAACTCCGTATTCCGGTCCCGCCCGGCATCGCCTACGATCTCCTCGTTATCGCCATAGACGAGTTGGCAAAGTCCCCTGGTCGCAAAGGCGTTAAGCAGGTGCTTCCCGCAGGGGTCCTCTACGTTCAGCCTGTGCGACGGCGCCGGTGGCGGTTCCATAACGATCGCAATCCCGCCGTACATCATTTTGAGGGTTTCATTTGTTGGGTTAAACAGAGTTATCATTTTCGTTTCTCCCTTCCGGTTATTTTATATCGGTGAGGAAGGCATTTCCTTACTCGCCGTATAAGTCAAGGGTCCGAGTCCTAAAGTCCGCGTCTGCGCCCGCCTGGGCGCGGATACACCGAATTTCATCACGGCCCGGGCAACGTCCCCGGGATCCGGTAAATAGTCCTCAACCTTCCCCTTTCCGGTGGTCGTCCACTCGATCGAATTGACGGGCATGGGAAAGTCGTCTTCCAAAAGCTTTTTATAAATCGCCCGGGCCTTGTAATATTGACTGCCCATCCGCCAGGGCAGAAGATGCGCCGGGTGTTTGCAGGTCGGGATCAAGACAATGTTATTATCAAAGGCTCCGGCCAGGTGGATCGGCGCGGAGTCGTTTGTTACCAAGCACCATGTTTTTTCGAGCATGGCCAAAAGCTGCCCCAGGGTAAGTTTATCCCTTAAATCATACCCGTTTGCCGGGCAGTCCACGGCCAGGACGCCATGCTCGTCGCTGACGTTTTTGCCTACGATCGCGATCCGATAATAGCGGGATAATAGGGAGATGACCTCGTTCCACCAGACCAGGGGAAAGGTATTGATCGGCCAGCCGCGGCCCGGATGAAGAACCATGTCCGGCTCGTAGCGGGACACGTCTTCCCGGTCGTTAGCATCCACCTCAAGAGTTATTGTTTTCAGATCATTGGGAAGAGTCCGCTTTAGAATCCCGAGCGAAGTATAATCAACCCCATGAGTGAAAAGATGGGAGACGTATTTCCGCATGGCCGTTTGTGCCGTGGGGTGGGTCTTAATCTCAAAAATGGCATCGCGCGCGATCGCTGGGGTTTTGTTGAAGGCGTTGACGTTCTTCAGGTGCTTAAAGAGTTCCGGCCAGGTGGTCAGTGCCCAAATCTCGGCGTTCGGGTGAAGATGCTCCGATAGATACCGCAAGGCAGGCTCCGCGCAGACCTGATCCCCCAGGCCGCCGCCTACCTCAATGAAGACGCAGGGTTCGTATTTATAGGCCGGCGCATCGGCGCGCCATCGTTCGCCGTCCTTCTCTATGGTTTTAACCGTCGCCTCGGGGTTGTTTACCCCCGCATAATGAACGACGTAGGAGTCCAGGCGGGAGACTCCCAGCCATTTGTTCATGATCGACATCCGGTTCATCTGCCACGGTAGTTCATGAACTGGGACCTTCCGGGAAATGATTCGGTGATTTAGGTAGGTCTGCTCGCCGAAGGGGAATTTAAGCGGCATTATCGGCCCCTCGGGAAAGGCGAAAACATGCCGGTGGAATCGGGAGACCACCATCACTCCAGTATTGTAATACGTGAAGCCGTCCCAGCCCGGCAGATCCCCCATTTTGATTTTTGCGTCATGGAGGACCATGGCCCTGGGCGTGAAGTCGCCTTCGTTGAAAAGCCCCATTTTCGCCTCGGGCACGATCTCAAATAGGTTTGGGCAGTCCGGGCGGATGATCAGATCGGCGTCCAGGTACAGCACCCGGCGATATTTTTTGTGAAGCCAGTGATGTAGAGCCAATTTTAGCCAGTGTGCAGACGGATAGAGCGGCGCCGCCTCATATTTAACGACCTTAGTCGAATAGGCATTCTCGTAAATAGGCCGCTGCACAATCGGGATTTCGGTCATTTTGACAAGGTCGGCGCCGATCCGGTCCGCATAGGCTTCAAAATAGGGCTGGGTCTTCTCCCAAATCGCCTCCGTCCCGGCGCCGACGACTATCGTCATGATTGCAAAATGCTTTGGCTTCAATTTTAATCCTTAGCCTTGAGGTCTATAGGCAAGTCGCTTGGTGTTTTCCAGGGCGCTTGGCGATTGCTTTGGGCAAGGCTTTCCAAATTTACCGGTATACCACCAGAAGACGGCAGAGCAATCATCATAAATTCGCCCTGCGTTAGCTCTCGGTATGCTCTTTCAAAGGTCTCCTTGGGAGACCAAGAGATATATCCGTCCTCATAGCGGACTTTGTAGCCGGGATTCCCTTTCCCGTCTGGCCCGATTTCAACGATGTTGTGAAAAGGCCGAACATTAAGGCTAAACGTCGCATGGTCCATTGGCTCCGCCGCGATGACCTTCGTTCCGATGTAAATCTTTTCCATGGTCATACCTCCTTCTTTTTAAGATAAAAAGCCCAATAAATATCCGGCCGACTTTCAAACATTTCATCTCGGCCAAAAATAAAGCATAGAAAGGTATCCTCTATTTTTGACAATTCCGTTATACCATCGACTCAAACGCTGGACGACAATCTCGCGAGAATTTTTCCTCATACTCATGTTGTGATATTCAAAAACGATGTTTCTAATTTTTGGGAAATATTCCCTTGGGAGTAAACCTAAAATCTCTATTTCCGGCCCCTCGATATCCATCTTTAGAAAATCAATTTTATCCAATCCCTCTTTTTCAAATAAAGAAGGGATGGACAAACATCGAATCTTTCTAATTTCTCCCGTTTTCGTTTCTCCATAATTAAAAAAGGAATGCCCTCCGGGATTCACATCTACATAAAAGGGAAATTCGCCATCCCAAGCCATCAAGCCAAGATTGAAAAGTTTTGCCTGTGGCGGGGCATTTTGTTTTAAACATTCAAAGTTTTTGGCATCTGGCTCGAAACTGTAAATTTTTGAGGCTTCCTTTAAAGCTGCATATACGGTAAAAAATCCTAAGTTTGCCCCAGCATCTACCACAACATCGCCTTTTTGGACGAAACATTTTTCTGTTTCATAGTCCTTGCTTTCAAAAACCTCATGGTAAGTCCATCCCCCAAGGTTCGTATATTTATCAACGTCCTTCGGCTTCTCCTTCCTGAAATCCACTTCCAGGAAATTTCCCTTCTTATCCAGCATTTTAAAAACATGACCCAGGTTGTTCATTTGACAAGTGCATTTTTCGGGTTTTCTGGGTAAGCCGCGTCCCAAGTAACTTCATTGCTCATCCCGGACTCGTTCGCGTCCAGATCATAGGCGGAAACGGCGATAACGTAGACTCCAGGCGCCAGGGCCATGGTCGTTAGGTTGAACGTCGGCGCCGGACTTAATCCGACCCCGCGCCGGGCCGCATCCGAAAACGCGCCGGTCGGAGTCCTCCAATATAGATAGTATCCGGCAAGATCGGGTTCGGTGTTCGCGTCCCAGACCGCCATTGACTTCTCTATTTTGGGGCCGATCGCGCACGCCGCAGAGGGTAAAAATAAGGCCGCCGCCAGAAGAAGAATTCCGGCCAGGGCCATGATTTTGCTGATCGGCGATTGCCGAAGATGATTGAAAAGGCCAATGATCGCGCCCCCCAAGGCTATGACCCATAGCCTTTGCAGGGACACCCATAACTCTGTTGAGGTCTGTGGGATAACGAAATACGTCAGCGCCGCAAGGGCGATGCCGTTAATAATCGAATCCGCCAGGGCATAAATCCATTGTCTGAAAGTCATGGTGATTGCTCCTTTCCGAAAACTTTTCCTTTTGGTTTAACCTTGACTTGTCTGAACCCGGCGTTGCTCTTGCTTGTGTTCGCCGCTTTGGCGAAGGCGTTGCGAAGTTGGTGCTTCGAATCCTTGGTCATGTCCCTGAATCTTTCTTTGCGCTTTCTCCGGGCCTGTTCCTGCTCGCTCAGGTATTCGCTCATCTTGCCCATGCGGTTAAATTTCTCCCGGTAGTCCTCGCGGGCAAGATCGGATTGCTTCAGTTTCAAAATATCGCGCTGGTCTGGCTGCCGGAAGCCCCCGGCCTGGTCGCGGACGCTCATAATCGGGACGCTGCCGCCGCAGGGGCGCTCATAGGTGATAATAAATGTCTGCCCGTTGAATCGACAACCCAGGCGTTTGTCGGTGCGCTTGAGTTCACTCAAAAAAGATCGGTCGGGTTTGTAATCCATGCTTCCGCCTTACTTGAATTCTGCCGTAACTGTTCCGAAGGCCGGGTCAAGAGCACCATCCCCCCCCGATCCCAACAACGCCAAAAAAATATCAGCCTTCGCTGCCTCTGCAAGATTGATCCAGCCAGTATCAAGATAGGTATTGTTGACGTTTGTCGCCACACTCACTTCGGAAGTGCCTATATCTGAATAATTGGCGACAACTTGCGTAAACGGCGCAACTTTATATCTGAGAATTAATTTCGACGCGGCGGCCCCAGAAGTCCCTTGCTTATTCACCCGTAGCCGTACTTGTGTGTACCCCGTAAGGTCCACCCGCTCAACGATCTTGGCGACAGTAGCCGTGCTCAACCAGAAAGATAATGCGGCGGGCATGTTTGTCCAGACCAGTGCGGCCAGAACCGGCACCGCAATGGGCACGCGCAACATCGAGACGATCCCCGGAATGCCCTGCGCGCCCTGAGGGCCAACATTGCCCTGGACTCCCTGTTCGCCCGATACTCCTTGGATTCCTTGTTCCCCCTGTGCCCCTGCCGCTCCATCATTACCCGGGATCCCCTGCACGCCTTGGATGCCCTGCTCTCCTTGTGCGCCAGGAGCACCGTCATTGCCCGGAATCCCTTGAATCCCTTGAATACCCTGTTCCCCGGATGCTCCTGGGTCTCCTTGCACTCCCGGCGCTCCGTCGTTCCCCGGCGCTCCCTGAATTCCTTGATCTCCTTGTGGCCCGGGATCTCCCTGCGCTCCTGGGGCCCCGGGTATCCCATCGTTGCCTGGAGAACCTTGAGCACCATCGGCGCCAACCGGTCCCTGGGCACCGTCGGCACCCGCAGGACCGGGATCCCCCTGATCTCCCTTTGGCCCAGGCGGACCCTGCGCCGCTGCTTCTTCTACGAAAACAGCAAGACCCTGAATCTCAGTAGCCGCGTGGGTATGAGGATTGCTCCATGGGCTGGTTCCGTCTGCCATTTTCCTTAGCCCTCAATTGCTCGCCATCGGCGGCATCTGGTTGGTTACGATCACGTTCTTTTGCGGGATGGCCATAACCTGGAAACTCGGACCCGTCCGGGAAGAAAATGATACCTTCACGTCAAAAACACAGCCATGCCGCTTCAACACATCGATGATCTCGTTCATACACGCAGTCCCGATGATTACGTCAGCCTGATCCATGACTACCTCCGTTTTGATATTCGGGAGACCTCCGGTTGCCCTTTGGTCCCCCTTCATAAAGACCCCTATAGCGGGGCGTTTAGTCGGTTAAGCCGGATTGCGAGCAATGCCAAGAGTAAGACGGTCGGAAATCGTAGTCGTATCCCCTGGTCCGCTCTGGCCCCAGTAAATTTTCGCTTCTTGGCCGCTGGTGACCACATCCGTTACCCCGGAGAAAGAACAACGGTTATCGAAATATAGAAACAGCGTGGCATCTGCGGAATTTGTGATCCCCACCGCCAGGTCATACGACCCCGCCAGAGTCGTTGCGTTTACAAATTGGCAGTTCAGGAAGAAAGCTGAAATACCGCCGCCCGTCCCTGTGGCTGTATGGCGGATAAAAACCGGAGTAGTGGCCTGAGACCTGCTCCTGAAAATGCAGTTCTCAAAGACGTTCAACCCGTTTGCCCCACTCAGTTGCAGCATAGAGCTGGCTGAGTTCCGATGGATGGCATTCGAGGTCCCGAACAGGCAATTCTTGAAATGGTTAGAGGAGCCGGTAACTATCATGCCCCTGAAATTTGCGCTGTCGGCTTGGGTTTGGTTAATGGGGCTGGCAAAACAGCAATTTTCAAAAACATTGCCCGCCCCACTGACCGTCATTATCTGCGTTTCTGTGGCACTACCCGAACCGTGCATCCATCGAAGATTTTTGAATTTGTTCGAGTTTCCACTAACGGTCATGAGACTTACGATGGTAGCTGCGTCTCCAGCAAATCTCGCACGTTGATACCCGCCGATGCCACCAGGATCAAGGCCCAATACGTGGGTGTTTTGTTTGTCCCAAGTAAGTAAGGCATTTGCAGCATAATCATCTCCATACCAGGAATGAGAATCCGGAGAGACAACAAGGACATCATTCCTTTGAGTCACCATTGCCGCCTCGGCTCTGGCGATGTTAGTGTGCAGATTTGCCTCGTTGATCCTATCCCGGAAATAATTACGGGAATTTCCGGTTGCACCCGTCAACATCCGGATCTCGCCTACCGGACCGAAACCAAGCTGACCCATACAAAATTGGGCCAACATATTCTGCATGTCGATCATGCCCGCTTTTCTGATTATCATCGAATTTCTCCTTTTCCAAAGTTTTCCCCCCCACGTTCCACGTGGAACATTACGGGATACTGGACGGGGCCGCCGCGGAGGCGATATACCCAGGGAGGTAAGCTGGGCCGGCTGAGGTCCCCCGGGCGGCCGAGTTAGTTTTGCCTCAAATAGTCAATCGCGCTACGGAGAAGAGAAGGATCATGGCGAAAATTACCAAGGCCAACATTGCAGTTGTGACACAGAAGACCCCTGACTTTACCGGTTTTAGAATCATGATCAACCGGGAAGTTTTCTTTTTTATTTGAGGGTTTCTCTGTTCCACAGATTGCACACTTACCTTCTTGGATCTTGAAAAGATTTTCGTAGTCTTCAAGAGTCATGTTAAAATTTTTCCTGAGTCCTCTTTCGCGATGATACTGTTTATTTGCGGCTCTCTTTTCAGGATCATTTTTATACAACTCTCGATACTGAGTAATCTTCTCTTGGTTCTTTTCATTCCAATCTTCCCTTAACTTTTTTCCATGACGACTTCGGTTAAATTTTTTACTCCATTTTGCTTGACATTTTTTACAGAAGTTTCGATGTTCTCCTTTTTCGTGGTTATGAATATTAAATTCAGAGAGAGGCTTTATCTCCTGACATCGAATGCAGCGTTTAGGATCGGACTCCCGATTTTCGCCGCGAACCTCTCTCTTGAATTTTCCAACTTTTTCAAGATAAAGTTGCCGATGATAGGCATTAAAGCAGGGTTTACATTGAGTCCGCCTTTTGCCATTTTCTTTGCGTATCTGAAAAAAGTTGATGTCATGTTCATTACCACATTCTCGGCAAATTTGAGTTTCCATATCATTCCTCCTTGACATTGATTTTTATTATTGTCCAACTTGTCTAAACCAATGTCAAGGAAAAAGTGATATTTTAACCCTAATAAACCGTTGGTTCCACCAAATCCTTCAATACTGTCAAGCAGTTACGTTGCTCGGTTCCGAGCTGCGTGTAGAGGCGTAAAAATAAATCCCACTCGTCATAACCCGCGCGCCGGTGCATCTGGTCGCCGTCAAGGTTTCCCCATCCCAGGGGAGTCAACTCGTATTTCTTGATCACGTCGCCGGGATCGAAAAAGAGTTTGTTCTTCTGGGTGAGAGGATCGACGAGGATTTCGATGCTGCCGTCGCCGCCGCTGAAGGTCAGGGTTTCGTATCCGCCCTTGAGGACGGTGGGCGCATACCGCACGTCCGGAAGCAGGAGGTTAGCGTATTTCCTACGCTGTCCCAACCCGGTCCGGATGGTCTTGGTGTTTCTCCCGCTGCGTTCCCGCGTGAGGTCGCAGGCGTTCAGCATCAGGTCGATGCTGAGCTCGCGGTTGACGCTGGAGTTGGAGATCAGGTTCGCCGCCCATTTCGGATAGGTCGCGACGACGATGTTCTCGAAGGTGGCCAGGAGAGTACCGTCATCGAATTGGCCGTCGAGGCCGCAGATTTCGTACTGCGCGTTGGTCGCGTTGTGAGTCGCGGCTCTTGCGCCCATCTTCACCAGCAGGTAGCCGGAAGCGCTGAGGGTGGTCGCGACGTTCGCCGTGGCCCTCACGCTTGAGATCGGGTGATTGGCCTTGTACGTCAACCCGGTCGTGTCCGACTCGAAGTGAATGACCTTCGTCGCCGGGTAGACAGCGCTCACGCGATGCGCGCAGGCGGTCGTCTGTAGGGTCGTGGAGTTGTAAATATCCAGGACCATGCCCTCCTGAACGTACATGACGCCGGTGTCGTTGTCGCAGGTGGCCGCCCAGGTGGCCGAGGTCGCCGTGGTCAAGGCTGCCGAGGTTGTAGCGATCAGGCCAAAGCCGTCGCCGTGACACTGCCGGTTCAGATCGACGATGATGGATTGATAAATATCGTCCATTTCGTCAGCCAGGCCGTCGACAAAGGCCATGGTGTTCGCCTTCGCGGCCTCGATCGCCGGTCCAGTGAGCCGGATCGCGCCGTAAATGTACTTTGGGGTGATGGTCCCCTGATCCTTGGTCCCGGTGAAGGGATCAGGAAGAGGCACGGATTCCGCGCGACCGCCTACGCTCTGACTGCGGGCGTATCTGATCCCGAAGACGTAACCTTTCCCGCCGGGCTTCCTGTCGGATTTCCCGAACTGGTTATAGGTTACTTTCTCATCGTTAAACTGATTTGTGAGACCTTCCCCGTAGACGTTTTTGAGAATGTCGGTAAGGGTGGTCAGGTCTGCATAAGCTGACATGGCTGCAACTCCTTTTCGTTAGCGATTGAAAAGGGTCTGTAACCGCTCGGTCATCGTCTTTCGGGCTTCCGCCAGGTTCTTAATCTTCGGCGGTGGCAGGTCTCCGGGCGTAGTGGATCCCGGGACTCTGGGAATTGCTCCCTTGCCTTTTGCCGCATTTTCGAGGATCACGTCCTTGAACGCCTTCAGGGTCTTGACCGCCTCGGTGTAGGCGCCTTTAATCGCGGTTTTGTCTGAAATGTTAATGGATGAAGACGGGTTATTGACGCCGAGAAAGAAACTCACGAATTCGCGTTCGTTCTCGGGAATGCTCGCGTCCGCACTCACGAGCCGAGTCACCTCGGAATCGTACGCCTTCGCGACCTTCTCCCCTTCCTCGGCCTGTTCACGTCTCCGCTTGCCCTCATTTTCTCTTTCCTTGAGTAGTCTTTCCTTGTCTTCGAGACGCCGTTCTTTTTCGTCCGGGGTCTCTTTGAGTAGCCGCTCCTCTTCCTCTTTTTCAGCCCAATAGGCCTGCACGCGGGCATATTCCTTTTGGGCCTTGATAGCTTCTTTGACCTTGTTCTCGTCGACGCCTTCCTCGCGGAGTTTGCTGCCGAGGTCGGCGAGCTCGAGGAGCTCCTCGACGGTGTCAACCCCCAGGGCGGTTTGTAGGCTCTGAAGGTTCTTCTCCGCCTCGCGGGCGGACTTCCATCTTGGGTCCTGGTCAAAAGGAGTCGACTGTTCCCCTGCGGCGGGTTGGGGTGTTGCGCCGCCTTTGTCGTCTGACTTCCCCGGGTCCGATCCGGTTGTTGCGGTTCCTTTGGTTTGCTCTTCGAGTGTCATTTTCGGTCTCCTTTTTGATCTTTCAGGGTTAAAAGGGCGTTTTAATCCCCGAAGATCGATTTATTTAAAAACTTTAACTCGTTCTCTCGCGATCGTTTTGGCTTCAGCGATCGTCTTAGGCTTCCCGAAAAGATCCCGGGCCTCTTCCGGCGTGAATTGAATCGGCCGGCCGGTTCTGCGCTCGACCTTATTTCTTCGCGGGCGCCCCCGTGGGCCTCCAGCCTTTTTCGACGCCATGGAGTAACCTCATCTGGGCCTTCGCTTTCTTCATCGAGGTGCCCTTGCTATGAACCCCCGAAGGCCCCCTTACCCTTACCTTTCCTGATTTGAGTTTTGCCATTTCGTAGGGTGCCATTGCCAACTCTCCTCGCCTGTCTCAGCGTCCATTTGCGCCGGGGTGGATAGACCTCTTTTAAGTTTGCCTGAATATTTGACAATCGCGCGTAGGGCAAAGCTACCTCGAAGCCTTGTCAAGCTCTTCGAATTCTTTCCGGCTCATCCCGCGCCCGCCCATTAAGACCCCGCGCGCCTTTTTTTTCTTTTCCTCGGCTTCCTTTTTCCCAAGGTCTTCTTCCGTTGCTTCCGCATCCATAGCCTTCGTCTTTTTAGCGCCCGGCGCCAGCATCCCAAACAATTTTTTAAATGGCACTATATAACTCCTTCCTTCGCGAATCCCGCCTCCGTAGGCGGTAAAGGTTCACCCGTGGGCGTCTTGCCGCGGCTTTTGCCCGGTCCGCCCCCAACTTCCCCGGCTCCCGGCTGCTCCTCTCCCGGTCCGGCGCCCGCCGCCGCCTGCGCCATTACCTGCATCTGCATTAAGACGGCCTGGTGGGCGTCCGCGTGCGCCAGCAACATCGTCCGCGCTGCGACGGGTAACTCCATAAACTGCCCCGAAAGGATGAAGCGGCGGTGTACCATGCTATGAATTTGATGATCGTCGTATTTGAAAAGCGGGTCCATGTTCGCCACTTCCGGGCTGCCGTCCTCGCCCATGGCCTCCGCGTCCAGGATCATCAACCGCTGCGGCCTGCCCAGACTGACCGCCGCGTTCTCGTCCTCCGCCCGCTCGATGTCAACATTGGTCTGCGGGGTGTAGCCGGACAGACCCAACCGGGTCAAAAATTCCTGCCTAAGCTCCGGGTTGACATCGATCGGGCCCAGGAATCCCTTTTCGGCCAGTTTCATGAGCAGTGTGGTCTTGCCGGCTCGAGTCGTGGAAATGCCAGAATCAAGTTCCAGGCGGACATCTGTATTCCCGCGCAGGTCCGCCGCCCTGAAGGCAATTATCTCAGTCCGCTGCCCTCGTCCCCCTATCTTAATCAGGCGCTTATCGGTGTAGACCTCAGACGCGACCAAAAGCCTCTTTTTATAACAGCGCCCCATGGCCCGGTTAAAGCGGTCAATGTCCGGGTAGTGTCCTCGCTCCGCGGTCTCCCGGAGAATGTCCACCTGCACTCCCGAGGATCCAGCCGACGGCGCGTGTCCCTTCAGGATGTTCTTGGGGTCTCCGCTCATGTCCTGGATTGAAACAACGTGGAGTTGAAGCTCTTCCATTATCTGCTCGGGCAGAGCGATCCCGGGGTGTATCGTCGGCGCTTTGCCCCCGGAAAGGAGGGGATCATATTCAATACTCAAGAACGAATGCCCGGACTTTTCCTCATCAATCCGCTTCAGACTGATCTTCCCCGGCGAAGTAATCCGCGGCCGGCCCACGCCTTTTCGGTTTTCAGCCAGGAGTTGAAGGATTTCGTTGATCCCGTTCTGTGGGGAGATCAAATCATTAATCGGCGCGTCTGACCAAAACCGGCCTGGGACATAGTCAAAATGAAAGTCTGTCAGCGTGTAATACCAAATCTCGTCCTTGACCTGAATCGGTAGTCGGTCCACGTCCAGAAGGGTTTTGCTGTGGCAGGTCAAAACATAGCGGCCTTCCGGGCGTTCCTTTGTCGGTCTGAATTCCACCTCGCGCAAAAGAACAAAGTCAGCGTCTTCTTGATATACTTGCGTCTCCAGGCCCGCGCCTTTCCATGGAGATACCTGTCCCACCAACTTCATCAACTTGCGCTCGTAGTCAATCACGTCCGGTTGTGGCGAGGTCTCGACCTTCACCTTGAATGTGTCCTCAACCCATTCCCGGTTTTGTAGGGTTTGCACGCCTACCCAGCGCTTAGTTTTTAGGTCTTCCCCCAAGTTGTCCAGGCGCACGCTGAACGGGACCACGGCCTTAGTAACCACATCCCCGGTGTTGACCTGGCCTTTCGGCGTCATGAACCATTTCCCCGCCTCCATATCCGGGTAGGTCCTAAGAAACGAGGTCCCTGACATGGCCAGCCAAATTACGGCCTTTTCTTTCTGGTCGGCAAAATCCTCATCGAAAAGCGTATCCATCCACTCCAGGAGTTTTTTCCCAATCTGTGCCGCCTTCGCGTCTTCGGGTTCGTTGGTATTGGGCGACACCGACGGGACAAGTTTTTGATTCAAAAGCATAGCCTTCAGACTGCGGACGTACTCCTTGATCTCGTTTTTGACCGGCGTGGGAATGTAGTTAGGCAGGACGCGGCGCCTGAACGTCCCGGCTTGCTTGACGAATTCGATGTATTGTTCCCCAAGGTAGTAGAGGAGATTTCTGTAGCAAAGCCTGTCCAAAATGATTCTGGTGAGATCGTTCTTGATGTCGAAAAGTTCCTCGACCAATCCGGCCAGTTTCGGCCCGTCCTGACCAGTTTTAATCTCTGAAATGTCTTTTAGCTTGATCATCATTTACCTCAACTGTAAATGGGAATAGCCTCTTCTTCGCGCGGTCTTACTTGCTCTTCCGGCTTCGGATTCAGCGCGGCTTCCCCCCGGACGTACTCCTGAAAGTCCTTGGCCATCAGCCGATTCAGCAGGTCCCGGGTCTGCGCCCGCTGCTCCCGCATAAATAGGAAGAAAACGACGCCTTGAAAGATCATCACCGCCCCCAGGGCGCCAGCCAGAACGAAGACAACTTGAATCAAATTCATAAGCCCCCCTTAATTACCACGGCATGTCCGCCTGTGGCTGGTCCCGTAGATCGTCCATGATCTGCCGCCGCTCAAGATCCGCGGCCTCGCTGCCGTCCCGCGGCGGCCGCCGTCTCTCCACCTTGATCTCGGGTTGGTTCATTGTGCTCAAGGGTCTGGCCATCGCTGCATGACAGGCTTCATCAAAAACGTGAGACTCCCCATCATCGTCAATATACTCGATATTGTTTTTGTCCATGACCAGGCCGCAAACGGTCCGGAAAAAATGATTGCAGTTTTCTTCAATCATCATCATCGGCAATTCGCCTTCCCGAATTCGAATCCGCTCTCGGAACTGCCTGATTTTTAATGCTCGGTCCGGATCTCCAGGGGAAAGAATTAATCCCTTCGCCCGGAAAACTTCTGCCGTACTTGGTCCCTGGCCGCCGCCTCGATAGTTAGCTTTCTTTTGAAAACAATCCGGCCCGGCCTTACGAATGATGGTTTTACCCTGAAGCCCCAACTCGGCTTCGCGCTTTAAAATCCCGTCTGCAATTTCTTCGTCGGTGATCCGCAATCCTTCGTTCGCCCGGCCATTCCAACCGTACCACTCCGCGAACCTGTAAAGTCTGCCGTCGTTGTCAGTATGCCACCAACCCACAGAAAACGGAGCCCCAAACCCCCAGTCGAAGGTTTGAAGGATGAAAGAGTATCCCGGAATAGGAATTTCCGATCGTTTGTACTCGTGGGTCGTTCGCGACAGCTCCGGGAATGCCTGGCCGATAAAAATATCCCAATCGCCATATCGGAAGGCCCGGCGCATCATTGTCGGGAGGGTCTCCAAAGTTTTCCAATAGCTTTCATCGAGGTAAGGATTATCATCGGCAAGGCTTTTGATGTATTTAAAAGCGGGGCGATAATCGGTTGGTTTAATCCATTCCTCCGGGAAAGATTTATCCATCCAGAGTTGTTTCACCCAGCCGTGGCCGATACCGCCGGGGTTTGTCGCGGCCACAAAAGGGCATTCCATGTCGGTTAGGCCTGGCCAGCGTAGGCGCGTCCGAAGATCATTGAAACTCTGATATGTGTTTTTTGTAAGTTCATCAATGAGAATAGCGGCGAATTCGGCGGACTGATATTTTGAGGGGTCATCAAGATTTCTAAAACAAACAACTCCCGATCCATATTCAGGTCTTAAAACATAAGAAGCGCCATAAACTTTATGATCACTGTAAAAAGTTCCGAGATACGGTGGAAACTCATTTATAATTTTTGAAAGCTGACGATCTTTTAGTGAAGGATAATCTTCGCAGGCAAGCATTATCGGCACGTTTTTAAGGCTCTTCTGAGAGAATATTTGGAGAAGAAACCGGGGCGCATACCAACGCAGAAAATAAGATTTTCCTCCAGCCATCGCGCCGCCATAAAGTAAAAACTTGGTCTTGCCCGAGTCCAGGCTTTCAAGAGCTTCAACCTGCTTTAAGTTTTTTTGAAAGTTTGCTACGTCGCGGTCAAAATGAAGGGTCTCTGGTTTCGGCCGGTTCGGCTTTCGTAGAAAATGCGAGGTTGGATTGATGAGGTGCGCCGGGTTCATTTATCCCCCAGAGATTTCAATCTCTTTCTTTTCGCCGCTGCCGTTGCGGATACTGATTAAAAGGATCGGCGCCGGTTTATCGCCGTTATCGCCGTTCTTATCCCCAAAAAGCTTCAAGTGCCGCCCTAAGAGCTCGAGCGCTCTCGTCTTCTCCCACTGCTTAACCTTTTTCGTGTAGCCAGTGAGCGTCCGATCCTCGCCGCGGCCGCCGTACTCCTCAGTGACCTCGATCCCGGCGACAGCCGCCGCGGTCTCGTCGTCCCATTCACTGGGCATCTTGAGCGACCCCTCTGGCGTGAAGAGCCTGCGGGTATCCCCAAAGGCCAGGCGCGCTATTTCAGTCAGGACCCGATCTTTTGTTATGCCCTTGACTTCCATCCTTTTTTGCAGCGCAGTTTCAATTTCCTGTTGAATTTCGACACGTTTCAACATACGAAAAGCTAATTGATACGCTGATTTAGGGGAGAATCCGGCTCTTTTTGCGGCTTCTGTGCCGTTAAAGTCTTTCATGTATTCGGCGACGAAGAGGCGTCTTTTGGGGGGAATTATTGATCTTTTGTATTTTTTGTGGGTGTTTTGGATTAAATCTTCCATGATTTGGGAGAATAATTTAAAAGAAATGGAATGTCAAGGGAAATTATTTCCATCTTGATTTTGGGATGGACTGGAGTTTATTAATTTGGGTAGAAAAGACTCCGATGGTATAGCCTGATTTTTTAATAAAATCGTCGTTAGATTCAAAAAAGGTAATGGAGAGATTTTGTAGTTCGGATAAGGGAATAGATTTTAGGAGGGATTGAGTTATTTTTGTGTCTTTTGAAGTGACTAAATATTTTTTAGAAAATTTGGTTTGAAATAGGGAAAACCAGTGGTCAATAAAGAGTTTGATTTCTGAATTTTTTTGCAATGTATTTTCTTCTATTCTTCTATTCTTCTTTTCTTCTACGGCGTCCTTTGGGCGTTCCATTGGCGTTCCGTTTGATGTTTCTTCGGCGTCCCTTTTTTGTTTTTCATTCCATCGTTGTCTTCGTAACCTTGCGTTTTCTCTAATCTTTTCATCTTTTTTTAACCGCCTATTTCGGAGAGTAATATCATCTATAAATCCTTGTGATATTGATGTGACATCGACGTGACGCGATGAAAAAATTACATCACAAATATTTCTGTCCTTTAGTTCCTCAATAGAATTTTTCGCTTCGTTTTCGTCACATCCGCACCACCTGGAAAAATCCTTTATCGACCCAGTAATTTCTCCATTTCCGCCGCCGCCCCACATTTCCGACAGGCAAAATATCCAGAATCCTTTAGTGCTCAGGGAGACTGAACGCAAATCGTCACAGAAATCTCTATACCAGAATTTTTCCCATTGCATTCTATTTGACACTTTGCGTCTCCACGAGGAACCCATTTTCACGTTGAACGTTGAACATCTTTTTAAGGACCCCCGTGCGCCGGTGGAATTCGATGCTGATTTTGGCTGCCGTTTCTCCATTTTCCGGGTTTCGCCGGATCATAATCACACAATCACTCTCCTGGCTGACAAACGACGAATCTCGGATCGAATCATACGTCATCTCATCATCGGGCTTACCCTTGGTCGTGTGACACAGGAGGAAAACACATAACCCCATTTCCACGGCCATGGTTTTCAGCCGCCGGATCACGGTCCCGATCTCGATGGATGGAGATTTGGCGCGCGCCATGTCGAACAGGTAATGGAGATGATCGAGGAAAACGATGCGGGTGCGGTACTTCTCAAACGATTCTTGAATGCGTTCTTCGATCCACGGCAGGGCATGGGCACGGAGTTTTTGAGGTAGGTAAAAAAGGGGAAGATCGGGGAATTGGGAAAGGAATTGCCTGGCCGGAACCTCGAACGTAAACCATAGCGGAAACTCCTGCTGTTTGACGAATGCAAGCGTTAGAGACTGCGCCAGGAGCGTTTTGCCATGCTTTGTTGGCCCGGATATTACGATTAGCTCACCATCCCGGAATCCATCACAATACCGATCAAGTGTCGGCATCCGGGACTTGACTGCGATCCATGAAGACGTTTCCTCGGCCAGTAATAGGCTCATCTCGTGGCTGGTTATGACTTTGTCCGGCCCGTCGTACTCTTTCAAGTTCTTTTTTTTCTCTTCCTGCATGCAACCACCTCCTTCGACAATCCTCCATGATCTGACTTTCTTCATGAATAAAATATGATAAAATTTCTTCCATTTCCCAGTTGTCCCGATAATATTCCCGTTCTTCTTTAAGGGAGGCAATATCCTTTGAAAGATAACGAATATACTCCTTCTCGGAATCCTGCGTTTCCTCTAAAAATTCAATCCACATGTTTTTTTCTGGGATCATTTTAATCTCCAAAATCTCGGTCGCGGAACCCAGGCGCACGATGAACGTGATGGGTGGCTAAGCCCAACCCGAGCCCCGCTTCCGATTTCCTTTGAATGATTGCAAAAAAAGGATTCATCATGATCGTGAGCTTAGCCATACCGCAGGATACCACAGCCAAAAATCATGTCAAGGGGAAATTGCTGTTTTGACGAGCTCGTCCATTTTTTTAAAATAGGTGCGATTCCACGCCCAAGCCCAGGCTTCACGGGTTACCCCAGCTTTGCGAAGTTTCCTATCTGCTCCACACTCGCGGTCGGCGTGCTTTGTTGCTTGCGGTATCAAAGAGTCGCGGATTATCTGGTATTCTCGATTGGTCATTTTTCACCTCAATGGATCGCGTTCGTCACGGCGAAATACCGCGGCTCAAGAATGGGATCGCCAGTCAAGGGTATGTCCAAAAGCATAAACTCACCATTAATTGGCCGCCTGCGCGCGCCGAAAAACTCACGCAACAGTAGCCCCACGATCACCCAGATCAACCTCAATCCCCTAAAAACCTTATTGTCATTCATCTTTTCACCTCCGGCAGTTCGTTCCATTCCCAAAGCCCCATAGCACCCTTGACCGGGATAGGACGCCCAAGTTTTTTGATATTTCCCAACATCCACATATACCGGCCAGGGGTATAATCTCCAAAGGCCCTTTCCTGACCAGAAATAGGGCGTCCGTCCTTCATGGGGTTATTGCCTATTCTATAGACAACGAAAAGATCACAGATAGCCAGAATAAACCCACAAGGAAGGTCTTCAGGGACCATTCCATATTTTTGGCTTGGGATGATCAGGGCTTTCATAAGGGTTTCGCGAAAATATTCTTCGCCGTAGGTAAGGATACGGTTTTCCTTTGAAAACTTTTTTGACGAATGAATTGCAAGGGGGCCTCGATAATTAGTCGTCCAAGATCGCGTTTCAATCTTCTTGGCTCCGATTGCCACCAGGGTCGCCCACGGCTGAAATAGAGTAAGTGCTTTCATCTTTTCACCTCCGGTAATTTATCCAAAATCCGCCGTTGAACAATTTTACCGGCTTCGGATTTCATTGATTTTCCATTCATCGCACGCAATACACACACTAAACAGATTCCGCTTTGCGTTGCCCCCGGCTTTTTACACTCCACGCAAAACTTATCATAATCGATGCTTATCTCGGTTTTCATTTCACCTCCAGTGGCTCATTTATTTTAGTCTCCTTAGAAATTTCTTATCCGCTTCATCAATATCTCGCAGCGATATTTCACTCTCTCTTAAAATTGCCTTTGCCATGGTAGGTTGATCGAATATTTCAACCAAACGAGCACAGGCATAAGCTACCCCAGCGGCAAATCCCTTGTTCCAACCCTTCGGATTAAGGACCGTTAAGGACATCTTTTCACCTCTGGCAGTTCGTTATATTCCAGGCCATCCAGGAGACGGCCAGTGGCTTTTTTGCCGATACGACAAACCTGGCCCTCTGGGGTTCCGTCAATACTCATTATAATCCCCGGCTTTTTTAACCCCGGTAAATAACTGCATGGTATCCATTCCCCCCACTGTTTGAAAAAGAACGGCACTCCCGATGCCCTGCATTGGTCCCTGACCGAGATTGCCCACTCCGGGCGCATCGGCCTTGCGCCGGGGCCGGTCTCTCCGCCACAAATCAACCAACCTGGTTTTCTTCCGGATTCATGATTCCCATCTAACCACCATTTTATTAAAATCTCCCCCAATGCAGGTTCATAACTTATAAAATGCACCGCCGCCGGTATCTGCAGCAGAAGCGGTATTTTCTCGTCCGCCTCGGGCTGGTTGCAAACCGTAACTCCAGGCCAAACATTTTCAGGCCATAGTTTCCCTTGCGCCCATTCAGCCATTCGTTTTGCTCTCTTGGTAAACAACAGAAAAATGTGCCATCCGGCCTGGCCCATATTCCAAAATGCTTCTCGAATAAAAGGTTCTTCTGATACATCCTCATGAAAAAGATCGTTCCAAATTGCCCACACGGTAGGCTTCTTGCGCCGCAGGGGAATGTCAAGGCGCTCGGGATGGATAATGATGCGTCCCGTAAATCGCTGTAATGAATCGGTAAGTGGGGCCGTTCCTGTTAAAAACGTCTCATGTTCTGATTGGCGTTGGAAACGGTGCGTAAGTGCCGCGCTCCGACAATGATCACAGCCTGGGGAACACGGAGTACAACCAGAAACTAAGGTAAGCGCCCGGTCCCAATAAAGTCCTTTTTCTATTCGATCAAACATTTAAATAAACCCCTCGAAGATCATGTATGAGCGCCCGCTTCAAGACCACGACCGCATTCGATTTTACCCCTTCTTAAAAATTTTCCCCCAATCTTCTTCCCGCATTATGAATCGATGGTGCACCGAACAAACCAAGTCCCATAACCCCGTTGAATGTCCTCTCTCGTTGAAAACGGGCTCGACGTGGAGGGAACGCCCGCAATAGCTATTTTTCCCGGGGCAGCGCCAGGTTCGCAAGTCTTGGATCGGTAAACCCGGCCGCGGGCCTTCTTTGTTTGATGCTCCCTGCGTGCTTCGCCCCGTCCGACTCAGCCCAGCCACAACCGCAACACGATATATTCTTTGCGCCGGGATCCCAGTCAACCTCTCTATTTCTTTGACGCTGATCTCCTTGTCAGTATATAGGTCCCTGACGGCTTCGATCTCTGCCTCAGATATGACGGTGTACCTGCCCACTAAACCTCCCCCATCCACTCCCGGAATTTAGGCCGCAGACAATTCTGGGCCACTTGGCAAACGCGCTTCTCTTGCATGTATGTTATTGCGGCCCCCGCCGGTACGGTAGCCAGCCAGGCCAAAACAACCGCCCTTATTTGGTCTTGTGTCAGCGCCCGGTTCACCCGCGAAGGCTCGTTCGGCGCGGGGACTGCGCTCAACATTATCAGGGCCTCTTCTTTGGTCATTTTTTCATTTGTCCTTTCTGACGACGTATAGGCCGCCACGATGTCGCACCGTATAGAATTCAATACCGTGCGTCCGCCCATACTTCGACGCAGCCGCCCGGACCCTCTTGATTTTTTTCTCCATTTCCCGGCGCCGCTTAACCGCGGGTATAAAAAACGTCTCCCCGGGCGCCATCGCGCCGAATGGATATTTTGCCCGGCGCCCGCGGGCAGCCTTCACCACTTGCTCTTGCTCGATCTTAAACATAATTACTCCTCAGTTGTTTTTCGCCTCAGCGCCCTTTTCCTTCAGCCTTCTCACCGTCTCCTTGAATTTGCTTTCGGCCAGGTATTCCACGGCCTCGCGAATCGCCGCCAGTTGGAAGACTATGGCCAGTAGCAGCCCCACCATTGCCACCCCGATCGTTACCCCGACGACGCAAATCAACATAGAACCTCCTGTTTAGCGTGTGTTCGATCACCGCCGCCACGCCAGCGATCAGGATTAAAAACTCCGGCCAGGTCAGCCTTAGCCAGGCCCGCAACAAAAAAAGAACGGGCGAAAGCGCCAATAGAAGGAAGGCGAGGATGTATAAAGTTTTCATTCCTTAGCTTCCAATGTTGCCGATTTGCCCGTTCTCGATTCTGTTATCGTAACGCTGTCGATGCCACTCCCCTTCTTTGGCCGCAGTTTTTCGACCGCGTCGAAAAGCGCGTCCTGGATCTCACTAACCTCCGCGACCAAACTTTCTTTCACCCGTCTTTCGACAAAGCTTATACTCACCTCCAGGTCTTGAACGTTAGGCTTTTTCCCCGGAGTAAGCTTTACCGCCAGGTTCACGGTAAGGCCGCCGTCTCCACCCAAATAAGCCTGGTCAATTTCTTTTTGGTGTTGATTCAAAAGGCTCGTAACCATTTGCACGGCTCGATTAAGTATTCTCGGTCCGATCATATTCAACCCCTTTTTATGATTTTTTCGACGTCCTCAATAAAACGGACGACGTAATACTCCCCACCCTGGGCCTTGACCTCACTCCCAAATTCTATTTGTGCGGCGCTTAACGCCCCAGTAGGCGTCTTGACTTCAAGAAACAGAGTCCGCCCGCCCCGGACCGCGATCAGATCAGAGATCCCGGGAGTCCCAAACGGTCCACCCTGAACCGTCGCGACGTAAAAATGATTCCACTGTAAAAACTCGCGGATGGTCCGCTTTAGACCGCTTTCAACCTGTTTTTTCCGTTGTTGATTCAGCGCATTCCCCCGCGGCCTT